>WNGR01001331.1_pt1 | contig 27632 bp, 19 predicted proteins | sample 5407581 | NCBI WGS metagenome assembly WNGR01 (sample SAMN13153383, study PRJNA577476) | soil metagenome | isolation source: 80 cm soil or saprolite under Garry oak tree replicate 2 | place: USA:California | collected 2016-06-15
CGGATCGGGCACCGGGCACAGCGCCTGCGGAGCGCCCTTGCCGGCGAGGCACGCGGCGAGTGCCGCGTTCACCGCCGGTGCGATCGCCTTGCGGCCCGCCGCGGTGACCTGGGCGTCCACCTGCATGCTGCCGGTGCCGGCGAACCGCACGGCCCGCGACGAGGAATCCGCCTCCAGGTTGGGCGTGTGGTACGTGATCGGGACCGCGCCGGGGAACATGCCGTAGTCACCGGTGGGCACGGTGGCCCCGGCGAACGTGGCCAGCGTGCTTCCGTTGCCGGGACTGACGCGCTCCGCCACGGCGGACGATGCCAGTCGCCAGTCGTGTCCATGCCGAGACAGCGCCACGGTGTCCACCACGATCGTCGGGCCGGACGCGAAGTCCAGCGTGTAGCCGATGTCCACCGTGGCCAGGTTGGCGCCGCTGTGCTGGACACGCAGCACGATGAGGTCGCTGATCGGGGCGACCGCGTTCTGGGCGGCGAGCACGTCCGCGGTGAGCAGGTCGCGCCGGCCGGCCGGGAGGTCGCCGTAGCCCAGCGCGCCGGCCGCGTCGCCGGCCGCCACGGCCGCGAAATACGACCGCACCACCGTTGCCGGATCACCGGCGCCCTGATAGGCGCCCACCGCGATCGACGCGCCCGCCAACATCACGGCCGTGGCCAGCAGCAGCGCGAACCAGAACATGTGCTGGTAACGCCCCGGCACCGGAACGGACGACGATTCAGTCATACGGCCCCCCACGCGACCACGAGACAGCCGGGCACCTCCACCGGCACCGGACAGCAAGCGAAATTGTGCACCACCAACCCGACGCGGCACGCACATGATGACGACTCACCATCGGGACCCCTCCCGATGACCGAAACGGGGTGCAGCGCCGAACCATCCGCAATGCGGCGATTGGGTGATCGAGCTATCCGGCGCGCGCTGTTACGCGGCGTCACACACGCACATCGCCGCTCAGCGGGCCTCGCCGCTCAGCGCACGCGAAACCGCAGGTCACAGCGTCTGCTGAGCCCGCAGCCAGGAGTGACTACTGCAAGTTAACGTCTTAAATTTAGACTAACTTTGTTACTTGTCCGTGATTGACGTGACCGAACTCACTCCGGTTGACTCTGCGGCGGAACCGCTTCCGCAACCGGTACCGCAACACCGCAGCAGCCCGATCTGGACTCTTGCCGAAAGGGGCGACCGTGCCGATCACCATCGCCGACGTCGCGGCCAAGGCGGGCGTCAGCAAGACAACCGTTTCCCGGGTGCTCAACGGCAAGGGCGAGTTGGGTGAGGCCACCGCGGCCAGGGTCCGCAGGGTGATCGACGAGCTGGGCTACGTGCCCAGTGCTCGCGCGGTCGGCCTGGCACGGGGTCGGACCCGGATCGTCGGCATGCTGGTGCCCTCGCTGACCTGGCCGTGGATGGGCGAGGTGCTCCAGGGCGCCGTCGACATCATCGAGGCCAACCGGTACGGACTGCTGTTGTTCACCTGCAACCGCGGCGAGGAGTCGATGCGCCAGTTCGCGTCGCAGGTGTCGGCGAAGTCGTTCGACGGGCTGCTGGTGATCGAACCGGAAGGCACCCTCGACTACATCGCCGAACTGCACCACCACGGGCTGCCCATCGTGTTGATCGACGATCGTGGCAACCAACCGCTGTTCCCCTCGGTCACCACCACCAACCACACCGGTGGCGCCCAGGCCGCCCGACACCTGCTCAGCCTCGGGCGGCGCCGCCCGCTCGTGATCACCGGAATGGACAACTTCGGCTGCACCCAGCAGCGCCTGTCCGGTTTTGGTGACACGTTCGCGGCCGCCGGGTTCCCGCTGGCCCCGGAGCTGGTGGCACAGGGCGACTTCACCTTCGAGTGCGGCCGGTTCGCCGTGCGCGACGCGCTCGCCAACGGCGTGCCGTTCGACGCCGTGTTCGCGCACAACGACCTGTCCGCGGCCGGCGCGATCAAGGCGGCACACGAGGCAGGCCTCGACGTGCCACGAGATGTCGCGGTTGTCGGCTTCGACGACATCCCGCTCGCCGCGCACACCGATCCGCCGCTGACCACGGTGCACCAACCGCTGCGCCAGATGGGAGAAACCGCGGCCCGCATGCTGATGAGCTTCTTCGCGGGCACCCCCCTACCCGACACCCCCAACGTGATCCCCACCAGCCTGATCGTTCGGGCATCGACAACGGCGGCATGAAAGTCGATTTCGGATTGATATGTGATGCCCTTGCCGGCGACCAGGCCTGGCGTACGATCGGGCCCAATAGATCACTGAGAGCGCTCTCAGGACCGGACAGCAGCTCCATTTTTTGCAGCGTCATGCAGTGACATCCAACGTCACGCAGAGCTATGACAGAGCAGGCACAGACAGAGCAGGGACATGAAGGAGGATCCATGCGCGTCAACCACCGCGTCGCCCTCGCACTCAGCGGTGCGCTGGCGGTCGCCATGCTCGCCGCGTGCAGTAGCGGCGGGTCAACGACCGCGTCGTCGAACCCGGGCGGCGTGTTGAACGTCGGCATGCCGAACGGGCCCCAGACCGACAACAACAATCCGTATATCAGCTCGTCAGCCAGTTCATCGCTGGGCTACAAGTTCCAGATCTACGAGCCCCTCGTCATGATGAACATGATCAAGCCGACCGACCCCGGCAAGCCGTGGCTGGCCACCGCATGGAAGTGGTCCAACAACTTCTCCACGCTCGACCTGACCATCCGGCAGAACGTGAAGTGGTCCGATGGCCAGCCGATGACCCCGGACGACGTGGCGTTCACCTACCTGCTGCTGAAGAAGTACGCGGCGCTGAACACCAACTCGCTGCCAATCACCGACGCCACCGTCAACGGCAACGACGTCACTGTAACTTTCAGTTCTTCGCAGTTCGTGAATCAGTACAAAGCGCTCACGAGCACCTTCATCGTGCCCAAGCACATCTGGTCCACGATGAGCGACCCGACGAAAGACCCCGTGACGAACCCGGTCGGCACCGGCCCGTACACGCTGAAGTCGTTCACGTCGCAGACCGTCGTGCTGCACATCCGTACCAGCTACTGGCAGGCGCTGCCCAAGGTGCAGGAGATCCGCTACCCCTCCTACAACGACAACAACGCCCAGACCACGGCACTGGTGACCGGCGCGGCCGAGTGGAGCTACGTCTTCATCCCCAACGCCAAGACCATTTACACCGGCAAGGACCCGGCGCACTACCAGCTGTGGCAGCCGGCCACGCTGGGCGTGCACGGCCTGTGGTTCAACACGACCAAGGCCCCGCTGAACAACCCGGCCCTGCGCCGCGCGATCAGCATGGTGGTCAACCGCCAGGACATCTTCGCCCAGGGTGAGGACAGCTACTTCCAACCAGTGGTCACCAACATCACCGGTATCCCGACCCCGGCCGGCACGTCGTTCATCGCGCCGCAGTACCGGAACACCAACGTGACCATCGACGTGGCCGGGGCGAAGAAGGTCCTGACCGACGCCGGGTTCACCTACAACGGCAACACCCTGATGGACCCGAGCGGCAAGCCGGTCACGTTCACCCTGTCCGACCCGTCCGGCTGGTCGGACTACCAGACCGACCTGGCGATCATCAAGGACAACGTGTCCCAGATCGGCGTCAACGTCAGCATCGACAAGGCCAACCAGGACGCCTGGACCAAGAACGTCGACACGGGCAACTTCGACGCGGTGATGCACTGGACCAACAGCGGCGCCACCCCGTACGACGAGTACGAGAACATCATGGACGGCGCGATCTACAAGCCGGTCGGCACCGGCGGCGTGTCCGGCAACTACGGCCGTTACCAGAACCCCGCGGCCACCGCGGCACTGGCGCAGTACGCGAACGCCAGCGACGACACGGCGCGTACCGCGGCGCTGAACACGCTGGAGCAGATCATGGTGACTGAGACGCCGATGATCCCGACCGGCGCGTCCGGCGCCGGTGGCGAGTACAGCACCAAGCATTGGGCCGGCTGGCCGAGCGCGGCCAACCCGTACGGGCCGGCACAGCCGACCCAGCCCAACGCGCTGGACATCGTCCTGCACCTGACGCCGGCCCCGTAAGCAAGTAGGGCACGGCTGGCTCCCCGCTCGGACGGCGCGCACCGTCCGGGCGGGGTCATGTCAGGTCCGCGTACCGCACACTCGTCGTGATGCAACGTTGAGGACAGGAGTCCGGGGTATGACTCTCGATACCAATGCGCCGCCGACCGAGGTGGTGTTGGAGGCGGAAGGTCTGACCAAGCACTTCATGATCCGCAGGCGCGGCCGCGAGGTGGTCACCCGCACCGCGCGCAGCGTGCACGCGGTCGACGACGTCAACCTGGTGTTGCGCCGCGGCCAGGTGACGGCGTTGGTCGGTGAGTCCGGCTCGGGCAAGTCAACCGTGGCGCGCCTGCTCGCGCAGCTGTATCCGCGCACCGACGGCGACATCCGGCTGCACGGCAAGTCGGTCACGGTGCGCGGCGGCCGAAAGTTCCGGGCCTACTGCCGCCAGGTCCAGATGATCTTCCAGGACCCGTTCGCCTCGCTCAATCCCACGCACACCGTCCGCTACCACCTCACCAGGGCGCTGCGGGTGCACGGCCGGGCCGGCAAGGGCGAGGCCGAACTGCGGGCCAACCTGCACGAACTGCTCACCAGGGTGCAACTCAAGCCCCCGGAGCAGTACCTGGCGAAGTTCCCGCACGAACTGTCCGGCGGACAGCGGCAACGCGTGGCCATCGCCAGGGCGCTGGCCGCCAACCCGGAGGCGCTGCTCGCCGACGAGCCGGTGTCCATGTTGGACGTCTCCATCCGGCTCGGCGTGCTGAACCTGTTGCGGGACCTGAAGGAACGGCTGCACCTGGCCATCCTCTACATCACGCACGACATCGCGTCGGCCCGCTATTTCGCCGACGACACGCTGGTGATGTACGCGGGCCGGATGGTGGAGGGCGGGGACAGCGAGACCGTCACCCAGCACCCGGCCCACCCGTACACCCGGCTGCTGATCGAGTCCGCGCCCGACCCGGACCGGATCGACGGCTCGGCCAAGGCGGCGGCGACCGCGGCGGACGGCTCGGGCGGCGAACCGCCGAGCCTGATCGCCCCGCCGTCGGGCTGCCGGTTCCATCCGCGTTGCCCGCACGCCATGCCGCGCTGTAGCACGGACCTGCCGCCCCGCGTCGAGATCGACGACGCCACCAATCACTGGGCCGCCTGCTGGCTCTACGACATGCGGGACCTCGACGCGGCCAGCCACGGTGTGGAGGGCCTGTTCCCGGAGGAAGGCCGATGACCTATCTCCTGCGTCGCATCGGGTTCTACCTGTTCACCGCGTGGGCCGCCATCACGATCAACTTCTTCATCCCCCGGCTGATCCCCGGTGACCCGGTACTCTCGCTGATCTCGAAGTTCCAGGGTCAGATGAGCACCAAGGCGATCGACTCGCTCTACATCCTTTTTGGACTGGACAAGCACCAGAGCGTCTTCGCGCAGTACGGCCACTACTGGGTGCAACTGTTCCACGGTGATCTCGGCCTGTCGTTCACGTTCTTCCCGACGCCGGTGTCCACGGTCATCGCGCAGAGCCTGCCGTGGACCCTCGTGCTGGTCGGCGTCACGACGCTGATCAGTTTCGCGCTGGGCACCGGTCTCGGTGTGCTGACCGGCTGGCGGCGCGGCTCGTGGGCGGACGCCCTGCTGCCGATCACCACGTTCTTCTCCTCCGTGCCGTACTTCTGGCTCGGCCTGATCGCGATCGAGCTGCTCACCGGGCCGGGCAGCTTCTTCCCGCCGTCCGGCGGTTTCGACCCCGGCGTGGTGCCCGGTTTCACCGGCGGGTTCATCGGCAGCGCGATCCAGCACAGCATCCTGCCGGCCGCGACGATCCTGGTCTCCTCGATGAGCGGCTGGATCCTCCAGATGCGCAACATGATGGTGACGGTCACCTCGGAGGACTACATCACCGTCGCGCACGCCAAGGGCCTGTCCGAACGACGGGTGATGATGAACTACGCGGCACGCAACGCGTTGCTGCCCAACGTGTCCGGTTTCGCGCTGTCACTGGGCTTCATCGTCGGCGGCACGCTGCTGGTGGAGATCGTGTTCTCCTATCCGGGCGTGGGATACGAGCTGTTCCAGGCGGTCGGCTCGCAGGACTACCCGCTGATGCAGGGCATCTTCCTGATCATCACGCTCTCGGTGCTGGCCGCGAACTTCCTGGCCGATATCGCGTACCTGCTCCTCGATCCGCGTACCCGCAAGGAGGGCTGAACAAATGGCGACGCCCGCGACAAATCTCGACACGATCATCCCGGACGGCCCGATCGGTGGCCCTACCGACGACATGCCCGCCCGCCGCAGGAACTTCCGGTTCATCGCCAACGCGAAGGCGGCGGTCGGCCTTGCCGTCGTCGCCTTCTTCGTGCTGTTGGCGATCATCGGCCCGTGGATCGCGCCGTACGACCCGGACAAGCGCGGCAACAGTTTGGTGGCGGCGCCCTCGGGCGCGCACTGGTTCGGCACCGACCACCTCGGCCGGGACATCTTCAGCCAGGTACTGGTCGGCGCGCGCAGCGTGGTGTTCGTCGGGTTCCTGGCCGGCCTGGTGGCGACCGTGCTCGCGGTGCTGATCGGCGTCACCGCCGGCTATCTCGGTGGCACCGCGGATGACGGCCTTTCCGTGCTGTCCAACGTGTTCCTGGTGATCCCGGCACTGCCGCTGATCATCATCATCACGTCCACCCTGCCCAACGCGGGCGACACCCTGGTGGCCATGGTGATCGGCTTCACGTCGTGGGCCTGGGGGGCCAGGGTGCTGCGCGCGCAGACGCTGTCGTTGCGCAGACGCGACTACGTCGAGGCCGCCCGCGCGACCGGCGAGCCGACCTGGCGGATCGTCGGCTTCGAGGTGCTGCCCAACCTGACCGCCGTCATCGCGTCCAACTTCGTCGGCACGGTGGTGTTCGCGGTCCTGTCCGAGATCACCCTGTCCTTCATCGGCGTCTCCGGCGCGTCGACGTGGAACTGGGGCACGATCCTGTTCTGGGCGCAGAGCCAACAGGCGTTGGCGCAGGGCGCGTGGTGGTGGTTCGTGCCGGCCGGCCTCGCCATCGCCGTGCTCGGTACCGCGTTGTCGCTGTTGAACTTCGGCATCGACGAGTTCGTCAACCCGCGGCTGCGCGGCACCGGCCGCAGCAAGGTGCGCACCGCGACCGGGCGGGTCGTCCGGATGCGGGTCGGCTTCACGCCGGTCCTCGGCCTGCCAGAACAGGGACCCGCAGTCCAGCAACCGAGGGAGGCACGCTCGTGATCGGCGAGCCCGTGCTGGAGATCCGGCATCTCAACGTCGACTACGGCCTCGGCGCGACCGCGGTGCACGCGGTGAGCGACGTCAGCCTCACCCTGCACCGGGGCGAGGTGCTGGGCCTGGCCGGGGAGAGCGGCAGCGGCAAGTCCACGCTGGCCTACGGCCTGACCCGGCTGCTGCCGCCACCCGGCGTGATCCGCAGCGGCTCGGTGCTCTACTACCGGCCCGACGGCGAGCCGCTGGACATCATGACGCTGACCCCGCAACAGCTGCGCGAATTCCGCTGGGCGGAGACGTCGATCGTGTTCCAGGGTGCGATGAACTCGCTCAACCCGGTGCACAAGGTGTCCACGCAGCTGCTGGACGTGCTGAAGGCACACGAACCGAGGATGAGCCCCACCGCAAGGACCGCCCGGGCGGTGGAACTGTTGAAGCTGGTGGGCATCTCGGCCGACCGGATGGACAGCTACCCGCACCAGCTGTCCGGTGGCATGCGGCAGCGCGTGATGATCGGCATGGCGCTGGCACTGGAACCCAAGATCGTGATCATGGACGAGCCGACCACCGCGCTGGACGTGGTGATGCAGCGGCAGATCCTTGGCCAGATCATCGGGCTGCGCGAGCGCCTTGGCTTCTCGGTGCTGTTCATCACGCACGACCTGTCGCTGCTGGTCGAGTTCTCCGACCGGATCGCGATCATGTACGGCGGGCGGATCGTGGAGCAGGCACCAGCAGCCGCGCTGTACCGGGACTCGCTGCACCCCTACAGCGACGGGCTGCTGCACTCGTTCCCCGCGCTACGCGGGCCACGGCGGGAACTGTCCGGCATCCCCGGCTCCCCACCGGACCTCAAGGCCATGCCCGGCGGCTGCGCGTTCCATCCGCGCTGCCCGCACGCGTTCGAGCCGTGCCCGACGGACGTTCCGGTGCTGGGTGTGCCCGGCATCGCAGGCGAGTCCGAACGCACCGTCGCGTGCTGGCTGCACCCGGTGTCGAGCGGCCGCTGAACCTTCAGGCATACCAACTGTTGCACCCAATCCGCACTGTCGACTCGCGGGAGAGACATGGACACAACTGCAGGCACACTCGACGGCTCACCGGCGGCCGAAGCCGGTACTGATCTCATCGACACGCTGCCGAGCGGATTCCGCTGGGGCGTGGCCACGTCGGCGTACCAGATCGAGGGCGCCGTGTCCGAGGACGGGCGCACCCCGTCGATCTGGGACACCTACTGCCGGGTGCCGGACGCCGTGCACAAGGGCGAGAACGGTGACGTGGCGTGCGACCACTACCACCGGATGCCCCAGGACGTCGAACTGATCCATTCCCTCGGCGTGGACACCTACCGGTTTTCTGTCGCGTGGCCGCGTGTTCAGCCCGGTGGCGCGGGTCCGGTCAACCCGGCCGGCATCGCGTTCTACGACCGGCTGGTGGACGAACTGCTGGGCAAGGGCATCGACCCGTGGGTCACGCTGTACCACTGGGACCTGCCGCAGGAACTCGAGGACGCGGGCGGCTGGCCGACCAGGGACACCGCGTACCGGTTCGCCGACTACGCGGCCATCGTGTTCGACCACCTCGGCGACCGGGTGCGGACCTGGACGACGTTGAACGAGCCGTGGTGCTCCGCGATGCTGGGCTACGCGTACGGTCGGCAGGCACCGGGCCGCGAGGACTTCGGCGCCGGCATCCACGCCGTGCACCACCTGCTGCTGGGCCACGGCCTGGCCACCGCGCGGCTGCGTTCCGCCGCGCAGTCCCCGATCGACCTGGGCATCACGCTGAACATGGGCCACGCCGAGCCGGCAACCGATTCGCAGCGGGACAAGGACGCCGCACGGCGGGCCGACGGGCTCGGTGTCCGGATCTACCTGGATCCCCTCGTACACGGGCGGTACCCGGCGGACGTGGTCGAGGACCTGGCGGCACAGGGCATCGAGATCCCGGTGCGCGACGACGACCTGACGGTGATCTCGGCGCCGATCGACGTACTCGGCGTGAACTACTACTCGGCGCACCGCTTCTCCGGCACGGACGAGGACGGCCGCACCGAGGACGAGCACGGACGCCCGGTATCCCGGTCGGTGCCGCACGGCGTTGCGGTCACCGCGATGGGCTGGGAAATCGTGCCGCACGGCATCACCGAGCTGTTGGTCCGGCTGAACCAGGACTACCCCGGCATTCCCATGGTCATCACGGAGAATGGCGCGGCATTCGACGACGAGCCGGACGAGAACGATTTCGTCCAGGACGACGACCGCACGAAGTACCTGGCCGAACACATCAGGGCGGTGGCGGCCGCGATCGGGCGGGGCGCGGATGTGCGGGGGTATTTCGCCTGGTCGCTGATGGACAACTTCGAGTGGGCGTACGGCTACGACAAGCGCTTCGGCATCGTGCGCGTCGACTACGACACGCAGGTGCGGACGCCGAAGCAAAGCGCGCTGTGGTACCGCGACACGATCCGTCGGGTTCGCGGTTAAGCGACATCACAAGGTGCGGACCTTGACGTAAAACGGATATCGAACCCGGCCGCCGGCGATACGGCGGCCGGGCTTCGCCCTCGCGGCCGCCGATATTGCTCACGCCTGCGCAAGCAACGTCGCCAGCTCAGATAAGCTGCCGTTTACGCCGCGTCTGTGCTGACCACCGCCCGGCCGCGCGCCGTCTTGGCCGGTCGAGCCGCGGTTGCGGTCTCCCTCGGATCGCCACCCCGAGCCAGCAGCGTGGCCACCGGCAGGGTGGCGGCGCCGAAGGCCACCGCGTCCGGGCCCAGTTGGCACAGTTCGATGGAGGTCTGGCCGTAGGCGTGGTGCAGCGCGTGCGCCGCGGCGGCCTCGCGGATGTCGGGCAGCAGCTTGGCGCCCAGCGCGAGACCCGCCCAGCCGCCGACCACGATCTTCTCGGGGTTGAACAGGTTGATCAGGTTCGCGATCCCGGCACCGAGGTAACCCGCCGTGTCCTGGAGCACCTTGGCCGCGGTCCTGGACCGGCCGGCCGCCGCGACCAGCGCGTCCAGGCTGGCGTGTTCGTCCGCGCCGGTCACCGCCCGGCCGCCGCGTGCCTGGCGGTAGCGGTCCAGGATGCTCTCCGCGCCGACGTACGCCTCGAGACAGCCGCGTGACCCGCACCGGCAGGTGCGGCCGCCGTACGCGATGGTCGTGTGGCCCCACTCACCCGCGCTGCTGGTGGCGCCGCGATACGTGCTGCCATCCGTGATGACCGCGGCGCCGATGCCGGAGCCGATCAGCGCGATCACCGCGTGACCACAGCCACGGCCGGCGCCGAACCACATCTCGGCCTGGCCCTGGGTCTTCGCGCCGTTCTCGAAGTACAGCGGCAGCGTGATGCCGCTGTCGCGCAGCAGCCGGCCGAACGGGACCGCGTCCCAACCGATGGTCTGGGCATGCACCCGGACACCGTCGGCGGTGTCGCCGTCCGACGCGCCCTGCTCGACCGCGCCCGGCACGCCGATGCCGACGCCGATGACACTGCGCTCGTCGACCCCGGTCTTGGCGATCACCTCGCGGAGACCGGAGGCGAGTTGGGCGACCACAGTGGCCGGATCGGGACGCACCGACGGCAACTGGTGTTCGACGGTGGCCAGCGCGGTCATCGACAGGTCGAACAACTCCACCTTCACGCCGGTCTCGCCGACGTCGATGCCGACCACGTGACCGTAGTGCGGGTCGACGCGCAGCAGCACCCTCGGCCGGCCGCCGTCGGAGTCGATCAGGCCGGCCTCCACGATCAGCCGCTCCTCGATCAGCTCCCCCGTGACGTTGCTGACCGTGGCCGCGCTCAGTCCGGTCAGGCTGCTGAGCTCGTGACGGCTGAGCGGGCCGTCGAAGAAGAGCTTGGACAGCAGCGCGGACCGGTTGTGCCGCCGCAGGTCACGAACCGTGGTGCGCTTCAATTCCATCAGATCCCATCCCCACCCAACCACCCGTCGCGCCGTCCCGACCGGCGGGACGGCGTCGGCGAGCCGCGATTGCCGACATCTTGACTACAGGATGCAGCACGAGTCTAATAGACATCATAATTTAAAGGCTGAATTAACCTCCCGACCGTCGTCTGGGGCGTGTCGCGGAGCCACACCGCCAGCCCAGATCAGTCCACCGAATCGAGAAAGGAGGGCACCACACCTGGTGAATCCCCCCAATAACCACCGAACGATCACCAACACGGCGGTACCGTCACGACGATCCGGCCCGGCCCAGCCCACCGGGCCTTGACCACATCGTGACCCGGTCGTGGCAGCGGTCGCCACAACCCCGTCGAGCACAAGTCTCGATCTGACAGCACACCGATCACGCCGCGACGTCGCGCGTGTACGTCCCGACCACAGTTGCTCGGGGTTGGCTCCGCCCGGAGGCGCTCGGGTTGGCTCCACCGGAGGCGATCCGGCAGCGAGCGGTCGACGAAGCTCCACCACCGTGGACAAATCTTGGACCACGAGGCACCGAGTCAGGGTGCTATCGCCGGTGCCGTCCCCGTTGGTATTCAACGACGACTCGAACCTGCCGGCGTGCTGTCGGACAGTACGCCAGATGCAACTCAAGTCGCAGCACGAGTGCCGAGGGAGCACCCATGAACGACCTACAGGACCTGGGGACCGATTTCGTCTGGGGGGCCGCGACATCCTCGTACCAGATCGAGGGCGCGGTGAACGAGGACGGAAGAGCACCGTCCATCTGGGACAAGTTCTGCCGGGTTCCCGGCGCGATCGACAACGGCGACACCGGTGATGTCGCGTGTGACCATTACCATAGGTGGCGCCAGGACATCGGTCTTATGCGAGATCTGAATCTGGAGGCATACCGGTTCTCCATCGCGTGGCCCAGGATATTGCCCGAAGGCACGCAGACGGTGAACCGGGCCGGACTGGACTTCTACGACAAGCTGGTCGACGGCTTGCTGGAAGCCGGCATCCGCCCGTACGCGACGCTCTATCACTGGGACCTGCCGCAGGCGTTGCAGGACCGGGGCGGCTGGCCGTCGCGTGACACAGCGTTCGCGTTCGCCGAGTTCGCCTCGATCGTGGCCGCCCGACTGGGTGACCGCGTCGGCGACTGGTTCGCGGTCAACGAGCCGCTGTGCTCGGCGTGGATCGGTCACCTGGAAGGCAAGATGGCGCCGGGCATCCAGGACATCAACCAAGCGGTACCGGCCGCGCACCATCTGTTGCTCGGCCACGGACTGGCCGCATCGGCACTACGGAACATCGCCACCGGCCCGGTGCGGGTCGGCGCGGTGCTGAACCTGAGCCCGTGCGAGCCCGCCAGCCAGGACGAGCGCGACATAGCGGCGGCCCGACGGGCCGACGGTCACACGAACAGGTGGTGGCTGGACCCACTGCACGGTCGCGGCTACCCGGCGGACATGATCGAGGTCTACGGCGTGGAACCCCCCATCCGGCCAGGTGACCTGGAAGCGATCGCCGCGCCGATGGACCACTTCGGCCTGAACTACTACTTCCGCCAGGTGGTGGAGGACGAGCCAGGCGGCCCGGCCCCGCGAGCCAGGATGATCAGCGTCCCGGACTGGACGATGACCGCGATGGGCTGGGAGGTCTACGCGGACGGCCTGGAGCAACTGCTGGTACGCGTGCACGAGGAGTACCAGGTCCCCCGGATCTACGTGACGGAAAACGGTTCGGCCTGGCCGGACGAGGTCGACCCGGACGGTCAGATTCAGGACAAGGAACGCATCGAGTACCTGGAGCAACACCTGGACGCGTGCGCAAGGGCGGCCAGGACCGGCTCCCCGTTGGCCGGCTATTTCGCGTGGTCGCTGCTGGACAACTTCGAATGGGCATACGGCTACGCCAAGCGTTTCGGCCTGGTCCACGTCGACTATCCGACCCAGCGGCGCACCATCAAGGCGAGCGGCTACCGGTACAGCGACATCATCCGCAACTACCGCCAACGATCCGCCCAAATCGGCATCCCGACGGCTGACTCGCAGACGTCGACACTCTGAGGGGTGTGTGGGGCGCGCACGAACAGCGCGCCCCACATCCGCGTCAGAACATGACGACGGAACGCAGCACGTCGCCGTGGTGCATCTTGGTGAACGCGGCTTCGACGTCGTCCAGCGCGATTCGCTCCGACACGAACGCGTCCAGGTCCAGCCTGCCCTGTAGGTAGAGGTCGACCAGGTAGGGGAAGTCCCGGCTGGGCAGGCAGTCGCCGTACCAGGAGGACTTCAGCGCGCCGCCGCGGGCGAAGAAGTCGATCAGCGGCATCTCGATGGTCATGTCCGGCGTCGGCACACCGACCAACACCAGCGTGCCGGCCAGGTCGCGGGCGTAGAAGCCCTGCCGCCAGGTGTCCGGGCGGCCGATGGCCTCGATCACCACGTCGGCGCCGAATCCGCCGGTGAACTCCTGGACCGCCTCGACCACGTCCGCGGTGCGCGCGTTCACCGTGTGGGTCGCGCCCAAACCCTTGGCCCAGGCCAGTTTCCGGTCGTCCACGTCCACGGCGACGATCGTCGTCGCGCCGGCCAGCCGGGCGCCGGCAACGGCCGCGTTGCCGACACCGCCGCAGCCGATCACGGCGACGCTGTCACCCCGGGACACCGCGCCGGTGTTCAGCGCGGCGCCCAGGCCCGCCATCACGCCGCAGCCGAGCAGCCCGGCGGCGGCGGGCGACGCGGCCGGGTCGACCTTCGTGCATTGTCCACTGTGGACCAGGGTCTTGTCGGCGAACGCGCCGATGCCCAGCGCGGGCGACAACGGCGTGCCGTCCTCCAACGTCATCGGCTGCGACGCGTTGAAGGTGCTGAAGCAGTACCACGGCTTGCCCTTGCGGCACGCCCGACACGTCCCGCACACCGCGCGCCAGTTGAGGATCACGAAGTCGCCCGGCGCGACATCGGTCACGCCATCGCCGACGGTCTCGACGATGCCGGCAGCCTCATGGCCGAGCAGGAACGGGAAGTCGTCGTTGATGCCGCCCTCGCGGTAGTGCAGATCGGTGTGGCACACCCCGCACGCCTGCACCCGGACGACCGCCTCGCCGGGTCCGGGATCGGGCACCACGATGGTCCGCGTCTCGACCGGCGCGCCCTTGCCCAGCGCGACCACGCCCCGCACCCGTTCGGCCATCGACATCTCCTTGTCACGACGTTGTGGTGGTGCGGCCTACTCTGCCATCAGTCGCTCACCGTTGAACACGCCGAGCGTCTCCTGGTAGAACTCGACACCGACGCCGTTGGGGTCGCGAATGTAGAGACTGTCCTCGACGCCCCGATCCGGACCGAGATAGCTGATGCCGGCCTCGTCCAGCTTTGCCCGAATCGCGGCGAAATGCTCCGCACTCACCGACAACGCCAGATGCTGCACCGCGCCGATCGTTTCCAGATAGGCCGGGTGGTCGTGACCGGGGAAGTCGAAGAACCCGAGCAGGTTGCGATTGCCGATGTCGAAGAAGAAATGGCTCGACCCGGCGTAGTCCCGGTTCTCCACCAGCTCCACCAGCGGGAAGCCGAGGAACTCCTGGTAGAAGCGGATCGTTTCCTCGACGTCCCGGCAGACCAGCGCGATGTGGTGCACGCCGCGCACCGGCGTGGCCGGGCGTTCGTCGATCGGCTTCAGGTACTCGGCCCGCAACTTCTCCCGACGGTCACGAATGTCCGCCAGCGCGGCGCCCTCCGGTTGTGTATCTTCCTGCTGGGGCATGGCCCACTCCTTCCAGTTCGGTCCTACTCAGCACCCTGATCAATGCCTGGCGCAATTCACCATAGGCGGCCACGGCGTCGCTAGGCGCGGCCGAACATCGCCACGCGATGTAGCCGTCCGGACGAACCAGCAGGCAGCCGTCCTCCGCGAGGTCGGCCCCGACCAGCCGAGCCCAGTCACCGTAGGCGTCACGAGCGGCTGATCCACCGACCACGACCGTGCGCAAAGGCAGGTCCAGCTCGTCCCGGCACCGGTCCGCCGCGACCGCCCACGAAAGGCCGGACAGGCCGGTGAGCAGCGTGAACGCGCCCATGCCGACCAGGTCACGGCTGGAGATCCGGCGTTCGGCGCCATCGACGAGCCACACGTGCGGCAGCGCCGCGCCCGGCCGGGTGCTGGGCTGGTGGTACAGCTCGGGATCCCGCGCCCACACCTCCGGCGGCGCGTCGTCGGGCAACACGGCGGACGACACGTAGCGCTGGTTCAGCTCGACACCGTGCGCGTTGAACTCGTAGTTCTTCAGCGCGATGGCCTCATCCAGCGCCCTGCGCCGGGCGCGGCCGTCCGGTCCCGGCGCCCGGCAGGCGGCCAGACCGGCGGTGATCGCGGCCTGGTCACCGCCCTCGGTCATGCCCAGCGCGGCGAAGATCGGACCGAACTGGTCCCGGCTGAGGTTGGCCCGGTCCACCACCTGACGGCCGACCGGCGCGCGTTCGGCGGTGTAGGTGTCGAGCAACTCCGGGCCGGCCTGACCACGCACCACCATGGCCAGCTTCCAGGCCAGGTTGTAGGAATCCTGCACGGACGTGTTCGAGCCGAGCCCGTTCGACGGCGGATGCCGATGCACGGCGTCGCCCGCGCAGAACACCCGGCCGGCCGAGTATTCGGTCATGTAGCTGTGATTCACCGTCCAGAGGGACGTCGACGTGATCTCCACCGGCACGGTCGGGTCGCCGACCAGGTCGTGCACGATCTCGCGTGCGGTATCCACGCTGATCTCCGGCGGCGGCTGCTCGATGTCGTAGCCCCAGGTGAGCAGCCATTCGTGCCACGGCCGGATCATCCGGACCAGGCCCATGCCGATACCGCCGAGGTGCGCGCCGGGCCGCATCACCCAGTACAGGACGCTGGGCCGGTGCGCCACGTAGCCGGAGAGGTCGGCGTTGAACACGATGTTCATGCTGCCGGCTTTGCCACTGCGGCCGGCGATCGGCAGCCCGACCTGCTCGGCCACGGCACTGCGGCCGCCGTCCGCGCCGATCAGGTACTTCGCGCGGACGGTGAACCTGTCCCCGCGCACCCGGTCGGCCAGCACCGCGGTGACGCCGTCGTCGTCCTGGGTCAGCGAGAGGAACTCGGTGTCGAAGCGGACCTTCGCGCCACGGGCGGCCGCGTTGGTGACCAGGATCGGTTCCAGGTAGGTCTGCGGGAGGTCGATCATGCCGCACGGGCTGGCCGCCGCGTACTCGCTGACCAGCTGGTCGCTCGTGCCCCAGGTGCGGATGCGGCCGATCTCGTCGCCGGCCAGCGCCGTACACAGCACGGTGTCGCCCATCAGCTGAGACGGCGTGCCGGCGGCCAGCGCCTGCTGCTCCAACCCCAAGTCCCGCAACACTTCCAGCGTCCGCTGGTTGGTGATGTGCGCGCGGGGCGTGTTGGCCAGCCAGCCGTACTTCGTGACCAGCAGCGTCCGCACACCGTAGGTGGCGAGCAGGAGCGCCGCCGAGCCGCCGGCCGGCCCACTGCCGACGACGAGTACGTCGGTGTCGTAGTCGGTCATCGCGCGATCCGGAAGGTGTAGTTGAGCAACGACCACTCGTCGACCTGCCGACCGTCCGGCGGCGCCCCGTCCTGCGACGTGAAGTCGACGACGAGTTCCGGTTTGACGCCGAACACCGTGTCCGAGTCCAGGTAGTCACCGCCGGCCAAGAACAGCTGCGTCACCAGATGGGTGTGCCCTGGCGCGCCGATCATGAAGTGCACGTGCGGCGCACGGAACGGATGCCGCCCAACGGCCTTGAGCATCTCGCCGACCGGCCCGTCCTCCGGAATCGGGTAGGCGGCGGGCACGATGGTCCAGAACCGCAGCCGCCCGTCGTCGTCGGTGGCGAACCGAGCGCGTAGCACCGGGCCGTCGAGATCTGGCAGTTGGACATCGTAGAATCCGTCCGAATTGGACTGCCATACATCCACAACAGCCTGTGGCACAGGAACATCGTGCTGATCAGTCACGCGCACATCGACCCAGAGCGGCGTACCGGCCAGGCCGTTCGCGATGTCCGCGCCCTGCTCGCACACGGGCGGTCCGTCCACATAGAACGGTCCGAGCACAGCGGAGGGCGTGGTGCCCTGGGTGCGGGAGTTGGTCAGCAGGTCGACCATGCTGGACACACCGAGCGTGTCGGACAGCAGGATGAATTCCTGGCGGGTGTCGTCGCACTTCTGGCCGGTGCGGGTGAGGAAGTCGATGGCGTAGCGCCATTCCGCGTCGGTCAGGTCGTGCTCGACCACGAAGCGGTGCAGGTGTTCGACGAGCCCGGTGAGCAGATGCTTCGTCCGAGGGTCGGGTGTGGATCCGAAGCTGGCCACCACGTCCTGGGTCAGCCGATCGGCAGCCGACGGTTGCGTTCGGTGTGGGCTACGGCCGTGCCAGGCGTCGGCGAGCAGGGTCCGGATGCCGTCCTCGCTGAGCTCACGCGGGTTCGGGACCGGCTGCGCGACCGCAAGTTCGGCGGCCTTCGGCAGGTCGCCCTCCGCCACGCCGAGCACGCGCAGCGATGTCGGCCCACCCAGCCCCGCGACGAGGTCGAACACACCGGTCGGCGCGTCCGGCACACCCAACGCCGATGCGATCTTGTTGAAGATGTCCGGTGCGGCCGCGGCGTTGTAGGCCATGGTGTGCGGCAACAGCACAGTGTGCGTTTCGGCGTGCGGCAACCCGAACGAGCCGCCCAGCAGGTGGGCAAGCTTGTGGTGCAGTCCCATGCGGACGGTGCCGAGGCAGGTCCCGGCCAGCCAAGCCGCCTGGAGCAGGTCCGCCCTGGGTTCGAGCGTGCTCGGGTCGGCGACCACACGTGGCAGCGCCTGTGCGATACCGGAGATCGCGTCGAGGGCCAGCCGGTCCGTGACCGGGTTGGCGTCGGGTGAGTAGAGCGCTTCGACGGCGTGGGCCAGCGCGTTGATGGCGCTGGTCAGCGAGATGTCGACCGGCAGGCCGGTGGTCAGTTCGACGTCGTAGACAACGGTTTCCGGCAACACGGCCGGCGACCTGCGGGTGACCTTCCGGCCGTCGGCGGTCTCGCCCAGGACCGGCGTGACCTCGGAACCGGCGTAGGTGGTCGGCAGTACGACCTGCGGCAGATCGGTGCGCAGCGCCAACGCCTTGCTCAATCCGACGGTCGAACCACCACCGACCGCGACAAGACAGTCGGTCCCGTACTCCTGCAATATGGCCAACGCCTGCTCGGTCACGTCGACCGGGGTGTGCATGGCGGCGCCGTCGAATCGGCCGGACATCAGCGGTCCGAGCACATCGGCGACCCGTCCGGCCAGGTCACCGGCCCGAGGCCCGGCCAGTAGGAGCACTCTGGTTCCACCAAGGAGCTCGACCTCGGCCCGAACACGATCGACGGTGCCGGCCCCGAACACGATCCGCTGCTGGTGCGACGAGTAGACGAACGTTCGCATCAGGCAATTATCGGGCACCCGCAACCCCGGACTCCTGCACAATCAACGCAGATCCCAGCACAGACCATGCAACTCCGCCGCCCGGAGGCAGCCCCCACCACTCCACGGGGGGCGTCCCACTTCCAACGTACCGTTTGTCAAGCCCCAAACGGGGGACGCACCAGCAATCTGTGGACAAGTCCGACAACTGTGGACAAGCCAGAGCACGAACCAGCCACACACTGGCATAATCAGCCGGTCTTGCGTAGGACACCCGGCGTGATACCGAGTTGCGCACGCAACACCCTGGTCAAATGCTCCTGATGCGAGAACCCACAACCAACCGCGACCTCGGCGATCGGCAGCGACCCGGACCGCAGCAGCCGACACGCCGCGTCCACCCGCAGCCGGATCAGGAACCGATGCGGCGCGAGACCGGTCGCGGCCCGAAACCGACGAGTGAACTGGCTGACGCTCAACCCGGCCTCAGCAGCGAGGTCAGCCAACGGCAACGGCTCAGCCAGCCGCGACGCCATCAATGCGCGCACGCGGGCGAGTTGCCGATCAGTAAGGCCTGCGGCGGTCGGTGGGCTCGGTGTCCGGTGGGTGCTGTGGGTACGGACCAGGTGCGCGGCAAGCAAACCGCCGAGATGGTCCACATAGGTCCGCGCGGTCGGCTGCCACTGCCGCACCACCCCGTCCAGCGCGAGCATCAACTGCTCCACCAACGGATCGGTGACGCCCAGCTCCTCGGCGAGTTCGAACGGACCACCCGAAGACGAATCCTGCAGTGCCTCATCGGCCAGGTACACGTGCACTGTGTCCAGTTGGCCGCCCAGTTCGACCGCCAACTGGCAGCCGGCCGGGTGCAGGAACAGGCCGCCCGGTGGCACCAGTTGCGAGTTGGTCAGCCGCGCGCGGCCACGGCGGACCGTCACCGGGCCGTTGAGGTGCAGGATCAGTTGGTGGGTGCCCGCCGGGTCGAACGTGGCGCGGTAGGGGCGCTCACGCTGCGTTGAGACGTACAACCTGTCCCAGCCGAGGCCCGTGCTGGTGCGGTCGGGCAGTACCCAGGGCAGCCGCAGGACGCCGTTGGTGTCGAGCAGCCCGAGCTCGGTCATCCGCCGACCTCCCTCCAGACCGTGTACCGGCGGCTTTCGATTCTACGACCGACGGCAGATCGGGCCTTGACAAACCAGATGGTCTAGTCCAATTTGAAAGACATCCTTCTGAACATGTCAAGCCAGGTCGGAGGTGGTGCCGGGTCGGCCGGTGACGGTTGACCTGGTCGAGCAGCAGAACCGGACAATGTGGCCCTACCGAAAGGTGGGAACAAACTACCGCCGTACTGACCTGCCAACGACACCCTGCGTTTTCACAGTTGTCAGGAGCGCTTATGCGTTTATCTAAACCGATTCTGGCCGCCGCGACAGCGGTGGCCACGGTCGCCGCCACCGCGAGCATCATGGCCGTGACCGCGACACCCGCGTCCGCCGCGACGCTGCCGGCCCACGTTTTCGCACCGTATTTCGAGGCATTCTCGGGCGACAACCTCGCCACGGCGTCGGCGAACTCCGGCAACAAATTCATGACCATGGCGTTCCTCCAGACCGCCAGCACGGGTTCCTGCACCGTCAACTGGGACGGCGACACGACCACGCCGGTCTCGTCTTCGGTGTTCGGCAACGACATCAACACGATCCGGGCCAACGGCGGCGACGTGATCCCCTCCTTCGGTGGGTTCGCCGCCGACAACACGGCCACCGAGATCGCCGACAGTTGCACCAACGTCGCCTCGATCGCCGCGCAGTACGAGAACGTCATCACCACGTACAACGTGACGCGGCTGGACCTGGACACCGAGGACAACTCGCTGACCAACACCGGCGGCATCGACCGGCGCAACAAGGCCATCAAGATGGTCGAGGACTGGGCAGCCGCCAACGGCCGCACCGTCTCCTTCTCCTACACGCTGCCCACCACCACCGGTGGCCTGGCGCAGACCGGCCTGAACGTCCTGCAGAACGCGGTCAGCAACAACGCGCGCATCGACATCGTCAACATCATGACGTTCGACTACTTCGACAACGCGTCGCACGAGATGGCCAACGACACCGAGACCGCGGCCAGCGGCCTGGTCGGCCAACTCGGGAACCTGTTCCCGTCGAAGACCCAGGCCCAGCTGTGGGCCATGGTCGGCGTCACCGAAATGCCCGGCATCGACGACTTCGGCGCCGCGGAGACCTTCACCACCGCCGACGCCACAACAGTCGAGAACTGGGCCGTGTCCAAGGGCATCAGCTCGCTGTCCTTCTGGGCCGTGGAACGCGACAACGGCAGCTGCCCCGGCACCGGCGGTAGCGACAGCTGCTCCGGCGTCGCCCAGTCCACCTGGCAGTTCAGCCATACGTTCCAACCGTTCAGCGGCGGCGTCACCACCCCGCCGACGAACGACTTCTCCGTCTCCGACTCGCCGACCTCGGCATCGGTGGCCGCCGGCAGCTCCGCGTCGACGACCGTCAGCACCAAGGTGACCAGCGGCGCGGCGGAATCGGTCAACCTGTCGGCCAGCGGCGCCCCGGCGGGCGTGACCACCGCCTTCACGCCGGCCACGGTGACCTCGGGCGGCACGTCCACCCTGAAGGTGACGACCACGACGGCCGCGGCATCGGGCACCTTCCCGATCACCGTGACCGGCGCGGCATCCTCGGGTAGCCACACGACGACGTACACACTCACCGTCACCGGGGGAACCGGCCCGCCACCACCGCCCAACGGCCTGACCAACGGCGGATTCGAGACCGGCAGCCTCAGCCCGTGGACCGCGCAACCCGGCACGGTCGTGGTCGGCACCCCGGTGCACGGCGGCACGCACGCACTCTCGGTGAACGCCACCAGTTCACAGACCGGTGAAGCCGATCAGACGATCACCGTCGCACCCAACGCCAGCCACACGCTGACCGCCTGGGTGCAGGGCAACTTCGCGTTCGTCGGCGTGACCGGCGGCGCGAGTGCCAGCACGTGGACCTCGTCGGCCGGCTACACCAAGCTGACCGTCCCGTTCACGACCGGCGCGTCCGGCACGATCACCGTGTTCGTACACGGCTGGTTCGCGCAGGGCATCGTCTTCGCGGACGACATCAGCGTGAGCTGAAGTTGGTCATGGGCCGCCGGATTCTCGATCCGGCGGCCCGTTTCCGCGTTCTAGAGCGAGGCCGAGTCCACGGCGAACGCCAACGGCTCCCCCGCCGCCAACCGGGCCACCTCGTCCACCGCGCATTCGCCCAGCCGCGCCAGTTCCGTGCCGAGCGCGCCGGCCGCGTGTGGTGTGAGCAGCACGTTCGGCAGGTCCCACAACGGGGAGTCGGCGGCGGGCAGGTCCGGCTCGGTCACGTCGAGCACCGCGGAGATCCGGCCGGTCCGCAGGTGGCGCAGCAGGGCGTCGTGGTCGATCAGTGCGCCGCCGGACGTGTTGATCAGCGTCGCGCCGTCCGGCATGGCGGCCAGCAGTTCAGCGCTGACCAGGCCACGAGTTTCCGGCGCGTGCAGGCTGATCACGTTGCTGCGCTGGAACAAAACGGGCAGGTCGACGCGCTCCGCGCCCAACTCGGCCGCATCGGCGTCGGTCACGTCCGGGTCGGCCAGCAGCAGGTGCAGGTCGAACGACGTGAGCAGCCGCAACACCCGCCTGCCGACCCGCGAAGCGCCGACGATGCCGACCGTACGGCCGAAGTTACCGGTCGCCGGGTAGTCGTCGATCAGGTCCAGTGGGCGCCGCTCGGCCCGGTAACGCTGGGCCATCGGCAGGATTTCCTTGTTGGCCAACAGGATCATCGCCAGGGTGTACTCGGCGACCGGCAGCGTCTCGGCGCAGGTTGCCGAGCTGACCACGATCCCGCGGTCGAGCACGGTGGCGGTCACGTGGTCGGCGACCGAGCCACCCGCGTGGATCACCGCGCGCAGCCGGGGCGTCGCGGCGAGCACGGCCGCGTCGACCGGTGGCGCGCCCCAGCCGGTGACCAGCACGTCGGCCTTGGCCAGCAACGATTGCGCGTCGGCGGAGCCGAACTCGGTGATCTCCCCCAGCACATCCGCGACCGCGTGCAGGCGTTCGGCGACCCGTGGCGCGAACAGCCTGGCCGGCAGGTGCGGCGCCATGGCAAGGACGACGGTCGGGCGGTCTACCTGCTCGCCCATCGCAGCCCTCGCTCGGTCAGGGTGAACACCTCGGGCTGGGTCAGGTCCGCGAGCCGGTGGCCGATCGCGGAGCAGAACACCCGGCCCGCGCCCCACCGCCGGGTCCAGACCACCGGCATGGCAACGGGTTCGGTGAACTCGTCGTTCGGTCCTGGGTGGACGGTCGTGGTGGCGAGGACGTCGTTCCAGGCGTCGGTGATCATCCAGTATTGCTCGGTGTGCACGGTGAAGTCGTCGATGCCTGCGACGATCGGGTGCTCGTGCTCGGTGATCCGCACGTCGTAGTCGAGGAAATCCGGCGGGTGGTGCAGGAACTGGCCGCCCACCATGCGCAGGTAGTCGCGGCTGCCGGCGAACGTGGCGACGATCCCGCCGTGCCAGCCGGCGAAACCGACGCCGGACCGCACCGCGCCGACCAGCCCGGCGCTCTCGGCGTCGGTGAGTTCGCCGGCCGTCCAGCACTGCACGATGAGGTCGAACCGGCGCAGCGCGGCCTCGTCCGCGTACACCGCGAGCGTGTCGCTGACCGTGACGTCGAAACCCGCCGCGCGCAGGCCGGGCCGGAAGAGTTCGGTCGCCGCAACCGGCTCGTGGCCCGCCCAGCCACCGCGGACCACCAGCGCCAAGCCCACCCGTACTCCTTAATATTGGGTCCGAAGTAAGCGCGAGAGTATGCGAGATCCGACTGTCGAACAACGGTCGGCAGGTCGTGCGGGCACCTTGTACCGGGAAGCACGGTGCGGTAGCGTCCAAATAATTTCCTCCGTCAAGTAACTAATGATGAGGAGCAGGATGTCGTCCATCACGTTCGCCCCGGCCGAGCGGCTGTGGCTGCTGCGCACCCCGAACACCGCCTACGTGCTGCGCCTCGCAGATGACGACACGCCGACGCACGTGTACTGGGGCACTCCGCTCGACCTGCCCGAAGTCACCGCGCTCGCGGTCGCCGGGCACGCTCTGACCAGCAGTTTCGAGACGCTGCCCGGTCCGGACGAGCTGACCGTCGCGGCCGGCGCGCGGTTCGGGCCGCCGTCGCTGTCGGTGCGGTTCGCGGACGATACGGCCGTGGTCGAATGGACCTACGTCGGCCACGACGTCGACGGCGGCCACCTCGCGGTCCACCTCGCCGACCGGCACTACCCGCTCGCCGTCACCCTGCACTACCGGGTGCACGACGACAGCGACGTGATCGAGCGCTGGACGACCGTGCGCAACACGTCCGACGACGAGCCGATCTCCTTGGTACGCCTGGATTCCGCGGCCTGGGCCATGCCGGACCGGATGGAGTACCGGGTCAGCCATGTGGTCGGCGGTTGGAGCAACGAGTGTCAGCTGCACCGGACCGCGGTGCCGGTCGCCGAAACGGTGTTCACCAGCCGGCGCGGCATCACCAGCCACCAGGCCAATCCGTGGCTGATGCTGGACGCCGGTGACGCCGACGAGACCCACGGCGAGGTGTGGTCCACCGCGCTGGCGTGGAGCGGCAGCTGGCGGATCACCCTGCACCGCGAGCCGAGCGGCCGCTGTGCCTGGACCGGCGGTTTCGGCCACGACGGCACGACCTGGCAGTTGACACCCGGCGAGTCGCTGGACACCCCCGTGTTCGCCGGTGCATACACGCCGCACGGATTCGGCGCGACCAGCCAAACGTGGCACGACTTCACCCGCCAGCACGTCCTACCTCACCCGGACGAGCTGCGCCCGGTGTTGTACAACTCGTGGGAGGCGACCTCGTTCGACGTCGACGAGGCCGGCCAGCGCGAGCTCGCCGCGCTCGCCGCGGACATCGGCGTCGAGCTGTTCGTCATGGACGACGGCTGGTTCGGCGGCCGGCGCACCGACCACGCGGGGCTCGGCGACTGGCAGCCCTACCCCGGCGCGTTCCCGAACGGCCTGCGGCCGCTGGTCGACGACGTGCACAAACTCGGCATGGCGTTCGGCCTGTGGGTGGAACCGGAGATGGTCAACCCGGACAGCGACCTGTACCGGTCGCATCCGGACTGGGTGCTGCACATGGCCAACCGGCGCCGCACGGAGCTGCGCAACCAGCTCGTGCTCAACTTCGGCCGGCCGGACGTGGTCGATTGGGCCCTGGACTGGCTGGACGGGCTCGTCGTGGACAACGAGCTGGACTACCTGAAGTGGGACATGAACCGGCTGTTCACCGAGGCCGGCTGGCCAGGGCATCCCGACCCGGACCGCCTGTGGATCGACCACACGCGCGGTGTCTACCGGGTCATGGCGGAGCTGCGCGCCCGGCATCCCCGGCTGCGGATCGAGTCGTGCTCCGGCGGTGGCGGCCGCACCGACCTGGGCATACTCGCGTACACCGACCAGGTCTGGACGTCGGACAACACCGACGCCGCCGACCGCATCGCCATCCAGCACGGCTACAGCCAGATCTACCCCGCGCACACCATGGCCGCGTGGGTCACCGACTGCCCCAACCCCACCACCGCACGCACCACGCCACTGGTGTTCCGCTTTCACGTGGCCATGGCCGGGGTGCTCGGCATCGGCGGCGACCTGTCCACCTGGCCGGCAGCCGACCTTTCGTTGGCCACCGAGTTGATCGCGACCTACCGGGAGGTCCGCTCAGCGGTCCAACACGGCCGTCAGTATCGGTTGGTCCACGGCCCGGCGCTCACGTCGGTGGCGTACGTGACCGACGACGAGGTCGTCGTCTTCGGGTGGCGGATCACCGAGCCGTTCGGCCGACGGCCGGCACTGATGCGGCTGGTCGGGCTCGACCCGGCCGCCGAGTACCGCGACGAGCGCACCGGCACCGTCCACATAGGAGCGACGCTGATGGCGTCCGGCATCGACATGGCGCTGCCCGCCGGGGATCACGCGAGCGTGCTGATCCGATTGCACCGATTGCGGTGACCGTGTCTGTTACCGCCGGTTCGGCAGGCCCGGCTCGGTATGGTTCGATCATGCGGGTCGCGAACGATGTTGGCCTGCCGCTGCACAGTCCGGCAGCCGCGGTGGTGTTCACGACCGTGCTCACCATGGGCCCGCTGTCCAGGGTGGATGTCGCCGAACGCACCGGGCTGTCCTCGGCGGCCGTGACCAAGGCGGTTCGACCGCTGCTGGATGCCGGCTACCTCGAGGAGACGCCGGACCAGCGGGTCCATGTCGGCCGGCCGGCGAGCCCACTGCACGTCCGGTCCGACGCGGCGTTCTTCCTCGGCGTCAAGGTCACCGCGGACGAGCTGATCGGCGTGGTCACCGATCTTCGTGCGCGCGTCCGGTCGGTCCGGCACCGGCCGCTGCCCGACCGTGCCGTGCCGGCCGCGGTCAGCGGGATCGCCGCGCTGGTACGGGATCTGCTCAACGACGATCCGGCGTATCGGCCTGCCGTGCGGTGTCTCGGCGTCGCGGTGGCCGGGGATGTGGACCGGAGCACCGGGCGGGTGCACTACTCGCCGTTCCTCGGCTGGCAGGACGTTGCCGTTGCGGATCTGGTGCGCGCCGCGACCGGCTTGGTGACGGTGCTGGAGAACGACGTGCGGGCGTTGACCGTCGCCGAGCAGTGGTTCGGCGCCGGGGTCGGCAAGAGCTCGTTCGCGCTGGTCACGGTGGGCATCGGCATCGGTTGTGGCCTCGTGGTGAACAACGCCGTGATCGAGGGCGCCAACGGGGTGGCAGGCGAACTCGGCCACGTGCTCGCCGAACCGGACGGCCCGGATTGCCACTGTGGCAACCGAGGTTGCGTCGAGGCGATAGCCGGCACTGCGGCGTTGCACGCGGAGCTGCGCACGATCGCCGGCAACCCGCGGTTGACGAGCGAGGAGGCCATGGCCCAGGCGCACGGCGGCGACCAGCGCCTGCGGGCCGGCTACCGGCGGGCCGGCCGCGCGATCGGGCTGGCGCTGGCCACGGTGGCGAACCTGATCGGCCCACAGCGAATAGTCCTGTCCGGCGAGGGCTTGGCCGCGTACGACCTGTACCAGGACGAGGTGCGCGAGACCTTCGCCGCACGGGCGTTCGGGGCGGCTGTAGACTGCGAATTGATCTTGAGGCCGCTCCCGTTCGAGGAGTGGGCCAGGGGTGCGGCGGCCGTCGCCATCCAGACCTTGATCACCCCGGCCCGCTGAGCATCATTCGAACATATGTTCTATACTGGGCCCTGTCAGCTCGGCTGACGGGAACTGTGATCTGGATGCGGCTTGTTGACCAGACCAGACCAGACCAGATGTGCCTGATGCGGAAAGGAGTGCGCGGGTGAAGGTGACCAGGGTTGCCTACTCGAAGGCCCTCACCGCCAGGAAGCTGGCGCTGCTGGCCGAGCAGGCACGCCGGTTGGGTCGGGTCAGGTCATTGGTGTGGCAGCGGTACGGGTCGGTCAACGGGGCCGGGATGTCCGACCGGCAGATCAGGGACCAGTGGATGGCCGATGGGACGGCCGAACAGTTCGGGGTGTTGGCCAACGCATGGAAGGAAACCGTACGGGACGCGGTCGGCGACATCACAGCGAACCGGGCGGCGGCGAAGGTCCCCGTCCGCAGGGCCATCGCCAGCTACACCAACGACCAGGCCGAACGCAAACGCCTCTACACCGCGCTCAAAGCAGACAAGTGGGTGTCGGACCCGTTCTTGTCTCGGTTGATGCGCCAGCACTGGCGTCGAGGGAAGAACCGCACCCACAACCAGATCGTCATCCGCTCGGACAAGGTTCGGACGTTCACCCTGGCTGAGGGAGGTGACGTGTGGCTGAACGTGCCGGGCCTGTTGCCTCGTACCGGCGTGACCGTGCCATTGAACACTACGGTCGCACCCACGGGGAC
>WNGR01002826.1_pt1 | contig 27629 bp, 32 predicted proteins | sample 5407581 | NCBI WGS metagenome assembly WNGR01 (sample SAMN13153383, study PRJNA577476) | soil metagenome | isolation source: 80 cm soil or saprolite under Garry oak tree replicate 2 | place: USA:California | collected 2016-06-15
ATCAGCAAATCGTGGCGGGCACAGTGGGCGCGCGTGATCCCGCTCTTTGCCTTCTCAGAGGACATCCGAAAGGTGATTTATACCACCAATGCCATCGAGTCGGTCAATATGACCCTACGTAAGGTCACGCGCAATCACCGCATCTTTCCGTCTGATGAGGCGGTTTACAAGGTGTTGTACCTGGCGATCCAGAACATTGCCAAGAAATGGACCATGCCTATTCGGGAGTGGAAGCCAGCACTGAATCGCTTTGCCATCGAGTTCGCGGGACGGCTCCCGCAATGAGTTTCAAACCAATTTACACACTTCACTTGACAGACTCCCACTCCCAAGGAAAGATTTGAGCATTTCCAGGCCATAGAGGCAAGATTCTGCTTCTGTAGGCAGCTTTGTCATCGAGTATCATAGGCTTGTTACTGCTGAGCAAGGAAATCCGGTAGTGACTCTAGAAGCCCATCACCCCTATCGAGAGTGACTACCCAATCGTTAAAGACCTTCACTTAATACTTGTTCAGCAATTTCAAGGGCCCTGTAGTCAACATGTGCTAGCAATGCAACAAACTGATCTTCACCAATCCCATTACGTATCTCCTCTAACCACTTCTGAGTCGCTTCGTGGTTTGCACTCTGCACCTCCTCGAAGGCCTTTCTGGCAAGTAGAAAAAAGGCTAAAGCAATATCGTGACTTCCTTGCCTGAAATACATTATACTAATATTGTTCAGTGTCCAACCTTCTTCCCCACGATCTCCCACTTCCCTATATGTCTTCAACGCTTCCTTATAAAGCTTCAGAGCCTCTTCCTTCTTCCCTTGATTAGCATTAATTATACCAATATTGTTCAGCGTCCAGCCTTCCCCTCCACGATCTCCTACTTCTCTATATATCTTCAAAGCTTGGTCATAGTACCATAGTGCTCGTTCTTTTTGTGCCAGACCATCATAGAGCTCACCGAGGTTATTGAGTACCCTGCCTTCGCCTCTTCGATTCCCTACCTTTCTTAAAATATTTAACGCCTCCTCATAATATTCTTTAGCTCGATCTTGCTCACCTAATGTCGTGTAGACCTTTCCTAGATTGTTTAGTGTCCAGCCTTCCCTTCCAAGATCCCCAACTTCTCTTAAAAGATCCAACGCCTGCTTTAAATAATCCAGTGCCTGCTCTTGCTCCCCCAGTGTACTATAGATGCGTCCCAGCCTATAGAGCGTCCAGCCTTCCCCCCCACGGTCTCCTACCTCTCTCAATATATCCAACGCTTGATTTAAGTAGTCAAGTGCCCGCTCCTTTTCCCCCAAATCAGCATAGATTCGGCTTAAATTATTGAGCGCCATCCCTTCTTCCCTACGATCGGCGCCTTCCCTTAAGATGCTTAACGCCTCCTCACCATATTGCAAAGCAGGAGTCTTTTGCCCCAGCATATTGTAAATCCGACAAAGATTGTTGAGTACTATGCCTTCCTTCCTACGATCTCCTACTTCTCGCAAGATCCTCAAAGCCTCCTCAAAGTTCTCACGCGCTCGCACTTTCTGTCCTAGCATTCTGTAAATCTCGCCTAGATTGTTGTAGATATGAACTGCTTGTAATCGTTCAGGGTCCCATTTGTCTAACGGTAGTAGCAGCTGACACAGTTCTAGCAGAGTTGCATTGCCTCCCCAGCGATTGAGATCAGCGAAGATCCTCTCTTGTTCCATTAAATCAAAGGCTTCTTGCCATTGTTCAGCATGACATTGATGCCATATTGCCTCGATTAGCGGATAAACATCACTAATTTGTTTTCGCAGTTCTCTCGGTGGAAAATGCGACTCTTCCATATGTAGATAATACTGGGTAGCTCTAATGTGCATAATTTTCAAAGTCTGAAGATTAGCTTCCTCATCAGGCTCTTTAAAGCGACTCTGTGAATAACTGGCAACTATCGGATGCAGCTGATAGCGGCTTTTCCCCACAGCTTGGAGTAGATGTTGTGTCAGCAAAACTTCAAAGGCTGGCAATATCATTGCCTTAGGTATCTCACTTATAAGCATCTGCGCTGCGTCCAAGGATATTGGTTCACGGTAGACGGAAAAGGCTAACAGCAGTTTGCGCTGTACCTCATCCAGTTGCTGAGTGTAGATGTAGTCAAGGAGTTTACGAGCAATGAAGCCCGTCCAGAGTTGAGCATATATAGGATCATTGAAGAGGTCTTTTAGACTTAGGCTGCGATTTCGACGCAGAATAGAAGCCAAGAGTGTCAGAGAAAGGGCGTGACCAGCACAGTACGCCACAGCCGTAGATAATTCCTTCTCCGTAGACTGTGTTGTCTCCGCCCCTTGTTTTCTCAGTAATTCTATCCCTTCGGAAACCTCTAAACCTTTAACGAGGTACTCTTGTATTCGAGTGGGAGGATATTCGTCGGCGCCTCGTATCCAAGGGCTGGTAAGTAATATTCGGCAGTTACAAGGTCGACTATTGAGCGCGTCAATCCATTCACCTACTCCGGGACGACTGCTGAGGGTATGCTCTGTAGCCACATCAAGTAGTTTCTCAAATTGATCCAAGATCACTAGCCGTGGCTTATTGGCTGTATCTAGTGCATTGAAGAGTGCTGCAGCTTGGTTATGAGGAGCAAGTCTTCCGAAATCAGGGAGGCGTTGTCCAATAGCCTCCAAGAGTGTTCCTGCGAGATCTACCATAGTGACAGCGGCATCAACTTTAAGCCACAGCGCCTCAGCAACAAATGGTCCGTTGCCCGCACGGCGTTGCTCTTCAGCAAAACGATAGACTAAGGCAGCGAGAGTCGATTTGCCGACCCCAGCGATACCGGTAAGTGCGACAGCTGTCATATCTGGCTGAATCAACTTTGCATAAATTTCCTTGACGACCTCCACTCGTTGCTCAATAGTCTTTGGATCAGTAGGAGGAGGTAAGCCTACAATGCCACGATACGAGGCCTTATCTAGCGGTGTTGATGGCGAGGAGAGAGGTTGAGATGTGGGAACTTGCACGATGATTGGTGGCATCTTTGGTGAAGGAGTCGGAGTGGAAGGTATATACAAACTTGCACGAGCTTGAGTAGGATTATCATGTGATTCATACTCATCAGCAGGAATAAACAAATGTATTGATTGGAAGAAAGCGAATACAGCGCCGAGCACCGCGATGATAAAGGTAAAGATGGCAGCTAAGAAACTCGGAATAACATTCAAGTAACTCAAAATCCAGATGACGCTAATGACACAGGCGAGAAGAAGAACTGTTATGATGATCAGCGATCTGCGAGAATTTCTCCTGTGCTTTCTGCCTCGCGTATCTAGTTGCTCAGGTTGCTGCTCCTGCTGTGTTGTCATTGCTCCGATCCTTTGCTAGACAACAGACGTTCAGCCGATGCTGTGATTATAGCACGATTTCACGCATTATGACTCGACTTTGGCACTTTTAAGCGGCATAGCAAGCAATCTCGACGAGCATTTCAATGAGGGGCGACGTTGAATTGAGGAAACCCAGGGCAGCAGGCGGGGTTGGCGAATTCAGTTGTGCCCAAAGATGCCTACGGACAGCGGCCAACGCATCGACAAAGGTGGGTTCGGCTTTGGGATACCAGGCAGCTTGCCGTGTTGGCAGCTGATCAGGATGCAAGGCCAGGGCCAGGAGAACCACGAGGCTAAACAATCCCAGCAGGCAGGGAGTGGTCCGAGCGATGGCAAGCGTACTCCACTGCCGCCGTGTGGAGAGGCCGAGATGGGCGCGGACTTCTTCAAAAGTGACCTCAATATTCCAGCGGCTGACGTACTATGCTGCCGATGGACCTTGCGGTCCACTTTCCTCAGGTGAGGAGCATATCCGGTTTACCACGTTTCACATGTGTACCATGCATGGGGTATGCTCCGCCTCTCCGCCGGTGGCTATTTTGTCTGCGTCAGGAGAATTTCGAGCCCCTGAACCAACCACGTACCTTTTGGTCAAGCTTGTCAGCATCTTTAGCTCGTGATCGATCACGACGTTTATCAGCGATTTACTTTCTGTTAGCCATACCATGCTTCGCCCTAGCTCCTAACTGCCTGATGCTGGCAGTCGCAATTTCTCCTCACGGATCCATTACCGCCCTAACGCCTCGGTGAGATGGGCATACAGCATCTTGATGGCGGCCTGTTGATTCAGCCGCAGGTGCTGGCCCAGGTACACCTCAGCAAAGCTGCCCTGGCCCAACAGGCGCACCAGCCGGTAGTTGCCGAATTGCTGCCCGGTGCGATCTGCCATCTGTAGCCTCCTCATGTGCAGTGCGAGGTAAGGATATGCTTACAGGTCAATTTATCGTTCAGCTAAGTATACCTGTATTCTAAAGAAAACACGTATACACGTCAAGTGAACCTTTGCATGCATGCAAGAAACAAGGGCATTGCCTCTCTCAAAAGCCCTCCCAAATATGGGCGAGACGCGCTTGGGAGAACGAATGAGATCGGGGCGTCCAGCGTGCTGAGCAACTAATGCGACGACAAGAGTAGCTGTGTAGGCCAAGGCGACCTGCGAAACGATGGCCGACCAGCCACACAAAGGCGGACGTTGCAAGTGAAAGAACAGGAAGACGCGACCAAAGAAGCGTTCGATGCTCGTGCGTTTGCTTAATTCCTCAGCAGTCCAGGTGGGAGGCAGGCACGAGCGGTTCTTCTGGCGTTTGGGATTCCAAGGAATGACGGCAACGGCTCCCAGCGCAGCGTGGATCCAGGCGATGAGACGCAAGCCCCAATAGCCAGCATCCAGGCGGATCACGCGCGGTCGAATGTGGTAGAGACGCACCGCCCACTCCAACAGAGGGCGAGCAAAAGGCGCATCATGGACATTAGCAGGCGAAACGAGGAAATGGACAGGTAAGCCGGAACCACGGCAGAGTAAGGTATGTATGCGGAAGCCGCGCAAGAGCAAGCGAGGATGGTGAGCAGGAGCATGACCAATGGCCGCGTCGGGGTCAGTTCTGCGCCAGGCCAGGATGGGCGCGCTATCGATGATGAGATCGCGAGCGCTGAGGAGGTGGCGGTGGATGGCGGTCTGCACTGTCAGCACGAAGAGGGCTTCGGGCAATGGTGCTCCGGCGGCATGGTTGCGCTTCCACTGCTGCGAAGGACTGGGAATGCGCGGCTGTCTATCGCTCTTGAGCGGCAGCCCACAGGCCAATGCCAGCGCAGGCCACGCGTGCAACCAGTCGGACATATCCTGATAGGAGAGCCGCCACAGCGTGCGCAGCAGCGCGATGAGCAGCAGCGACTCCTCAGTATAGGTACGCGGAGCGCCTCCTGGACCTGCTGGTAACGGCGGTGGACACTTTCGATGGGCCAGACGCACGGCCAACCGACAGAGGGCGAGCAAGTGCAGCGTGGTGACGAGAGTGACGGCGTTGATGTGCAAGGCACCGATGCTACGGGCTTGAGCGCGGTGATATGCTGGAGGGGGTACAGGTGCCTGGTTATTGACGACTGTAGGCCATCATAAGCTGATCTCCTGCACGAGGGAGCTAGCCTCGTGCAGGAGCAGTTTACCCTATCCTTTCGCGTTAGGAAATGCCCTCAATACTTGATAATTATCCTTCAAAATAGCTATACTATCTTTGATATCTGTGAAACTCCATCTAGTGAGGACATATAGCTGGCTTTCGAGGTCAAGTATGGCAGATAAAAATGGCTTCATCGGTAGACAAATTGGCAGCTACAAGTTGGTTGAGAAAATTGGCAAAGGTGGATATGGTAGTGTATATCGAGCAGAGCATAGTATTCTCACCAATCGTGTTGTTGCAATTAAACTACTGCAAGAAGTACTCTTCAATTCTGATCAGGAGCGCGATCGGTTTAAAGAAGCTATCGTACTCGAAGCTCTCCAACATCCCAACATCCTACACCTCATAGATGTGGGCGTGGATGAGAATTTACTATACCTTATAACTGAGTATGCCGCTGGCGGCTCTCTGTGGGATCGTTTGCAACATCAATTCCCTCAACCGCTACCTCTCACAGGGGCTCTAGATATCCTTTCGCAGATCGGACAAGCAGTTCAGTATGCCCACCAAAAGCATATTATTCATCGTGACCTCAAACCGCAAAATATTCTATTCGATGCACAAGATAAAGTGCTCTTAGCTGATTTTGGTATTGCTACTATTCTAGCCGATACACCAGTTAAAAACACCGCTCATATCGTTGGTACTCCTGCCTACATGGCACCAGAGCAATTTAAAGGACAGAATAGTGCGAAGAGTGATCAATATGCTCTAGGCTGTATAGCCTACGAACTTTTTACTGGTCGTAAACCATTTAACCTTCCTCTCAATGCTAATTGGTGGACATGGGCGGATAAGCATTCAAAGGAACTTCCTCCTGATCCTATTAAACTCAATCCACATTTACCTGCACATTTTAAGCAGGTTATCCAGAGAGCGATGGCCAAAGAACCTGATAATCGTTATCCTAATATCTCTGCATTCGTTACAGCGTTAAGTGCTTTCCCCTCTCAGCTACCTACACATATTATGCCTCAGGCAGTTCCTCCCCTTCCTCCCCTCTCGAAAACCTCCGCTATGACTCGCGGAAGCACCTTTAATCCTCCTCAGAAGACTATAGAGCAATGGCTGGATGTAGGCGAAGAACATTTTAATGCCGAACGTTTTAACGATGCTCTCACAGTATATGAACAGATCATTAGCTTTGATTCCAAATCTGCTAATGCCTACTACGGAAAAGGCAAGGTACTTAAAGTACTTAAGCACCTCCCTGAGGCCATAGCAGCTTATGATCAAGCTATTTATCTTAATCCCAAATTCGCCCTTGCTTACATCGGCAAAGGCGATGTATATCGTGATGCCTTTAAGAACCACAAAGAGGCCCTTATAAACTACCAGCAAGCTGTTCGTGTTGCTCCTACATCGGCTCTTGGCTACTATAATATGGGCAACGCTCACAATGACCTAGAGCAGTATGAAGAGGCTATCGCAGCCTATGATGCTGCTATTCGCTGTGAACCTAACTTTCTTGATGCCTACTATCGAAAAGGTGAGCTACTTGAAAACCAAAAACACTATGAAGAAGCCCTCTCAACCTACGACAAAGCCCTCAGTATAGTCTCCAACTCCACTGATGCCCACTATCGAAAAGGTGAGCTACTTGAACGCCTGAAACGCTATGAAGAAGCCCTCAGTGTTTGGGAGAAGCTCATAAACAAGGTTCCCAACTTCGCCGATGCTTACTATCGAAAAGGTCAAGCACTCGTAGCTCTTGAACAGCAGAAGGGGCAAAAATATAAAGAGCTTTATAGAAAAGCCGAGCCAAGTATTTCCCGGATCTCTAGGCTTAATCAGCAGAGACTTAGAGGATTTCGTGAAAAACCAGAATCAGATATTCTTGAAGTCTTTGAGCGTAATCAGCGGAGTCCTTTGTACCCCCGCGAGAGACCCGAGCCAATTATTCCCGAACTCCCTAGACGCAGGCGACAAAGTCTCGAAGGAGTTGGTAAAGAATCTGAGCTAAATATCTCTGAGCTCCTTAAACCTAATCAGCAGGGACTTAGAGGATTTCGTGAAAAACCAGAATCAGATATTCTTGAAGTCTTTGAGCGTAATCAGCGGAGTCCCTTGTACCCCCGCGAGAGACCCGAGCCAATTATTCCCGAACTCCCTAGACGCAGGCGACAAAGTCTCGAAGGAGTTGGTAAAGAATCTGAGCTAAATATCTCTGAACTCCTTAAACCCAATCAGCAGAAACTCGAAGAGATTCATGAGAAGCAGGAGTTAGGTATCCTTGAAGCTCTTGAAGCTAGACTCGCTCCGAAGCTGCGTTATAAGGAAGCCCTCGACGCCTACGAGCATGCTATCGACTTGCGCCCAAACTACCCTTCCTATTACAAAGCTAAGGGAGATGCACTTAAATATCTTGGAAGAATAAAGGAGGCTAACCAAGCATACAAAAAAGGCGCTCAACTAGAGAATAATGATAGTTTTGCACCCATCAAAATAGACAAACAATTGCGACTGCTCAAAGAGCATGAAGGTATCTTGATTTTTTCGGCTATGAATCCTCTACTTTTACCTATCATACTGGGAGCCTTACTACAATCATGGTGGGCACTCGGAGGCAGCTTTCTTGGTGGACTTGCTCTATTTGCGCTGTATCTATGGTTAAGGAATCAACTAAGCAACTCAAGTAATATAGTTTCAGTATCCTTGGCTGCTTTTCTTATTGCTATTGGATGGAGCGTTGTGGGCTGGTTTTTTGGCCTATCTTTACAAGGAGTTCCTTTGGTGTTCGCCATAGCATGTTTTATAGTTGGCTTCTTCGGAAATGCGTTTATATTTTATATCATTGATGAGTGGTCTATATGGAAGTTGTAGATCAATCGCATAGCCCTCGCTGGCTTCCTGTACTGGCTACGTGCGCCGTGTGTATGGATTACCTACATCATGGCTCTCCCCAGCTTTTGATGAAAAGCTGAACAAGACGGGAGATGATACCATGAAAAGATGCAAACATCATTGTGTTGGGACGCCACGGATCGGCTTGAAGTCTTGATTGAGCAACTGATCCCCACTTCAGGCAAGCTTCGGATGCGGCAGCTCCGGCTTTCCTTGGATGGACTGACCCTCGTGTTGGTCTCCTTGCAAACCGAGGGGCAGTGCCCGGTGTGTGGGCAAAGCACCAGACGTGTGCATAGCACCTATAGGCGGACACTCCAAGATCTGCCCTGGGGATCATGGCTGTGCTGGCTACTCAGGACATCTGTTCGCAAAAACAGTGCTAGAAAGGCGTAATCGCTTATGATGGTACCAGGAAACTGGACAGGTCGATAAGATAAAATAGCTGTATCGAGAAACCGGCGAGAAGGAGGAAAACGATGTCAGTGCAACGGAAACGATACAGTGCCGAGCTGAAGACGCGGGTCGCCTTGGAGGCGATCTCTACCAGCAAATCGGCCAGTTGAAAGTGCAGGTAGACTGGTTGGAAAAAAAATCAAAATCACTCCGTTGAGGCCAAACGAGCGCTGATTGAGCCGGAGCACCCGGAACTGAGCCTTGCCCAGCAGTGCAAGCTGCTGGGACTCGCGAGGTCGAGTTACTATTACGAGCCGGTGCCCGAAAGCGAGGAGAACCTGGTGCTGATGCGACTGCTTGATGAGCAATACACCCGAACGCCGTTCTATGGAGCACGGAAGATGGTGGCCTGGTTGGATACGCAGGGCTACCCAGTGGAACGCAAACGCGTGCGGCGGTTATTGCACCTGATGGGTCTGGAAGCGCTCTATCCTAAGCCGCACACCAGTTTACCTGGAGCAACCGCCCAGCGCTATCCGTATTTGCTGCGGGGGATGAGCATTGAGCGCTGCAATCAAGTCTGGAGTTGTGACATCACGTATATCCGCCTCCAACGCGGGTTCATTTACCTGATGGCGGTGATCGATTGGTTCAGTCGGTATGTGCTGGCCTGGGAAATCTCGATCACCCTGGATACCAGTTTCTGCCTGGAAGCGCTGGATCGGGCCTTGCGCGTAGCCACGCCTGCGATCTTTAACAGTGATCAGGGCGTGCAGTTTACCAGTAACGAGTTCACCAGCCGCCTGAAGTCCGCAGCTATCCGCATCAGTTGGGATGGTCGGGGGCGGGCGTTAGACAACATTTTCGTCGAGCGCTTGTGGCGCAGTGTGAAATACGAGGAGGTGTACATTAAAGACTACCAGAGCGTTCCCGATGCTGTGAGGAACCTACATAGGTACTTCACGTTTTACAATCATGAGCGCTTGCATCAAGCGCTTGACTATCAAACACCAGCACAGGTGTATCTGAAAAGATAGCGGTGAGTTTCTCGAACTGTTGAGTTTTGTCTTATTCTTGCCCAAAAACTGTCTTGACAAACGGTACCACCATAGCTGTTGGCAAATAGGCTCTTTTTGAACGGATGTCTTATGTAGCCAGTACACTGGCTTGCCGTGGGTGATTCACCGAGCGATATCCTGGCTGGGAAGGCAGCAGGCGCGCTGACAGTGGCCGTGCTGACTGGCGCGCGAACGGCTGAAGCACGTCAGTTCCTTGAGCAGAGCCGGCCAGATTTCATCCTCAATGACATGACGGAACTGCCACCCTTGCTGGAACAACTAGAAGGTCAGACGATGGATCTTCGTGGCGGAGGGCTTTGTTAGGAATGAGAGAGGACGGTACAGCCTCTGATGATGGTGGATAATTCGGCCTTCTCTCTTAAATTGCTTGACAATCCCCTCGGCCTTGCTTACTCTTCCTTTCCAGAGCTCTCCATGCTCATCATTTCAAGCGGCGAGGATCCTATGACCTTTCATGTGTTCGTGTTCTTCCTTGTGTGCTTTCTCCTGCTCTCGCCTCTCGTGGCTTTGTCGCCTGTATTGGCTCCATCAAGGCCTTTCTCACTGGAGAGCACGCGTAGTGCACCCCGTGGTCCACCGTCTCCTCAAGCCACGTACCCCACTCGATTGCCCGGCCTGTCGCCTTACCTCCCCCCTCTCACCGGTGGTAGGACCATCGCCTCTGCCGATTCGGCCCTGGCATGAAGTGAAAAGCCGGCGGGGAGTACCCAAGCGAGTGAACACCGAGGGCTTTGCTTGTCCCAATCAGCAGTGCGCATACTTCGGGATCACCGATGCTCACATCCACGCGCTCGTCGGAGATGGCAAGCATGGTTCTGCAGAGCGGATCCAGACGTTTCGAGATCCTGCCTGCCACACCACGTTCAGTGCCCGGCGCCACACCCCATTGTACCGGCTGAAGACTCCCTCGCACCAGGTCGCCATGGTGCTGTCTGCGCTGTCCGAAGGCCTGGACCCTTCCGAAGCCTGGCGGGTCTTCGGCTACCGTCAGGCGACGATCATCACCTGGCTGTCCCGCGCAGGGCAGCACGCTCAAAGCTTCCACGAGCATTTTTTCTGTCATCTCCAGCTTGCGTATGTCCAGTTGGACCACTGCTGCGCACCCGGGTGCGCAACGCCAAACAGATCCTGTGGCTGTGGCTGGCCACCGATCCCTGTACGCGCGATACTTCCCGTCCTGCATCTGGGTCCTCGCACGCAACACGCGGCCCACAGCGTGATCCATGCCCTCCGACGGATCCTGGCCGCCTTTCTGCCTCCCACTCTTCACGAGTGATGGGTTCAATGTCTATTTCTATGCGGCTCCCAGCCCATTTCGGACACTGGCTCCAGGTTGGTCGCCGAGGGCGGAAAGTCCTCCGGTGGCAAGTGGCGGCAGAGCTGATCTACGGTCAAGTGAAGAAAAGCTGACCTTTGGCGTAAGCTCGTGCGGGTCACGCACGTGATGCGCCTGGGAACCAGCGCTGCCCTCACGGCCGCGAGGACTCGGACTGGGTCACTCTGGACGACTCAACACGGCTTTTATGGAACGGGTGAATCTGACGGTGCGTCACGGAGTAGCGGCTCTGGCCCGTCGAACCTGGGCGACTTCCCAACAGGCCTCACAGCTGCTGGCCCACCTGGAGTGGTGGCGAGCGTATTATCACGTTGTGCGTCCTCACCAATCCCTCCGAGTGACACTCGTGCGGCCACGAGAGCGAGGTGGCAAACGTCTGGCGCAACGCTACCGGCAACGGACGAAAGCTCTGACAGCGGGAAGAACGAACCGACGATGGACGGCGCGGGACGTGCTCTGTTATCCCTTGCCCCCGGTACCATCCTTACCCATTTGAGAGCCACTGAAGTGAGAAGACGCCCCGCAAAATGGCCGTGGGCGGCTCGGTGAAGATGAAAACAGGTTGGGTGGGGAGCGACAGGATGAAGTGGCCTGCCTGGATGGTCACATGAGAGGAAAGCCAGCCCGAAATGCGTTCGCAGGGGTTGATCGAATTATCCACCATCTCCAATGGCTGTACCCAAGATCTCGCCTTCTACTTGGGGTGCTGCCTCTTCTTTGTGCCGCTAGCCCTTTCCCTGCGTCGGCAGCAAGGTGCTGTACGTTTTTACCCAAACGGATGTGGCGCGTGCTTTCCAGCGATCTCAATGGTGTTCTGCTCACATCTCATAAAGCTATTGCCCTCGCCCACGGCCTTCGCGTATTTGTTCACGCACCACTTTTAATGCGCCACTAGCTTCCCAGCAAGCTAGTAACCAGGTTTGCTCTGGGTGGCTCAACATGAGTTGCGGTACCTTCCCATCCACGACGTCATGTGGATGTTCCCATCCGGCGTCACCCAGGTAGAGCGTCCCACATTCCTGCTGATAATCGTAGAGAAAGATTGCCTGCTCGCCGTACTGGTTCTCGAAGTAGCTCCGATAGACGTTGGGAAAGGTTTGCTCATCAATCTGCGGCGGTATGCCATAAGATTCTCCATGATGATTGGTGACCTGAAAAAGTAGTTGATTACTCATCAATCCTTTGGCGCTTCACCCACTTCCTTCAAGAAGCCAGGCGGAAACACCCCTCCTTACGGTATACGCTGACTCTTATTGACCTATTCTTTTCCCTTGCCTCTCGTTGCTGCGTGGAGACAGGTTCGTGTAAGAAACGGTTGGCCACGGGAAGATCCCCAGGTTCCAGCTCGCCATACACACTGTCTACCATCATAGAGGCGATCTGGTCCTGTCCTTGATAACTTATTGTTCCGCGTCTCTCAAGTACCCTGCCCACTCTTTACCGCGTATTTCCTGCTTACTCAGCGGCTGAAGGCCGCTGGCTTGCAACAGGCGTTTCACTTTCTCCTGGTGCCACAAGCAGAGATGCATGCACTCGTCTTCACAAGCCAGCGTTCGCCAGTTCCTCTTTCAGCGCACGCAGGTTGCGATTTTGCTCGCGCAAGTCGGTCAGGTAGCTCGTCCAGGTCTCTCCCTCGCCAAGCTTCTCGTACAAGGCACGCATCTTTGCAAGGAACGTGCATGCGTCCTGGTAGTTCTGGCGGCCTCGCTGGGCGATCAGTCGTTCAGCCCGCTGTCGGTACAGCTCGATGGCCTCTCGTGGGCGCGCCTCTTCGGCGGCCCTGGCGACCTGAAGGGCGATGTCGCCGAAGCCGTAATACCCATAGCCCTCGTTGTAGGTGTAGCCGTAGCTATCTTTCTTCGCCATCCCTTTCAACAGGTGCAAGGCGCGGTCGATATCCCCTTCATCCAGGGCGATCTCGATCAAGAGCGTGGTGTTTCTGGTCGTTCCAGCTTGCTCCAGGAACGCGAGCAGCTCCGGTCGAAGCGTCTGCCAGCGATCGAGACGTGTGGCAAGATCGCGCAGTTCCTGGTAGCGCCTGAGAGAAGGCTGCATGCGGAATGACGTTTCGGCTACCTCCAATTCGGCGGTGAGGTTGCCCCTGTCCCGGGAGTATTGTTGGAGCCATTCCAGCAGGTGTAGAGCTGGGTTCTCCTTGATGCGGTTGCTCACCAGGTGCTCGGCCATAGCATCCTGCCCGTGCTGGACGAAGAGATCGGCCAGCTTGAGGAAGGCAAGGTCATCAACCCGTTGTGTTTCTCGGACGGCTTCGTCGATGCGTTCAAGGGCGAGGAGCCGCTCAACCAGGTCAGCCGTGCGACCGGTTTCCCGACAGATGCGCAGGTAGGCTTCATCGTCGAGGGTCTCTTTCTCCAGATTCAGCCAGAACCCGCCGTATGCCTGGCGCTCTGAGCCAGTGATCGCTTCCTCTTCGTCAGCCAGCCTCTCGCGAATCCACTCCGCGATGGTCTGTTGTTCCAGCAACGTCGCGTATCGCACAAGCTGGTCCGCTGCGCTGTCGGCGAACCCATGGCTGTCGTCGGCATGCAGGTCACGCTGGTAGATGGCCAGCAGCACCGTGATGCTCTTTTCGCGCGCGACCCGATCAGTCTGCTCGTCAGCCAGGCCATTTCCCAGCGCTTCAATGCATTGCCCGACGAGCCCTTCCAATCCCTCCTCTTCTGGATAGTACCCCTCTTCTTCGTAGGAGTCGTCATATTGGGTTTCGTCATAATAGAGATGGGACTGCTCGAAAATCCCCGTCACCAGGATTTCATAGATCGTGGCTGCGCTCAGCATGTCTCCCTGCTGAGCCAGCTTATCAGCTGTCTGTTTCACGGTGAGCAATTCCTGGGCAATGCGCGGTGTATCACGTTGAAAGGCGTCGACGACCTGGCGGCGATAGGTTGTTGGGTTCACGGACAGGATCTGCTGCGCCGGGCGGATGAGGTAGCCGTCGGGATGGCGTACCCAGAACTGCCGCATGTGCCAGGGGTAGTCTGCGAGAGGACGCACGATGTCTGCCCCGGCCTGTTGAGCCTGGCGATAGACAGCCTCAACGTTGTCGACGAGAAGGACGATCTCCACACCGCTGCCGCGCTGTCCCGGAGGAAGCAGGTGTGGGCGCTCGGGCATCCAGTAGGGGGCGTCATCTGCTGCCAGTTGAAGAGCGGTTTCCCCACGAGACAGTTCAGCATACTCATTTACCTCGCGGGCCACGACACGAAAGCCCAGGACGTGCTCAAACCAGGTGATGGATTGCTCGAAGTCGCTCACACAGAGCTCGACCCAGCTTGTTTTGGTCATATCGGCCCCCTTTCAAATTGTTGTGAGAGCCCGGATGCAGAGAGAACGTTCTGGAATGCTTTGAGACTCCGGTGGCGCTCACGGAGTCGCGTGATGTAGCGCGTCCAGATGTCGTGCTTCCCGAGCTTTTCGAAGAGCGTTGCCTGCTCGTAGGCTTGCCGGTTGCGCTGGCTGATGAGGAAGGCAACATACCTCGGATAGAAATGCAGCGCAGTGATGGGTGGAATAGCGCTCATCGTTGCCTCTTTTGCCTACACCTATGCTCACTGCAATGGGATCACTTCCTTGAAAGAAATCACGCAGGTGCTCAACCATTTCTTATTTTCTCTCACGGGTAGGTTTGATATGATGGATCTATCTTACCATAGATAGGGAGATAGGGCAGCAGGGCGTTACTACATTACTTGATAGATGGGGTCTGGCCTCGATAAACTCCATCACCAGGAAAGCCTTGCGGCTCTTCCTTGGGCAGGACCGCCAAGACCTTGAAAGTGGACGTATAGAAGTTGGATGTATAATGATAGCCGGTCATGACCGCGTTACCTTCCGGCTACTAGACACGAGGTGAACTTGATGAGCAGAGGATTGAGTACTTCCCACATGCCAATAGCCGTAGCCGTGTACTTACCAGAACAATATCATGGGCTATTAGCCACAGCGGAAGACGCAAGTGATTTGGAGGCGACATGGCAGGAATGGCATCAGGTGTTGCAGGAAACCAAGCAAAAAATGGCGGCACTGGGCATGCACCTGGTTGAGGTGATTGTCGATCTGGACGCGCTGGAGCAGTATTGCCAGGAACAGGGACTCACAAATACGAGTAGCACACGTGCTCAGTATGCTGCCCACCTCTTGTCTGAGCAGCGTCAGCGACAAGGGCAACTGCAACAGCGACCCCCATCGAAACAGCGAGGAAAGAAAAAGAAGCGTAGGAATCGATGACGGAGACGCCTATCTTTCTTAAGGCGGCTGTCATGAGCGCTTGTGCTCCTTCTCTAAAGCAGCGAGCCGTGTCTGGTATGGCTCACCGCTGCTCCATTGTGGATTCTGAGTGAGCGCGTCCCGCGTCCAACGGTCGATAACCCGTCGTTCCTCTGGCGTGGTGTTGCCGACCAGCCAACCAGCAATGTCCTCGTCCAGATCCATCCTTGTGTTGGCTACGTAGGTCATCCGTTAGGACTCAGGGTCACTCTCCCTGAGGCAAGAGAGCGCTCGCTCAGAGAAGACGACGCCCCAGCCATAGGTTGCGCCCGCAGGGTTTTGTTCGATACCTGTTCTTCGATGAGATGGATCGAGTTGCTTCATAAGCAAGGCGAAATAGAGGCCCGCCAGACCTGTGCTGGCTACATAGGACATCCGTTCGGGAAATAAGCACTTTGAGAACGATATAATCTTCTTCCACTGCTTGCAAACGAGGGAAGGCAAGGGTTCAGAAACGATAGACAATGACAGTAGCGACGATGAATGTAGACCCGTTTCCGGCGTTTGGTGAGCACCGGTTTGGGCTTGCAGACCACCGGATAGCGCGGTGCAGGCGTGACCTGCCCCTGCACCGGTCGTCCTAGCGATTTTCCACGCACTTTGGGTGGCTTAGCAGGAGTCCCCATCTGCGCAAGAATTCGTGGCATGGTTCGCCGCAGCTATTGGGGCGTAACTGCACGACGCTTGCTCTCCCAGGGTCGGTAGCAGGCCTGCGCGCGATAGCATAAGGATGGACGGAGGAGCAGTGGAAACAAGAGCAGCACAGGACCGTGAGTGTGCTTACCCAGTTGCCTGCCGACAAGCAAACCCCACAGGTTGACGCTGCCAATCGCTATGAGCAGACGATCGCCTGCTTCAAAGATCTTGTCTTTTGGCCCTGGTAACACGTTTGCCAAAAGCTACCTCACGTCGACTGGGCGCGAGTGGAAAGATCCCGGTGAGATACCAAGCCCAGACCTTTGTCCATCGACACTGTCGCCCAATGCGATCGCCAAGCTTACATGAACAGATATCGCTGCTTCGCTGAGCGCAGGGAATGAATGAGGCAACAGCGTCAATGATGGAGGAGCCTATGGAGCAGAGTGAAAACAAAAACACAAGGCTAGCTCATCTGCTAGCCTTGTGTTCCTCTCGTGGGTTCTGAACGTATTTCTGGCCTGTTTCGCGCTACCGGACGTCGAACGTTAGTAGCGTTCGCTCCGGAAGCCCTTGTTAGGACGCCGTTCTCTTCCCTGGAACCCTCCGCTTCCTGGTGATTGGCGCTCGCGTGCCTGGTTGACCGTGATGGTGCGATCCCCTAGATTGGTGCCGTTGAGTCGCTCAATGGCAGATCGTGCTCCTTGTTCGTCGCTCATCTCGACAAAGCCAAAGCCTTTGCTTCGCCCTGTGTCGCGATCAGTGATGACCGAAGCCTCGGTCACGTGTCCTACCTGTTCGAAAAGATCGATCAGATCGTGTTCCGTCGTTTGATAGGGGAGCCCCCCGACATACAGTCTCATGCTAGTATGCTCCTGTGCCGACATCTCTGAATGCATTGACGCTCGTAGAAACCGTTTCTCACAGAAGCGATACAATTATTTTTGATGTCATGTGCTTAGTATATACTATTTCTTGCAACAATACAATATTTATCAAAAGAACTGCCTTTGTGCTTTTGCATAAATGTTGCATTTTTGTAAAAAATACTGTATACTTAGAGAGTCTCATCTGTATTCGTATGAGCCATGCCCCTCGTGTCATGTCCCTGATATGAAATGGCATTCAGAGTATATCTCCATGCTCTGGCAGGAAAATGATGCTGTGTGTGTTTGGCGTCGCGGGGAGATGGCGTGGAACACTCTCTTCAGATATTCCGCCTATAGAGCTGTACCGACACCCTCTTTTCCCTGTTTCTCCTTCTCATGAAAGTCATTTCTTGTAAAAGCTCAGGAGCTCTGCAACAAGGACGAGCGGTTCTTACTGACCATTGCCATGTGTACCTGTAGAAGTAATAACGAAGAAGGAAATGAACCTTATGGCAAGCCAGCAGCATCTTGATCTTCTTTCATCAGGGAAAACACATTGGGATACGTGGCGACGAGAATATGCTGATGTACAGGCTTTAGAGCCAGACCTCCACGAAGCTGATCTTCACAAAGCCGATCTCCGCGGAGCTGATCTCCGCAGAGCTGATCTTACCGAGGCCAACCTGCAGGAAGCAGACCTGCGAGAAGCGGATTTGCGAGAAGCAGACCTACGCCATACCAATCTCCAGGGCGCCAATCTCAGCGATGCCAATCTCCTGAAGGCACGCCTCCACGGAGCAGATGTACGTGGAGCCAACCTCTGCCATACGAACCTGAAAGGAGCAGATCTCAGCGATACAGATCTACGTGGAGCAGATCTGGATGGAGCAATCCTCTTCAAAACGACATTCGATGGAGCGAACTTGTCCGGGGTAGATCTCAGAGATGAGTAGGTTTAAGTATACAAGAAGTGAGCAAGCAACGAACGAGCACACAAGAATCACCCAACCCCCTTGTTGGGTCACATCGGAGGTATTACAATGATAGAAGACCGTTACTATGTCCAACGTCTCACTGAGCAGGTTTTTTTGATCCGGGAGCGTTTGTCTGCAGACGGTGGGCCAGGGCCAGATGATCGCCTTGTGCGATCGTTCGACCACCGTGATGATGCCTATAAGTATGCTGGCAGTATCAATGATAAGCAAAGGAAGCTTGATGAACACTACGGCCACTGGATGCAGCATGCTATCTGAGAAAGGCAGACAGAGCCATGGAGACAAACGCGGACGGAACCTACTTTCAGGAAGGTGATCACGTGCGTCTCAAGCGCACAGCAGAGATGGGGAGAATCAATGCCGCCGATGGAGGAGTGGTGTATGTGCTCATGGATGGGACCAACGAGCTCAAACTCTTTTCAGCCTCCGTTGATGAGGATGCGTACATTGAACTCGTCACTTCAGGGGCCGAGGAAACCATGCTACCGAGAGAGGACACGAGGAGAGCAGGGGCCTAGAGATGATTTTGCTGCCTTTATCTAAGGCCGGTGGGCGCAGACGGACAAAGGAAATCACGCATGGGAAGGCTACCAACGGGGACAGTCGTCTGGAGCCTGAAACGGTATACCAGGGATAGGAACCTGTGGGATCGCACCTGCTTCAGATGTAAGCACACCACACCTACCTTTGAGTATGAACAACGCGATCAAGAGGAACGACCTGTCTTCAGCTATCTCTGTGACATCTGTGCACAGAAGAAGCTCGCAGAATGGCTTCAATGCACGGGGAGTCCCGATTATGCGCTTCTTGGCTATCTGACTGACTTTGACGCTGACACGCTGGAGTCCAGAACAACGGCGACGCAGGCTGCAACTCGACGAGTAGCAGGGATCGTGCCGAGCCGGCGTGAGGTGGCTTTTGGCAAACATCTTACCAGGGCCAGAGGACAAGATCTTTGAAGCAGGCGATCGTCCGCTCGTAGCGGTTGGCAGCGTCAACCTGTGGGGTTTGCTTGTCGGCAGGCAACTGGGTAAGCACACTCACGGTCCTGCGCTGCTCTTGTTTCCACTGCTCCTCCGTCCATCCTTGTGCTACCGCCCGCAGGATCGTCAAAACCATGAGATAATCTGAAGATCCGAGCTTATCATATCTCATCGCCTCTTGTATACGCGTCGAATAGGCTGCTGTATCACTCATTCTGCCTGAGGAATTTGGCTCATGTGTTTCAGAGGATTGCTTACTCATGTGTTTGTTCCTTCCACTGTGAGAAGCACGTTGTTTCTCATGAGTATATTATGTCACATGCTATGATTGATGTTTGGCACGTGGTGCGTGATAGGGGTTTTTGAGGGTATTGCAAGCCCGAAGTTGCCAGTTGCTTGATGTGGGTGAGAAGTCTCTTCACAACGTACGCCTCTTTTTTAGCAGGGTGATCGTTTTCCATGTTGATGCCTTCCGATAGCCTTCACATTCCGAAAGAGCTTGGCTGTGGTATACTAAGGCTAAGGATGGCTGGTATTGAGTAGGGTAACAATGATTCTCCTGAGAAGCAACAGACAGTACAAGTTCTGGTTGATGTTATTTAAGCCCGCTGCTTTCCCATCGAGCCTTCTTGTAACCGCAAATAAGGGGGAGTGTGTCTGGTCTTGGAGCATTCACCTTTCCTGTGCAGCGAGAACTCACAGAGATCGATGCCACGCCGTCTTGTTGACCAGGCAGCAAAACCATAGTGCGAACCGTGTCACGAGGGAGGGATGAAATGACTATACCGACCTTAGATCAAACGGAAGGGATCTGGATTGAACGCACCAGCAATCAGGGCAATCATTACATCCAGGAGGTGTTTCCCCAAGAGAGCCGCTCGGACCAGGCGCACCGAGCCAACTGCGATATGCTCATTCGACGAGGAAGCCTCCAGCCAGAGTATGCTGATCATCTTCTACCAACTCAACGGGGGCGGAACCAGGCACAGCGCTATCACCGGGTCCATGTTTGAGATGCAAGGGCGGAAGAAGATATCCATCGACATCAAGAGATCGAGGAGGACCTGTGCTGGCTACTTCGCATATCTGTTCTAAAAAAGAGCGAGAATGATGGCTCTACCGGTTCGTTTTCTTTGGTATCTACTACTCATCAGATAGATGACGTGAGGGTTTCCCGCATGACGGTTTCCTTTCTGTTATTGGAACGGATATGCTAAGTAGCCAGCACAACTCGTTTTGTCCTCAATCGGTCACCTGTGCTGGCTACATGGGATATCCGTTCTATAAAAATGCGCTGATGATGACCACCACTCAGGTCTTTTCCTACTTATCCACATAACGGGCAAGGTTTTCCACAAAGCTTTTTACCTGCTTGTTTTGGAACGGATATCCCACGTAGCCAGTACAACAGGGAATCAGGGCAGGGCTTCTTGGTGAAACGCAGCACAGCGTCCTGTCCAGAAGAACAGCGAGCAAACCCTCCCTTTGGACGTGGTCATGTGCCACGGTCCTCGAGTATGCTTTTCACCGGGAGCCATCCTGCTCATACGCTCAGTTGGAAAAGCTCATCCTATAACCTACGAGAGATGCGAAAACAGGAAGGAAAAGATGTTCCAGCTCGAAGCTCTTGACCATGTCGCACTGCTGGTGCAAGACATGGACCGAGCGGTGAAGTGGTACCAGGACGTGTTCGGAATGGAACGGCGCTACCAGGACGTGTGGCGAGGTGCGCGCGACCCGGTGGTGATGGCAACAGGCAATGTCCAGATCGCACTGTTTCTACCAGGAAGCTCGGGAACGCTCCGTCCCTACGACCTCAATGAGCATTTCGCCGTGCGGGTAGACCGCGCGAACTTTGAACAGGCCCGCAGGGAGCGAGAGAGACGAGGCATCCCTTTCAAGGTGTGGGATCACACGATGTGCCTCTCGCTCTCCCTGTTTGACCCTGATGGAAACCAGATCGAGGTGACGACCTTTGAGGTCGGGTAACAGGCTGCTTGGCAGCTGTTGTGTAAATAGACATGATGTGAGAGAAAGGAACAGGACCCATGGCCTATCGTGCAGTCACTCATATCGCGCTGGTTGTCAGCCCACTGCGGCAGGCAGAGGAGTTCTACCAGGCCTTGTTTGCGTTGGAGGTGGCCTTTCGTGAGGCTGAAACGGCTGATGGCTGGTGGACCTTGCCATCGCATGCGAGTTGGGAAGAGGCTCTTGCTGCCGGTATCCACCTGGGGCTGTGCTCCCTGCACCGCGATGCCTTCACCCTGGCCTTAGAAGATGGGCCCGGCACAATGGGCGGACGGCTCTCGCACATTGGCGTGCAGGTTGACGCTCCTGACCTGGAGCGTCTGCGTACGCAGGCACCCGCATTGGGATGTCAGCTCACCCTGGATAGACCGACGCTGGTGGTCTTCGATGATCCCTATGGCGTGCGGTGGGAAGTGACCACCACCTCCTACGAGGATCCTTCCCGTCTGAGCACGGGAGCGCGAGCAGGGCGCTGGCTGGACGTGAGTCAGAAGCCATGAGGGAACAAGCGCATGGCTCTCTTCCTGCTTATCAGAAACGCGCCAGACGCGTTGCCCGGCCTGCTGATGGGTTCACCGGGAGAAAGGAGAACGTATGACCACTCCGATGCGACTGCGCTTTGGGATCAAGACCGCCCAGCAGCACACGACGTATGAGGAGATGCTGCGGGTCTGGCGCGAGGCCGATGCCCTGCCCATCTTCGAGCACGCCTAGCTCTTTGATCACTTCATGCCCCTGGGCAGCAATCCGGCTGGTCCATGCCTGGAAGGCTGGACCAGGCTTCCGGCTCTCGCGGCCCAGACCCAGCGCTTGCGCGTGGGCGTGATGGTCACCGGCAATACGTACCGCCATCCGGCTGTGCTGGCGAAGATGGCCGCGACCGTTGATGTCATCACCCGTGGTCGGCTGGAGTTCGGCCTTGGCGCCGGGTGGTATGAAAGAGAACACCGTGCCTATGGCATCCCGTTCCACTCAACGGGCGAACGCATCCGCCGCTTAGGCGAAGCGTGCGAGGTGATTCGGCGCCTGTGGACGCAAAGCGTCGCTGACTTTGATGGTCGCTACTACCAGCTCAGGGAGGCGCGCTGTGAGCCCAAACCCGTTCAGCAGCCACATCCTCCCGTTGTCATTGGTGGTGGCGGCGAGCAGTTGACCCTGCGTGTGGTCGCCCAATACGCCGACATCTGGGATTGCATTACCGACTCCCCGGAGGAGTACCGGCACAAGAGTGCGGTCCTGGACAGCCACTGTGCCGCCATTGGACGCGACCCTGCGACGATTGAGCGGTCCAAACATGTCTTCGTTGACCCTACCGATCTGCTGGCGGCGCGCAGCGAGTTGCGCCCGTACATCGAAGCGGGTGCCACCCATCTGATCCTGCATGTGTCGGCTCCCTATCCAGTGGGAATTGTGCAGCGCCTGGCGGAGGAGGTCGCCGAGCCGCTGCGGACAGAGTACGCGTCCAGATAGCAACACCAGCCAGTGTGCTCCTCGTGAGCCATGGTGACGTGGTGGCATGTTGAGAGGTCGAAATGATCGAGGAAGGAGAGGACCTATGAAACTTGGTCTTGCGTTCACCACTTTGGAAGGCGCTCTGCATGGGCGGACCCCCACCTTCCGTGATCTGCGGGAGATGGTCCAGCGAGCTGAACAGATGGGGTTCGATTCGTGTTGGATGGGGGATCATCTGCTCTACCGTTTTTCTGGCGAAGAGGAGCGAGGTCTCTGGGAGGTTTTTAGCATGCTCAGCGCCCTGGCGGCGGTGACCGAGCGCATCGCACTCGGTACCCTGGTAGCCTGTACCTCATTTCGTGCTCCTGCGCTGCTGGCTAAGATTGCCGCTACCCTGGACGAGATCAGCGGTGGACGCTTCATCCTGGGTCTAGGTGCTGGGTGGCATCAGCCGGAGTATGAGGCCTTTGGCTATCCCTTCGATCATCTGGCCAGCCGCTTCGAGGAAGCGCTGCAGGTGATCGTCCCTTTACTCCGTCAGGGACAGGTGGATTTTCAAGGACACTACTACCAGGTGCGCAACTGCGTGCTGCGCCCGCGTGGTCCATCACCCCTTGGCCCACCGATCTGGGTTGGCGCTGGTGGTCCTCGTCTATTGCATTTGGCTGCCCGTTATGCTGATGGGTGGAACACGGCGTGGCACAGTGACACCGCAGCCGTCAAGGAGCGTTACGAACAGATCAAGGAGGCCTGCGCAGCGGTGGGACGCGATCCCACATCGATCGCCTTGACGGCGGGGATCAGGGTGAGGCTGCTTTCCGCAGGAGAGGATATGAGAGCAGCGCCAGTCCTTGCTGGCTCAGCAGAAGACATCGCCGGGAGACTACAGAGCTTCGCCGAGGTAGGAGTCACACATCTCATTGTCGCGCTTGAACCAAAGGGCCTGGCAGGGATCGAGCAATTTGCTCGCATTCTTGAACTGCTTCATCAGGAGAGGAGGGAGAACGTTTGACCACCGACTTATGCGAAAACCCTATAGTAGAAGAGAAACCAAAGACCAGTCGAGGGAGATACGAGGTATGAATATGCATTCCTCTGAACAGCAACCAGAGAGCGGCGCTTCATCGCCTCAGGTGAACCTGGGAGCCTCCATACCGCAAGCTGACGAAACGGCATCTCTTCAAGAGGTGAGTACGCAGGGAGGATATGCGCTCTGGGCAGCATCCTATGATCAGGAAAAGAATCCGTTAATCGCTGTAGAAGAGCCACATATCGACAGGCTACTGGCCAGCTTACCTTTCACCAGGGCTCTGGACGTGGGCACCGGCACAGGCAGATATGCATTCAAGCTTGCCCGACGTGGAGCGAACGTGACGGCTATCGACCAGTCTGCTGAGATGCTCGCTGTGGCTCGGCGCACAGCACAGAACGAGGGCTTGTGCATCGATTTCCGACTCGCTTCACTGGAAGAGGGTCTGCTTTTCGGCTCGGATCGGTTTGATCTGCTGATATGTGCGCTCACCTTATGCCATGTTCCTCATCTGGCTGCCGCCGTCCAAGAGTTTGCGCGTGTGCTGCGAGAGGGCGGTTACCTACTCATCACCGATTTTCATCCTGCCAGTGTCAGCTATGGATGGCGCACACAATTCAAGCGAGCAGGGGTGAAGTACCTGCTGCCGAATATGCCGCATACACGAGACAATTACCTGGAGGCAGTTTCGACGAGCGGTTTGACGATTCTCGAAGTGATGGACATTCCTCACCGGGAACTGCCAGCTGGATACTTTTCGGAGGAGTTTATGCGCTTACATAGTGAAAAGATGTTGTGTCTGATCCTTCTGGCGCAAAAACAGCCATCTGTCTCTTGAGTTGTATAGCACTGAAGAGGTGAGAGATCTGGGAGCAGTATGAGAGAGGAGCAGGCACGCGCTCATACTACACCATAAGACACCCGGTACAACCCCTCTCGGTGGTGGATAATTCCTGTGCTGGCTACTGGTACAGCGATTCACGGTGGTGGATAAATCGGACTTCTCTCCCACTCGCTAGACAGTCTCTCTCGCTTCTCCATATAAAAATACAAGAGTTCGCCCTTCTCCCGATTTCAAGCAGGAAGGATCGCTATGGCCAATCAGGTGTTTGTGTTCTTCCTCATCCTCTCGGCTTCCGCTGCTTTGCCGTCTTTGCTGGCTATCTCTTCAGTCATCACATTCACAAACAGGGAGCAGACGCACTCTGGTACAACGTCTTCTCAAGCCCCGCACCCCGCTTGATTGTCCCATCTGTCGGCTCTCCTCCTCAGGTGTGAACCCTTCCTCTGCGGAAGTCACGTCCATGGAGTGAGGTGAAAAGCCGACGGGGAGCACCGAAGCGCATACACACCGCAGGCTTCGCTTGTCCCAACCAGCAGTGCCCCTACTTCGGGATCACAGACGCTTCCATCCATGCTCTGGTGGGAGACGGCAAACATGGCCAGGCCGAGCGCATCCAGACCTTCCACACCTGCAGCTGGACGAACTACGAACACGGCTCCGCAGCCATACGCAGGTGCTCTGGCTGGCCATCGACCCCTTCTCGAAAATTATTCCTGTCCTCCATGTGGGACCCCGCACGCAAATCTCGGCGCATGCGGTCATTCACTCTTTGCGACAGATCCTGGCACCTGGCTGCATCCCCCTTTTCACCAGTGACGGCTTACATCTGTACTTCTATGCGCTGACAGCCCATTTTGGATACTGGCTTGAGGTGAGTCGCCGAGGCCGGAAAGTATTTCAGTGGCAAGTAGCTGCGGAATAGATCTATGGCCAGGTGAAAAAGACCTACCAACGACGCAAGCTGGTTCGGGTCACGCCGGTGATGCGCCTTGGAACAAGCGCTGTGCTCACAGCTGCCCTACAGGGACTTGGTCTTACAGGACGGCTCAACACCGCTTTCATTGAGCGGCTGAATCTCACTGTTCGTCATGGCGTGGCAGCACTGGCACGTCGAACCTGGGCCACTTCCCAACAGGCTTCACAGCTCCTGGCTCATTTGCAATGGTGGCGAGCTTATTATCATTTTGTGCGTCCTCATGCCTCGCTCCGTGTAGTGCTCATGCAGCCTCGAGAACGAGGTGGCAGACTTCTAGCGCAACGCTACCGACAGCGTACGGAAGCTCTCTGGCAGTCGGCAGAACCAACCGACGATGGACGGCGCTCGAGGTGCTCTCTTCCCCATTGCCGCCGGTTTCCGCTTGAGAGCCACCAAAGCCAGATGTGGTTGGAGTGTCATGTCGCGAGGAAGTCGGTGAAAGTGCTAGTAGAAGTCGTCGGATGGAGCCTTGCTTCGGGAAGAGGCGACCTGTCCGCACTGCTCAATGACGAAAATGCAGCCCAACGTGTGTTTGGAGAGGGCTGGTCGAATTATCCACCATCTCCAATAGCTGTACCGCCAGCACAGCCATTGAATGTGTAAGCGATCTTGCACAACTCTTCCCGGGAACGTGCATGAGATACCGCCGCCAATTCCTCCAACCTCTGATACTGGTGGCTCTTTTTGCATGCTGCAGAGTTTTATTGCCTTATTTGTATGTTGTATAAGGTCCTGTGGCATTCTCAGCGTCATTTCAGCATCTGCATAGGGCCAGTTCATGATAGCAAGCTATGGTATTCCATGAGAGTAACATACATGAGCGCACAGCGTTGATGCGTGATGAAAGCGTTTCTTGGGCCTCCTTTCGCTTGCCCTGCGCTGCCCTGAACCGTCACCCCCGCTCTTCTCAGGCAGTGCAGGGCAGCCCTTTTTCATGAGGCTGGTGAAATCTACCGGTGGCCAGCAGCAACTATCATCAGTGCGTTTTAAACGCACCTCCTGCGAAACTTTACGTACCTCTTTGCCCTCTACAGGCGGTGTTAGTCGATTCTGAAACTTAGTTTCAGCACGTTTCGTAACGAAGATGGGGGCGGGTTCTTGGGTGAACTTCCACTGTAGTGAAAGCCGACAAGTATGCGCATCATAGCCACACAGAAGGAGCTACCGATGCTATCCCCCGACGAAGCCGAATTAGAACACCTATACGGGCCGCTCGCGCGCAATCGTGAGTACAATCCAGGTGATCGCATCAGTTATCGCCTGGCGGGGGAACCCCGCGCATATGCCGGTAGGATTGTATGGGTGTGCGAAGCCACGCATGAGGTCGGCATGACGTATATCGTCGTGAGAGACGGCGCGAGTAACTCATTCCCCGATTTCGTATTCCCCGCGAGCATCCTGGCGGCCTTGTAGGCTGCGTACGCTCCTCTGCATGCCGCTTGCACATCCCATGCGAACCATTCCCGACCTGTACGGCATGGCGGCCATACGAGAGGCGCGGTGCTATACTGAAAGTATGAATCGCGTTACCGCAAAATCCCGGTGCGCATTCTCGGACGGCTGCTCCCTCTCTGTCTCATGCAAGGCAGCCGTCCTTTTGCTCAACGAACATCGTTCGATACGCAGCGAGACCCTACCAGGCAACGTGGTTACATCGTGTAGCCGCATTCTCTACTGCTGGTAGGGCCTCCGCAGTTGCCCTACTCATACAAGCTAAGAAGAGGTTGGTGGGTCTACCCCTAGTATACACATGTGCCAATGCGCTCATCCCGGGGCGGGTTATTGGATTGGCTTTCCACTTTGACGAAGCCATTGAAGGGGAGCTTGCTCAGCGTCATCTCAGCCTGTTCTCATCCTCAGTTCAGGGAAGCAGGATAGAGTGATGCGTGTGATGATTCATGCGAGCAATGGAGTTAGCTGCTTCACATGATTCTCGCGCTCGTGTATCCGCTGTCCTGCATTGTATCCCCCTGTGCTGGCTGCCCAGAGCCGCATCCGTCCTACCACAATGGCGGCAGAAACCCCCCTCCATGACATGGGAGCGATCAGCATTACGGCGTCTGATTCACTCGGTATGGGACGGATGGGAGAAACGATTCGCCGGACGTGGCAGATGGCTCATGCCATGCACATGCAAGCAATGAAAAAGGGCACTGGCGATCTGATTGCCAACGAACGTGTCTTGCGCTATCTAGCCAAGTACACGATCAACCCGGCAATCGCCCATGGCATGGCTCGTCATGTAGGCACGCTGGAACCGGGAAAATTGGCGGACGTGGTCCTCTGGCGACCTGAATGCTTTGGGGTCAAGCCGAATCTGGTCGTCAAGGGTGGTATGCCAGCCTGGGGGGC
>WNGR01001332.1_pt1 | contig 27609 bp, 25 predicted proteins | sample 5407581 | NCBI WGS metagenome assembly WNGR01 (sample SAMN13153383, study PRJNA577476) | soil metagenome | isolation source: 80 cm soil or saprolite under Garry oak tree replicate 2 | place: USA:California | collected 2016-06-15
GGGGGGGGGGGGGGGGGGGAGGGGCGGGACTCTCCCGCACGACGTTGGATGTGAGCGTCCTGCAAGCCCTCGCCGCTGGTGTGTTACTGGTCGTCGTGCTCGCGATCGCGCTCCCAATCGGGAGCCGCGGGACCGTGACCCCCGGCGCCGCCGCCCATGCGCTGCTGATTCTCGCGGGCTCGATCGTGGCCGGGACCCTCTTGGCGCTCGCAGCGGCCCAGTATCTGCGCGTCATCCAAGATCGCGTGGTGTGGGTGCTGGTGATCCTCGCCTTCATCGTCTCGCAGCTGGTGCGGCTGACCGGCCTCGACGCCGTGCTGATCGGTCTTGCGGCAGGGTGTACACTCCGGAACGCCGCACCCGAGCACAGCGAGCGTGTACGAGCCGCGCTCCAACGATGCGCGATACCGGTCTATGTCGTATTTTTTTCCGTCGCCGGCAGCAACTTGCAGCTCGACGCGCTCGGGGACATCTGGCCGTGGGCGCTGCTCCTCGTGGGACTGCGGATCACCGGTTTGTGGGGTGGGCTACGCTGGGCGGGTAGGGGGGGAGCCGGCCGTCACCCGGCTGTCCCGGCTGACTGGGTCAACTATGGCTGGCTGGGCTTGGTGTCGCAGGGCGGATTGGCCATCACATTCGCCGCCGTGTTGCGGCACGCGTTCCCGGAGTGGAATGTCTCGCTGGAAGCGCTGCTCGTGGCAATGATCGGCGTGCACGAGCTGGCCGGGCCGATCTGTTTTCAATGGGTGCTCCGGCGCACCGGTGAGGTTACAGGGGAGGCGCATGCTCGGGAAATGCCTGGTACTGCTGAGAACGCGGTGGGGAACACTCGGGATTCTGTCGTTGCTGGCGGGAACCGCGTGTAGCAGCAGCACCGCGCCGCACTTCCGTCCCTGTACGGCCGCAGACGCCGCGGTTACGCTCACCGTCAACCAGTACGTGGCGATCGACCCCGGTGCCGATTCGGGATGCGTGGTGTTTCCCGCGACAACCACGCTTCCAGCCGAGTATCTCCTCGTTCCGCAGCTCGCCTCCGGTGTGCCCGGTCAAGTAGCGGGATTCCGGTTGGGAGGCGATACGATCCTGCCGGCGCCCTCGGCGCCCGCTCCAGATCAATCGGCTGAGCTTAATGACGCGGAGCGTTTTCACACCTACCTCCGTCTGGGTGATGAGCGACGCTGGTGGGGCTTTGCTCCCGAATCAGCCACGGGTGCCAGGCCCAAGATGGCGGCGACCGGAAGCCCGCCCGGGATGAACACGCAGCGGGTCTTTGAGGTGTGCGCCAAGACCGACTGCTCGCAGTTCGACCGCGTGGTGGCGCGCGTGCGCGCCGTTTCGGCCAAAGTCGTCATTTTCGTCGACACGCTGGCGCCGGCCGGTGGCCTCGATTCCACGGCACTCGACAGCATCGCCAGGCTCTTCGATCAGCGGCTCTATGCGATCGACACGGCGGCCTTCGGACGTGAGTCGGACATCGATGCGAACACCGTCGTGCTGGTGTTGATGACGAATACGGTGAACAAGCTGGTCACCGCCTCGGCATGCAACGCCGCCGGCGGCGCGTTTATCGCGGGATTCTTTTTCGGCGCGGACCTCGATCCCGCATTCCGCACCGATCCGCGCTCCAACAAAGGCGAGGTCTTCTATTCGATCGTGGCCGATCCGACCGGTAAGCTGAGTTGTTCCCACTCCACGGCTGACGTGGAGAAATTCGTGCCCGTGACGTTCATCCACGAATTCCAGCACATGATCAGCTTCAATCAGCACGTGCTCGAGCGCGGCGGCACAGGCGAAGTGCTGTGGCTGAATGAGGGGTTCTCCCACTACGCGGAGGAGCTGGGCGGCAGGAGCTATGCCGTTACCCCGGACGCGCAAGTCACAATGTGCCTGACTGGCTCGATCGAGTGCCGGTTCTATGCCGGCGATCTCCTCGACGCATACGACTACCTCGACTCGACGAGCACGCATTTCCTACTGCCGACGGCGGGCATCGGGACACTCGCCGAGCGTGGGGCTGCGTGGCTGTTCGTGCGCTACGTGGTCGACAAGTACTCGGTTGGAAGCACGATGGCCAGCTGGGACACCCTGACGCGGTCCCTGGTGGGCACGTCGCAGACGGGTGCGCAGAACATCACGACGGTCACCGGCGCTCCGTTCGCGACGGTCGTGGGCCGCTGGGCGCTGGCGAACTATATCACTGACAGGGGTGGGGCTCCGCCGGAGCTCCAATACGATTCCTGGAACCTGCACTCCGTGTATGCCGCGCTGCACAATGCGAACGTGTTCCGCAAGCCCTACCCACTCGTGCCGGACTCCGCCGCGGGGCGCGACGCAGTTTTCACGGGCACGCTGCGCGCGGGCTCGGGGATTTATTTTCTCGCCACGCAGCCGGCAGGTGATCCCGGTTTCGCCATCAGCTTCACCGCCTCGAATGGCTCGAAGATCACCCCGGCGTTCCTGCCGCGGCTCAATGTGATGCGGCTGCAGTGAGAGCGACGGGTGGGCGGTTCGGCGGTTGGGCGGTTGGCGTCGCGGTCGTGGTTCTGGTTTTCGAACCGCCAAACCGCTTAACCGCCCAGACGGAAGGTTCAGTTCTCACCGCGCTCCCCGGATCCACGCGCTCGGCCGCACTCGGCGGCGCCGGCGCGGCGCTCGTCGGCGACGCGGGCGCGATGTTCGCGAACCCCGCCGGTATCGCCACGATTCGTCATCTGAGTGTCGAAGGCTCCTATGAGCCCTACCTGGCCGGCAGCGCGATCTCGACGGCGGCAATCGCCCTGCGAGTCAGCCGCTTCACGTGGGGATTCGGGGCGCAAGCGCTCGACTACGGGTCGGAGCCGGAGATCGTTCCCGACCCGGCGACCGGAGGCCGGCGCGGCATGCCGACTGGTGCCTCATTCCATCCGTACGAGGCCCTCGCCACGACGTCGCTCGTCTACCGCCGCGGCTTCGCGGCGCTCGGCGTCACGGCGAAATACAATCGCCAGCAGATCGGCTCGCAGGTCAGCGACGCGTGGGCGGGTGACGTCGGCCTGGCCGTCGCGGTCTTCGACATCATGGCGTTCGGCGTGAGCGTACAGAACCTGGGCGGCGATCTCGGCAACGGCGCGCTGCTGCCGCGGCGCACCCGCGCCGGGCTGACGCTCAACTATACGGACCCGCAGGGCACCTTTCGGCTCCTCACGACCCTCGAGGGCCAGTGGACGCGCGACCACCGTGCCGTGCTCGTCCAGGGCGTCGAGGGTGGCGTCGTGACAGGAGGGGTCGGGCTGGTGGCGCGCCTGGGTTATGCCACCCGGCCCGCGATCACCGACGCATCGCGCGTGACGTTCGGCGGGGGGATCGTGCTGAGCCGGTTGGCGATGGACTACGCGTTTCAGGCGTATGACGCGGTGGGTGGCGCGACACATCGCGTGGGGCTGCGATGGACGCCCTGACCGAGCGCGCGCGGCCGCGCTGGGGCCGCCTGCTGAAGCGCATCGCGCTCATCGGCGTCGCCGCGGCGGCCGCGGCGGTCGCCCTGATGCTCGTCATCAGCGCAGACGCGCGGTACATCGCCCGGGCCGGCATCGAAGAGGGGCGGCTGCTGCTCAGGCGGCGTGCGATGGACAAACTGATCGCCGACACTGCCACGCCTGCGGCGCTGCGCCAGCGGCTGGCGCTGGTGCTGGCCGCTCGCGCCTACGCGACCGACTCCCTCGGGTTGGCCGTGGGGAAGACCTACACGACGTATGTCGACGTGGGTCGGGATACGCTGCTGCTGGTGCTGTCGGCGAGCCGGCGCGACAAGCTGCGCGAGGTCACCTGGCGCTACCCCATCGTGGGGATCGTTCCGTACAAGGGGTTCTTCAAGGCCACCCGGGCGCGCAGTGACGCCCAGCGGCTCGAGACACAGGGATTCGACGTCTTCCTGCGCCCGTCGGGGGCCTTCTCGACGCTCGGGTACTTCAGCGATCCGCTCTTCTCGACCGCTATGAGCCGCGACACGATGGAGCTCGTGGCGACGGTGCTGCACGAGCTGGCGCACAACACGCTGTACGTGAAGAGCCAGACGCCGTTCAACGAGAGCTTTGCCAGCTTCGTCGGCTATCGCGGCGCGGAAGCGTTCTTCCGGTCGCGTCATGACACCGTCGATGCGCGGCGCGCCGCCGCGCGCTGGCGCGACGAGCGCACGCTGGACGTGTTCTATGCCGAGCTCGCGCGGCGGCTCGATTCGGCCTACGCGGAGCCGTTGAGTGGGGAGCGGCTGGAGCAGGTGCGCACGGCCCTGTTTGGCTGGGCGCGTGACCAGTTCCGCGGTCCGGTCGGGCAATCGCTCGAGACCTACGACTGGCGCTGGTTCGCGCAGGCTCCGCTCAACAACGCGGTGATCATCGCCGAGCGGTTGTATCGGCTGGACTTGAATCTGTTCGACGAGGTGTATCTCCAGAACAACGCGGACATCGCGGAGACCATTCGCGCGATCCAGATCCGGGTGTTTACCCAGACGGGGGATCCGTACCAGGCGTTGTATTCGCGCCCTGGGATGAAGGTGGAGTGACGGGCGGTCAAACTGCAGAGGCGGCGGTCGGGCGGTCAAACGGCAAATGCGGCGGTCGCCGGTGTGTTTCAATTCAGCGACTTGTAGAGATGCCAGGTGAGTTTGCTCGCTTGGGCTCGCAATCCGTCCAGCTCTTGCCACTGCTCCAACGTAAGATACTCGAGTCGCTTCGCGACGTGCAGCATGTTTGCCAATTCGGACAGCGATCCGATACTAATGTCGAGGTAGCGACGGAACTCGCGCGGACCGCGTTTGGCAGATCCTTCGGCGATGTTTGCACCGGCGCTAACGGCGGCTCTTCGAGCTTGAGACGTCAAACCGTACAGCTCATCGCGAGGGAAGGTCTTGGTGACTTTGTATACGGCAATTGTAAGGTCATCGCAGGCTCTCCATGCACGAAGCCGTTCATAGGGCATCATGGAGCAAAGGAATAAGCGAGGAGTTGCAGGAAGGGGAACCAGATCTACGCAGCTTGTTGCGTTTGACCGCCGCATTTGCTTCTTGACCGCCCGACCGCCGAAGTGTGTTCTTGACCGCCCGACCGCCGCCGTTGCCTCTTGACCGCCGCTTTTGTTATTCGACCGCCTTAGTTACCACGCAGACGCTCGGCATCGGCAACTCGCTGTAGGGCGATACCGTACGCCGCGGTCCTAAACGTCACCTTCCTTTCCTTGGCCAGGTCCCGCACTGAAACGTACGCCTTCGTAATCGTAGCCTTGAGCTCGCGGTTCACCTGCTCGTGGGTCCAGCGGTATTGCTGAAGGTTCTGCGCCCACTCGTAATAACTGACCGTGACGCCGCCGGCGTTGGCGAGAAAGTCGGGGATGACCGCGATGCCGCGCTCCTGGAGAATCGAGTCGGCGGTTGGCGTCGTCGGCTCGTTGGCGCCCTCGACGACGACCTTACAGTCGACCGTCTGGGCATTCGCTTCCTTCGTGATGACGCCGCCGAGCGCGGCGGGCACGAGCCAATCGCACGGAATCGTCCACAGCTCTTCGTTGGTGATGCGCTTGCCGCCGCTCCACTCGGGCACCGGCTTGCCTTGCGCGGTGTGCGCGAGCAGCCCGGGAATGTCGAGGCCCTTGTCGTTGTAGACGCCGCCATCGACGGAGCTGACTGCAACAACTTTGGCGGCCGCCTCGCTGTCGAGCAGGCGGGCCAGGTGGCTGCCGACGTTGCCGAAGCCCTGGATGACGACCCGTCCGCCCTTGAGCGGAATCCCGAAGTCACGCGCGTATTCCTGCATCACGTACATCACGCCGCGTCCCGTGGCCTCCTCGCGGCCAAGCGACCCCCCCAACGCCACCGGTTTCCCGGTGACGACCGCGGGGCTGTACCCCTGCCGGCTCGAGTACTCGTCGAGAATCCAGGCCATCACTTGGGCGTTGGTGTTGACGTCGGGAGCGGGGATATCGCGGTAGGGACCGAGGACGATCGCGATGCGCTGCGTGAAGCGGCGGGTCAGCCGCTCCAGCTCGAGTTTCGACAGCTTTTTCGGATCGACGGTCACTCCGCCCTTGGCGCCGCCGAACGGAATGTCCATCAGCGCCGTCTTCCACGTCATGATCGTCGCGAGGCCCAGGACCTCGTCGTGATCCGCTTCGGGGTGATAGCGGATCCCCCCCTTGCAGGGCCCGCGCGCGCCGTTGTGCTGGATGCGATACCCGGTGAACACCTCGATCCGCCCGTCGTCCATGCGCACCGGCACCTCGACCTGCACCTCACGGAATGGCGACATCAGGATCTTCCGCATGTACGCTTCGAGGTTGATCAGATCGGCGGCGCGCTCGAACTGATTCTGGACGATCGCCTTGCCGGACATCGGCGCACGGCTGGCGCGGGGGGACGGTTCGGTTGCGGTCATAGTTTGGACAGGCTAAGGCCACCCTTTAGGGTGTGAAATCATTGAGGACGGAGGCGGCGGCCCGCGAGTCGAGCGCCCGGGTGTTGCGCTTCGGTCACTGCCTGGACGGGATTCGGCGCGCGCTCCCGGCGCGTGCCTCCATCGGTCAACACGCCGATCACGTCGGTCGTCACGCCGGCGGCAATCTCGGCGGGATGCTCGAGGCCGAACACGAGACCGATCTGCTGGCTCGTCAGCCTTCCGACGATCCCGTTCCAGGTGCGATCGGCGGGCAGCGGCCGCAGGCCGACGATCAGGGGACAAACGGCCAGGTCGAGTGCGGCCGGTGTGACGAGCGGCGCTCCGACACGCTCGGCGAGATCGGTGCTCGCGGGGAATTCTGGGCCGAGCAGGATCACCTGCCCGAAATGCCAGCCGCAATTGGCGGCGACTTCGGCGAATGTCGCGACGATCGTCTCGTCGCTGGGTGCTACCGGTCCCGGCGTCGATGCCAGCACGACGCTGCCGGTCTCCGCAAACCAGCGCTCGGCAGAGGTCAGATCATCGGGACGCCGGGGGGCGTAGAATCCGTACCGGCGTGTCGTGGCGATCTCGTGCTCGGCGTCGGCGCGCTGCTCGGCATGCTCGGCCGCCTGGGCGGCACCTTCGAAGGCGACTTCTGCCGCCTGATAGCGCCCCGCTTCGCGCAACACCTGCCCCCGCAGCTTGAGGGTGTCGGTGTGCGGCTCGAGCGCAAAGGCGCGGTCCAGCGCGAGCAGGGCCCGATTCCGGTCGCCGAGCTTGTACGCGGCATATCCGAGCTCGTGCCACACGAGCGCCAAATCGGGATCCGCTTCTACCGCACGCTCCAGCTCAGCCAGCGCCTCAGGATAGCGGCCGAGCTCCGTGAGGGCGGCACCCCGCAGCGTGTACGAGAAGCCGGTCTCCCCGAACGTCGCCCGGGCGCGGTCGGCAAGCTGCAGCGCCTCTTCGCCCCGGCCGCTGCTGCGCAACAGTTCGAAGTACTCGGCCCAGCAGGCCTTCAGCTCCGGCTTGGCCGCCAGCAGCTCGTCGTACGCAGACTGCGCGTCACGTGTCCGTCCTTCACGCGCGAGCCAGCGCGCGCGCGCCAGCGCCCGTTCGCTGCGGGCGTCTGGAAACAAGTCGTACGACGCGGTCGTCCGCATGGCGCTCAAATCTACCCGGGCCCCACTCGCTGGCTAGCAGCGACCCGTGTGTCTACATTTCTGCCGCCATGGATCAAGAACGATTGCTGCGCGAGCTGAGCGAGTTTCTCAGGATTCCTTCTGTCTCGACATTGCCCGCACACAACCAGGATTGCCGTGCTGCCGCGGAATGGGTCGCCGCGGAGCTGCGGCGCATCGGGTGTCACGACGTCGCGTTTCTCGGCAGCGACACGCATCCGGTCGTCTGGGGTCAGGGCCCAGAGGTGGCCGGTGCCCCGACACTACTGATCTACGGGCACTACGACGTGCAGCCGCCGGATCCACTCGCCGAGTGGACGACGCCGCCGTTCGAGCCGGCGCTGCGCGGCGGCAAGCTCTACGCGCGCGGCTCCGCCGACGACAAGGGGCAGGTCTTCTGCCTGCTGAAGGCGATCAATTCCGCCAACCCTCGTGTCAATTTCCGGTTTTTGATCGAGGGGGAGGAGGAGTACGGCTCGAAAGTCTTGTTCGATCTGCTGAAACGCGAGCCGCAGCGCGTTCGCGCCGATGCCGTGCTCGTTGCCGACATGTCGTACGTCGCGCCCGGCTGGCCCGCGGTCTACACGACGCTGCGCGGACTCTGTTATGCGGAGATTACGCTGCGCACGTCCAAGACCGATCTCCACTCCGGCGAATACGGCGGCGCAGCGCCGAACGCGCATGAAGAGCTCGCCCGCCTTCTCGGGCGGTTGAAAGGCGCCGACGGGAAGATCAACATTCCCGGCTTCTATTCCACCGTGAAGCGCCCGTCACAGTCGGAGCTGGCCGCCTGGAAGAAACTGCCCTTCAACGAGAAAGACTTCCTGAAGCAGCGCGTGCAGGGGAAAGGTCTTGTCGGCCTCAAGCAGTACTCCGTCCTCGAGCGGCTGTGGGCGCTGCCCACGTTCGAAATCCACGGCATCCTGGGCGGCTTCACGGGAGAGGGGGCCAAGACCGTCATTCCCGCCGAGGCGACCGCCAAGGTCAGCATGCGGCTCGTGCCGAATCAGAAACTGGCGACGGTCGAGCGGCAGCTCGCGGCGGCGGTGCAGCGCGTGGCGCCCAAACACCTCACCGCCACCGTGCGCTTTCTGCACGGCGCGGATCCGGCGCAGATCAAGATCGACAATCCCGCCTTCAAATTGCTGGACCAGGCGTTCAAGCAGGTCACGGGGCGGGGCACGGTTCCGGCGCGCGCCGGCGGATCGATCCCCGTGGTTCCCGCGCTGGCGTCGGCGGGTGCCCCGGTGATCCTGACGGGCATTGGCCTGCCCGACGATCGACTGCACGCCCCCAACGAGAAGCTCGATCTCAAGCAGCTGTGGGACGGACTCAAGGTGTTCGGGCGGTTTTACGAGCTGCTCGGGGAGAGCCGCTAGCGCGCGATCCTCTTACTCGCGTTCCGAAACTTGTTGATTTCGTGTTGCGTCAGCCCGCGGCCGCCGTACCGCTCTTCCGTCCACGGATCGCCGCGCATGTGATAGCCGTTCTGCTCCCAGAAACCCGGCAAGTCCTCTTCTAACAACTCGAAGCCGCGCACCCACTTCGCGCTCTTCCAGAAATAGAGATGGGGGACCAGCAGGCGAGCCGGCCAGCCGTGTTCCGGCGTCAGCGGCTCGCCAGCCCAATTCAGCGCGATGAGGTTCTCCGGCCGGTCCAGATCGGACAACGGCAGGTTGGTCGTGAATCCCTGCTCCGCCACGACCAGACAATACTTGGCGGTTGGCTTCACCTGCGCCCGTCTCAATAGATCCTGGACGGGCACGCCCTCGAAATCGTTATCGAGCCTGCTCCAGGTCGTGACACAGTGGATGTCGCAATGGACGGTCTTGCGCGGCAGAGCGGTGAATTCATTCCACGTCAGGGAGAATGGGCGCTCGACCATGCCGGAAACGGTGAACGTCCATTTCGTTGTGTCGACGGTGGGCACATCGCCGTAATGCAGGACCGGCCACTTTGTCGTTTGGACTTGGCCGGGAGGGATGCGGGAGTCGGTCACGTCCTTAAGGACGCGTGCTCTTGCCGAGCCGCCCCTTCAGGGGACGGAATAACGGAGACTCCAAACGCGTTTTCGAAACCTGCTATCACTGCGCCAGCACTCTCATCCCACAACCTTTCCCGTTCCCCTTTTACCGTTTCCCGCTCAACGGAAGTCATCTCGACTCCCTGAATCCCGCACGGCACGATCCGATCGAAGTGTGCGAGATCGGTCGTGACGTTGAGCGCGAACCCGTGCCAGGTCACCCATTGCTTCACGTGAATGCCGATGCTCGCGATCTTCCTGCCGCGCGTCCAAACGCCGGTGAAGCCCGCATTGCGTTCCGCCGGAATGTCGAGCACGGCGAGGGCGGCGATGAGCGCTTGCTCCAGCGTGCGCAGGTACCAGTGCAGATCCCGCTTATAGGCGCTGAGATCGAGAATCGGGTAGCCGACCAGCTGGCCGGGGCCGTGAAACGTAACGTCGCCACCCCGTTCGACCTCGAAGACCTCGATCCCGCTGGGCTCGAGCAGATTCCCGACGTGCGAATTGCGGCCCAGCGTGACGACGGGCGGGTGCTCCAGTAGCAACAACACGTCATGCGGCAGCCGTCCCGCGATCCGGTCCTCCGCGAGCTGCCGCTGCCAGTCGAGCGCCTCGGCGTACGGGATCGTCCCCGCCTCGATAACCTCCAGCACCTTCACCGAACCTCCATCCCCTTGCCTCGAATCGCCCAGCGCGTCGCAACGATCGCGAACGCGATGTTGAGCAACAGCCAGACGACCAACCCCAGGACGCCGAGGAAGCGATCCAGCAGCGCGGCCAGGAAGCCGACCAGGCATGCTCCCACGGCGGCCAGCACGGTGATCACGCCGCGTTGCCAGATATTCTCGAGCGCGACGCTGCGGTACCAGGCGACAACGCCGCCTACGCCGACCGCCGCAACGAGGCCGGCGACGAGCGGATTGCCGGCCGTGTCGTGGTACACGGCGGGCTCGAGGTCGCCCCGGAGAATCGCGGCCGCGATCTGCGCTGCCGTGAGGCAGGCCGCGCCGAATCCCACGCCTGACGCGAGGGAGCCGAGCCCGAGGGCGAGCGGGTCTTTGACCGGTTCGTCGCTCAAATGTTCAGGACGCGGCCGAGCGAATCGAGCGCCGCCTCGCCGATCGCTTCCGACATCGTGGGATGGGCGTGAATCGCGAGATCGACCTCTTCGACGGTGTATTCGTTCTCGCGGGCCACCGCCAGCTCGTGAATCATCTCGGAGGCGTGGGCGCCCACGATATGCGCGCCGAGGATCTCGCCGTACTTCTTGTCCCGGAGGATCTTCACGAAGCCCTCAGTTTCGCCGGTGCCGCGCGCCCGCCCGTTCGCGGAGAAGGGAAACTTGCCCGCGACGTAGTCGAGCTTCTTTTCCTTACACTGATCTTCCGTCAGCCCGATACTCGCGACTTCCGGATGGCAATACGTCACGCTCGGCACGTTGTCGTACTTGATCGGATGCGGCTTTTGGCCCGCGACGATCTCCGCGACGATGACGCCTTCGCGGCTGCCCTTGTGGGCCAGCATCGGAGGACCGGCGACGTCGCCGATCGCATAGTACCCCGGGGTGCTCGTCTGCAGGTTTTTGTCCACCTTGATGAAACCGCGGTCGGTCAGCTGGATGCCGCATTCCTTGAGGCCGATGTTCTCGGTATTCACCGCACGGCCCGCAGCCATCAAGACCGCCGCCGCAGCAACCTGCTTTTTTTCGCCGGCGGTCTCTACGTCGAGCGTGACCTTGTCCTTGCCGACGTTGGCCTTCGTGACCTTGGCGCCGGCGATGACCTCGATCCCACGCTTCCGGTAGCTCTTGTTCAGCGTATCAGACGACTCGGCATCCTCGAGCGGGAGGATCCGGGGCAACGCTTCGATGACTGTGACTTTGACGCCGAATGCGTTGAAAATGTCGGCGAACTCCATGCCTACGGCGCCCGCGCCGATGATGGCCAGGCTCTCGGGTACGCGCTCCATGACCAGCGCTTCGTCGGACGAAATGACCGTCGTCTTGTTGATTTCGAGGCCGATCTGCGGAATACCTTTGACGCGTGAACCGGTGGCAATGACGACGGCCTTCTTCGCTTCGTGCACGTCACTCCCGACCTTCACCTTCCTGCCGGGCTGGAGCACACCAGTACCCTTCACGACGGTGATCTTGTGCTTCTTCATGAGGAACTCGACGCCTTTCGAGTTCTGATCGCTCACGCGGCGCGAGCGCTTCATCGCGATGCCGTAGTCGGTCTTGACGCCGCTCGCGTCGACGCCGAAGTCCTTCGACTCTTTCAGCAGGCCGGCGATGTACGCAGAGTGCAGCAAGGCCTTGGTCGGGATGCACCCGATGTTGACGCACACGCCGCCGAGCTTGTCCTGCTCCACGACGGCCGTCGTGAGGCCGAGCTGGGCGCAGCGAATCGCGCAGACGTATCCCGCGGGGCCGCCGCCCAAAACGATTACGTCGAATTGATTCGCCACGAAGGATCCTGGTTCGTTTGGGTAGGGGCGCAGCATGCTGCGCCCCTACGTCATTGTCACAACAACATCGCCAACGGATTCTCCAACATCTGTTTCAACGTTCTCAAGAACGCCGCGCCCGTCGCCCCGTCGATCACGCGGTGATCGCAGCTCATCGTCACGCGCAGCCGGCGCCGCACCACGAGGCGATCGCCCCCCCCCTCCGGCACGGGTTTCGGCACGATGCTGCCGATCGCCACGATACCGGCTTCCGGGGGATTGATTACCGCGGTGAATTGGTCGATGTCGAACATGCCGAGGTTCGAAACGCTGAAGGTCGCCCCCGTGTACTCCTCGGGCTTCAGGCGGCGCGTACGCGCTCGTCCCGCCAGCTCGCGCGACTCGGCGCCGATTTCCCGCAGGTTCTTCAGGTCGGCGTTGCGGATCACGGGCGTGATGAGCCCGTCCTCGATCGCGACGGCCATCCCGATGTGCACCTCGTTCCAGTAGCGGATGTGATCCTCCTGGAACCAGGCGTTGCAGGCGCGGTGCTGGACCAGCGCCAGGGCGACCGCTTTGATGATGATGTCGTTGAACGAAATCTTCCCGCCGGCCTCACCGAGCTGCTTGTTGAGCGCTTCGCGCGCTTCGGCGGCGCGCTCCATGTCGATCTCGGTCGTCAGGAAGAAATGCGGGATCGGCCCGATCGACGCGGCGAGCCGTTTGGCGATCGTCTTCCTTATCTGGGTAAGCGGAACATCCTCGTACGGAACACCCGTGCGTCGTGCGTCGGGCGTCGTGCGTGGCGCTGGAGCCGCTACCGTAGCCGCGGGGGACGGGGCGGGGGCGCCCTCGACGTCGCGCTTGATTACCCGGCCCCCTGGACCAGAGCCTTGGACGAGCTTGAGATCGACTCCGGATTCCTTGGCGATCCGTTTCGCGAGCGGGGATGCTTTTACGCGCGTGGCATCAGCGGCTGCAACGGGCACCGGGGCCGGGGCCGGAGCCGGAGCCTTGGCGGCTGGAGCCGCAGCAGCGGCAGCGGGTTTGGGAGCCCCGGCCCCTGACTCCTGGCTCCCGGCTCCATCGACTTTCTCCCCCGGCTTGCCGATCCACGCGACGATGTTTCCGACCGGTACCGTCGTACCCTCAGGGACCATCACCTTCAACAGCTGCCCGTCGGCCCGGGCGACCAGCTCCATGACGGCCTTGTCGGTCTCCACTTCGGCGAGCGTATCGCCGGACTTCACGGCATCGCCCTCGTGCTTCGTCCACTTCACGAGGCGCCCTTCCTCCATCGTGGGCGACAGCGCCTCCATGTGCACTCTGGTGGCCATAGGATCGGGGCTAAGCCGCTAAGGGGCTAAGCATCTAAGTACAGGACCTTGCGAGCCGCCGCCACAACTTTCTCCGGTGACGCCTTCGCAGATCGCTCGAGCAACTTGTTGTAGGGCATCGGCACGTCGGCCTGCGTCACGCGCTGCACCGGTGCGTCGAGGTCATCGAAGGCGTCGCGCTGAATGAGATCCACGATCTGCGCACCGATGCCGGCGTGCGGCCACCCTTCTTCGACGACGACGGCGCGGTTGGTCTTCCTGACCGACTCGAGAATCGCCGCTTCGTCCAGCGGCCGGATGGACCGCAGGTCGAGCACTTCCGCCGAGACGTTCTGCTCGGCGAGCTGATCCGCCGCTTTTTGGGCGACAGCGAGCGTCTTGGAATGGCAGACGAGCGTGACGTCAGTCCCTGGGCGCTTGATATCGGCGCGCCCGATCGGGACGATGTGCTCGCCGTCGGGCACGTCGCCTTTCAGGTTGTAGAGCATCTCGCCTTCGAGCACGATGACCGGATTGTTGTCGCGGATGGCGGACTTGAGCAGCCCTTTGGCATCGGCGGGCGTCGCTGGTGCGACGACTTTGAGGCCGGGGATGTGCGCGAGCCAGCTTTCCCATGCCTGCGAGTGTTGCGAGGACAGCTGCAGCGCCGCGCCGTTCGGTCCTCGAAATACGATCGGCATATTGATCTGGCCGCCGGACATGTAGAGCATCTTGGCGGCGGAATTCACGATCTGATCGAGCGCGAGCACCGCGAAGTTCCACGTCATGAATTCGATGACCGGGCGCAGCCCGCCCATCGCCGCGCCCACGCCGATCCCCGCGAATCCCAGCTCGGCGATGGGGGTGTCGACGACACGCTTGGGGCCGAACTCTTCCAGCAGGCCCCGGCTCACTTTGTACGCGCCCTGGTAGACGCCCACCTCCTCGCCCATCAGGAACACGTTGGGATCGCGCTGCATCTCTTCGCGCAGCGCCTGATTGAGGGCGTCCCGATACGTGAGCGTCGCCATCAGTCGACCAGCACGTCGGTAAAGAGCTCGGCGGGATCGGGATCGGGGCTCTCGTCGGCGTACTTCACCGCCGCCTCGACCTCCGCCTGGATCGCGGCGTCCAGCGCGTCGAGCGCGGCCTGATCGATGGCCCCGTCTTCCTTGAGCCTCCCCGCGAGATGCGTGATGGGGTCGCGGGCCTTCTGCTCCTCGACTTCGTCTTTGGTCCGGTACACGCCGTGCAACGGGTCGGACATGGAATGGCCCATGTAACGGTAGGTGCGCACCTCGAGCAGCGTGGGATGGCTCTGCTTGCGCGCGCGCTCGACCGCGCGGCGCGTGGCTTCGTACACGGTCAGCACGTTCATGCCGTCGACGAGCTCCGCGGCCATGTCGTAGCTGCACGCATGCTCGACGATATCCGTCACGGCCGCGACACGCTCGAAGGCCGTGCCCATCCCGTAGCGGTTGTTCTCGCAGAGGAAAATGACCGGCAGCTTCCAGACCGATGCCATGTTCAGCGTTTCATGGAAGGCCCCGATGTTGACCGCCGCTTCGCCAAAGAAGCACACGCACACCTGGTCGCTGCCCTTGTACTTGCTGGAGAACGCGAGGCCCGCCGCCAGCGGAATGTGGCCGCCAACGATGCCATGGCCGCCCATGAATCCGCGCTTGGCGTCGAACAGGTGCATCGAGCCGCCCTTGCCCTTCGAGCACCCCGTGGCTTTGCCGAACAGCTCCGCCATGACCGCGTTCGACGTGATGCCCTTGATCAGCGCCTGGCCATGCTCGCGATAGGAGCAGATGACGTAGTCGTCGTCGCGCAGTGCGGCGAGCGCACCGACGCCCACCGCTTCCTGTCCGATGTACAGGTGGCAGAATCCGCCGATCTTGCCGAGCGCGTACGCCTCCGCCGCCTTCTCTTCGAAGCGCCGGATCAGCAGCATCTGCCGCAGCATCTTGAGATGCAGCGCAGGGGAGGCCTGCGACACGGATGAGGGGACCGTGGCTTTCGCGGATCTGGCGGTGGCGGTCACGCGGTGGCTGCCTCCACTTGCTCCCATGCGTGATAGCTGGAGCGGACGAGCGGGCCCGATTCAACGTGGCGGAATCCCAACGCCATCCCGTAGCGCTTCAGCTCGGCGAACTCGTCCGGTGTGTACCAGCGCGCGATGGGCAGATGCTGGTCGGACGGCCGCAGGTATTGGCCGACCGTGACGATGTCGACGCGCGCCGCGCGCAGGTCGCGCAGCGCCGTGAGCAGCTCGTCCCAATCCTCTCCCAGTCCGCAGATGATCCCGGACTTGGTGAGCAGCTCGGGATTCAGGTCCTTGGCACGGTCGAGCAGCTCGAGCGCCCGCTCGTAGCGGCCCCCCGGCCGCGCGATGCGATACAGCCGCGCGATCGTTTCGAGATTGTGGTTGAGGATATCGGGCCTGGCGTCGACGATGCAGCGGAGCGCCTCGGGGTTGCCTTTGAAGTCGGGAATCAGCACTTCGACCGACGTCTGCGGCAGTCGCAGCCGGATCTCCGCGATACACGCGGCGAACACCTCGGCGCCGCCGTTCGGCAAGTCATCGCGATCGACGCTCGTGATGACGACGTGCTTCAGTCCCATCTGGGCGACGGCGTCCGCCAGCCGTTGCGGCTCGCCGGCGTCGAGGGGAGCGGGCGTCCCATGGGCGACGGCGCAGTACGCGCAGTTGCGCGTGCAGACGTCGCCCAGGATCATGAACGTGGCCGCCTTGTGCTCCCAACACTCACCGATATTGGGGCAGTGCGCTTCCTCGCAGACGGTATGGAGCTTCAAGTCGCGCATCATGTGCTTGAGCGCGACGTAGTTCGGACCGCCCGGGGCTTTCACCTTCAGCCACGAGGGCTTACGCGGTTGCTCGTGGGGGCTCGCGGTAGGCTGGATCTGAACAAGGGGGGCGGGGGGGGCCATGGACGACGAAGATAGTGGGTGCTCAGAGGGCGGGGTAGGCCATTTTTCAACCGGACGGTTGATCCCCTCCTCGGTTCTTGAGGCGGCGCAGCTCGTTTTCGATCTCCGTCGACGTGCCGAGCGTCCCGTCGGCGATGTCGGCGATTTCCTCGGCTTCCCTCCATTGGCGCTCGAGCTCTTCGACCTCCGCGCGCTCGTCCACCGCCATCTCGAGCGCGAGGCCGCGCTCCGCGCGCAGCGAGCGCAGGGTCAGCTCACGCCGGGCGATGTCGGCCACCAGCCGATCGGCGCCGCCGATTTGATCGACTTCCCGCGCCGCGTCCTCGGCGCGGCGCCGCCCGCCCTTGTCCAGGTTCAGGTAGGTGAGCCCCTGACGCAGCACCTGGATCGCCTCGCTGCCGGTGAGCTGGGCACCTTCGGCCTTGCAGTTCGGGCAGCTCAGCAGCACCGCCATGTCCGCATGCCGGTCGGGGACGATGCGCGCGTACTGCACGTGCCGCGCGCGAAGCTGCATCAGGCTGCCGCAGTGCGCGCAGATCGGTGGCTCGATGAGAGGGACTTTGCGGGCGCCCACCAGCCACACGTAAAACCGATCGGCCAGGCGGTGCACGTTCCAAACGACCACGCCGAGCCCGCCGCCCGCGGCGACGTTTGCCGCGATGCCGAGCCCGATCGCGGCGACCGTCAGGGGCACGACGACTTTCATGCGTTCGCGCTGGCGATTGCGCAGCCGTTCGCCGTAGCGCCAGGTCGCCAGCTCGACGCGCGGCGGTTTACCGACGCGCACGAAGTCGTAGCGCTCCCACCGGATCAATGCGACCTGATCGGTGGACGCGGCGATCCGTCCCTGGCTCGCCGAGCGCGCCACGGCTTCGATGCGTTCCAGGCGATCATCGAAGGGAGTGAGATTCCAGCGACTGCATCGGGGGCAGACGACCCACAGCCGCCCCCTCCATTCGTCGAAGGCGATTCGCCGACCGACTCCGAGGCCCGATGGGCCGCCATCACCGTCAAACGCGGCGTTGCAGAACGCGCAACTGCTGAACATCCTAGGAAGTAAATCGCTCCGGGGCTAACGAGGCAATCTCCACCTCGGATTCACCCGTGGTGATGAGGCTGGCGATGATGTCGCCCGTCAGTCCGGCCAGGAGCACGCCGTTGCGGCCGTGACCAGTGGCGTACCACAGGCCGCGCACGTCGGGGTCGGCGCCCACGATCGGACGCCCGTCCGGCGTGAGTGGCCGCAGTCCCGCCCAGGTCCGCGTCGGCTCGGGTGGGAGCTGAGGCAGCATCCGTCTGGCCGCCGCCATGATTTCGGCTATCCCCGACGGCGTCACGCTGCCGTCGAACCCCGCGTGCTCCATCGTGCTGCCGAAGATCGCTTCGCCGCCGCGCGCCAGGACGTAGCTGTGTTCGTAATACAGCACCGTACGCGGCATGTTGGCCGGCCACTGTGCGGCCGCCATTTGGCCGCGCACGGGTTCGACCGGCAGCCGCCGGGGCAGGTGATCGATCTGCGTGGACCAGGCGCCCGCGGCGATGACTACGTGCTCCGCTTTGATCTTGCCGGCGGGAATCTCCACGCCGGTGACACGACCGAGAATCGTGTTGATCCGATTCACGCGTGTCGCGAAAGTCCGCGTGCCCAGGCGTTTGGCATCCGCCAGCAACGCGCGCGTCAGCGCCGGGGCGTCCACGGCTCCGTCCTCCGGCGCGAACATGGCGCCCAGACAGGGTGCCGTGGCGGGGAATCGCTCTGCGACCTCCGCGGGTTCCAGCCAGTCGCAGCGCAATCCTGCCTGACGCTGGTGCGCGACGGCGTCCCGCAGCTGCTCAGCCTCGGCCTCCTCGAAGGCCAGGGATGCAATGCCTTCGCGCCAGAGCCCGATGTCGATGCCGGTGGTCTGGGCGAGCGCGGACGCCAGGGTGTCGTAGAGGTCGCGGGCGCGCAGCCCCAGCGCGCGCAGCGTTTCATCCGTGCGCTCGATTTGCGGGCCCAGGATGCCCGCCGACGCGGCCGATGCCGCCGCCGGGTCGGGGCCGGGCTCGCAGATCAGAACACGCAGCCCGCGCAGGGCGAGCGCGCGGGCGCAGGCGGCGCCGATGATGCCGCCGCCGGCCACCAACACTTCACAGGACGAAACTTTGTGCGACATTTAGGCGTACGCTGCAAACGCACCGGACACCACGGAGGCAATCATGTTCCGGAGCATTTTAGGGTTCGCGGTTCTCGCCGTTCTCGCATGGCTCGGTCTCAAGCTGATGTTCGGCATCCTGGGGAGCCTGGTCGGTCTCGCGATGACGGTCCTCTGGCTCGCATTCATCGGCTTTGTCGTGTATCTCGGGCTGCGGCTGGTCAGCCCGCGCACCGCGGATCGCATCCGGGACATGATCAAGGGACGTCCCGCCTCTTAAGGCTCCCACGGCAGCGATGAAATGATGAAATGTAGGGGCGCAGCATGCTGCTCCCCTACCGTTTTTCCAACCGGGACAACACGGCCCACGCAATTAACGGAAACAGAATCTCGTGGTGCCCGGTGAGCTGAATGCCGCGGCCCCCGGCCAGCGTCGGCCGTTCCACGACATTCACGCGCGGGCGATAATGGCGCTGCATGTCGCAATCACAGGCCGTGAAGTTCTTCGGCCGCCCGCCATTGAGGTTGCGCGCGATGGTGAGCGCTTTGAGGAAAACCTCAGGCATCACGACGGCGCTGCCGAGATTCAACACCACGCCCCCCTCGTCGAGATCGGGCAGGACAGCGGCGAGCCGTTTGAAATCGCGGTGGCTGGTAGCGCCGATCGCGGCGCCGTCGGCGGTCGGATGCTGATGGATGATCTCCGCTCCGATCGCGGCGTGCACCGTTACCGGCACGCCCAGCTCGGCGCTGGCCAGCAATATCGAGACGTCGCGTCCGGGCAGATCCTTGCGCGCGCCCAGGTACTCGACGAGTGCCTCTCCGGCGCCGTGCTGCGTCTGCGCGCCGCGCGCCAGCGCGGCGTTCATCTCTCGTCCGGTCTCCTCCGCCATGCCGAACGTGCCGTCGCCCAAACCCGCCGCGACGTCCTCGCTCGTGCCGCCGTAGGCGGCAAGCTCGAAATCGTGGATGGCGGCGCTGCCGTTCATCGCGACCGCCGTGATCGCCCGCTGGCGCATCAGCGTGATCAGGAGCGGACCGAGGCCCACCTTGACGACGTGCCCGCCCAGCATCGCCACGATCGCACGCTCCCCCCGTCGCGCCGCCACGATCTGATCGACCACGTAGCGCAGATCCTGCGCCGCCAGAATCGAGGGCAGGGCGTCGAGGAAGGCGGTGAATGAGCGATCGGAGGGCAGGGGAGGCCGGGCGAGGAGTGAGGCATCGACTTTGTTGGGGCGTTTGGCGACCGGGACCGTCTTGAGGCGCGAAAGGTCGGCTTCGCGGTAATCGGTCATGGCTGAGGTACCCCTGGGACCACGTAGTCCTTGAGCTTCAACGTCACCTGGCCGAACGAGAAGTTGGACTGTATCGCGAGCACGATGCGTTGCGCGTCGTCCGACAGCCAGATGTGCGTCTCCGACTTCTCCGCGAAGATCCCGCGCCCCTGCGGAATCTTGGGGCGTACCACGATTGCCCGCCACTTCTTCCCGGCAACGCTCACCCGCTCACGTCCCAGGACCTCGATGATCACCGGGTTGCGGTCGGGCCGGAAGTATCGGGCGTACTCGTATTTCTTCCCGACTTCGAGCGGCACCGTCCGAATCCAGTAGAGGAACGCCGCGTCGTCGAGCGGCTCGAGCACGGTCGCGAACGTCGTGTCGCGCCCGACTTCCCGATAAAAGCCGGAATCGGGGTAGATCTCGTAGCGGTGCTCCCGATGGCGGTCGCGCTCATCCTGAATCGACGAGAAGCGGCGCGATTGGAAATCGTACCGACCCACCCACGATTCGATCGTCTGGTCGAGGTGGTACCAGAGCGCGCCTCCGGAGATGCGAAATCGAATGTGCACGGTCTCGACGTTGTGCACGGTATCGATGCCCATGACCTCCATCACCGCGCTGCCCACGTTGAAGATCCCGTACTTCGCGTTGAACGTGAGCCGCTCGCCGATCGGAAACGTCACGGCGGGTGTGCATGCGGAATCCTGTGCGGCGAGCGGGCGACCGGCGGCGAGCGCCGCCAGCAAGAGCAAAGCGGCGCCTTTGCGCGCGGCGTTGATCAGGCCACGCGATCGCCAGGCACCGAGCAGCTGTTGCCAGGGGCTGGACCGGGACGGCCGCTGTTTGAGGTCGTAGCGACCGGCGCTGGGGACGACCTCGATGCGGCGCGCGTGCGGACCGAGACGCGCCAAGAGCTCAGCGTTGGCAGCCCATCCTTCGGTCGTCAGGAACGGCGCATCGCCGGCGCCGCCCCGAGTTGCCTGGCGCAGCACGATCAGCCGCAGGGCAGTGAAGCCCGAGATCGAGTCCCTTACACCGCCGCCCACTCGCAACAACCGCGGCGCCCATTTCCGTGCCCAGCGTTCCGACCACGTGCGGGTGCCTTGCTCCCGATACTGCTCGGCCACCACGAGGTCCGCGCCCGACTCGAGCCGTTTGACCATCTCCTCCATAGTCTCCGGCGCGTGCACGAAATCGGCGTGCAGCGTGATCGCGCAGTCGCGCTTGGGACGATCGGTACGCTGCAGGGCCAATCGCAGCAGCTCCTCGAGGCTCCGGGCGTATCCCTGGCGCGCGCGGTGCTTGATCACGGTCAGGGGCAATACGCGGGCGTACGACGTCAGGACATCGCCGCTGGCGTCGGTCGACGCGTCATCGCACGCGATGATCTGGTATTCCCGCTGAAAGGCGGTGAAGACCTGGCGGACCTTCCAGAGCACGAGCCCGACCGTGCTCGCCTCATTGTGGACTGGAACGCAGACGTAAATCATGGCCCTGCAATCTAGAGAAGGGCCCTATAGACGTCCAAGACTCCGTGTGCCATGGTACGCGCCGTAAAGCGCGGCGGGAAGGGAAGCGACGGCGGATGGTGGAGCACGTCCACCACTTTCTGCGCCAGCGCCTCGGCGGCGCCGGGGGGGACGAGCACCGCGGGGGGCAGGATTTCGGGAATCCCACCCGCCGCCGTCGCGACGACGGGACGGTCCAGGGCCAGGGCGTTCAGAATGACGCTGCCGAGCCCCTCCTGTTTGGAGGACATCACGAAGATGCTCGCTTCGGCGATCAAGGCGTCAATGCGATCCACGTACCCGACCAGATGCACGCGGCCCTGGAGCTCGAGCCGCGCGATCTCGGCGGTGAGCGACGCCCGCAGCGGGCCTTCGCCGGCGATGATCCAGTGCAGCTCGGGCGCGAGCTCGCGCGCGTAGTGGGCCGCGCGCACCAGCGTGCGCTGGTCCTTGTGGTCCACGAGCGCGGCCGCGTTCACCACCAGCGGGGCCGTGGCGGAGAGGCGTAGCTGGCCGCGAATGTCGAACGGTGGTGCGGCGGCGCGGCGGATCGCTTCCGGATCGATGCCGTCGGGCACGACGGTGATCGCATCTCCCGCGATCCCGTCGCCGCTGAGCATCTGCTTGACCGCGCCGGAGACGGCGATGATGCGATCCGGCCGCCGCCACGCGCCGAAGGGCCGGACGTGGAAATCCACGCGCCGCGTCGCGACGAGCGTCCGGCCCAGGGCAACGGTGGCCGTGAGCGTGAGCGCGTGGCTGTCGTGCACGTGGATGATGTCCGGTTGGAACGCGGCGATGGTGCGGCGCAGGTGCCACCACGCTCTGGGGTCGAGCGCGATCTCCCAGGCGGTGCCCTGGACGTTGATGCCGTCGGCGGCCGCGCGCCGGGCCAGCTCGCCGCCGGTTCTGGTGACGAGGATCTGCTCGATGCCGGGGTCGCGGCCGAGCTCCCGGCACAACAGCCAGACCTGATGCTGGCCGCCGCGCCATTCACGACCGGAGTCTACCTGCAGTACTCGCATGGGCTGATGGGACTCGGGACTCGGTATTGGGGGCTCGGAACCCCGAGTCTCCAATCCCTAGCCCCGAGCCCCTGCCTTCTCCACTCCAGCGAGTACGCGGCGCAGGGCATCGAGCTTGAAGGGCTTTTGCAGGAACGGGCGGCCCAGCTCTTCGAGGAATTGCAGCGTATCGCCCCGGACCGTGTCGCCCGTGGCGAAAATGATGCGATCGGCGACCGTCGGGTGCATGCGCGCAAGCGTGTGGAACATCTCGCGCCCGCCGAGCCGGGGCATGCGCAAGTCGCAAATGATCAGGTCGAACGGCTGCATCAGCGCGCGCTTCAACGCCTGACTGCCGTCATGCGCCAGCACGACCTCGTGCCCCCAGCTCTCGAGCGTGGCCTGCATGTAGTGGAGGATGTGCGGCTCGTCGTCGACGACGAGGACCCGCAGCCGCTCCTGCCGCTCGACGGGCGCGGGTTCGGTCTCGGTGCCGTGGGCGAGGGGGCTCACGCGGACGCCGGTCGGCAGCTCGACGGTGAACGTGGCGCCCCGGCCGCTCCCGGCTCCGCCGGGATCTACCGTGATATTGCCGCCGTGCTCTTTGACGATGCCCAGGCAAATCGAGAGGCCGAGGCCCGTGCCCTCGCCCTCGGACTTGGTGCTGAAAAACGGTTCGAACACGCGCTGCGCGACGACCTCGGGGATTCCCGGTCCGTTGTCGGACACATGGACGGAAAGTCCGTCCGGCTCGCACTTCGTGGCGATTTCGATGCGCCCGCCGCCCTCCTGGTGGCGGGTGCTCGCGATCGCCTGGGCGGCGTTGTTGATGATATTGACGAACACCTGCTTGATCTGATTCGCATGCACCTCGACCTCGGGCAACCCGGGCTCGAAGGTGAGCGTCAGCTCGATGTGCGCCGCGAGCAGCTGGTTCTTCAGGAGCTGATGCGTCGACTCCAGAATCGGTCGAATCGACTGCAGCTGGCGCTCGCCTTCCTGGCGGCGCGCGAACGACAGCAGGTTGCGGACGATCGCCGACGCGCGCTCGGCCTCCTGCCGGATCACCGCCAGCGGCTCGGCCAGGCGCGGCGGCACGTCCGCAGCCTCGCCCAGCAGGTCGCTGAAGCCCACGACCGACGCGAGCGGATTGTTGAGATCGTGCGCCACCCCCGCGATCAGCTGCCCGATGGCCGACATCTTTTCCGATTGCAACAGCTGATCCTGCAGGCGCCGCTTCTCGCTTTGATCCTCGAACAAGAGCACGATGGCGCCGGGCTCACCCGCCGGAATGGCGGTCACCAGGAGCGTCCGCTCGCCGGACCGCACCTCGACCGGTGCGGCCGCGCCCTCCGGCCCGAGCAAGCGAGCCACCTGATCGACCCACGACGGCGGCACCAGGGTCAGCCAGGGCCTGCCCGGCAGCGCCGTCACGGGCAGCTTGATCAGCTCCGCGAACATGCGATTGGCCCGCCGCACGGCGCCTTGCGGGTCCACGAAACAGATGGCCTGGTTGAATGCGTCGACCGTCTGCTCCCACTCGCGCTTCCCGCTCGACAGCAGCTCGACCAGTCGCGCGTTCTCGAGCGCGATGCCGGCCTGCGCGACGACGGCGCGCGCGAACATCAGCGCGCCGTCGTCCAGCGCGTTCTTGCGGTCACCTTCCATCGCCACCGCGCCGATGGTGCGCGACACCGCCACGATCGGCACACCGAGCCAGCTCGCGGGGATCGGCTTCTCGACCGTGACGTTCAGTTCAGCGGCCCGCGCCGTGACGTGATCGGGGAACACGAGCGGCCCGCGGCGGAGCGCGAGCTGCAGCAGCGGTTCGTCCGTCGTCGCGGGGCGCGGGCCGTTGTGGTAGGTGACGACGAGGCGGTTGGTATCGACGTCCAGCAGCATCACCGATAACCGGCCCGGCGCGAGCTGCTCGGTCAGCACGCGCGCCACGATCTCGACGATGGTCGCCGGACGGAATGCGCCCGCCAGCTCCTGCGACAACGCGGTCAGCCGCGTGAGGATCTCGGCGACCGAGGCGGTCATTTTGCTTCGTCCAGAAAGCGCGTGGGCACTCGGGTCGCCGCGTCGACGAGCGCTTCGGCCGACTTGATGAATCGGACGACGATCGGCAGCGACCCCTGCAGCGCCACCTTCCTTTGCATGATCCCGGCGATGGGGCCGAGCTCCTTCTTGAGGATCTGTTTCCAGTAGCGGTATTCCGCCGTCAAGATGAACGGTGCCTGCTGGGCGTCCTGGCGCGGCAGCAGGCGTGCCGCGCGACACACGCCCCGATCCAGATCCAGCCAAATCGCCACGTCCTCGGGAACACCGATGGACGGCGCCGCAGGCAAGACGAGCGCGACCGCCCCATGTGTCCATTCCGTCGACGCGGTGCGATAGTCGTCGCTCGCGTTGATCGCGGCGCCATAGGCGGCGACCCATTCGGCGGATGGAAATGCGTGGAGTGCCGCCGTCATGCGATGGCTCGTGCAAATCCGTCGAACAGCGCCCGTTCCGTCAGGTCTTCCGGGTGCCACTGGACGGCGACGATCCATGGCTCCTGCGCGTCGGCGGGCTCCGCACCTTCGATGACGCCGTCGTCGGCCCACGCGACCGCCTTGAGACCGGGCGCCAGATCGCGGATCGCCTGATGGTGGCGGCTATTCACGGTGGCCGAGCGCGTACCCAGGGTACGCTCGAGGAGCGACCCCGCTTCGACGCGCACGGCGTGACGGCTCGTTTCGTCACTGTGGGGCACGGGTCCCGGCCGCTCGCTGTCCAGATCCTGGTAGAGGGTGCCGCCGAGGGCGACGTTGAGAATCTGAATGCCGCGGCAGATCGCGAGAATCGGGAGACGGCGGGCGCGCGCTGCCGCGATGAGGGCCACTTCGGCGGCGTCGCGCACGGGATCGACGTCGCCCAGACGGGGATGCGGGACCGAGCCGTAGCGATCGGGCGCGACGTCTTCACCACCGGTGAGCACGAGCCCGCGCACCGCCGCGAGGGCGGCGCCGGCGCGATCGGCCGCCAGCATCGTCGGCACCGCCAGGGGAACGAGGCCGGCGCGCTCGAGCGCGCGTACGTATGCCGTGTTCAGGGTGACGCGCTCGCGGCCATCGACCAGCCGGCGGGGCGCCGTCACAGCAACGGCGGGAGCCAAGGTCACGACGTTTGGGACGCGGGGCCGCCGAATAGCGGACAGCGGGGATTGCTCACGCTCGCCCAGTCCACGAGGACACCGTACAGATTCAACGGCGTGCTCCCGCCAATCACGGTGCCGATCGCCGGGTGACGTTGCGGCTCTTCTTGGTCGATGATCATCACGCCCATGGCACGCTGCGATGTGTCGTCCACGACCAGCAAGCCGTATCCTCGCGTCGGGAACGCCGGTCCCCGGAACTGCATCGACACCTTGCCTTCGGCGTCGCGACCCACGATGACGGCGCCTCGGTCGTTTTTCTGTTGCTGGATGACGAGCGCGGGGAGCGAATCGGGAATGCCGCGGGGCGGGTCGGTGAGGACGGCGCGGGCATTCGCCAGCTGTGAGGTAATCAGGGACGGACCGGCGAGGAGTGCGATGCCGCAGGTAGGAGAGCCACCGGTCCCACGGCCGCATGCGGCCGCCAGCACCAGCAGCAGGCACATCGTCGCTCGTGTCATGGGCTGCAAATGTAACGCTAATGCGACCAGACAGCGGTCAGGGTGACGGTCCGCACCGGCGCTAGGGTCTCGGGCACCAGATTGTAGATGTAGTTGAGCACGTTAGCGGCCAGAACACGCAGCTCGACGGGTCCGCGCCGCCATTCGGCGCGCAGATCCAGAACCTTCACGGGCACCCGCCGTGAGTCGACGAACCCCTCGAGCTCGACGCGCTCCGGCCGGCTCGCGTATCGAACGTCCGCCCCCACCGAGCCCGCGCCGATACTGTAGTCCGCGCCGATGGTGAGGAGATGCCGCGGCCGGAACGCGAGCGGCCCCTCGGTCGTGTCGCCGGCCAGACGGCGGCGTGTGTCGAGGTAGGTGTAGCCGAGTGTGGCGATGAGCCGGTCGGGAATCGGCGCGGCGATCACGCTGGCGTCGATTCCGGCGATGCGCGCGCGCACGACGTTCTGCAGCTGAATCTTCACACTGTCGAGCCGAACCGCGGTGTCGGCGGGAAACCGCAGCAACCGGGGCTCGATCAAATCGCGGGCTTCGGTCCAGAACACGGCGGCATCTAGCCGCATGAAACGAAATATGGGCGCGCTGGTGTGCCCGATCTCAAAGGACCACCCCGTCTCGGGCCGGAGTGTGGGGTTTGGAATGACGTCGAACCCGAGGGCCGTGGTGTGCACGAACCGCTCCGCCATCGTGGGTGAGCGGAAGCCGCGGCCGACGGACGCGCGCCAGGTTCCCGCCCCCTCGTTCAACGTCGCGGCGACGCGGGGGCTCACGACGGCAGTCAGCGAGCCACCGTCCACGGCGAGGAAATCGACCCGCGCCCCACCACTGACGCGAACCGCGCTGATCTGCTGCTCACTCTGTCCGTACGCGGCAAATTCCGACTGCGAGTGGATACCGAAGATGTCGCTCGTGACGTCGGAGTAGGTGGCCTCGGCGCCGACGATGACGGTTCGCATCGGGGCCGGATGCGCTTCGATCCGTCCCTCCGCGCCGAAGCGGTCGCCGACGCCGAACTCCGACCTGGGGCGACGCACATCCACGAAATGCGTGCGCAGCCACGAGGCGCGCGCACTCCAAGCGAACTGGGGTGAGACGGTCGTCCGCACTTGCGCCGCGAGATAGCCTTTGCGGGAGTCGGTGCGCGCGCCTCGGCCGCTGGTATCGATCATGAACGGCTGGAAAACCTGACCGCGATCGTCGCAGGTTCCGCGGCTGCACCAGGTCAGCGGCACGTCATAGCGGTCGACGGCCCACCCACCCGACACATCGACCCGGGTATTGACGGAAGGCTGCCAGCGCGCCTTACCGGCGAAATGCAGATGGTCGTCCTGATCCTGCTCGCGGTAGCCGTCCGAGTGGCGATCGCCGGCGGAAATCCTCCCGCCCCAGGCGTCTGTGCCGTACGACGCCGCGAAGTCTCCACTGCCCAGGAGTCCCGGCGTGTCGCGGAACTTCCAAATGGCGTGGGGCGGATCGCCGTACATCCCACCGGTGACTCGCAGGCGGGTATGCAGCCCCGTGGGAATGTCGCGGGTTGTCACGTTCACGACGCCGCCGAAGGCGGCGGACCCGTAAAGCGAGGAGCCGGCACCCTTCAGGATCTCGACGCTCTCGATGTCGTCCACTGAGAGCAGGTCCCAGTTTATTCCGCCGCGGTCGCCCTGATTCATGGGGACGCCGTCGACCGTC
>WNGR01003936.1_pt1 | contig 27595 bp, 20 predicted proteins | sample 5407581 | NCBI WGS metagenome assembly WNGR01 (sample SAMN13153383, study PRJNA577476) | soil metagenome | isolation source: 80 cm soil or saprolite under Garry oak tree replicate 2 | place: USA:California | collected 2016-06-15
CCCCGGTCTCGCAACGAGCTAGAGATCACCGCGGCAGCGATCGTTGTTCTCGCTCCAGAAGGCTGCAACGAAATCGCAACGAATTGGGTGAAACGACCGTGAACAAAACGTGCGAGGAACGTCAGCCACACCAAGAAAGCTCGGCTTGCTCGCGATCCAGATAGCACGCGAGACGGCTCAAGCAGGGGAGCAGTTATCGAACGTCGGCGTTGGCGCCAAGCGGTTATCCGTGGTTCGGGAAACCGGCATCAATAGAAATCGGTGTTCTGCCCTGAAGTGCCCTTGTCAAGTTCCCGCAAAACTGTCCGTAGTAGCAATCAGATTTGTCGGCAACTTACGGAAGATATTGAGTCAGGCGCCCCCGTATCAGCCGGTAGCAGAGATAGAGTTACGAAGCCTTTTATCGGCAATGCGAATTGACGCCGTTGGATCGGACGCGGAACCGGGCTTGGGGACGAACGATGCGGCAGACCATTTTATCCGTTGCGCTGGAGGTCATTCCGGAAAGTGCTGAAAAGCTCTCGCTCATCATTGAAAAGCTGAAGCAGGATGAGGAGAATCCCGGCCAGCGCATGGCCCAGTCCTACGACGGCCTGAAAGCCGGCGTGCCGCTGCTTCATTTCATGTCGATGTCGTTGTTTTTCAGCGCTAACTATGATCCGGTTTTTTTCATCGAGGCGAATTTTGATGGCGAGCCCGGCCCCTTCTGGGCTCAACTCGAAGCTAGGTTGGGGCCGTATCTCCGGTCGATGTTGCGCCGCTGCAAGCGCCCCGGTGACAGCGACGGCCCGCTCTACGACGCCGTTACGGCCGATCAGTCGCGATATCCGATCGCCCCTTACCTTGAACGGCGGACGCTGACGCCGAGCGCTTTTCATCAGGGCAATCGGGGACTGGCGAGAGACCGGATATTGCGGGAAGGCGAACTCTTCCTGGCGACCCAGGCTGAGTTTGCGGCGGCCGACGCGGCAGCGGCCAACCAGTACCGCGGAGTTCCTGCGCAGCAAATCCACCAGAAACTGCGTGAGGCGATGCTGTCGCAATTTCCGTGGCTCGGTACGCCCGCTCCGGTGAGGGTTTCCTGGACCGACTGGATGATGGATATGGCGCGGCTGCTTGTCTTCGTTCTTGTGGCGCTGTTTTGTCTTTCGATTCCGGGATTGGCGTTCGCGCCGATCACACCGCCGCACCGCTTTTATGGCTTGCTCGCCGTTGCGATCGTGGTCGTGTGTGCCTGGCTCTGGCGCATCAGGGCGCCGCTGACGGGCAAGGGCGCGCCGGCCCCGTCGGGCGGGCTGACACCCAGCAGTCTCTCGACCCAGAACAAGGTCACATCGCTGGCCCATCCCGCCGGCTTGGCCTTCTGGGTGCTGGTGATGTTAGGGCTGTATCTTTTTGTCGCAACCTCCGCCTTAGCGCTGTTTGCCGTTCCACTCACGGGCTTCGACTTCACCGCGCTCTGGTGGCCGACCTTCGGTATCGTCAAACTTGGTCTCGTCAGTGTCTTCTTTACATTGTTGGCGATCGTGCTTTGGCTCCGCCTGCTCGAACGGCGCGATTCGTCCCAGGATGCTCCCCCGATCGATCAGCGCGAATTGCGGAAGATGACGCATCGCGAGGACTGGATTCCGCAAAATCACATGGGAAGCCTTGTACTGGTCAAACCCGGAGTGCTCCGCATGGCGCTGTTTCGGGCGGGACATCTGGGCTTGGGCCTGGTCATCAGGGTGGCGGCGACCGACGGTTATCTCGGCAGCATGCGCACAATTCACTTCGCCCATTGGGCATTCCTTAATAACGGCAGCCGCCTGCTGTTCTTCAGCAATTTCGATCACGGCTGGGACAGCTATCTCGACGATTTTATCGAGAAGGCACATGGGGGCCTGACCCTGTCGTGGGGCAGCGGGGTGGGCTTCCCACCAACCCGCTTCCTGGTGCTCGATGGCGCCAGCCATGGGCGTCAGTTCAAGGCCTGGGCGCGGCACTCCATGGCGGTCAGCCGATTCTGGTTCAGCGCCTACAAGGACCTCACGGTCGATCAGATCGAGCGTAACACCCGCATTGCCGACGGCCTGCGGAAAACCTCGTTGAAACCGAAAGAGGCAATGGCATGGGCGCTGGATCTGTGACGAATTCTGGCAACAAGGCGCCGAACTGGAAGCTGGCATCTCCGCATGACGTTCAGACGCAGGGCATCGTTGTCAGCGGCTTCGGTTCGCTGCCTGCTGCGCAGGCGTTGTTTCTGGAGTTCGGTCCGAATCCAGCTGCCCGCGGCGCGGATCAGGGGCCGGCCGGCTCCTGGCTACGGACGTTGATGGGCGTCGCGCCGATCACCGATGCGGACGAAGCCGACAAGCGTGCGGCATGCATCGCATTCACCTGGACCGGCTTGCAGAACCTAGGACTTCCAGAGGAAGGGCTGGCGAGTTTCTCGGCACCGTTCAGCGAGGGTATGTACCAGGAAGACCGGTTGCGCCGCCTGGGCGACAAGATCAATGACACCTGGCAAGCGACTGTCATCGATGGCGGGCCATTGTGGAGCGCCAATATTCCAACGCGGAAGAACCTTATGGCGCAACCGAAGGGAAGTCCGCTCGGCAATGTCGGCGGCAGGCCCGAGGGCGACGAGCGCCAGGTAAAAACCGCAACCACGGTGCACGCGTTGTTGCTGCTGTACGATACCAATGAGACCGCCGTCACCGCGTGGGCCCGCGCGGTCGAGCAGGCGCTAGCTCCCTGGAACGTCAGGATCGTACACCGGCTGTTGCTTGACCTCCGATTAGATCAGGACAATGTCGGCCGGGAGCATTTCGGTTTCGCGGACGGAATATCCCAGCCACTACCTTACGAAAACGTTGGCTCCGGCGACGCAACAGTTCTGGTCGACAGCCGGCCCGCGCGGCAGGACTACTGGAACGGCGTCCCGCTCGGCGACATCCTGATCGGTCACAACGACCTGCACAACGAGAAGAGCCCCGGGCCGGTCGTACTTGACAGCGAAGACGGAAAGGCGCGCGCCGCGGGCCTTACGGCTGCGGACGCGCCAGAGGGACTGCTGAATTTCGGCCTCAACGGCAGCTACATGGTGGTTCGCGAGCTTCGACAAAACGTCGCGGCGTTCTGGAAATCCCTCAAGGGCGAGGCCGAAAGGATCACGCTGCAAGACCCGTCCGCGAAGCCTGTCTCCGACCTGTGGTTGGCCGAGCGGGTGATCGGCCGAAGCATCGACGGCCATTTGCTTTGCCCCGACGGCAAGGTCTTGCCGGCGGACCAGTTCAATTTCCCGCGAAACGATTTTCTGTTCAAGAAAACCGATCCGCAGGGGTTTGGCTGCCCGCTCGGCTCTCACGTCCGCCGGGCCAACCCGCGCGACAGCCTGGCAAAGGATATGGCGTCGGTTCAGACACTGCTCGATGCCGCCAATAATCATCGGATACTTCGGCGCGGCCGCAAATACGGCAGCACGATCCAGCAGCGCGACCAAGACGACAATGTCGAGCGCGGGCTGCTCTTTATGTGCCTCAATACCGACATCGCCCGGCAGTTCGAATTCATCCAGCAGCGATGGCTTCTCAATCATAACTTCTCGACACTATTCAACGAAACCGATCCGTTGATCGGACCAAAGGGCCCTTTCACCGTCAATGAACAGCCATTGCGGAAGATCGTGGACGTCGAAACCTTCATCCAATGCGCCGGAGGCGATTATTTCTTTCTGCCCAGCATTCCGGCGCTGAACTATCTGGCAACGATATGAAAACGACGGTCTCCCCGGACGTTCTGCGTCCCGCCGCGACAGGATTGAAGGCCGCGATTATGGCCTGGTTCGTGGAGCAGTTGCCGCTTGTGTTCCGAATCTTGCGCACCGTTCGTCCTATACTGCGGATAGGCAATAATTTTGTCGTCACGCGCTATGACGACGTGCGCGAAACATTCCTCAACGATGCGGCGTTCCGCGTCCCCTATGCCGGGAAGCTCGACGTCATCATGGGGCACCAGCCGTTCTTTCTGAGCATGGACGATTCGCCGGAATATCGCCGGGACACCGGCGCGATGCGAAAGGTAGTGCAGGCTGCCGACATTCCGCAGCGTCTCGTTCCCGAGGTGGAGCGGCTCGGTGAAATGATCGTCACTGAATCCAATGGGAGTCTGGAAGTCGTCGACGCGCTGGTCCGGCGCATTACATTCGAACTGTACGCCGGCTATTTCGGCGTGACGGATCCGCCCGGCGGAGACCTGCGCGTCTCGGCGACCCGGTTGTTCGAATTCCAGTTCGCCGATGGCAGCAACGATCCTTCGCTGCGAACAGAGGTCGACGTGATGGCGCCGGCGTTGCGCGACCACATCCAGAATCTAATGGACGCGCGGCGGACTTCCGGGCTCAGTCAGGACGACGTGCTTGGCCGCTGCTTGGTCATGCAGGCACAAGGCGTCCCCGGTTTCAGCGATGACCAGATTCGCAGTTCGCTGATGGGTTTCATCGTCGGAGGCCCGCCACAGCCGCCGATGGTAGTGCCTCAGGCGCTAGAGCAATTGCTGCGCCGTCCGGACGCGTTGGAGGGGGCACAACAGGCGGCGCGCGCCGGCGACGACAAACTGCTGGCGGGGTACGTTTTCGAGGCGATGCGCTTTGATCCGCTTGCGCCATTCCTGCCTCGCACGGCCATCAAGATCGCATCCATCGCTAAGGGGACTTCGCGCTCAACCGATGTGCCCGAAGGCGCCAGCCTGTACATCGCGTTCAGTTCAGCCATGATGGATCAGCGACGGCTGACCGACCCGCTGACATTCAACCCGCGGCGGCTGCCCCATGAATATTTCCATTTTGGCTACGGGCTGCATCAATGTTTCGGTATCCACATGAACAACGCGCTGCTGCCGCTGATGCTGAAAGCGCTCGTGAAGCGGAAAAATCTGCGTCGAGCTGAGGGTTCCAGAGGAAAGTTACGCAAGCGCGGCGCGTTTTCCGATACGCTCTACGTCAACTACGATTGATCGGGGAAATCAGGCGATCCTGCATTTTCGCCGTGGTTCCGCGATGATTACCGCGCCTCAAGCATCTCAGCCTGCTCCAGCCAGAACGGCATGTCCATGTCGCGATACATCGTCGCCGCGGAGGTGAGGTGATCGCGGGCCCGATCCGGTGTGCCCGCGCGCAGGCAAACCTTGCCGAGACCGAGGTGACAGTGGGCGACGAGGGGGCGCATCCCGAGCCGCTCGGCGAGGGCCAGTGCCCGGCGATAGTGAGTCTCGCCGCGCTCGGCATCGAACTGATCGGAGTGGGCTGCGACATCGCCGAGCAGGTGCAGCGCGTGAGCCTCGAAGCCGGGGGTGGACGAACAGAATTCGAGCGCGCGATCGCCGAGACGCCTCGCCTCGTCGCGCCGGCCGAGCAGCAGGCAAGCGCGCCCCAGCGAGGAATAGAACCAGGCGATGGACGCGAGCAGTCCGATCGTCGCCTGACGTTCGAGGAGCGGCTCGCCTTCCCTGATCCGGTTTAGCGCCTCGCTCGCCTCGCCGAGTTGCGCCAGTGGCCACGCGGAGGAGGCTATCCCCCAGGGAAGGTGGAGAAAGGAATTTCCGGTCCGCGCCACCACGATCCAGCGCTCAATCCGGGAGCGCGCCTGGGCCCAGTCGCCCCTGGCGAGATACAGTGAGCTCGCGGAGAACAGAGCCATGCTGATGGTAAAGGCATGCTGGGTCGGTTCGGCGAGGCGGATCATCTCGGCTTCGTACTTGGCCGCTTCGGCGAATCGCCCGAGCTCGGCGAGGCTCTGGATCAGGCAGCCCCGATCCCAAACCGAAGGGGGGCCGCCAAGTCCGAAAGTCTCGTGGACCCAATCGGCAGGCAGCGCGGCGAGGTTGCCGGTGGCCAGTTCAATCACCCGGTCATACTCACCCCGGGCGTGATGCACCTGCACGAGAAGGCTCGTGGCGACGATGCGAAGTCTCAAATCCTCAAGGCGCCCGGCAGCCTCCAACGCGCGGGAACCAGCCGCGAGCGCCTCGTTCAGTTCGCCGCGTAACGAGTGGGCGACCGTCATGAACCCATAGACCCGGCCACGGCGGCGGTCGTCATTCAGCTGCTCGGCGAGAGCCTCGGCCTCGCGCAGGCACTCCAACATCTGTGGGCCTCTGCCCAGTTCGAGCAGCACCGGACGCAACTCGAGACGGAGATCGCAGCCCTGCTCGAGCGTGGACTGGGTCTCCGGCTGGGTCTTGAGCAGATGCAGCGCCTGCTCGAAGAATGCGATAGCCTCGCGGCCGGCTGACCGAGCGCTGGCAAGCTGACCCGCCTTGCGCCAATAGCCGATCGCCTCACTCGCAAACCCGGCCTCGGTGAAATGGTGGGCAACGACCTCGGGCAGGCGTTCAACCGTCGCCGCGAACCGCTCGACCAGCACATTGGCGATGTCCGCATGCAACTGCCGCCGCCGGCTCTTGAGCATCGTGGCGTAGGCGGCGTCCTGAACCAGCGCGTGCTTGAATGAGTAAGTTGCCTCCGGCAGTGTTCCGCGCCGGGAGATGAGGCCTGAGGCCGTCAGCCGCTCCAGCGCCGCATCGAGGTCTTCCGGGGTCAGCGACGTCACCGCGCCAATCAATTCACGCGAGAATTCCCGTCCAATGGCAGCACCGACCTGCGCCACATCCTTCACCGAGGCAAGCCGATCGAGACGAGCCACCAGCGAGGCCTGCAGCGATGTCGGAATGGCGAGCGTCGGCAGCGGTCCGTCTAGCATGTAGCCGTCCGCTGTCTCACGCAACAACCCGCTTTCGAGCAGCGCGCTGGTCAGTTCCTCGATGAAGAGCGGCACGCCATCTGTGTGCGAGACGACCTGCTCAACGATTGCGCCAGGCAGCGCCTTGTCCCTGGTAATGCTCCGAATGATGCTGGCGCTGTCGCGACGGCCGAGGCGGCTCAAGGCCCGCATCGTCACGTGCGGCTGGCCGACCCAGGTCGGCTGGAACTCCGGCCGGAACGTCACGATCAGCAGTACCGCCAAATTGGCGGCTCGCGTAACCAATCGGTCAAGCAGGTCGAGCGATGTCGGATCGATCCAGTGGACGTCCTCGATCACGATCAGGACGGGGCTCCGGGCGGCCACGCCATCAAGCTGGTCGAGTAGCGCCGTGAGTGTCATCTCTCGCTTCTGTTGCGGGCTGACCGCCACCGCCGGGTAGCGCCCGTCCGCCGACACCGCCAACAGCTCGGCAATGAGCGCAACGTCGCGTGGCAGATTTTTCGCCGTCGGCTTGAGCAAGGCCTCCAATTTGTCGAGCTTAGCTCCGGGGGCGCTGCTCGGCTCGAATCCCGCGACCTGCTCGAGCTGCGCGATGAACGGGTAGAGCGGGCTCTGCGCATGGTGGGGCGAGCAGAAATAGCGCAGGCAAGCTCGCGGCTCGCCCTCGCGCGGGGCCCGCAGGGTTTCAGCGATACGCGACTTGCCGATGCCGGGCTCACCGGAGAGCAGCACAACCCGACCCTCACCGAGCTTGGCGTGATCCCAACGGCGCAACAGCAGCTCGATCTCCTCTTGCCGGCCCACGAGCGGGGACAGCGCGCCGGTGCGCCGCGCCTCGAACCGACTCACACCCGCCGTTTCGCCACGCACCCGCCACGCCTTCACCGGTATCCCCTTCACCTCGATATCGTTGAGCGCGTAGCAGTCGAACATCCGCCCCACCAGCCGCCGTGTGCTGTCGGCGATCACCACCTCGCCGGGCGATGCCAGGGCCTGCAGCTGCACCGCCACGTTAGGTGCCTCGCCGATCGCAACAAACTGCCGTGTGTCGCCGATCGCCGGCCGCTCGCCAACGACAACGAGTCCGGTGGCGATGCCGACGCTCGCCTGAAGAGGCACACTGGAAGACGCTTTCAGCATGCCGACCGCGTCGAGGATGGCGGCGCCCGCACGCACGGCCTGCTCAGCGTCATGTTCTTGAGCTGCGGGGTAACCGAAATAGAGGTGCGCCCCATCGCCCATGTACTGGGCGACAAATCCATCAAATCGCGACACCGCATCGGCGATCGCTTTGTGGAAGGCAGCGATGAGTTCGTGCATTTCCTCAGGGTCAAGGCGCGCCGAAAGCGGCACCGACCCGACAATATTGCAGACAATGATCGTCAGCTGTCGCCGCTCGGGGCTCCCGGAGCGGGCTGCCACCGCAGACAATGCCAGATCGCCCTCCGCGGCTGGGTTGTCGGCGTTCTCTTCTTCGTGGTCTCTCCTTGTATTGCCAACGGGCAGCGCCACAATCGATGGCCGCTCGGGTTGCGGCAGCGCGGGCGTCGCGATTTTGACAGCGGACGATCTGCTTGGCGGCTCCGTGCTGCGAAGCTCGGCGACGAGCGACATGGTTGCGGCATCGGGCCCCGTGTTGAGTTCACGCTTCAGCAGCGCAACGAGGACTTGGTAGTGCTTGAGCGCTTCGGCTTTGCGTCCCGTGGCAGCCAGCGCCTGTACGATCAACCGATGGGCGTCTTCGCGCATGTTGTTGAGCGCGATGGCGCGCTGGCCGGCCTTCAGCGCATGTTCGGCACGGCCGGCGGCCAGCTCTTGTTCGCCGAGCCCGACCATGGCTCCAAGGGCGAGCTCCAGCAACCTCTCGCGTTCACCCGTAAGCCATTCGTTCCAGCCCTCTTCGCTGACGGTAACGTCGTCGATCAGCCGGCCTCGGTAGAGGTCCGTTGCTACCCTCAACGCATCGCTACTGCCCTCACGGACCAGCGCCTCGAACCGGCTGACATCGCATACAACGGCCGCCGAATTGAGCGATATGAACTCGCCGTCGCTCTCCAAAGTGTCCTCGCCGAGCACTTTGCGCAGCCGGAACAGAGCCTGGCGCAGGTTCTGCTTGGCTTGGGTGTCGAAGTGGGAGCCCCACAACAGCGCCGATAACCTTTCACGCGGCTGCGGCTGCGGCGTGGTGCAGGCGAGATAGGCCAACAAGCCCGCAAGCTTCTTGCTCGGCAGGTCGACAACGCCATCCGGTCCGGTCAGCTCGAAGCCTCCCAGCAACGAAAGACCAAACTTCGGCGACGGCGCGCCGTCCATTGGCGCACGTGGGATTTGCACGGTGATGGTACTCCGGGAGGGGCATTCTACACATTATCACGGTCCTCCTAGCAAAAATTACGCTGCTGTCACGACCGACTAACGCTAGCGACGACGGCGACAGGCTTCAATTGGTGTCACGCAACGATGTGCCGGGACATCCCGGTCGCAAAAATCGGAGTACCACCATGCGCGCCTATGCACAGCTTGAATCAAGTGACGATCATCTGCGTCTCGGCGCGATCTTCAGCCTGCCTGCCACGTGGTGGCAGCGAGCCTGTTTCAGGGCAAAGTTGCGCGCGGATCTCAGAGACAAGCCCGATTTTCTCCGCGATATCGGGATCGGCCTGCACGAAGCGCAAACCGAGGCGTTGCGGTTTTTCTGGGAACCTTTGCTACTGGAGCACCGATAGTCCGAGATCGCAATCCGATTGCTGGGGCGGACGTAGGTTCGACCAAGAGCGTGAGTATCGATGTCTCCCAGACACACCATAAGATCAAAAATCTTCGGGTGGAGCATTTTCACGACATGACATTCATTTTTTCCAATGGCGGTTGATCGACGATCTAACGCTCCTAATGCGGGCATTTTTTTCAATAACGCTTCTGTAACGCCTGACTAACGCCGGCGACGACTTCAACAGGCTTCAATGAGTGTCACGCGAGTCGTGCGGCCGCACATTCGGACCGCAAGAGTCTTTACGAGGTAGTTACCGATTTCGGATCGATGCAATTCCAATGATTGCGATTGCGACTGCTTCGCACGCCGCGGAGTACTTGAGAGGCCCACCAGGGCAAATACGCAACCAGGCAAGGGGCACGCATGCAGATTGTTGGCAAGTTATTGTCCACGCTTGGCGGACAAGGACCGACGCTTTTAGTGATCTCACTTGGTGCAGGGCTGTTGATCCATCCCCTCGCTCATTTCGGCTACGAATTTTTGCCTTTTTCAGCATTCCTCCTGACACTCGGCTCGTTTCTCACTGCCGGTCTCGCTCCGCCTGAAACCGAGATTCGCCTCCCTCTGGTGGCCTTGGTGCTTGCTTGGGTTGGGTTGGCGCTTCCTCTGGCTGCCGCCATCCTGCTGTCCTTTCTTCCCCTTGATCCTGCGCTGCGGGCTGGGGTTCTGCTTTCGCTACTGGCGCCGCCGGTCGGAAGCGCAGCCGCGATTGCGGGGATGCTCGGTTTGCGACCACGTCTCGCGCTACTCGTGTCCATCGCCCTGACCCTGCTCACGCCGATTTCGATTCCGTGTTTTGCCACAGTGCTCGGACTTGGAATTGAATTCGACATGAGTGCGCTGGCTATCCGACTTTTCAGCATCATCGGCGCTGCAGGCTTGGTTGCCTTTCTGGCAATATGGTTTCATCGAAATCTGATGCCTGTCCTGCCCGATCAACGCGCTGCCACCGGGGTCGCCATTATCGGACTTATCATTGTCGGACTAGCGACCTCACAGGGCATACGGACGCACTGGATCAACACCCCCCTGGGTTTCGATGTGATGCTGGCCGCGGCAATCGTCGTCAACTTTGGACTGTGCGCGCTCGCTACTCTGACATTCGCGAGACTAGGGCTGCAGATCGCCGGAACAATAGGCCTCGTGAGCGGAAACCGTAACGTCACTCTCGTGTGGGCAGCGGCCAGCTTCGGTCTACCATCTCTCGCGGAGGGCTATGTCGCTGCGTGCGTCATCCCGGTCCTCGCGCTCCCTCTAATCGTCAAGCTTTGTCTCAGACTACCTTCCTTCAGCCGTTTCATCCCGCAAAACTGACGGCCCACAGAATAGCTGGCTGAGACTCCTTCGTCTTGCGGCAAAAGTCGGCGACCACTACCGCAGCTCCCGCATTTCCGCCTCGGCCTGCTCCAGCCAGAACGGCATGTCCATCGCGCGGTACAGCGTGGTCGCGGTGGTGAAGTGCTTCCGGGCCTGCGCGCGCGCGCCCCTACGCCGGTAGAGCTTGCCGAGGCCCACCTGGCAGTGGGCGACGAGCGGGCGCATGCCGCGCGGTTCGGCGAGTGCCAGCGCTTGGCGATAATGCGGCTCGCCGCGCTCGGCATCGAACCGGTCAGGGTGGGTCGCAACCTCGCCGAGCAGGTGCAGCGCATGAGCCGCGAACCCAGGTTGATGCGGCGAGGATTCCAGTGCGCGGTCCCCGAGACGCCGCGCGTCCTCGAGACGACCGAGCGACAGCGCGGCTCGACCCAGCCACGGATAGAGCCATCCAAGATTGCCGACGTATCCGGCCGCGACCTGACGCTCGACAAGTTGCTCACCTTCCCGAAGCCGGCTCAGTGCTTCGCTCGCATCGCCGAGCCGCGCCAGGTTCCAGGCGGAGAAGACGACCGATAAGGGAAGCAGGAGGGGGAGGTTCCCCGCCCTGATCGCCGCAATCGCGTGCTCGAACGCTGGGCGTGCCAGCGCCCACTCGCCCCGCAGCACGTGGACCGTGCCATCGCTGAGGTGAGCCCAGCCAGCAGCGTATGCACGTTCCGCAAGACTCAGGATCAGGTAGCCACGGTCGTAAACCGATGGCGGAGCGGCGATTCCGAAATTTTCCACGCCCCAACCCGCGGGTAGAACGGAAAGATTGTCGGTGGTCAGATCCACTACCCGCGCATGCTCGCCCCGGAAGAAATGCACTTGCGCGAGAAAGCTTGTGGCGAGGATGCGAAGCCTCAGGTCCCCGAGGCGCCCGGCGATCTCCAGCGCGCGAGTGCCGGACGTAAGCCCGTCGTCCAGCTCGCCAAGCCCACCCTGCATGCCGGTCATGACCGCGCAGACTTGGCCGCGCCGGCGATCGTCGTTCATCCGCTCGGCGAGAGTCTCGGCCTCGCGCAGTCGCAGCAGCGACCGCCGGAATTCACCGAGCTGGACCACCACCTGTCGCAACTCGAGGCGGATATCGAAGCCTTGCTCCAGCGTCGACGGGCTCTCCGGCAGTGTCGTGAGAACCCTGAGCGCCTGCTCGAAGAATTCGACGGCCTCGCGGAGCGCCCATCGCACATGCGCAAGCCGGGCCGCTTTGCGCCAATAGTCGATCGCCTCACTCGCAAAGCCGGCCTCGGTGAAATGGTGGGCGACGACCTCGGGCCGGGCTTCGGTCACCACCGGGAACTGCTTGACCAGGACATTGGCGATGCTCGCATGCAGCTGCCGCCGCCGACTCTTGAGCATCGTGGCGTAGGCGGCGTCCTGCACCAGCGCGTGCTTGAAGGCATAGGTCGCAATCGGCGGCGTTCCGCGCCGGGAGACGAGGCCGGAGACCGTCAGCCGCTGCAGCGCCGCGTCGAGGTCCTCCGGACTCAAAGACGCCACCGCGCTAATCAGTTCATGCGAGAACTCTCGTCCGATCGCGGCGCCGATCTGCGCCACACCCTTGACCGAGGCGAGGCGATCGAGGCGCGCCACCAGAGAAGCCCGCAGCGTCGATGGTATGGCGAGAGGCGGCAGCGGTCCGTCGACCGCGTAGCGGTCCGTTGTCTCACGCAACAATCCGCTCTCCAGCAGAGCGCTCATCAGCTCCTCGATGAACAGCGGCACGCCATCGGCGCGTGCAAGCACCTGCTCGACGACCGCATCAGGCAGCGGCTTGCCCTTGGTGACACCGACAATGATGCCGGCGCTGTCGCGACGGCCGAGGCGGCTCAAGGGCAGCATCGTCACATGGGGCTGGTCGACCCAGGTCGGCTGGAATTCCGGCCGGAACGTGACCACCAGCAGCACGGGCATGGTGGCGGCGCGGGCAATCAATCGGTCGAGCAGGTCGAGCGACGTCGGATCAATCCAGTGGATGTCCTCGAACAGGATCAGGACGGGGCTCTGCGCCGCTGCGCCCTCGAGCTGGTCGAGAAGCGCCGCGAAAGTCATCTCTCGCTTCTTCTGCGGGCTGACTGCCAATGCCGGGTACCGCTCGTCGGCCGGCAGCGCCAACAGCTCGGCAATGAGCGCCACATCACGTGGTACATTTTTAGACGTTGGCTTGAGCAAGGCCTCTAGCTTGTCGAGCTTCGCTCTGTCGCTGTTCCCCGGTTCGAAGCCCGCGGCCCGCTCGAGCTGCGCAATGAGCGGGTAGAGCGGGCTGTGCGTATGGTGCGGCGAGCAGAAATAGCGAAGGCGAGCATATGGCTCGCCCTCGCGCGTGGGCAGCAGGCTTTCGGCAATTCGCGACTTGCCAATGCCGGGCTCGCCCGAAAGCAGCACGACCCGACCCTCACCGGCTTGAGCCTGACTCCAACGGCGCAGCAGCAGCTCGATCTCTTCCTGCCGGCCCATCAGGGGGGACATCACCGTTCCACGGCGCGCATCGAACCGGCTGGATGCGACATTCTCGCCGTCAACCTTCCACGCCGCCAGCGGCGGCAGCCCATTGCCCTCGATGGCACCGAACGCGCGGCAATCGAACATCCGCCCGACCAAACGTCGCGTGCTGTCTGCAATCACGACCTCTCCGGATGCCGCCAACGCCTGCAGCCGCGCCGCCAGGTTTGGTGCATCGCCGATCGCAACATGCTGTCGCTTGTCGCCGGTCGTCGGTTTTTCACCGACAACGACGAGCCCGGAGGCTATTCCGGCACTGGCCTGAAGCGTCACGCCAAAAGAGGTTTTCAATGTGACGACTGAATCGAGGAGGGCACGGCCGGCGCGCACGGCCTGTTCGGCGTCATGCTCCTGCGCGGCGGGATAACCGAAATACACCAGCGCGCCGTTACCCTGGTAATGTGCGACGAAGCCGCCGAACTGCGCCACCAACTCCGCCGCCATCTTGTGGAAGGCGGCGATCAGATCATGGACGTCTTCCGCATCGAGCTGATCCGAAAGCGAGGCAACCAGTTTGCATACGAGGATCGTCAGCTGGCGCTGCTCGAGATCACCTGTGTTTATCGCCATCGCAGGCGATACATCATCGCGCGCGACGAGAGTTGCCATCGCAATCGATGGCGGAGCGGATCGCTGCGGTAGCGGGCTGACCGTCTCGTCCGTGAGACGCTGCGATTCAGCAGGTTGCTGTGCGCTGCGAAGCTCCGCGGCAAGCAGCCTGGTTGCCGCATCTGGCTCAGTGCCGAGCTCTCGTTTCAAAAGCGCAACGACATCCTGATAGTACTTTAGCGCTTCAGCTTTGCGTCCGGTTGCCGATAGAGCTTGCACGATCAGCCGGTGCGCATCCTCGCGCATATTGTTGAGGGCGCTGGCGCGTTGGCCGGCCTTCAAAGCCTGGTCGATGCGCCCGGCAGCCAGCTCTTTTTCACCGAACTCGACCATCGCGCTCAGAGCCAATTCTTGAAATCGGTCGCGTTCGACAGCCACCCAATCGCTCCAGCCTTCTTCGCTGACACCGACGTCATCGACCAGGCGCCCTCGATAGAGACCCGCGGCAGCGCTCAACGCATCACGGCCACTCTCCCGGACTAAGGCCTCGAACCGGCCGACGTCGCACCAGACCACCGCAGCATTCAGCGATACGAACTCGCCATCGCTCTCGAGAGCATTGGGACCGAGAATCTGGCGGAGCTTGAAAAGTGCCTGGCGGAGGTTCTGCCTGGCCTGCACGTCGAAGTGCGAGCCCCATAGCAGCGTCGACAGCCTCTCGCGCAGCTGAGCCGCCGGCGCTGTACAGCCCAGATAGGCCAGCAGACCCGCTAGTTTCTTGTTCGGCAAGCTGACGACGCCATTCGGGCCGGTCAGCACGAAGCGCCCTAAAAGCGAAAGCCTAAATTTTGGGCGCAATTCGGGGTCTGTCATTTCGCTTCCAAATGTTGAGCAGCAGTACCCTCTAAATATACATCTTACGCGAATTGGCGACATTGCGATCACTTTTAACGCAGTGATAACGGTGGACTAACGCTGGTGAAGACGACTGGGGGCGCAAATCAAATTGCGACGTGATGCCGGTCGGCATGCGGCGCAGGGCATTTTCACTGGGAAAGCCGTTGTGCGCCTGCATCACCTCTTAGCTGTCGTCATTATTCTGGCCATGGTCATGACCGGCGTCGATGTAGCGCTGACTTCTTTCGCTACTCCGGGAGCCAGGGCGGCTTCGTACTCCGTGCCTCCGGTCTCACCCCTCCTTTTCGGAGGCGACTGATCAAACGCAAGCGCGGCGGCAGGTTTCTATCGTGTCAGGTAGGCCGAGCAGCCACCGAGCCGACCTATGTAATCCGGTGAAGCTTCAGGAAGAGGTCATGAATATCGACTTTCCGGTGCTGTCGACGATCATCAGTGCACTTCACGAATCCCGTCGCCGAGAGGCAATCAACGTCATTCATCGCTACCGGAATCTTATCTCCGATCGCGTCGAAACCAACCTTTGCGGGCCTATTCCATCGCCAGACATGAAAACGCGCGTTCGTCGGATACCAAACAGTGAAAGAGAGAGAAACGTGAGGCGATTGAGCGAAACACACCTGATGATCCTGGCCCTTCTCGGCTTCGGCATTGTGCACGTGATTGGCGGCGTTCTGATAGCGCGTGCAGCGACCGAGCACGGTAGCCGCCCTGTGAACATCGCAGCTTGGGGCGACTGACTGCTACAGGCGAAGAGGGTGTCAAGTAACTCCGCGAAGCCCACCGGGCTGACGAGCGCTAATTCCGCATGGGGTCACACCTTGAACAATCTGATCGCCGCCTACATCGCATGGATCATCGTCCAAACCGGCCTGGCGGCTCCCGATCACCCACCAATCCACTTCGCGACGCCAACGGAGATGGCGATGCGATATGGTGCTCCGGTAAATGGCGTGTTGGAGCTTCAAGCGCTCTACAATATCGAGGGAGGCTCGATCTACCTGCCGCGAGAATGGCGGTCAGATGACTTGCGGAAGGAGAGCGCTCTGCTGCATGAACTGGTGCACCATGTGCAGCGGTTCAACAAGATAGACCTCCCCTGTGCCGCCGCTTACGAAGCGTCCAGCCTACGATCTCCAAATCAAATGGCTGCGCGAACAAGGGGTGGACGATCCCTACGCTCTGATCAAGACGAACGAGCTCAGCATCTACATGGTGAGTGTCTGTCGAGACGGATCATAGGGGTGGGCATCGCACATCGCCAATCCGCGACAGGAGCTACAACGACGTAACTCCGGACTCACCGGTACCGCGCTGGAGCGTTGGCACCAACATCTATTGAGCCTCCAGGCGGCCGACGTGGCCTTGATGGCGAACATCAAGGCGTCCCTGAGCCGTGGGCTCCGTTCCTTCGAGACGTATGAGCGCGACACATTGCGCGCAGGGGCCGCGACCGTCATCGGCGCCTTACGCTCGTTGCCGTCGACGATGCAGGAATACTATACGCGGCTCTCAGACGATCGGTTAGGCAATCCGATCGGAAGAGATTGAGTAGACGCCTCCGATACGCCAAGGAGCCGGACGATCGCCGACATGATGCAATAGTCGTCGCGTCACTCAGGTACAAAGCGGCGACAAGGGTCGAGGAGCACTCCCGAATAGCAAGTCTGTTCATCGGTAGATCCCGGCGGCCGTGTCGTCAAATGAAGAGAAGAATTCGTCGCCACCGACCAGAGCCTACTGAAAGATAAAGAGTAACCAAGAGGAGGGGGCCTCGGGGGTCGTCTGTTACGGGTCCCCGATCTGAACCTACCGTTCGAAAAGCTGCTGAGTTTAGGCGGACGATCGGAGGAAATATCGCAGAGTTGGGCCGTGTGGGGAGAGGCGGTAGCGGTCTCCCGCTACCACTTTCCAGCGCAAATCCTTGATTTGTCTTTGCCGGCCAATTCGCAATGGTCGACTTGACCGTCACGATCCTGCTTTTCGGAAGCCGCACGCCAGCAACTCGGATTCGAACTCGCCTACGCAAGTGTCGGGCACAGCTAGAACCATCAAGTTTCGCGCTCTTGTGACCGCCACATATCCGATCCTCCCGAGCTCCGTGCCGGTGCCATCGAGTAATGTGCGTATCTGTCGTTGTCAGCAACGTACATCACCCCGTCAATGCTTTCGCCCTTAACCTGATGGATCGTGGAGACGCGAAATGGCACAGCGGTCGGCGTCGAAGCCAAATCCGGTATGGCGATGAGAGGCTTGTTCAGGAGACCGCTCTTCTTAAGCTTGTTTCCGATATTGTCCGCGGGAGTCAGCCCGAACTCCTCTTCCAGCCGGCCCAAGAGTTGTTTCACCCGCACGACGAGCAATGGATGCCATTTAGAGTCGGCGAGTAGTCCACCGGCAGGGACGCCTGTATCAGCGTCCCTTGCGAATGTCCAAAGGACCCGCCTCAGCAGCTTAACTTCGGTCCCCTTGTTGCGAGAAATCTGGTTGAGAAGCTGCCCGTGTTGGTCGGCAAGCAAGCCCACCACCGCGCTACATACATAGCGAAACGCGTCGTGATACCGCTGGAGCTTGTCGCGGTAGATCGTGGCATTAACGAATTGCTTGATCGTGCCCTGACCTTGATCCTCTTCGCCGCCGCGCCATTCCTCTACGCCTTTACCAGACCGGCAGAGAACGGCTGCCTTATTTGGATGAACATGTGCTGAAGCGAGCATGTTTCGGAACGAATCAAGAAGCTGCTCTTTTTCGGTGATTTTGTACGGGACGAACAGCGCACCTTGGGAAGGGGTTGCATCCTTGCGGTCTGCTTCGTCGTTCCGGCCGGAAAGTTTATTCGCGACCCCAACGATAGGCGCGACGGACCGATAATTGACTGTGAGACCTTTATCCGTCACGCCTGACCGCGCCTTATAGGCGCTGAGGAATTCTCCAGTAGCGCCCGAGAATTCGTAGATTCCTTGGTTTGGGTCGCCGATCAGTGACAGCTCGGAGCCCGACGTTGTTGGGGCCGACCAACACGTTCAGGCTGGGCACAAACTTCAAAGTAACATCGCTGAGACGTCGGAAATTTTTAATGGCGAGTTCGGCCAAATACATGAGCGTCCTCAGAAGAGATTCGATTGGTGGCAAACTGCAACCGGAGCGCGCGTTTGGCAATTGCCAACGGCACCACAGAGGCTTAATTATCGGCGATCTCTCGCTTCTAAGGGGGAGTGCGTCTAGAAGTCATGACAGGAAGGCATGCATTCGTGCCCGTCGGGCAAAACACCCCGTCAACCCTTCCCCGCAAAAATATTCCACTTTACCGAAATTCGGAAATGGCGTATGTGTCGCGGTATCCCGGCTCATCCTTGAGGGGCGATCTCGTGTCGTCTTGTTCGCGAGCCGGGTTTGCGGTGGACGCGGGCAGCGTTGGGCGCGAGAGGCGCGGGCAGGGCGGGTAGTCCCTGTGAGCCCGAAGCCGCGTGCCGACGAGCGGCGCTGTCAGGTTCGTCTCGCCAGCAATTCTTCGGCAACGTCGACAAGGCCGGGGAATATTGCGGCGAACAAGCGAGCCGTGCGTACGGCAAAACCGTGTGGTCCTGGCCGTCGTCGCTACGGTCAAGCTTTCGCGGAGGTGTGGAGCGCCCAACCGGGTCAACCGCATCGTCAATTCGCGAAGCGAGGGAGGCCAGAAGGAATTCGGCTCCCGGGAGAGCGCGGCATAAGCCGTCAACCCACTGCGCAGGGAAGGCCGAGTGATTGGCTACACCTGTATGCTGCTGTGCGGTTTTCCTGCGCACCATTTTCGCGCAGCAGACCGCGGGTGCCAGCCGGCACCCGGCCTTCCCTGCGCCCTCTTGGTCAAGCGGGCGGAACGACAAAGCAAAGCTCGGGCGGAAAGCGCCGCGAGAGCGCGAAGGCGTTTCTGCAAGTTGCAGTGAGAGTTGGAGGATGCCGACAACGCTTCCTGCTTCGTGATTGCGAGCGCACCGTTGTCATGGCCCTCGCATCTCCTATTCCAATTGCGATCACAAGGCCCTGTCGTCGCGAGGCCGGCGGGTGAATAGCGAGACGTGACGACCAGGATGAGCGCTGCGGCTGGCACGGGGCTTGCTCAGAGTGGCATGTCCGCGTCCACGCAGCAGCTGGTCGCGTTGAACTGAGGTGGAAGGGATTCGCGTGATGGACCCGCTTTTTGCTATCTGCGCTACCTCCGCGGTGGATGATGGTCAGGCGATGGGATTCATGCTGATGCGGAAGCAGCCGGATGGCGTCGCCAAGCCTTGGCCAATCCTCATCACGCGCAAGGGCAATCGTTTCTTTGGGTTTGAAAACGCATGTCCACATCAGGGCCTGCGCCTGGATACGGTGCCCGGCGAGTTTTTGGACCAAGAAGGCAATTTTATCACCTGCGGAAATCACCATGCCCAATTCGATCTGGACACGGGTCATTGTTTTATCGGCCCCTGCCAGGGTCAGGCGTTGGCGCCGATCAAGCTGATCGTCGATGATGGAGATGTCTGCCTGACCGGAGTCGACTTGGCCGAAGAGGACGGCCTCGACCTTTCAGAACCGGATGAGATGCCGGAGGTTCAGATCACGTCGGACTGAAGGGTGCGCACTGATCGGTGCGAACTGAATTACTCACCGTCGGCGCTCGGAACGACTGAAATTACTCAGATGTCCCTCCCGCGCGGCCTGCGCCCGCGCGGATTTCGCGAGGCGGCGGCTCTTGCCTTCCGGCGCCGTGCGAGAAACCAAGCGCTCCATGGCTTGGCTGGCGCAGGTTGGACAAGCGGGTGTGTCGGAAAAACCGATCAGCAGTTCGACAACCTTGTCACATTCAGCGCAATGGAAACTATAAAGAGGCATAACCGCTTCTCCTCTACGGCGGATCGAGGCGCCGCCCGTCGTTCAGGTTTTTCGATCCAGGCGATGGCGGTCGCCTCGCCCGGATTGTCCGCTACGGCGAAAACGTCCGCTGCACGGGGCAGTGCAGGAACCGGACCAATCCGAGCCGTTCCTTGCCGCGCATCGCTGCGGTGGCGTGAGCGCGGTGCTCTCTCCAGGAAACCGCAATCGGGATTTCAACGCTCATTCCGGTACGCGAGGAGCCGGGGCGTCGTTGGTCGACGGCCGGTGCCTGCGACGCCTTCGCGCTTTGTCTCGAACATGACGGGATGTGTCGGAAGATCGACATTTGCCCGCTCCCGCCTGCAGATTCGGTTCGCACTTCGCCCCATCGGGCAACTTCGCCTTCGGAAAGCCGATGTCGCAGGGTTGGCCCGGATCGTGCAAATCTTCGGGTGTCGGGAAATCTCCGACGGCGCGTGTTGCGAATGGCGCAGCCGGTACGACGATCAATGCGCGTGCCTGCCCCGAACCACGATCCGAGTAGAGACCGGCCTTGGAGAATACTGTGCTCTGTCCGTACCCCGGCGCGTCGTCGCGCGTTGAGCGGCCGTCAGTCGAGCAAAAGACCATGGTCTTGACCGGTGCCTCGCGCGGTATCGGGCACGCAACGGTGAAGCTGTTTTCGGAAGCGGGCTGGCGGATCATCACTTGCTCGCGCCAGCCCTTTGATGGCGAGCTCTGCCCTTGGGATGCCGGGTTGAACGATCATGTCGAGGTTGATCTCGGTGACCATCGTGCCATGCCGCGCGCGCTCGCTGCGATAAAGGACCGGCTCGCCGGCATGCCGGTGCATGCGCTTATAAATAACGCCGGCTTTTCCCCAAAGAACGCGGAGGGAGGCCGCCTCACGTCGCTGACCACGCCGGTCGATACCTGGATGAACGTCTTCCATGTCAACTTTCTGGCGCCGATCCTTCTGGCTCGCGGACTGTTCGACGAGCTGAAGGATGGGGCCGGTACGGTCGTCAATGTAACGTCGATCGTCGGCTCGCGAGTGCACCCTTTCGCCGGTACGGCGTATGCGACCTCGAAAGCCGCCCTTGCCTGCCTTACCCGGGAGATGGCGCACGACTTCGCGCCGCACGGCATCCGGGTGAACGCGATCGCACCGGGCGAGATTAGAACCGATATCCTGTCGCCGGAGACCGAGGCTCGGCTGGCTCCCATCATCCCGATGGGCCGGATCGGATCGCCCGACGAAGTCGCCAAGGTCATTTACTTTCTATGCTCAGACGCGGCGAGCTACGTGACCGGCGAGGAAATCAAGATCAATGGAGGCCAACATGTCTGAGACGTCGGGCCTGGAAAAGCCGGTTGGAACAGGCCGTCGGTGCGTAGCGGTGCTGTTAGTTTAGCCAAGCCGATTTGATCCAGATCAATGCGGATGCTGAAACAGCGTCCGGACGGCGCAACTGCCAATGATTACCCGGTCGGGTTCGGAGCTGTGTCGAATGGAAAGTGAGCAATTCGCGCCGTTATGTTCCGCAGCAATGCGGTGAAGTTGGGCACGACAGTTGAACGAAGATAGGACACGATATCAAGAGTCCTTCAGAAAAGTTGGTTGGGAAAGTCCGGGACGATGGAGAGGTCATCATGGCCCACGCCGATGCGTCTGTTGCCGGAAGCTTGGAAGAGCGGTCCAAACCACCGCTGATCCCCTTGAGCGAGATTGCGCTCACCGGGATCTACGAGATTTCCAAAATCCTCAACGCTCCGAACAAGCTCGAGACCACGCTCTCGAACGTCCTCAATGTCTTGTCGTCGTTCCTGCAAATGCGGCACGGCGTCATTTCGCTGCTGGCGGACGACGACGTCCCGGATGTCACGGTCGGCGTCGGCTGGAACGAAGGGACGGATGAGCGCTACCGTGCCCGCCTGCCGGAGACGGCGATCAGGCAGATCATCGCGACCGCGGTTCCATTGGTTGCAGAAGACGTCGCGACCCATCCGCTGTTCACGACCGATGCGACCGTCCTCGGCGCGGAAGGGGATGTCCGGGTATCGTTTATCGGGGTGCCGATCCGGATCGGCGCAAAGGTCGTGGGTACCCTTACCATTGATCGAGTCTGGGACGGTCGATCGGTCTTCCGGCTCGATACCGACGTGCGCTTCCTCACCATGATTGCCAATCTGATCGGTCAGACTGTGCAGCTCTACCGCGTCGTCTCGCGTGACCGCGATCGGTTGATGGCCGAGAGTTACCGTCTTCAGAAGGAGCTGTCCGAACTCAAGCCGGTGCGGGAGCGCAAGAAAGTCCACGTCAAGGGCATCGTCGGCGACAGTCCGGCGCTCCGTTCGTTGCTTGAGCAGATTACGATTGTCGCCAAATCCAATTCGACCGTGCTGCTGCGCGGCGAATCCGGTACAGGCAAGGAGCTGATCGCCAAGGCCATTCACGAGCTGTCGCCGCGCGTGAAGGGCCCTTTCATCAAGATCAACTGTGCCGCGTTGCCGGAATCGGTTCTGGAGTCCGAGCTGTTCGGCCATGAAAAGGGAGCCTTCACCGGTGCGATCAATGCGCGCAGGGGTCGCTTCGAGCTCGCCGACAAGGGCACGCTGTTCCTCGATGAGATCGGAGAAATTTCTCCCGCTTTTCAGGCGAAGCTCCTGCGCGTGCTTCAGGAACATGAATTCGAGCGCGTCGGCGGCAACCATACCATCAAGGTCGACGTGCGCGTGGTCGCGGCCACCAACAGGAACCTCGAGGAGGCGGTGTCTCGTAAGGAGTTCCGCGCCGACCTTTACTATCGCATCAGCGTTGTGCCGATCCTGATGCCGCCGCTGCGCGAGCGGCGTGGTGATATTCCGCAGCTTGCCGGCGAATTCCTCAAGCGCTTCAATGGCGAGAACGGACGGACCCTGTCGTTCGACGCGACCGCGATGGAAGTCCTGATGGGGTGCGGCTTTCCGGGCAATGTGCGCGAGCTCGAGAATTGTGTTCAGCGTACGGCGACCTTGGCGCATGGTCCGTCGATCGTGATGGACGACTTTGCCTGCCGCAGGAACGAATGCCTGTCTGCGATGCTGTGGAAGGGACATTCGGAGGTCGCGCCGTCACGGTTGCGGCCCGCGATTCCGCTTCCGGTGTTGCCGGCAGCGTCCGTCGGCCGCGCGGCGCACACCAGCACATCATCCCAAAGTGGGCCCGCCGCCGAGCAGGCCGAACAGGCTCCAAAGCCCGCGGGCTCCACGGAAGCAAATTGGGGAGAGTTGCCTGAGCGCGACCGGTTCATCGCCGCGATGGAGAAATCCGGCTGGGTCCAGGCCAAGGCTGCACGCATCCTCGGCTTGACGCCACGCCAGATCGGCTATGCGCTGAAGAAGCATGGCATAGAGGTCAAGCACCTCTAAGCCCTTTCCATTTGCGACGAGATCGAAACGAGGACTGTGGCGCCTTCGATTGACGCTCAGTCTTGACGCGAGCCGGCGCTCATTCCGTTCGGAAGCGATCCAATCCCGACTGTCGCAGTTGCGACAGCCTGTCGTGGCCGCGACAGGACAGTGGCCCATCAAAATTGAAAATAGCGATTACAAATCAACGGTCTTGCTTCTGGCATGCCGCTTGAAAGGGAGATCTCGTCCAGCATCGACGCGCGGGAGTCACGAGATGGCCTACAAGATCATTGCCTCACAGTGCACGGTATGCGGCGCTTGTGAATTCGAATGTCCCAACGCCGCCATCCGGCTCAAGAACGACATGTACATCATCGACCCGAAGAAATGCACCGAATGCGTCGGGCATTTCGACACGCCGCAATGCGCGGTGGTGTGTCCGGTCGAAAGCACTTGCGTGCCCGCGTAAGGGATCGTTCCGATGGCAAACGACAGCAGAAACACCAGGTATCCAGGCGAACTCGTTGCCTGGTTAGGTCGGCTGTTGATCGCACTGGTCGCGGGCGAAGACCTGCGGGTCCGCCAGGTGATCGCGCGCGCGACGGCAGGAGCACACTTCGGTCAGGCTTTGGATCCGAAAACGCGTCGGCACGGCGGGCACGCCCCTGTGGCCGGTCCGCAAGTGGAGTGACGAATGGCAGCCGTGCAAGAGACCGTCGAACGGGTTCGGAGCGTCGACGTCGAGCAATACAAATACGGGTTCGTCACCGATATCGAGTCGGACAAGGCCCCCAAGGGGCTGTCTGAAGACATTGTCCGCTTCATTTCTGCGAAAAAGAACGAGCCGGCCTGGATGCTGGAATGGCGTCTGGAGGCCTATCGGCGCTGGCTGACCATGACCGAGCCGACCTGGGCCCGCGTCGACTATCCCAAGATCGATTTCCAGGACCTCTATTACTATTCGGCGCCGAAGCCGAAAAAGACCCTATCGTCGCTTGACGAGATTGATCCGGAGATACTCAAAACCTACGAAAAGCTCGGTATTCCCTTGCGCGAAGTCGAAATGCTCGAAGGCGTAGTTCGCAAGGAAGGCGAGAGCGCTCCGGGCGAGCGGCGGATCGCAGTCGATGCTGTCTTCGATTCCGTGTCCGTCGCGACCACCTTCCAGAAGGAATTGAAGCAAGCCGGCGTAATCTTCATGCCGATCTCGGAAGCAATCCGAGAGTACCCGGAGCTGGTGCAGAAGTATCTCGGCACGGTGGTGCCGACCTCGGACAATTATTACGCCACGCTGAATTCGGCGGTGTTTTCCGACGGCTCGTTCGTCTACGTGCCGCCAGGCATGCGCTGCCCGATGGAGCTGTCGACCTACTTCCGTATCAACGAGCGCAACACCGGCCAGTTCGAGCGCACGCTGCTCATCGCCGACAAGGGCGCTTATGTCAGCTATCTCGAAGGCTGCACCGCGCCGCAGCGCGACGAGAACCAGTTGCATGCCGCCGTGGTCGAGCTCATCGCGCACGATGATGCCGAGATCAAATATTCGACGGTGCAGAACTGGTATCCCGGCAATTCGGAAGGCGTCGGCGGCATCTACAATTTCGTCACCAAACGTGGTGACTGCCGTGGGGCGAATTCCAAGATCTCCTGGACCCAGGTCGAGACGGGATCGGCGATCACCTGGAAATATCCGAGCTGCATTCTACGCGGCGACAACTCGCGCGGCGAGTTCTACTCGATCGCGATCTCGAATGGCCACCAGCAGGTCGATAGCGGCACCAAGATGATCCATCTGGGCAGGAACACGACCAGCCGGATCATCTCCAAGGGCATCGCCGCCGGCGCGTCGCAAAACACTTATCGTGGTCTCGTCACAGCGCACCGCAAGGCCACCGGCGCGCGCAACTTCACCGCCTGCGATTCCCTGTTGATCGGCGACAAATGTGGCGCGCACACCGTGCCATACATCGAGGCGAAGAATTCATCGGCACTGTTCGAGCATGAGGCGACGACGTCGAAGATTTCGGAAGATGTACTGTTCTATTGCGTGCAGCGAGGCTTGTCGCAAGAGGAAGCCGTCGGCCTCGTCGTCAATGGCTTCGTAAAGGACGTGCTGCAGCAACTGCCAATGGAATTTGCAGTTGAGGCGCAGAAGCTGATCTCGATCTCGCTGGAAGGCAGCGTCGGGTGATGGTGTCGGTTCAAACAGCCAACGGAGCAAATTCGCGATGACGCCACTGCTCGAAATCCGCAACCTTCAGGCCCAAATCGCCGGACGGAAGATTCTCAACGGCCTGGACCTCACTGTGACCGCCGGTGAAATCCACGCCATCATGGGACCGAACGGAGCCGGCAAATCGACCTTGTCCTATGTTCTGGCCGGCAAACCGGGCTACGAGATCACGGGCGGCGAAATCCTGTTCAAGGGTGAGAACCTTCTTGAAATGAGCCCTGACGAGCGGGCGGCCAAGGGCGTGTTCCTGGCGTTCCAGTATCCGCTGGAAATCCCCGGCGTCGCCACCGTTACATTTCTGCGCACCGCGCTCAACGCACAGCGCCGCAAGCGCGGCGAGGAGGAGTTGTCGTCGCCGGACCTACTCAAGCGCGTCCGCGAGATTGCCAGGAAGCTCGGCATCGACGCCGAGATGCTGCGCCGGCCCCTCAATGTCGGCTTCTCGGGCGGCGAAAAGAAGCGGAACGAGACGCTGCAGATGGCGCTGTTGGAACCGCTGCTCTGCGTGCTCGACGAAACCGATTCCGGTCTCGATATCGATGCCCTGAAGATCGTCGCCAACGGCGTCAACGCTTTGCGCTCGAGCGAACGTGGAATGATCGTGATCACGCACTACCAGCGGCTGCTGGACTATATCGTGCCTGATGTCGTGCACGTGCTCTCCGCAGGCCGCATCGTGCGGACCGGCGGTAAGGAACTGGCTCTCGAGCTCGAGGCCACCGGATACGCCCAATATCAGAACGAGGCGGCTTGACGGTCATGAACGCTGAAATCCGCCCCGTCAGGACCCAGGCCGAACTCGGGCTGGTCGATGTTTACACAAGGTCGCGCCAGGGCCTGCCCGGTGGCAGCGACATCGCAGCGGTGCGCGCGGCGGCGTTCAATCATTTCGCGCTTGCCGGCCTGCCACACTCGCGCGTCGAGGCCTGGCGATATACCGACCTGCGGCGGTTGATGCGGGATGCCAAGCCGCTGGCCGCTCCGCCCGACGTGGAGGCAAAGGCGCGGGCCCATGATGCGGGCGGCGTGTTCACCGCGCTCGGCTTCCGGCGGCTGCTTATCATCAACGGTGCGTTCGTGCCCGAACTGTCCGATCTGGCGGGTCTCGAAACCGGCCTGACGATTCGCTCCATGGCCGACGCGCTGGCTTTGGACGAGCCGTTGCTGTCGCAGGGCCTCGGCCCGTCGGTTCCCTCCGACGATCCTGCGCTCGCGCTCAACACCGCGCTGGCCGGCGGCGGCGTCGTGATCACGGTTTCGCCGGGCGTCACCATCGAAAGACCGATCCACCTCGTGTTTGCCAATTCGAGCGAAACGCCCGCTGCGATGTTCACCCGATCGCTGGTGGTGATTGGCGGCGGTGCCCGTGCGACTGTCGTCGAGACCCACGAGGGGCGGGACGATCAGGATTACCAAGTCAATAGCGTGTTGCAGCTCGTCGTCGGCGACCAAGCGGAGGTTGATCACATCAAGATCACGCGCGAGGGGAATGCGGCTATCCACGTCGCAACGCTGCTGGCCAACATCGGCGCGCGGGCGAAGTTCAATGCGGTGGGCTTTACGGCCGGCGGTGTCGTCGTCCGGAACCAGATTTTCGTGCTGCTGGCAGCCGAAGGCACCGAAGCCAACCTGCGCGGCCTCAGCCTCTTGGCGAACCGGCAGCACGCGGACAACACGCTGGCGGTCGACCACGCCGCTGCTGGCTGCCAGAGCCGTGAGATCTTCAAGGCCGTGGTCGATGATGAGGCCCGCGCGGTGTTTCAGGGCAAGATCAGCGTGCGTCCGCAGGCGCAGCAGACGGATGCGAAGATGATGTCCCGCGCGCTGCTGTTGTCGGACAGCGCGGAGGCCGATTGCAAGCCGGAACTTGAGATTTTTGCCGACGATGTCCAGTGCGGCCACGGCGCCACGACCGGCACCCTCGACGACCAGCTCAAGTTCTACCTGATGGCTCGCGGCATTCCTGAGAAGGAGGCGGAGGCGCTGCTGATCCAGGCCTTCGCCGCAGAAGTGCTCGATGCGATCATGCACGAGGGCATCCGCGATGCCCTGATGGACGCGACAGTGGCCTGGCTGGAGCAACGAGGATAGTGCGATGCATCCGGCAGTAAGCAACGGCAGCTATGACGTCGGTCGGGTCCGCGAGGACTTCCCGATTCTCGGAATGCAGATCCACGGCAAGCCGCTGGTCTATCTCGATAATGCTGCTTCGGCGCAAAAGCCGAAGGCGGTGCTGGACCGCCTGACGCAGGCCTACACGTCCGAATATTCAAACGTCCACCGTGGATT
>WNGR01002434.1_pt1 | contig 27590 bp, 28 predicted proteins | sample 5407581 | NCBI WGS metagenome assembly WNGR01 (sample SAMN13153383, study PRJNA577476) | soil metagenome | isolation source: 80 cm soil or saprolite under Garry oak tree replicate 2 | place: USA:California | collected 2016-06-15
GAAACGGACACGACGGCGAAACCCTCGCCGGCGGCGGCGTACGAGGTGACCGCCGGGCCGCCGGTCGGGACGAGGTACTGGACGAGCCAGGTCCACCAGTTCCCCGGTACCGCGTGGCCGGCGTCGTGGCGGCGCTCGAAGACCAGCGCCACGGACTGCGGGGAACCCGGGTTGACGTCCACCGTGCAGGCCTCGAACAGCTCGTGGCAGAAGGTCGCCCAGTGCGCCAGCACCACGGTTCCGATCCAGCCCTTTGCGGTCACGGGTGTCAGCCTCGGCCGGGCGGAGGGCAGAGTGGTTGTCCGGACGGTTGCAGTCGGGTTGTCCGCTACCTGATCAGGGACGGACCTGATCAAGGACGGACCTGATCAAGGACGGCGGCCGGCGGTACCGCCGGCGACCCACTCGACCACGCCCCGCACCGCGCGGACGTAGCGCCACCGGCCGAGCTGGCTGGCGTCCGCGGTGTCGCTCGCGGCGACCAGGGGTACGCCCGCGGCGGCCAGCGCCCGGCACAGCCGCAGCGAGGGGGTCCGCCACGCCTCGCTGACCTCGACGACGACGCGCGCCGTGCGGCACGCCTCGACCAGGTGCCGGATGGCCGGCTCGTCGACCTCGGCGTCGTCGATCCCGAGCGCGGCCAGCACGCCCAGCGGCCGGGCCAGCTGCGGCGGCGCGTACCGGCTGGTGCGCTCCACGGCGCGGGCGGTGGCGTCGACAACCAGCTCCGCGACGTCGGCGGCGCGCAGCTCCCCGGACCGGATCCGGGCCCGTACCCGGTCGGGCGTGGCCAGCCCGTCCGGCAGCGGTACCCCGGACAGTGCGATCGAGATCGCCTCCAGCTCGCCGAGGTCGGCCGGGAAGGCCACCCAGCCGTCCGGCCGGACGACCTCGACCTCGACCGCGACCCGCAGGGCAAGGTCGGTACGCTTCTGCGCCCGGCGTACCGAGTCCAGGTACGCGCGCAGCCAGGTGGTCTCCGGACCGACGAGGTCGGCGAAGGTGACCTCGGTCAGCCCGGCGTCCTCGGCGGCGGTGACCAGCGCGCCGACGCTGAGCCGGCCCTTGGCGAACCCGGTGTGCACGTGCCCGTCGACGCTCAGGTCGCAGATCGGCTGCGGGGTACCCGCGCCGGCGACGGCGTAGGTCGCCTCGTCCCGTTGTGCACCCACCGGTTGCTCCTGCCTGGCTCCGCGTTCCGGACACCGTGGGGTCGGCGTCGCTGGAGAGCCACGCAACTACGGTCGGCTGCCTGGGATGCGCGGGTGAGAGCCGGTGAGTTGCGATGAGGGTGTTTACGGCCGGCGGTAGCGGTAGCCGAAACCGCGGACCGACTCGATCGGTGAGGTGTCCGGATCGGTCCAGCCCAGCTTGCGCCGCAGCCGCAGGACGGCGAACTTCACCCGCTCCTGTCCGATCCCGGTCGGGTCGTCCCACGCCTGGGTCAGCAGCTGGTTGGCGGACAGTACCGCACCGGCGTGCCGGACCAGCGCGTTGAGCAACCGGAACTCGGTCGGCGTCAGGCGCACCTCCTTGCTGTTGACGTACACCCGGCGCTGCGTCGGGTCGAGGTGCAGGACACCGTCGTCGTAGAGCTGGTTGGTCCACGAGGCGGCGTCGCTGGAGCGGCGCAGCAGGGCCTCCACCCGGGCGAGCAGCTCGGCGTTGGCGAAGGGCTTGGTGAGGTAGTCGTCGGCGCCGCTGCGCAGCCCGCGTACCTTGTCCGTTTCCCTGCCGTGCGCGGTCAGCACGAGTACCGGTACGTCGCTGATGTCGCGCAGCCGCTCCAGCACCGCCCAGCCGTCCATCTCCGGCAGGCCGACGTCGAGCACCACGAGGTCGGGGTGGGCGGCGTACGCCTCGCGCAGCCCGGCCCGGCCGTCACCGGCGTGGACGACCTCGTAGCCGGCGCTGCCGAACAGCAGGCGCAGTGCTGTGGTGATGTCCGGGTCGTCCTCGACGACGAGCAGCCTGCTCACGCTGTCCCCCCGCTCTGCGATCTTGCCCGCTTTCATCTGCTTTAGGACGATATATTAATCTGCGCGGTTATCCACCGCGGAGTAGCCAGATCCGGGCGAGGAGGTTTGGGTGGGCGGGCCGCGCCGGGAGCCGGAGGCGTCCGGGGAGTTCTACCGGAGCGTGCTGGAGGACTCTCCCATGCTGGTCGCCGTCGCGCGCGCCGCGGTCGAGGCCTGGCACTCGGCTGCCGTGGACCGGGCGTACCGGGTACCGTCCGGCGCGCCGATGGCCGAGTGGGTCGCCGAGCTGGTCCACCCCGAGGACCGGGACACCGCGCAGGCGTTGATCGACGAGGCCGGGGAGGTCGAGCCGGCGGAGATCCGGGTACTCGACGCGGCCGGCAGCTGGCGGGTACTCGCGATCATCAAGCGGGACCTCACCGACCGGCCGGCGGTCGCCGGTACCGTCTACTACGCCACCGACGTGACCCGGGCCCGGACCGCGGAAGCGCGGGCGCGGGTGGAGTCCGCCCGGCTCGCCGCCCTGGTCGACGCGCTGGGCGTCGGCGTGCTCGTCGAGGACGAGCAGCGCCGGATCCTGGTGGCCAACCCGGCGTTCGTGGAGATGTTCGAGCTGGGCACGGCGGCAGCCGCGCTGGCCGGCGCCCGCCTGTCCGAGCTGGCCTGCCCGGCGCGCTGGGCGGCGCTGGCCGCGCCGGAGCGGGACACCGGCGTCATCGAGCTGCGCCTGCCCGGCGACCGGGTGGTCGAGGCCAGCTATACGCCGGTACGCCCCGACGGCGCCGCGGACGGCCGGCTGTGGGTGTTCCGGGACGTGACCGAGGCCGCCGCGGCCCGCCGGGCGCTTGCCGAGCACAACGCCCGGCTGGCCGCGCTGTCGGCCCTGAAGTCCGAGTTCATCGCGGTGGTGTCGCACGAATTGCGCACCCCGTTGACGTCCATCGCGAGCATGGTCGAGCTGCTGCGCGGCAACGCGCTGTCCGAACGGGACACCGGCGAGGCGATGTCCGCCGTCCTGCGCAACACCGAACGGATGCTCACCCTGGTCGAAGACCTCAACGTGCTGGCCAACCTGGAGTCCGACGGGCTGCGCGGGCCGGGTACGCCGGTGGACGTGGCCGATCTGGTCCGCGACGCGGCGCGGGTGGTCGACGCGCTCAGCGCGCAGGTGACGGTACAGGCGACGGTACCGGACGGGCCGCCGGTCGACGGCGACGCGAAGCTGCTCGCCCAGCTGATGCACGCGGTCATCGGCGCGGTCGCGAGCCTCGCGACGACCGATCCCGTCACCGTCACCGGCTCGGTGGACGCGGCCGGGTGGACGATCGCGGCGCGCGCGTACGCGACCGACCTGGGTACCTCCGAACGGCTGCTCGCCGCCGCGCTGCCCGACGCGGACACCGGCCCGCACCGGCGCTCCGTGGCCCTGTCCGTCCTTCTCGCGCGGGCGATCGCGACCAGTCACAACGGCACCCTGACGATGGAGCAGGAACCGGACGGGCAGGCATCGATCACCGTCCGGCTCCCGGTGTCCGGGCGGCTCTAGAGTGCAGGGTTCGCCGCGACCCATTCGGCGATCTCTTGCGCGGCGGCGCTGTTGCCGCCGGTACCGCCGCTGATGAAGTAGTGGATCTGGTGCTCGGCGACATACTGCTGGAACTGCGCGAGGGTCGGTGCGGGGTCGCTGCCGTTGAACCCGCCGATCGCGAGGACGGGTTCCTGGGTGGCGAGCTGGTACCCGGCGGCGTTGTTGGCACCGACCGTCGCGGCCACCCACCGGTACCGGCTGCTGTTGTTGGTCAGCGCCGAGACCAGCGCGGAGCTGGGCGTGGAGGCGCCGAGCAGACCGCCCATCCCGCGCGGACCACCGGCGTTGCCGGCGGGACCGCCCGCATTGCCGCCGGGGAAGGCGGCGGCGCCCGGAGCGCCGGCGCCGCCGAACCGGCCCGGTCCCCCACCGGGACCCCCGCCCGGGCCGCCGAAGCGAGCGCCCGCCACGACCGGGCCCGCGCTCGGGATTGCTCCACTGTGGACGGTGGCGGCGGTGTTCACGGCGTAGCCGACCGGACCGGCGAGGACGGCGAACAGCGCCAGGCCGGCGACCGCACGGGCGGCGAACCGGGGAAGCTGCCGCACGGCGAGCAGCAGCACGGCCGCGGCGAGGCCGGCCGCCAGGACCGCGACGCGCAGCCAGGGGTACCAGTCGGCGCTGCGGGAAAGCAGGACGAACGACCACACCGCGGACAGCGCGACGGTGGCGGCGAGGACGATGTCCGTGATCGTACGGTGCGCCCGCCACAAGACGCCAACACCAATTCCTACAAGTGCACTGATCCCAGGAGCCAATGCGACCGTGTAGTAGGCGTGGAAGATGCCCTGCATGAAGCTGAAGACGCCGGCCGTCACCAGCAGCCACCCGCCCCACAGCAGCAATGCGGCGCGGGTCCGGTCGATGCGCGGCGCCCGGCCGGCCACCCACAGGCCGGCGGCCAGCAGCACGAGTGCGGCGGGGAGCAGCCAGGCGACCTGCCCGCCGACCTCGGCGCCGAACATCCGGGTCAGTCCGGTCGCGCCCCAGCCGTTGAAGCCGCCGACGCTGCCCGTCTCGTTGCCGGTGAGCCGGCCGAACCCGTTGTACCCCAGGGTCAGCTCGAGAATGCTGTTGTGCTGGGAGCCGCCGATGTACGGGCGGGACGCGGCGGGCCAGAGCGCGACGATCGCCACCCACCAGCCGGCCGCCACCACCATCGCGACGGTGGCGAGCGTCACCTGCCCGATCCGCCGCCGCAGCGAGGTCGGTGCCGCGACGAGGTAGGCGATCCCGAAGGCGGGCAGCACCAGGAACGCCTGGAGCATCTTGGTCAGGAAGCCGAACCCGACCAGCGTACCGGCGAGTACCAGCCAGCGGGTCGAGGCGCGCTCCAGTGCCCGGGTGACCGCGTACGCGGCGGCGACCAGGAGCATTACCAGCAGCGCGTCTGGATTGTTGAACCGGAACATCAGCACCGCGACCGGGGTCACCGCGAGCGTGGCGCCGGCGAGCAGGCCGGCGGCCGTACCGAACCAGCGCCGTACCGTCGCGTAGAGCAGCCCTACCGCGGCGACTCCAGCGAGGGCTTCGGGTACCAGGATGCTCCACGCGTTCAGGCCGAAAAGCCGCACCGACAGGCCCATCACCCACAAGGCGGCCGGGGTCTTGTCGACGGTGATCGCGTTGCCCGCGTCGAACGAGCCGAAGAACAATGCCTTCCAGCTCGCCGAACCGGCCTGCGCGGCTGCGGAGTAGAACCCGTTGGCCCAACCCGAGGCGCCCAGCCCCCACAGGTACAGCACGGCCGTGGCGAGCAGCAGGGCGGGCAGGGCCCAGGGGAGCCGGCGGCGGTGCGCTGGTTGGGGCCGGGCTTCGGTGTGCGGAACTTCGGCATGGGTCAGCGTCGTCATACCAGCAAGCCTTGGTCGCGCTCGTGTGGCGGCCTTGTGCCGCGCCTGTGCGCCGGCTGTGTCCGGCGCTCCACATCCGCGACCGAGTCTGCGCACAGGAAACTCACAACCTCGGCGGGCACGGTGGTTCCCGTCCGGCACACGAACCAGAGGGAGCGATGATGTCTCTACGCGAGGAGGGACTGCGCAGAGCCACCGCGGTCACCATCGGGATCGCCGCGGCCAGCGCGATCGGCTCGGGCGCGGTCGCCGCGATCGCATGGGCCGACACCCAGGCCGCCCGGGCGGCCACAAGCACGTCCAGCGGTACCTCGTCGAGCACGTCCGGCGGCACCTCGACCTCGACGTCCGACAATGGCACGTCGGGCAGCAGCACGTCGGGCAGCAGCACCTCGGACAGCGGCCCGTCGGTGTCCACCGGTAACGGAACCGGACAAGCCACGTCCGGCGGGTCGTGACCATGCCGCTGATCGAGACGCTGCCCGTCGACGCGGGTACCGCGCAGTGGCCGGTGTGGGGTACCACGGCCCGGCTGGTGGTCACCGAGCCGGACCGGCTGCCCGAGGCACGCCGGTTGGTCGAGGATCACCTGCGCGCCGTGGACAAGGCGTGCAGCCGCTTCCGCGACGACTCCGAGGTGTTCGCCGTCCAGCGGGCGCAGGGCCGTCCGGTACCCGTGAGCGCGCTCCTCGCCGACCTCGTCGCGACCGCGCTCGCGGCGGCCCGCCGCACCGGCGGGCTCGTCGACCCGACCGTCGGCTCCGCGATGGTCCGCCTGGGGTACGACCGGGATCTGGTGTCCCTCGTGGCGACCGGCGGACGGTGGCGGCCGCAGCCGCAGCCCGCGCCGGGCTGGGAGCGCATCCGGTTGACCGGGCGCGAGTTGACGGTGCCGGCCGGCGTGCTGCTCGATCTCGGCGCGACCGGAAAGGCTTACGCCGCCGACGAATGCGCCCGCCTCGTCGCGCGCGAGTGCGACACCGGCGTACTGGTCAGCCTCGGTGGCGACCTGGCGACCGCCGGGCCGGCTCCCGAGGACGGCTGGCAGGTACTGGTACAGGACGGGCCCGGCGAGCCGTCGTGCATGGTCGCGCTGCCGGCCGGCGCCGCCCTCGCCACCTCCAGCACGCTGAGCCGGCGCTGGCGCAACGGCGGCGAACTGCTGCACCACATCCTCGACCCGAGCACCTGCCGGCCCGCGAAACCGGTGTGGCGCACCGTTTCGGTCGCCGCGCACGACTGCGTCGAAGCGAACACGCTCACCACCGCCGCGATCGTCCAGGGCGCGGCCGCCGTGGACTGGTTGCGCTCTGCGCGCCGCCCGGCCCGGCTGGTCGCGGCTGACAAGCGCCGCCTTGCTGGTCCGGCCCAAGTGCCGGCCCACGATGGGCGCGTGCTGACGCTCGGAGGGTGGCCGGCATGAGCGCGGCCTGGTACCTGGCCCGCGGTACGGGCGTGGTGTCGCTGCTACTGCTGACCATCGTCGTCGCGCTCGGCATCGCGACCCGGTCGGGACGGCCGGCCTTCGGGCTGCCCCGGTTCGCGGTCACCGCGGTACACCGCAACGCCAGCCTGATGTCCGTGCTGTTCCTGGCGATCCACATCGGTACCCTGCTGATCGACCCGTACGCGCATCTGAAGGTCGTCGACGTGGTGCTGCCGTTCGTCGGTAGCTACCGACCGCTCTGGCAGGGCCTGGGCACGCTCGCGCTCGATCTGATCGTGGCCCTGGTGGTCACGAGCCTGCTGCGCCACCGCCTCGAGCTGCGTGGCTGGCGGGCTGTGCACTGGCTCGCCTACGCGGCATGGCCGGTGGCGTTGCTGCACGCCCTCGGTACCGGTACCGACGCCGGCCAACTCTGGCTGCGTGGTACCGCGGCTGTGTGCACGGCAGCGGTGCTCGCGGCGATCGGATGGCGGTTGTCCGGCACCTTCCCCAGACTATCCACAGTGGACGGTAGGCGATGACGACGCTGGTTGACTCCCGGGAACGGCTGTTCACCGCGGGCCCCGACCTGGGCAGCCACCTGCGCCGGCACGGACCCCTTCCGTGGCAGGGCGGCCAGCACCGGCTGATCGCGGCGGTCGAGGCCGCCGGGCTCACCGGGCGCGGCGGTGCCGGCTTCCCGACCTGGCGCAAGCTGAACGCGGTGGCGGCCGGCGAGAAGCCGGTCGTGATCGCCAACGGCGCCGAGGGCGAACCGGCCAGCGCCAAGGACCGTACCCTCCTGCACCGGGCACCGCACCTGGTCCTCGACGGGCTCCAGCTCGCCGCCGAGTGCGTCGGCGCCACCCGCGCGTACGTGTACGTGCCCGCCGGGCCGGCCGCGGACGCCGTCCGGCACGCCCTGGCGCAGCGGCGCGCCGCTCGCGTGGACCGGATCGGCGTCGACGTCGTCGTCGCCGCAGACCGGTTCGTCGCCGGTGAGGCGTCCGCGGTCGTGTCCGCCGTCGAAGGCCGCGCCCCGGTACCGCGCGACAAGGTACGCCGGATCGCCGAGTCCGGCGTGCGGGGGCGGCCCACGCTCGTTCAGAACGTGGAAACCCTGGCACATCTGGCGCTCATCGCGCGGCACGGCCCGGCCTGGTTCCGCAGCCGGGGTACCGCGGAGGAGCCAGGTACGTTCCTGGCCAGCGTCAGCGGAGCGGTCGCCGCCCCGGGCGTCTACGAGCTGTCCTACGGGGTACCCGTCGACGAGGCGCTCGCCCGGGCCGGCGGGCCGACGGTACCCCTGCAGGCTCTTCTCCTGGGTGGTTACCACGGCGCGTGGCTGCCCGCGCAGGCCGGCGCCGCACCGCTGTCGCGTGCGGGCCTTCGGCCGTGGGGCGCCTCGCCCGGCGCCGGAATCCTGGTGGCGCTGCCGGCCGACCGGTGCGGCCTGGTCGAATCCGCCCGCATCGCCACGTACCTCGGCGCGCAGACCGCCGGGCAGTGCGGCCCCTGTGTCAACGGCCTGCCGCGGCTGGCCGACACGCTGCACCGGCTGGCCCAGGGACCGGTCCACCCCGGCCTGCCGGCCGAGGTCGCCCGGCTGTCGGCGCTCGTCGACGGGCGCGGCGCCTGCAAGCACCCCGACGGCACCGTGCGGTTCATCCGCAGCAGCCTGGCCGCCTTCGCGCCCGAGATCGGCATCCACCTGGCCGGAAACTGCAGCTACCGAAGGGGTTCCCGATGAGCCGCCTGCACATCGACTGGACCGCATGCGAAGGGCGCGGCGCCTGCGCCGAACTGCTGCCCGAGTTGTTGTACCGCGACGAATGGGGCTACCCCCTCAGCCGGGAGCGGGAGCCGCAGATCCCCGCGCCGCTGGAGGGCCACGCCCGGCGGGCCGTCCGCGACTGTCCCCGCCTGGCCCTGCGCCTTGTCGACTCGTAAGCCCGGGTTCGTCGTGGGCCTCCAACTCGCCAGCCGGCTCCAGGCCGCCGCCGCCGCGGATCTGGACGGTACCGTCCTGGCGCGCGTCACGGCGCCCAACCGCGCCCGTACCCCGGGTTCGCTCGCGGCAGCCGTGGCCGACCTCGCCGAGAACGCGGTACGCCGCGCGGGGCTGCGCTTCGCGGACGCGTCCGCGGTCGTCGTCGCCACTGCCGGGGTACCGGACCCGGCGACCAGAAGCGTCCAGCGGGCCACGCTGCCCGGCGTCGACCGGCCCGGCTTCCTCGACGAGCTGGACCAGGCACTCGGTACCGGGTGCACGGTCGAGAACGACGTGAACCTCGCCGCGGTCGCCGAGCACCGCATGGGCGCGGCGGTCGGCGTGTCCGACTTCGTGCTCGTCTCCCTGCGACCCGGCCTCGGCCTCAGCGCCTTCGTCGGCGGCCAGCTCCACCGGGGCGTGCACGGCGCGGCCGGCGAGGTCGCCATCGTGCCCCTCCTCGCCGCGCATCCCCTCCATACGCTGACCCGCCTCGCGGCGGGCAGCCCGGCGAGCAGCTGATGCGCGCGGAGGCGGTGTCCTCGGCCGGGGTCGTCCGCCTCGCCCAACGGCTGGGCCTGCCGCAGATCCGCGGCGCCCGCGACGTCTACCGCGCCGCGCGGGCCGGCGACCGGCTCGCCCGGCGGGTGGTGCGGGTACACGCGCAGCAACTGGCCCTGACCATCGTGGCCGCCGGTGCGGTTCTCGACCCGGAGCTGATCGTGATCAGCGGGTACCTGGACGAGGCCGTGTCCACTCAGGTGCGCGAGGCTCTGGGCGCGGTCAACGCGCTGCCGCCGGCGCTCGCCGCGGGACACCTGGGCGAGGAGGCGGTACTGCTGGGCGCGGTCGCGGCCGCGCTGCCACCGGCACACGATCGGGTCCCCGCCAGGAGCCTTCGTGCAGCGGTACCCCACCGCTTAGGGTGTCGGGCATGGCCACCTGGGACGACGTCCGCCGGCTCGCGTTGGAGCTGCCCGAGACGGTCGAGCGCTCGTCCGGAGACGGGCTCGTGCAGTGGCGGGTCAAGGACAAGTTGTTCGCGTGGGAACGGCCGTTGCGGCGGGCCGATTTCGAGGCGCTCGGCGACGCCGCTCCGGACGGGCCGATCCTCGGTGCGCGGGTACCCGACCTCGGGGCCAAGGAGGCGCTGCTCGCCGACGACGCAGAGGTCTACTTCACCACGCCGCACTTCAACGGGTACCCGGCGGTGCTCGTGCGGCTGGAGCGGATCACGGTACCGGATCTCGAGGAGCTTCTGGTCGAGGCGTGGCTGGCCCGTGCCCCGAAGCGCCTCGCCGCCGAGTACCTCAAGGCACGCTGACGTGTTCCGGCTCGGCGGCGGCGTCGAGGCGGTCGGAGACGACTTTGATCCACCAGGCCGGCTCGAACCGGTACTCGATCTTGTCGAATAGCTCGCCGTCGTAGGTCGTGCCGGGCGGTAGGGTCAGCCGGGTCCCCATGCCGCCCCAGGCGATCTGGGCGTACCCGCTGGCGATCCCCGCGATGACCCCGTAGATGAACCCGATCGCCGCATTCCTCCCCGCCTGGACCTCGATGGAGCCGGACACCCGGGTCGGCACCTGGTCGAAGAAGCGCGGCATGGTCTGCGGAAGGTTGACCCAGACCGGCCAGCCAACCGTCTTCCAGGCACCGGTGTCAAAGGGACTGCCGGCCAGCACGTTCGACGTCGTGCCGATGGTGACGAACGCGTCGACCAGGCCGGACTGCGCCGGCGCGTGGTAGACCAGGCAGCTCGTATCCACCGTGAAACAGTAGTAGAGCCGGCCCGGGAACGGCGCCGGCGGGAAGACGTACGAACGGGTCCAGTTGTGGATCCACCACGCTGCCGGCATGCAGGCTGGCTACTGGGTACCGCGAGTTAGTTAGCCAGCGCGCCGCTAGGGAACCGCAACCGGTAACGCGAACGGTGATCCGTTCCGGTGGGCGAGATCACCGATCCGGCCGAGGTCCGGGAATGGCGGGTTAGCTTGATCCGCCGCGGATTCGAGCAGCGCGGCGAACCGTGGACCCCGGAGACCGAGGCAGAGGCGCGCCGCAGGCTAGGTGCAGGCTAGGTGAGGTAACGCGCAACGGCGAGATTCGTGATCTGCCATGGTCGCCGATCGTGCGGTAATAGGCTGAGCGCCCGTCCGGTTCGCTTCCTCCAGGGCGACTGGGCGGGCTCTCTTTTGCGCCTACAGGTCGAATTCGCCATCCTTCGCGCCACCGACGAAGGCTGCCCATTCCTTCGCGGTGAACGTGAGTACCGGGCCGCTACGGTCCTTTGAGTCGCGTACCGCCCGGCCGCCATCGGGTAGGTTCGCCACTTCCACACATTGCCCTTGACTGCTGCTCTTGCTTGACGTGCGCCATACCAGGTTTTCCATTACTCCGCTCTTTCTTTGATTAGCCGTGTTGACTCCGCTGGCGACAATGCCAGCGTCCGCAAGTGATCGAAGACCGATCGTAGTCGGTCGATCTCTTGGTGTTTCTCAAGAAACAACTCCCCCGCCGCCCCGTCCACATACCCTAGGTCAGGGTCGCCCTGCCCAAAACCCAGGATTGCGAAGCCTCCACTATTGGCAAGGTGCGCGCCAGCGTCGAATGTGAGAACTTGCAATGTGACGTTGGGACGCTTGCCCAATTCCGCTAGGTGCATTAATTGCTCGTGTAATACATCCTCCCCACCCACCTTGCACATCAAGACAGCCTCACTGAGAACGGCAATCAGCTTGAGCGGTTGTTCTGCGCGAGTGAGCACATTCTGTCGAGTCATGCGCGCATTCACGCTCTGCTTGATTGCTTCCGACTCAGTTTCGAGTCCGACTCCGATTACCTCGCGTGCGTAGGCTTCGGTCTGGAGTAGGCCGGGCACCAGCGTCGGCTCAAAGTTACGTAGCTCCGTCGCTTCGCTTTCAAACGCGATATACGTAAGGTACTTCTGCGATAGCTTGCCGAGACGTTGCCACCATCCCTCTTCGCGAATCTGCCGGGCGGTTTCCAGCATCAGTTTAGCGCGCTCATCTTTCAACGGCACTTCGTACAAGGTGAGCATGCCCATCAGGTCGCCGACCCGCACCCGGATCTCCCCCGACTCGATGCGGGACAGCCGACTCTGTGAGCAGTTGAGCGCGGTGGCCGCAGCATCGACCGTCATGCCCTGCTCGTCTCGCAGGCGTCGCAGCTCCCTACCGAGCCGGCGGGAGCGCGGAGTGGGTGGAACGTACCTCGGCACCTTGTGATCCTCCGGCATGTGCGCTCCTGTCGTCATCTCGGTTGACATATGATTCTGGGGCTTTCGCTAGCAGCATATGCGGGAGCACAATGCTTCCCAAGGGGCGCGGGCGCCCGGCCGCCGACATAGACCCGGGTGCTCGCGCCCCACCGATCTCAGGGGAGGTGGGGCGTGGTTGCCGTACTCGCCATTGCGGGAGTCGTTGTCCTGGTGCTCGGCGCCGCGGTCGGCTGGGCGGTGCGCGGTCAAGTGAGCCGCTGGTGCCCGGTCCACGGTGAGCCGCTGATCTGCGCCACCCGTAGGCCACATCCGGCCGTAGCGCGGGCTGCGGTCAGATGGCAGGCACAACCGGCCGCGGATACGTCCACCAGACCATTGATGACTCGCGCGGCGGAGAACCGGGCCAGCCGAATCAATCAGCGCAGGTCGATCTGATGACTCATCCAGATTGGTGCGACCCGTCGCAGTGCTCTCATACCGAACACCGCTCGACGCCGATCATCATCGACCCGGTAACCGTTGGCTTGTATGCCGAAGACGCCACCCCGGAAAAAATCATGGTCGAGATCCGTTGCCGCGCAAGCATCGTACCGCCACGGGTCGCCTACACGGTCGGCAGAGCCCTTGTGCAGCTTGGGAAGTACGCGAACAAGAACGGGAACGGGGATGGACGCGATGAGTAGCGACAACCTTTCCGGCGTCTGCGCATGGTGCGGCGTCCCGGTCACATGGGACAGCTTCGCTAGGTGCTGGCGCACCACCAGGGACCGCAAGTACCGCTGTCGTGGTACTCAGACATGGCACTCACCCCACGGTCGCCGCAGCGAGGACTGGACCGTCGATCGTGTCCTGGGTCCGACTGCGAAGTAAGCTCCCCCGGCGTCGCCGCTGGGGTGGGAGGGTGCCGGCCCCCGATCCTATGTGGACAGTCTAGATTTGGTGCTGTGTAAGGGATGGATCATCCTGAAGGATTTCCTTCAAGGAGATCCGGCACCGGAGCTTCGAGACATATCGACACTGCACGATAGCGACCCTGTTCCTCAGCCAGCGCCCAGTCCCGGTGACGTGGATCAGCGCGGCGACGATCCGGGCATACGAATCGGCGGCCGCGGTTGCGACGGCCTCGGCCGTCGCAACCGGCTGCCGGTCAGCCACGCGGTCAGCGGTCCAGGTCGGCGAGCGGGCGCAGCTCAAGCCGTCCTCCGCGGGCCATCGGGTGGGCGCGAGCCACCTCGATCGCCTCGTCCAGGTCGGCGCAATCGAGGAGGTCGTAGCCCACGATCAGCTCCTTGGTCTCGGCGAACGGACTGTCGGAGATCAGCAGTTCGCCGTTGCGGACGCGGACCGTCGTGGCGGCGGACTTCGGCGCAAGCGCGTTCCCCTCCAGGCGCCGGCCGCGGGCATCGTTCTCCGCCACCCACAGGTTGATGTCAGGCTCGTCTGCCTTGTCCGTGTCCGGCTCGGTATCGGTACAGACGAACATCATGGCTTCATCTCTCTGCGCTCCTCGGTGTCGGGATCTCACCAGGATGACGAACGGGCGGCGCCGATCCGGACACGGTCAGACCCGGAATCTCTCGTACAGCAGCGGGTGGTCGGTCCACCGCATCGCCTCGGCCGTACCCCGGAGCCAGTGGATGTTGCGGGTGAAGAAGACCTGCTGCAGCGCGCCGTCACCGCGGCGGTCGTAGTTGGCCAGCGCACAGTCCTGCACGTCGTGCGGCCGGCCGGGGGCGGACGACAGGTTGAAGTCTCCGGCAACGATGACCTCCGGCAGTACCCAGGGCGCGGCCAGGATGGACATCAGTTCGTGGCACTGCCGCATGGCCACGTCCGGGTGGGTGGACAGGTGGGTGGTGCAGCCGGTGAGCCGGCCCTTGATGACCGTGGTACACGCCCAGGCCCGCGTCTCCTCACTTGAATCCTGGTTGCCGTACCAGCCGTCGTGCAGGTCGAGGCCCGTGTCGTGGACCAGCAGCGCCACGCCGTACAGTTCGCCGTTGGCACACCGGTACCAGTCGTTGGTGTCCCGGTTGAAGGCTGGGACGAAACCCACCGAGATGTGCCTGCTGCCGTACAGGTCGGCCATCGCCCGGGCCAGCCTGCCCCAGCTGTGCCGGGCGTACAGGTCGTCGTGGCAGACCTCCTGGAGCGTGACGAGCTCCGGCGGGTACCGGTGAATCTTCTCCACAGCCTCGTCCACCGCCCGGCCGAAGGAGTAGCACGGCGGCCTCGCCACACCGCTGTTGCACAGGTTCATCTGCAACAGCACGAACGTCGTCGCCGCGCCGGCCGGCACCGCGGCGACCGACGTCATCAGCACGACAGCCGAAAGCGCGACGGCCGTACCCCACAGCCCGCGCACCCGCCACCGGCCGCCGCGCCCCGACGGATCAGCATCGCCGCGTGACAACACCCTGCACCCCTACCCGGACGAGCCCGGCACCCCACCAGCATCCCAGCTCCGAGGTGCGGTGTGTCGGCTCGGCAGTCCCGGAACGGCGAATGCCACGGCCAAGGGGGCTCGCCGTTTGGTACCTCATCACCTTGGCCACCTTTGTCGGCGCTGCGAACGTCGATCGCAGCCAGCCGAAGGCGCCGAGTAACCCGAGCGGCCCGGCTGGCCCGAGCCAGCGGCCAGACCGCCGCGCTCGCGTTCACCAGTGCGGCCAGCACCAGTGTGTAAGGCGCGTATACGTTCAGCAGTTCGGCGTCGACGATGAGAGCGCGCCGGCGGTGCAGATGGTCGACGGCGCGGCTGATGGCGTGTCGGGCGGCGTGGCCAGGCTGGTAGGGATGGGTGCGGTCGTTGTCAGCCCTGAGCGGGCTGCGGTCCGGCTGTGCTGACCCCGGGTTCCTGCCAACGCGCCAGCGATCGGCTGACTTACAGAGCCCAAGACCGGCGTCTGGCTGGTCGACCCCAATGGTGATCCACACATGAGGCCGTTCGGGCGGGCACTCCTTGACGAATCCTCGCTGCCTTGCCTGTCGACGGGACCTGACGGCCAGGGTGAGCAGGGCGGCCACTGCCACGGTTGGGATGGCGACGCAGACGATCCAGGTACGCACAGCGGACAGGGTAGGCGCCCATCAGGCGCCGGACCGGGCGAAAGGACCGGGCCCTGGCGCAGCGTCTCGGCCTTCACATCGGTGACCGCAGTCCACATGCCGGTGACGACACCGGACGTTAGTCGGAGCGGTGCGTCCTGGCAGGCGAATGGCCGTCATGACCGTCGATGTGAGATTCCGTCAGACAAACTGGCGGAGGCATAGAAAGGCGGCTATCTCGGTGATCGCCGATCTAACCGCTCAGCTGCCGTTCCTTGGGTGGACCGGAGGCGTCACCATGCGAACCAGCCTCACGTCATGGCTGGTGAGCTGTTGCCGTTGTCCCAGTACCTACCGCGCGCGGCGGGTACGCGATGACCGCGAAGCTAGCACCGGTAGACGCCCCGACGGTGGTCGACGTCGACGACCGTGACGGTGCGGGTAGCGTCGTCGATGCGGTAGATGATCCGGTACGTGCCGCGCCGGGCGCTGAACCGGTCCTCCAACGGGGGAAGCAGTTGCTTGCCCGCCCGGTATGGTTCGCGGATCAGCGGTCCGGTCATGAACTCGTACGCCGCGATCGCGACCGCCTCGGGCAACCGTTCGCTCAGAGCCCGGCGGACGGTTGGGGTGGTCCGCAGTTCGCACGGCTCGGCGGCGGGCTCCTCGGTCACGCTGCCGAGGACCGACGCCGACGCATGGTCTCAGCCAGGTCTTCGGCCGAGACCGCCTCACCACGGGCCAACTCGGCGTCGGAGTCGGCCAGCCGACGCAGCGTCCCCGGATCACGAAGGATCGACAGCGTCTCCTCCAGCTGCTCAAGATCCTCGACGGACACCAGCACCGCCGACGGACGTCCGTGGACCGTCACCGTCACCCGCTCATGGTGGTCGTGGACCCGGCCTACGAGTTCGGACAGGTGGGTCTTGACCTCGCCAAGCGGTAACGTCGTCATAGTCAAAAGTATGACCAAAACTGAGAGCAGTGTCCACCGATCAGGCAACCCGGCCGCAGCACTTCTTGTTACTTGGCACCCGAGCCACACCAGCACGGCCCGTTTCGCGGTGGCGGCCAAGCGATACCAACCTCGTCGGCGACCGTACCGGCATACCGCGCCTTCACCTGCGAGTCCGTCGCCGAGCCACCGACCCGCTCGGCAAACGCGCTCAGCTGCGAGACGATCGCGGGAACCACCCGGATCGCGGGAACACCACTTGCGGCCAAACCCCGCCAATGCCGCTCCGCCGCCGGGTAGTACTCCTCGTCAGACGCCTCGTACTCCTCCGGCCACCGGCGGCGGGCCTCGGCCCGCTGCCTTCGCTGGAACACCAGCATCCGCACCTGTCTCGGGGTCCGACCGGACTCCAGGTAGTCATGCAGATCCTCGACATCAACGGGCTGTCGCGCAAGCGGTGCCAGCGGAGCGATCTCATCTGTGGAATCAATCGGCAGACCCAACCGGCGCCGCACCTCCCGCCGCCCGCGGAGCATGACCGAGGATGCCTGCATCCACCCACCAGTCCCCGCAACACCTCAATATCCTCAGAATCGAGCCGTGCCACAGCCCAGTCATACCAGCGCAACGCACCTTCAAGGTCGCCACGCTCGGCCAGCAACTCCGCCACGAACGTACAAGGCCCCTCGGTCAGCGCCGCGTCGCGAGCCAGCCGCTCCAACTCGGCGTACGCCTCGTCAACCCGGCCGTCTTCGAAGTAGCTCTGGCAAGCGTGAACCGGGCAGAGCAGCCGTCATCACCACCCTCGCGGATCAGCCGCGCCAGCAACTCCCTCGCCCGATCGCTCCGGCCCGCCCTGCGCCACGCCTCGGCGGCCTCCAGCAGGATCTCGCCGCGCTCATCCGGGTACTCCTCGGCCTCAGCCTCAAGACCAGCCGCCTCATCAACCGTCGTCACCACGACCGAGACCGTACCCGTCACTCGACTGAGAACGACACCGCCACACGCCATCAGGAAGCCGGTTCGCACAATGCTCAAACAAGAATCGCAAAGGCGCTGGCCAGCGCCGTCGTGGGCCGGAGGCATCACCATGCGAACCAGCCTCACGTCATGGCCGGTGACCCGCTTCCACTCCGTTTGCGCTGGTCGCACGCGTCGGGCGGTGGCCGATGAAGTCGCCGAAGCCGGTCGGACGGCCGGTGCGGTTCGCCGATGCGGAGAAGATCAACCCCTTCCAACTCCTACTCGATCTCCATGACCACGTTCTCACTCGGCCGGCGAAGCGGGGCCGCGAGGACACATTGGCTGAGCTGGCGTTGTCCGCTGCTGTGGTGTCCTGGTGGACGCGCTGGCAACCCTCGCTGATCCATGCCGCGCTTCGGGCGGGGGCCGACCTGACGGACGTCGCCGCCGCGACGGGCCTGGAGCCCGGCGACATCATCCGCCGCTGGCGGCGCTGGGCCGCCGTGCAGAGCCGGTTGGACATCGGGGGACGTCCGGCCGTGAATGTCAACGAGGTCCAGTGCGTCCAGCGACGGCTCGCCACGGGGGTGGACCGGTGACGGCTACCCGGATCGCCCGCGACGTGAGCACGGCGGCCGTGGCCGGGATCGCGGCCTGGTCGTCGTGGAGCCACATGGTGAGCGTGGCACTGCGCTTCGGCGAGCGGGCCGAGTTCGCCTACGTGCTGCCGGTGTCGGTCGATGGCATGCTGGTCGTGGCGTCGACGGCGATGGTGGAAGACCAGCGTGCCGGCAGAGCGGTGCGCTGGTCGGCCCGGATCGCCTTCGTCGCCGGGGTGGCGGCCAGCGTCGCGGCCAACATCGCCGCCGCCAAGCCCAGCCCAGGTGCCCGGATTGTGGCGGCGTGGCCGGCGCTGGCGCTGCTGCTGGTGGTCGAGATGCTCGCCCGGGCGCAAGGGGCCCGACGCCCGCCACGCCGCGTGGACGCTGGGTCCGGCGACGGCGTGTCCACGCGGAACGACCCGCCGCCGTCCAGCACGGCAGTCGAACCAGTGGACTTTGGCCGGTCGCGACGGCTCCAGGCCCGCCGCGACCGGGCAGGCCGCTGCCCGCGTTGGTGGATACGTGTCCGTGGTTCCGGCACCTCGTGCGCGGGCTACCGAGCCGGCGACGGCCCGCCAGCGTGACACCCAGCGGTCCGAGCGGGCCGTGGACGTGGTTGCCCGGCTACGCGTCGAGCGCCCACAGGCCGGCCTCCGCGAGCTGGCCTCCGCCGCCGGAGTGTCGCAACGCCACGTCAGACGGCTGCTCGCCAACGAGCCCGACGGGCCGGCGGCCCCGCCGACAACGACGGTCAACGGACAAGACAACCTGGGAGGGAACCCATGACCTTCGAATGGTCAGACTTTCAGACCTGTGTGGCAATGGCCAGCCGGGTATCGCCGGCGCGGAGCGCATCACTGAGGGCCGTCAACGCGCGAGTGTCCAGCGGGTCGTGCGCTGCGCGGCTGCCGGCCCAGCCGAAAGAGGATCAGGTCGGCTCGCTGCCCTGGCAGACGCGCCAGCGCCAGACGCCGTCGACCAGTTCGAGAAGGCCGGACACACGGTACCCGAACGTCTCTGGTTGTCCCGCATCGCTTTCGGCCACCCCGTCGGCCTCGGCGAGCAGGAACATCGAGCGGTCGCACCGGTGCACGGACACCTCGCGTGCCCGCCAGGAGTAGGCTTCGGGCCGGGCGAACAGCGCAGTGAACAGCGCGGCGACAGCGGCGCGGCCCTCGGCCCGCTCACCGGCTTCGGAGCCGATATAGGTGATGTCGGCGTCCGGGATGAAGCATTCGAGAGCGGCGTCGACGTCACGCGCCGCGAAGGCCGCCCCGAGCCGGTCCACCGCCGCTGCAAGGTTACTGATCATGTTGATGGCACCGCCGTTGGTCGCGGCTCACGCATCCCGGGAAGGTACAGGAAGGCGAGGGTCACCACGGCGCCGAGCAGGCCCGCGCCGATCAGGGTGACGCGTGGGCCGAACGCGCCGGCGACCGGCGCCACAAGTGCGTAGGACAGCGGTACCAGGGCAATGGACACGAACCAGTCCACACTGGACACTCGACCGAGCAGCTCGGCGGGCACCAGACGCTGCTTCGCGGTGGCCCAGGCGATGGTGCCGGCGGCTTCGAGGCCATTGACGAACGCGCAGGCGAGCGCGAGCTGCCACGACGCGGTCGCCAGGCCGTACCCGACTATGGCGAGGGTGGCGAGCGTCCAGGTGCCGTAGATGAACGGCATGTACCGCCGGGGCACACCCGCCTGACCCACTGCGAGGGCGGCGACGACCGCGCCGAGACCGCCACTGGCGAGCACCAGCCCGAGGTCCCCGGCGCTACCGGCGAGCTCGTTCTTCACGACGAATGGCAGCAGCACTTCGGTCGGCCCGATGAACAGCAGGTAGGCGAAGGTGGCGGCGAGGAAGGTGCCCCACAGCCAGACATTGCGGCGCACGTACCGCATGCCCTGGACGAGCTCCGACCAGACGGAGGCGGGTGTGGCCTCGCCGGCCGCGGACGCCGGGGCGCCCGGCGTAGACGGCGCCGTGGCGCCCCGGCGCATCGCGAGCAGGCACCCGGCCGACGTGAAAAACGTCGCCGTGTCCAGGGCGAACGCCCAGCCGCTGCCGCTCATCGCGACAAGGAGGCCGCCGAGGGCCGGGCCGGCGATCTGTAGGGCGGCCGGCCGGACAAACTGGTCCAGCGCGTTGGCGCGGACCAGGTCGGCCTCCGGTACCAGGTCCGGCACGATCGCGTCGAACGCCGGGCCGAAGAAGCCCGACGCCGCGCCGTAGCAGGCGACCAGCACCACGATCTGCCAGAGCTCGACCGCGCCGATGATGCTGAGCACCGCGAGGACCGCGAGGCAGGTGCCCCGAACCAGGTCGGTCAGGAGCATCACGCTGCGCCGGTCCAACCGGTCGCTCACCACCCCCCCGAGCAGCAGTGTCGCCACCTGCGGCAGCGACATCGCGAACCCGACGGCCGACATCGCGGCCGGCGCACCCGCGATCGCGTATACGTGCCAGGCCAGCGCGACCAGCAGAACCCCGTCGCCGAGCAGCGAAGTGCTCATGCCGATCCACAAGAGACGGAAGTCGCGGTGGCGCAACGGGGCGAGCAACCCGGGCATGCCGATCCCTTCCTACGCCGCCGCGCGGAGCTGACCGTCCGCGGCGCGGAGCTGGCCGTCCGCCGCGAGTTCGGTGAGCACGGCATTGAGCTGGTCCAGTTCGGCGTCGGTGTTCGCCGCGGTGACCTGCACCCGGAAACCGACCTGGTCCCGCGGCACGAGGGGGTACGCGGCGAGGGTCACGTAGATGCCGCGCTGCCACAGGAACTCGCCGACCGCGTGGATGTCGTGGCCGGCGGCGAGCGGCAGCTCGACGATCGGCGTGCTCCCGGTGTTCGGGGTATAGAGGCCCAGCCTCCGCACGTGGTCGAGCACCTTCTGCGCTTTGCGGTACAGGTCGGCGCGGATGGCGTCGCCGCGCTTTTCATTGACGTCCAGGCCGGCCAGCACGGTGGCCAGCGACGCGGTCGGCGACGGACCCGAGTACAGGTACGGCGGAGCCGCCACCTTGAGGTGGTTCTTCAGCCAGGTGGGCAGCGCCAGGAACGCCATCAGCGACGAGTACGACTTGGAGAAGCCGCCGACGAGGACGACATTGTCGTAGCTCTCGCCGCGGTAGCGCACCACCGCGTTGCCGCGCGCCCCGTACGGGGAGGTCTCGTCGGTGCGCCGTTCGCCGATGACGCCGAAGCCGTGGGCGTCGTCGACGTAGAGCAGGGCGTCGTTCTCGCGGCAGACCTGTGCGAACCGCTGGAGGTCCGGTGCGTTGCCGGTCATGCTGTTGACGCCGTCCATGCAGACCAGGCGGGTCTTGTCCGCGGGGGCCGCCCGCAACAGCTCCGCGAGGTGTTCCGGGTCGCTCGCGTGGAAGCGCTGCACGGTCGCGCCGAGGCCGCGGGCGTACATGCAGCCGTCGTAGATGGTCTTGTGCGCCTGCTGGTCGAGGAAGACCAGGCCCTGCCCGGCGAGGACCGGGATGACCGACATGTGGATGTGCGTGATGGTCGGCAGCAGCAGGGTGTCCGGCGCGCCGAGCAGTTCGGTGAGGCGCTCCTCGATCTCCAGGTACGGCGCGGGGTTGCCCAGCAGCCGCGACCAGCTGGGGTGGGTGCCCCAGCGGCGCACGAGGCCGTCGATCGAGTCCATGATTTCCGGGTCGAGGTCGAACCCGAGGTAGTTGCAGGAGGCGAAGTCGGACAGCCAGTGTTCGCCGACCCGGATCCGGCGGCCGTCGATCTCCTCGATGGTCGCGTCGTACATCGGGCTGTTGGCGCGCAGCCGCTCCAGGTCCTCCCACCGGGGGTCCAGACGGACGTATGCGGCCCGGGTCTCGTGTAGGGGTTGGACGGTCACGGCTTTCCTTTCGATCGGTGCTGCGAGAGTGGTATTGCCAGGACGCGTCGGGTCATGCCGCGAGTCGCTCGTGCGCGAGCATGGCGAAGGCTTCGTGCTCGGGCAGCGGACGGGCGAAGAGGTAGCCCTGGCCGTACGGGCAGCCCATCCGGCGGAGCAGGTCGCGGTGGTCGGTCTCCTCGATGCCCTCGGCGACCACGTGGAGGTCGAGCGTCTCCGCGAGGCGGACGATCGCCGCCACGACGGCACGTTGCTGCTTGGACATGACCATGTCGTCGATGAACGACTTGTCGATCTTCAGTACGTCGATGGGCATGTGACGCAGGTAGCTCAGCGACGAGTACCCGGTGCCGAAGTCGTCGATCGCGAGGCGCACGCCGTGCTCGCGCAGGGCGGCCAGGTCGGCCCGGACCTGGTCGTGGTCACGCAGCAGGAGGCTCTCGGTGATCTCGAGCATCAGTCTGCCGGGCGCGACGCCCGAGGCGTCGAGCGCCTGCACGACCTGGTCGACGAAGCCGGGCGCGCGGAACTGCCGGGCCGAGACGTTGACGCTGACGTACTGCGGGCGCCCGGGCGGCAGGTGGTACTGCCAGCGGGCCACGGCGGCGAGCGCCTGCTCGAGCACCTTGCGGCCGATCTGCACGATCAGGCCGCTCTCTTCGGCCACGTCGATGAACTGGCCGGGCGGGATCATCCCGTGCGTCGGGTGCTGCCAGCGCACGAGCGCCTCGAACCCGACCGGGACCCCTGACGCCAGGTCGACGATCGGCTGGTAGTGCAGCAGGAACTGGTCCTCGTGCATTGCCTGGTCCAGCGCGCCCCGAAGCTCCAGGCGCTGCAGGACCGCGGTATGCAGATCCGACTGGTATCGGCGCCAGCGACCCTTGCCCTCGCCCTTGGCCACGTAGAGCGCGAGATCGGCCTGGCGCAGCAGCTCCGACGCCTCACTCGCGTCCGCGGTGGTGGCGACTCCGACGCTCGCGACCCCGCTGACCGTCTCGCCGTTCACGGTGAACGGCGCGCCTAGCGCGTCGATGATGCGCTGGGCGGCCTGCTCCAGGTCCTGCGGCGAACTCGCGTCCTCGATGAGCGCGGCGAACTCGTCGCCGCCGAGGCGTGCGGCCGTGTCGTGGGGGCGCAGCACAGCGGCGATCCGGTCGGCGACCGCGATGAGCAGCTGGTCACCGACCGCGTGCCCGAGGGTGTCGTTGACCACCTTGAAGTCATCCAGGTCGATGAAGAGCACGCCGACCAGCGCGTGGTTGCGCTGCGCCCGCGCCAGCGCGTGCCCGACCCGCTCGCGGAACAGGACGCGGTTGGCCAGGCCGGTGAGCGAGTCGTGGAAGGCCTGATGGGTCAGCTCGCGTTCGAGCTGCCGGCGCTCGGTGACGTCGCGCACCGTCAGCACCAGCCCGGCCACGGTGTGGTCGGTGCGCAGGTCGCGACAGTCGATCTCGACCTGAAGCTTGGAGCCATCCGTGTGCTGTGACTGGAAGTCCACCCGGGCGTGCGGGTTCGTCCCGGCGCGGACCTGTTGCAGGAGTTCGCCAAGGCGCAGGCGCTCCTCGACGACGACCAGCCGGTCGAGCTGGACGCCGATGAGCGCGTCGGTGCCGAACACGCTGCCCGCCGACGGGCTGGTGTACCGGATGCAGTCCTCGTCGTCCACGATGAGGATCACATCGGAGGTGTTGTGCACCAGCGTCCGAAAGTACGCCTCGCTGTTGCGCCGGTTCACCTCGTCGGTAAGAGCGATGCGGTCGATGGCCAGCGCCGCCTGCGAGGCGAGCACCTCCAGCGAGCCAGGCAGCGCGAGGAGCGCGGCCTCCGACGCGGCGACGTAGAGCACCCCGCCGAGCGACTGGTCTGTGGTGGGGCTGTGCAGCGCGAGCGGGCAGCGCAGCACCGCGGTGAAGTCGCCGATCTGCGCGCGTACCTCCGGCGCCAGCTCGTCGGCGCGGACCAGCTCGGCGATGCGGAACACGCCGACCGGGTCGGCGGCGGCGGCGGTCTCCACGCCGACCGCCTCGGTCCGGTCCGGGAGCAGCACCAGGACGACGTGCGGGGTGTCCTTCGGCAGCAGCTCGGCGACCGCGTGGCGCACCGCGCCGGTAACCTCGCAGACCTTGGCCGTGGAGACCAGCGCCGCGCCCGCCTCGCGCAGGCCCCGCTCGCGCGCGACGGCCTGCCGGTGGGTGCCCATCACGCCGGAAAGGCGCGCCAGCACCAGGATGAACAGCAGCCCCGAAAACTACCGGGCCGAGGATCGACTCGACGAGCAGCACACACGGGGCGATCAGCGAGGCCGCGCCGAGCAACGCGAGCCTGCGCCAACCGATCTTCCCGGCCGCGATGACGGCGGGTTCGGTCATCCGCACCATCGATGGGTGCAACGCCGCCGCGCCGCCGGCGGTGTAGAACAGCACCCAGCCAAGGTCCACCGGGCCGCCGACGTGCCAGGATCCGTTGATCTGCATCAAGCCATACAGCACGTCGGCGACCAGTAGGCCGGCGGCGCCAACGCCGAGGAAGGCCGCGGCGCGCGGGCGGCGGCCAGCACCGGTCAGCAACCGGGCGAGCGTCGCCAGGCTCAGCACGTCGCCGAGCGGGTAGGCCATGGACGTGGCGCGTTCGAGGAAACCCAGGCTGTCGTCACGGAGGTAGGGCGCGATCAGGAAGATCCATGCCAGCAGTCCGAGCCCGGCGGTCAGCGTCATCGCGTCGAGCAGGCTGCCCCGCTCGTGGCCGCCGGACCGGGATCGGATGAAGCCGAGCAGTGCGCCGGCGAGCAGCGGGTACATCGCCAGGTAGAAGATGTCCGCCGGCGACGGAAAAGGATTCGCCATACCAAACACGTCGGTCAGGACGTTGTAGATGGCGTCGCCGGCGCAGAAGGTCAGCAGCGCCGCGGACAGCAACACCCAGGGACGCCGGCGCTGCGGACGGTACACCAACATGCCGACGAGGACGGCCACCGCGCTGGACATGCCGATGGAGCCCCAGATCACGATGTGCCACGAAGGTAGCGCGTAGTACGCGACAGTGAGGGCAGCCATCCACCCGGTGAAGCACGCGGTCAGCAACCGTGTCGGCACGGGGTTCCCCTTCCGCTGCGCCTCCCGATGAAGCATCGCCGTCACATCGGCGCGGTAGCCGAACAGCTGACAGAACCGTCGGGTGCAGATCGGTGGCGTCAGGGTGCGCGAGGCGTTGTCAAGGGGTCGTGGGTTCAAATCCCGCCGTCCCGACAAGGAAAGGCGCCTGACCTGCAGGAACGTAGGTCAGGCATTGAGAACAGTGGATCGCTAGGCGACCGACCCCCCGAAAAACCCCCCGTTTTGACGAGACGTCCATGGCAGGTGCCGGCGGTGGGCGAGGCGAGCGCATCTCGGGCCTTGCGGTGTGCGATGACTACCCGACCTGCGATGGGCGGGATCTGCACGCCCTCGGTCAGCCCAACCTTGCGGCACGCGACCTTGGCGGCGCGTTCGACTCCCCGAGACGGCGAGCTGGCGACGGCGTGGTGGCGCCCTGGTCGAGGGTCATGGCGGTGCTGTGCTGGAACGCGGGTCGAAGGGCGGGTCGACGTACTCAGGATCGACTGGTCGTTCGTCCCCGCGATCGGCACCGGTCGCTAGGCGTACGCGATCGGCGTCGGTGGTGCGGGTCGGCAAAGCCCTGGGCGGGTGGGTGGTCATCGAAGGCGTCGCACCCCCGACCGGGTTGCCGCTTTGCGGCGCAGGCGGTGCCGGGTATGGCCACGGCGTCCGCCTCGCGGGGCCGGCTGGGCTCCCGAGGTCGCCGCTCGGCTGCGCAGGGGTCCGCGGCCCCGGCCCGAAGGCGGCTTGTTACCGACCACGATCATCCCGAGTTTGTCGTCGGTCGTCGAAACCTGGCGTTGATCTGCGTAAACGCCGCAGGCCGATGATCGTTGCTTGTCATTGATTGTCAGCCGTGCACTGGGGTTTTCGGGGGGTAAACGGGGGGCGCACCGACCGGACGCCAGGCCGCACGGACGCCGCCCTCTTGTCCACCGTTCGCCGCGATCCGACGTTGTTCGCGCACCCTGGCCGATACCACACCCGCTCCCCCACGCTGACATCAAACGGGAAACGCGCCCATCACCACGGCCGACGCGCGGCCACCATGGAGGCACGCTCCGCAGGCATGGGGTTCATGTCGGTGGACCGACTTGAACCCCAACTACATGGTCGTTCTGAGGCAAGAGCTGGTGCTCCCGGCATGACAGTGCTCCAACCAGGTGTCCACGACGACCAGAGCCGACTGTCCACCCGAACGCGTGAGGCAGCATGGTGCGACGCGCCGGCGTGCCCGACCCGCCCGACCTCGGCAGCCCAGTCAAAGAGTCCAATGACGGCAAGCCAGGCCCCGGCGTTCATCTCTGGGACGCGGCGAAGTGCCGTCATCGCAGCACAGCCAGCGGAAGCCGGCACGATGGTGCGACCAGCAACCCCGAGGCGTCCGACCCCTTAACCCCAGTAGTCCGGGGGGGCCCAGCGGCATGCTCGACGACGTTTGCCCAGGTCGCCGGAAGCCTAACCCACCCGAGTAAAGGAGTCGTGCATGACACGTCCGCGAGACAGCACCGCATCGCCGATGCCACATGACAGCTAACCCGGCGGCGGTGCAACTGGCGCGCCGCGGCGTTGCTCGTGCCCGACGCCGAGGATGACCCTCGCAGGCTCCGCCGTGACCCGCCGCGCCGTGCTGTTGGGAACTGCCGTCACACTCCCGCGCAGGAGGTCACGGCCGCGGAGGCCGCCGACGAGGCCACCGACGTCCACGACGATGAATCGTCACGACAGCACTGCCCACGCGTCGCGTAGGCCGAGTCGCTTCAGAAGTAGGTCGACCTCGGCGCGCTCGGCAGTGCTGAGCGGGCGCCCGGCGTGCGCTGGGTGTCGCAGTGCAGGAGACCGCGACGATGCAAGATGTACTTACGAACCGCGAGGCCGGTACCGACCTGCTGCTCACATCGGATGAGCGGGAGGTGGGCGTCGAACAGGTCGTGCGCCTCTTCAGCGTGGCCCTCGGCGCCGAGGCGTACGACGTCTACGAGGAGCTCCGGGAAACAGTAGCCCGTCATGGCGCCGTCCGCGCCGCGCTGGATCTCAAAGTCGAGGAACAGTGCGCCGTTGCCGCACAGGATCGACAGTCGCGGCATCTCGCCGGCTGCCTCCACAGCGCGGAGCGCGCTGATCTTCTCGAGGCCCGGCCAGTCCTCGTGCTTGAGCATCACCACCGACGGCACGTCCCGCGCCATGCGCTTGAGCACCGGCACGGACATGACGACGTAGAAGGTCAGCGGGTAGTCCTGGACGACGATCGGCACGTCTGAGCCGAGCGCTTGTCCGACCTGGTTGTAGTAGCCCACGATCTGGTCGTCGGTCCAGAGCGTGTTGGGCGGGCCGACCATGACGCCTCTCGCGCCCAGGGACATGACTTCGTCGGTCAAAGCTTTCATCGATCCAAAGCCCGGGGCGGAGACTCCCACGATCACGGGGAGGTCGCTCCTGTCGATGACAGTCGCGACCTTCTCCAGGGCCTCGGCCTGGGTCAGCTTTGGCGCTTCCCCCATCTGCCCGCGCAAGGTCAGGCCATCGACCCCGACCTCCTCGAAGAAGTCGACGAGGCGTAGCAGAGAGTCCAGTCCTGAGCCACCGTGATGCGCCGCCTCCCCTCCTCACACGCTTGTCGCCGTGACCGTTGATGTACTTCGTCAGGGAGTGAATGGCATCGTCTACCGCGGCGGCTACGACCCGCCCGGATTGCTGGCCGCGCTGGCCCCATGAGCCGCCCTGGTCGCAGCTCTAGCTGAAGGTGATCAGAAGCCGAGGCGCTCCTTGACGATGATCGCGGTGACCCGGCCGGAAGTCATCACCTTGTTGATGACGAGGATGTTGTTCACCCCGCTGGGCACTCCGTAGGCTTGCCGGGCCCGGGCATCCTCGAGCGGGTAGCAGTACTCATAGATGCGCCGCATCCCGGTGGCGAGGTCGCCGACGATCTTCTGGGCTCCGATGACGAGGATCACATGCCCCGCCCCCGACACGAGCGGGC
>WNGR01001334.1_pt1 | contig 27578 bp, 28 predicted proteins | sample 5407581 | NCBI WGS metagenome assembly WNGR01 (sample SAMN13153383, study PRJNA577476) | soil metagenome | isolation source: 80 cm soil or saprolite under Garry oak tree replicate 2 | place: USA:California | collected 2016-06-15
CGCCGCTCGAGCCCTCGGGTCCCTGCCCCGGCTGCTGCACCGCGTGCGTGCCGTCGTACACTACCGGAGTCCCACAGGCGCTCCGGAGCCGTGCGAAGTTGCGCATGTCGACCACGAGGTCGCCGTAGCCGAAGAAGGTGCCCCGCTCCGTCACGGCGATCTCGCGCGCTCCGCCCGAGCGGATCTTTTCGACCGCCCCGGCCATTCCTTCCGAGGCCATCCACTGCCCTTTCTTCACGTTCACGGCGCGTCCCGCGCGACCGGCCGCGACGAGCAGATCGGTCTGGCGGCAAAGAAACGCAGGAATCTGCAGCACGTCCGCGACCTGTGCGGCGGCGGAGACCTGACCGGTTTCGTGGACATCGGTGAGAATCGGCAGTCCGGTTGCGGCCCGGACCTTCGCGAGCGCCGCGAGGCCGTGCTCGGGGCCCGGTCCCCGCGCTCCTTTCAGGCGCGACCGGTTCGCCTTGTCGTAGGACGCCTTGTAGATGACGTGCACCCCCAGCGTCGCTCCGAGCTCGGCGAGGGCCTCGCCGACCCGCAGGTTCACGTCGTCGGACTCGACGACGCACGGCCCCGCGATGAGGAACGGGGACGCCCCCCCGGCGAAGTGCTGCGCCATGTCAGTCGCGGCGGCCGGCGAGCTGCGACGACCGCTCCGCCTGGGCGAGGGGTGCGGCGCCCCGCGCCCGGGCGTGCTGGCGCGCCGCGCCCACGAATCCGGCGAACAAGGGGTGTGGCCGGGTGGGGCGGGACTTGAGCTCGGGGTGGAACTGGCAGCCGATGAACCAGGGGTGATCCGGAAGCTCGATCATCTCGACCAGCGAGCCGTCAGGAGAGAGCCCGGCGCAGCGCATACCGTATTCGGCGAGCACGTCGCGGTACGCATTCGACACTTCGTAGCGGTGCCGGTGCCGCTCGCTCACCTCGAGCGCGCCGTAGACCTGCGCGACCCGGGAGCCCGGACGCAGTTTACAGGGATACGCGCCCAGTCGCATCGTGCCGCCCATTTCCTGGATGCCTTCCTGGGAGCGCATCAGCGCGATCACGGGGTTCTCGCACTCGGGTGCGAACTCGCTCGAGTTGGTGTCGGGGAGCTTGACCACGTCGCGCGCGAACTCGATGATGGCCGCCTGCAGCCCGAGGCAAATGCCGAGGAACGGGACCTTGCGCTCGCGCGTCCAGCGGATCGCTTCGAGCATGCCCTCGACGCCGCGTACGCCGAACCCACCCGGCACGAGCAGGCCGTCGTACGTGCCGAGCAGCTCGCCTGCCGCGGCCTGGTCGGTGAAGCGGTCGGACGAGATCCAATCGATCTGCACCCCGCATTCGTTCGCGATGCCGCCGTGCACCAGCGCCTCATGGATGCTCTTGTAGCTGTCGGCGAGCTCGGTGTACTTCCCCACGACGGCGATGCGCACCCGGTCGGCCGGCTTGAGGATCTTCTCGACCATCTGCGCCCAGGAGCGCAGATCGGGCTCCTTGGTCTCGAGGTGCAGCCGCATGCAGACTTCCCGGTCGAGCCCCTGGTCGTGCAGCTTGAGGGGGATCTCGTAGATCGACTTCACATCCGGGCTTTCGACCACGCAGCCGAAGTCCACGTTGCAGAACTGTGCGATCTTGCGCTTCAGCTCCTCGGAGAGCGGTCGCTCGGTCCGGCACACCAGGATGTCGGGCTGGATCCCGATCTGCATCAACTCCCGGACGGAGTGTTGGGTCGGCTTGGTCTTGAGCTCGGCAGTAGCGGCGATGAAGGGGACGAGCGTGAGGTGGATGAACAGCGTATTGTCGCGGCCGACCTCCTGGCGGAACTGGCGGATCGCCTCGAGGAACGGCAGCGATTCGATGTCACCTACGGTGCCGCCGATCTCCGTAATGACGACGTCGTGGTCCGGTGCGAGTCGCCGAATGGCGGCCTTGATCTCGTCCGTGATGTGGGGGATCACCTGCACGGTGGACCCGAGATACTCACCGCGCCGCTCTTTCGTGATCACCGACAGATAGATCCGCCCCGTGGTGACGTTGTTTACCTGCGACAAAGAGCGGTCAATGAACCGCTCGTAGTGGCCGAGGTCGAGATCGGTCTCCGCGCCGTCGTCGGTGACGTACACCTCGCCGTGCTGGAACGGCGACATCGTGCCGGGATCCACGTTGATGTAAGGATCGAACTTCTGGATCGTCACCCGGAGACCCCGCTCCACCAGGAGGCGGCCGAGCGAAGCGGCCGCGATGCCCTTCCCGAGAGACGACACGACGCCGCCGGTCACGAAGATGTACTTCGTCGAGCTCACGGACTCACCTCCTTCAGTTGGCGGGTCAACTGTATCTCCGCATAACGCAGGTCGTCTGCCGTGTCGACCCCGGGCGCCGCGGGCCCCGCAAACAGCGCTACGCCGATCGGAATTCCGTGCAGCAGCGGTCGCAGCTGTTCCAGCCGCTCCCAGCGCTCCTCCGGCACCGGCGCGAGTCGGATCCAGCGATCCAGCGCTTCTCGCGTGTAGGCGTAGACCCCCACGTGCTGATGGTAGATCACGTCGCTCGTGCCGTCGCGATCGAACGGAATCGGCGCTCGCGAGAAATACACCGCCCGGCCCCGTGGGTCCGTCACGACTTTGACACGGTTTGGATCACCCGCGAGCGCACCATCGAGATCCCCCGCCGCCGTGCCGATCGGATCCCCGCTCCGCACGCGCGACAGGGCGCCCTTCAGGGCGGCGGGCGCAACGAGCGGCTCGTCGCCCTGCACGTTCAGCACGACATCGAATGAACTAAATGATTTGTTGCCAACGACTTCTGCTACTCGCTCCGTGCCCGACTGATGGTCGGTGGAGGTCAGCACTGCCTCGTACCCGGCGCGCTCGACGACGCTGGCGATTTCGCGCGCGTCGGTCGCGACCACCAAACGATCGCACACACTCGCCTCAACGACTCGCCGAACGACCCAGAGGATGAGGGGTTCGCCTGCCAGAGACAGGAGTGGCTTGCGAGGAAGGCGGCTGGAGCCCAGCCGCGCCGGAACGACGCCGAGGACGGGCACGGGGGAACATACAAAATCCGTGCCGTGGCGTCTACCCCCGGCCTTAAGCGGCTGAAAAGGCGCGGCTTAGGCCATCACACCATCGCGTGCGCAATGCGCAGGAAGTTCTCGAGCAACTGTCTCCCATGCGAGGTGCCGATGGACTCCGGGTGGAACTGCACGCCGTAGATCGCGTGACGGCGGTGCTTCATCGCCATGATCTCCGCGTCCTTCGGCCGGTCCGCGCTCCACGCGGTGATGACGAGGTCCGTGGGAAGTGAAGCGGGCTCGACCACCAGGGAGTGATACCGCATGCCTGTCACGGGGCTGGGGACGCCTTCGAACAGCTCGTCCTCTTCATGGACCACCTCGCACGTCTTCCCGTGCATGAGCCGGTCCGCTCGCACCACCCGAGCGCCGAACGCCTCGCCGATCGCCTGATGGCCGAGGCAGACGCCCAGGACCGGTAGCTTGCCGGCCAGGGCCTGCACGAGCGGAACCAGGATGCCGGCTTCCCCCGGGGTGCACGGGCCGGGCGACAGCACGGCCGCGGTCGGCTTGAGCGCGAGGACCTGCTCCACGGTGAGCGCGTCGTTGCGGTAGACGACCGGCTCCGCGCCGAGCTCGCCGAACAGCTGCACGAGGTTGTAGGTGAAGGAATCGTAGTTGTCGAGAACAAAGAGCATGCAACAAAGCTAGCGGCGTCCCCGGGCTTGCGCCCGGAGTCAGTGGGCGCGCTCTTCCAATTCCTCCAGCGAGCGTGGCCAATCCTGCTTCAGGAGCCGCGATAAGGATCGGTCCGCGAGCAGCCGGCCGCCCGTCTGGCAGGTGGCACAGTAATTCACTTCGTTTGCGGCGTAGCGGATGCGTTGGACCGGCGATCCGCATACCGGGCACGGCTTGCGAAATCGGCCATGGACGGCCATCCCGTCCCGGAAGGCCGTCACCTTTTCCGGGAACGCATCACCCGTTTCGGCGCGCAGCCGCTCCATCCAGGTGGCCAAGGTTTCCCGTGCGGCGCGGAACAATCGCTCGCTCTCCTCGCGCGTGATCTGACTCGTGAGGCGGAGCGGCGAGAGGCGGGCCGCATGGAGGATTTCATCAGAGTAGGCATTGCCGATCCCGTCGAGGAGCCGGGGGTCGGTCAGGGCCCGCTTGAGCGTATGCGACTCTCGAGTCAACGTCCCGTGGAACTGCTCGAGGGTCGCGCCGAGCACGTCCAGTCCACCAGGGTCGTGGGCGGTGAGGGCGTGCATGCCCCGGACGACATGGAGCGACGCTCGATGCTTCGTGCCGGCTTCGGTGACGAGCAATGTGCCATCCGGGAAATCGAACGCGGCGAGCCCCGCGCGACGGGGGATGGGCGCGCCGGCGGGCTTCCAGTGCAGCCGGCCCGCGATCATCAGGTGCAGCACGACAAAGTAGTCGTCCTCCAGCGCCAGGACGATCCGTTTGCCGAGGCGGCGGACGTCGCGGATCGTGCGCCCCGACAGATCCGTCACGGGCGGACCCGCCGTCCGCAGCAAGAACGGGCTTGCGATCCGGAGGCGCTCGAGTTGTGCGCCCACGACGCGAGGGGCGAGGGCGTGAAGGTATAGCGCGATGTCCGGCAGCTCGGGCATCAGCTCAGGAAGCGCTGGGCGAGCCGCTCCAGCCGCTCATCCCCCGCGGCCTGTGCGCGTTCCAATATCCGCTCCACATACGGCCGCAGTTTCGACTCCCCCCAGTAGTAGCCGGTCGCCCGCTCGGCGCTCGCGGTCTCGCCCTCGCCGGCGGCCTCGAGCAGCGCTTCGGCCGCCGCCGCGTCGAAGCCCGGGTCGTCGCGCGGCGGCAGCCCGTAGTTGCGGCGGGGCCCCGGCTCACCGGGATCCTCCTTCACGAAGGCGCGCGACAGCGGGGCTCAGCCTCGGGGATGATACGTCTTGTGCACGGTCCGCAGATAGTCGCGGTCGACGTGCGTGTACAGCTGCGTAGTGGCGAGGTCCACGTGGCCGAGCATTTCCTGGACAGCGCGCAGGTCCGCGCCGCCCTCGAGCAGGTGTGTCGCGAACGTGTGTCGCAAGATATGCGGCGTCACGCGCTTGCTCAGCCCGGCGAGCCGGGCCGCGCGCTTGATGATCGACCACGCACCCACCCGGGACAGGGGCGTGCCGCGGGCGTTCAAGAACACGAGGCCGTGTCCGTTGCCCTTGTCGAGGCCAGGGCGGATCTCGCGCGCGTACAGCGCCACGGCGCCCAACGCGCGCCGGCCCACGGGCACGATGCGCTCCTTCGCGCCCTTGCCGAACATGCGCGCAAGCCCGTCCTCGTACAGAACGTCCTGCAGCTTCAGGCCCACGAGCTCGGAGACCCGGGCGCCCGTCGCGTACGCGAATTCAAGCAGCGCCCGGTCGCGGATCGCGAGCGGCTCGTCCGTATTGGGTGCCGCGAGCAGGCGGTCGATCTCGGCGACCGACAAGACGGTCGGCAGGCGGCGCCACTGCCGCGGTGACTCCAAGCGCTCGCTTGGATCGCGCGCGGCGTGGCCTTCGCCCACGAGGTAACGGTAGTACGTGCGGACGGCCGAGATCTGGCGCCGGATGGTCGCCGGAGCGAGCCCCAGGTCCTTCAGCGCGTAGACGAACTCGCGCAGCAGGGCGCTCGTCACGTCCTCCGGGCGGCGTGCCCCCTTCGACCCGGCATAGGCGGCGAGCCGCCGGACGTCGCGGACGTAGTTGGCGACGGTGTGGGCACTGTCGCCCGCTTCGAGGGCGAGGTAGTCGCGGAACTGCTCGACTCGGAACGCCGCCTCGGTCGTCAGATCCACCGGCGCACCCGCGCCTTGTACGCCCGGTACGCGTCCCCGAACGTGCGCTCGAGGTACGCCTCTTCCCGGGCGACCACGTAGCGCCGGACCATCGCCATGACCACGGGAAGAAACGCCAGCGGCCACGGGTCGTTGAGGAGCAACGTGCCGCCGAGGTACAGGGTGGCCATGCCCACGTACATCGGGTTGCGTGTGCGGCGGTACGGTCCCCGGATCACCAACGCCGCGGTCGGCTTGGTGGGATTGGGCGTGGTGCCCGCCCGGCGGAACAGGTACGCCGCGCTGACGGCGAGGAGCACTCCGGCGACGAGCAGTCCCCAGCCGACGACGCTCGCGACGGCCGTCGGCTCCGGCCACAAGCGTATCGGCCAGAATCGGTGGGCGCCGTACCCCGCGGCGAACCCGCCGGCGTAGATGAGTGGTGGGGGGAACCTGACACCGGAGGTATCTGTCGACGCGTCGGTCATGGCGGTGCCCCTTTCGATGGGTACGCGTCAGCGCTTCAGCCGGCGCACGATCCACACCGCCAGAAATATGATGGCGCCGAGGGCGACCACGCCAAGTGCCCAGTTGACGCGGGCGAGCACCGCCAGGACGACGGCGAGGTTCGTTCCCAGGCTGGCCACGAACACCGTCAGCAGGCCGTACCACAGCGCCGATGCGAGGGCGAGCGGGATCAGGGCGCGCGGCGCGGACAGCCCGGCGATGCCCGCGAACGGCGGGACTACGGCGCGCCATACGGGGAGCAGGCGGGAGACGAAAATCCCGTAGCTCCCGTGCCGTTCATACTGTGCTTCGATGTGGGCCAGCACGGCTGGTGTGAGCAACCGCCGGCCGGTAGGCCTCTTGAAGAAATCGCGTCCGTAGCGGCGGGCCAGCCAGTAGACCAGGGACGCCGAGCCGACGTTCGCTACCCACGTGAGACCGAACACCGTCCAGGGGTTGAGCCGGCCCCGCCCGGCAAGGAACGCCCCGAGCGCGACGGCGGTGTCAGCGGGCAGCGGCGGAATGAAGGTCTCGAGCGCCGCGAGCGCCGTGATCAGAGCGTACAGCGGTGCGGGCGGCAGGCGCTCGAGGAACGCGAGGAGATCGCTCAGGCGCGGGCCTGCTCGAGCAGCGCCACGGCGAGCACCGCGACCCCCTCGCCCTTGCCGATCCAGCCCATCCCCTCGTTCGTCTTCGCCTTGACTGAGATGGTCGAGTACCCGCTCACGAGCGCGCCCGCGAGGTTCTCGCGCATGTCGTCCACGTAGCGCGCGAGTCTGGGCTGCTCGATGATCACCGTGATGTCGGCGCTTACGAACGTGAATCCCGTCTCCACGACGCGTAGGTACGCGCGCTTGAGCAGATCGAGGGAATCGGCGTCGCGCCAGCGGGGGTCCGTCGGGGGGAACATCTGCCCGATGTCGCCCAGACCGGCCGCGCCGAGCACGGCGTCGGTCAGGGCGTGCGCTACCGCATCGGCGTCGGAGTGTCCGACCAGCCCACGATGGTGGGGAATCTCCACGCCACCGAGGATGAGCCTCTTGCCTTCCCCATCGGTGAAACGATGCGAGTCGTACCCGATCCCGACCCGCATGTCAGGCCTTGAGGATGCGGACCGCGAGGAGAGCGGCGTTCTTGGCGTTGTCGATCCCGACGCACGCCACCGGTACGCCGCTCGGCACTTGCGCGGTGGCGAGCAGTGCGTCGAGCCCGTTCAGCGGCCCGGCCGCGAATGGCACGCCGATCACCGGGAGATCGGTGACCGAGGCGGCGAATCCCGGGAGCGCCGCCGACAGCCCCGCACCGGCGATCACCACCCTGAAGCCCTTCTTCCGAGCGCCCTTCACGAGGTCCGCGGTCTGGTCGGGTTGCCGGTGCGCGGAGGATACGTGGAACTCGTACGAAACGCCCGCCTTGCTCAGGACCTCGAAGGCGGGCTCGATACGCGGCTTGTCGCTCTCGGAGCCGACGACGATCAGCACGTCGGCCATGCTCAGGCCGCCTCGTCGATCACGCTGTAGTCCTGACGCCGCTGGCGCGGCACGTAGCCGGCGTCGGCGATGAGCCGCTGCATCTCGGGGAGAGTCATCCGCCATGTCGTCCCCGCGGCGGAGACGACGTTCTCTTCCATCATGAGGGAGCCGAAGTCGTTGGCGCCGAACCTGAGCGCGACCTGACCAATCTTCGGTCCCATCGTCACCCAGGAGGCCTGGATGTTGGGCACGTTGTCGAGTACGATGCGCGCGATCGCCTGGGTGCGGAGGTAGGTGACCGCGTCGGTCTTCTCGAAATGGGCGAGCTCGGTGTGCTCGGGCTGGAGCGGCCAGCAAATGAAGGCGGTGAAGCCCCCGCTCCGCGCCTGGACTTCCCGCACGCGGAACAGGTGCTCGATCCGGTCGGCCGGCGTCTCGCCGAGACCGTACATCATCGTGACCGAGGTCTTGAGCCCGAGTCGGTGGGCGGTTTCCATCACTTCGAGCCAGCGATCCGCGCCCGCCTTCTTCTTCGCAACGCGGTCGCGGATCTCCTGGACGAGGATCTCCCCGCCCCCACCCGGGATCGAGTCGAGGCCGGCAGCCACGAGCTCGCGGATGACCTCTTCGATCGACATCCCGAATCGACCGGCGAAGAAGTCCACTTCCGAGGGCGAGAACCCATGAATGTGAATCGGATGGTGCCGCTTGATGTAACGCATGAGATCCAGGTACCACGCGAACGGGATGTAGGGGTTGTGGCCGCCCTGGATGAGGATCTGCACGCCGCCCAGCGCCTTCACCTCGTCGATCTTGCCACCGATCTGCTCGAACGAGAGGACGTACCCCTCCGCGTGCTTCGGCCGCCGGTAGAACGCGCAGAACTTGCAGTCCGCGACGCAGACATTGGTGTAGTTGATGTTCCGGTCGATGATGTAGGTGACCGCAGTCTCCGGATGCAGCCGCCAGCGCGCCTGGTCGGCGAGGCTGCCCAGCTCGAGCAGCGACGCCCGCTCGTACAGCTCGACGTACGATCGAAACTCGCGGCTCGTGCGATCGATCATGGTCACGCGACCTGGAGAAACCGGAGCGATTCGTCGGGGACCAGGCCGCGCGCGGCCAGCCGGCGGAAGAAGTCCGTAAGCCCCGTCAGGTGCTTGTCGCTCAGAGCATAATCGAGTCCGGCGAGGTAGCTGCGGCAATCGGTGATGCCGACGCCCGTAGCGCGGGCGGCGGCCTCGGCCAGGACCTCGAGGTGGGCGAGCCCCCAGTCGCGGGCGGCGAGCAGGGTGTGGCGGACGGCGCGCACGGCGCGCACGGCGCGCTGGTCCGCTGCTCGGCGCGCGGCCCAGACGGCGAATACGAACGGCAGGCCGGTCCAGCGCTTCCACTCGTCGCCCAGGTCGTAGCGGTGGGGGTAGACGTGCCGCGAGGCGAGGAGCAGCGCCGCGTCGCCGATCACCAGCACGGCCTCGTGCGGCAGCTGCGCCAGCCCGTCGAGATCGGCCGCCTCCGCCCGCGCTCGGGCGAAATGGGGCCGTATGTTCCAGACGTCGCGACACAGAAGGTCGAGCAAGCCGACCGCCGTGCGGGACGAGGCCGTGAGCAGCACCGTCCGATCGTCCAGCTGTCCGACCGGCCGCCGGCTGAAGAGCGCCACACTTCGCACCGGACCATCGCACGAAATCGCGAGATCGGGCAGGAGCACGTAGTCGCGTGCGTTGCGGGCGTATTCGACCGCGCTGACCACGGAGAGGTCCAGCTCGCCGGCCGCCAGCAGGTCGTTGAGCTCCGACGGCGTGCCGGTCACGAGCTCCGCCGCGAGCGGGATGACTCCGCGGTCGATCGCTCCGTAGATCGGGTAACAGTTGATGTAGCCGATGCGGCCCAATCGCATGTGACTCCGTCTTCCTTGCCACCCCGGGCTTCGAGCCCGGGGTCAGTTCGTCCTTTACTCGGCGCTGTCGACCCCCTGCAGTACGGGCAGGTTGTGCTGACCCCGGGCGCCGGCCCGGGGACGATGGGAAATCTGGAAGGTTGGTCCTTCCGGCCCCCCGGCCCGCGCCGCGCCGTGCCCCGGAACCCAGTCCTCGAACGTGCGCACGGTCCGGTACAGCGAGTCCCGCTCGACGGGCTCTTTCCCCGCTCCCCGGATGAGCGTGACGATCTGATCGTACGACAGCCACATCGGGGTCCCCGCGCCCGCCTCGTGGTATACACGCTCGAACACCACCGTCCCCTCGAGGTCGTCGCATCCGAACGTGAGCGCCACCTGCGAGATGAACGGCGTCACCATGGGCCAATGGGTCTTCACATGGGGAATGTTGTCGAGCACGAGCCGACCCACGGCGATGTTCTTCAGATCGTCGAAGCCCGACGTCGCGGTTCCGGTGCGGCGGAGCGCCTCGCCCAGCTCGTTGTGGTCGGGATGGTAAGCGAGCGGGATGTAGGTGAGGAAGCCGCCCGTCTCGTCCTGGAGCGCCCGTAGCGCGAGCAGGTGGTCCACGCGATCGGCCATGGTCTCCACGTGTCCGTACAGCATGGTGCAGTTGGACGGCAGGCCGAGCCGGTGCGCTTCGCGATGCACGGCCAGCCACTCTTCGCCCGAGAGCTTCTTATCGGCGATCGTGGCGCGCGCGGCGGGACTGAACACCTCCGCGCCGCCGCCCGGGAGACTCGTGACACCCGCGTCCTTCAGTGCGAGCAGGACCTCCGCGACCGACAGCTTCTCGATGCGCGCGAGGTGCGCGATCTCGACCGCGGTGAGCGCCTTGATGTGCACGTGCGGGTGGCGCGCCTTGAGGCCGCGGAACATCTCGACATAGTACGCGAGGCGGAGCTTGGGATGCAGGCCCCCCACGATGTGAAACTCGCGCGTCGGATTGTCGCGCGCCGCGTCGGCTTCGGCGAAGACTTCGTCGAGACTGCGTGTGTACGCCCCCGCTTCCTGCGGCATGCGCGCGAACGAGCAGAACACGCAGGTGTTGCGCAGCACACACACGTTCGTCGGGTTGATGTGCTGGTTCGCGGCGAAGCACACGCGATCGCCGTTGCGGCGCCGGTTCGCCTGGTCGGCGAGCCGCCCGATGGTGAGCAGATCGGTGGAGTGAAACAGGGCGAGCCCGTCGTCGCGCGTCAACCGCTCGCCGCGCTCGACCTTGTCTGCGATGGGCGCGAGTGCGGACCGTCCGTCCATTACGCCGCCCGCCTGATGGCGAGCGTCACGTTGTGCCCGCCGAACCCGAACGAGTTCGAGAGCGCCACGTCCACGTGCCGCTTCACGGCTTTGTTCGGGGCCGAGTCGAGGTCGCAGGCCGGATCCCTCGTGAACTGGTTGATGGTCGGCGGGATCACGCCCGTCTGAACGACGAGGGCGCAGACGCCCGCCTCGAAGGCACCGGCCGCACCGAGCAAATGGCCGGTCATGGACTTGGTGGAGCCAAAGATGAGCTTCCGGGCCCGGTCGCCGAACACGGCCTTCACGGCGGCGGTCTCGGCGGCGTCGCCGTGCGGCGTCGACGTCCCATGGGCGTTGATGTAGCCGACCTGATCGGGCTGAATCCCTCCATCGCGCATGGCGAGACGCATCGCCTCCTGGGCGCCGGAGCCGTCCGGCGCGGGGGCGGTGATGTGGTGCGCGTCCGCGGTCTGGCCGAAGCCCACGACCGCGGCGTCGATCTTCGCCCCGCGACGCCGCGCGTGCTCCCACTCCTCGAGGATCAACACTCCCGCGCCGTCACCCATCACGAAGCCGTCGCGGTCCTTGTCGAACGGGCGGCTGGCGGTTTCGGGGCTGTCGTTGCGCTCGGACAGTGCTTTCATGTTCGCGAAGCTCGCGACCGCGAGCGGCGTGATGGCGGCCTCCGCGCCGCCCGCGATCATGATGTCCGCCCGATCGTGGCGGATCAGCTCGAGCGCGTCCCCCACACTGTGCGCCGACGACGCGCACGCCGACACCGTGCAGTAATTCGGGCCCTTGGCCCCGTACCGCATCGAAATCAGCGCCGCGGCGACGTTCGGCATGTACATGGGGACGAAGAATGGCGAGACCCGGCTCGGGCCTTTCTCGAACAGGGCCCGGGCGTTCTCCTCGAACGTTTGGAGTCCGCCGGTCCCGGTCCCCACGATGGCGCCGACACGCTTCAGGTCGACCTTGTCCCAGTTGTTCGCGAGGCACGCGTCCGTCACCGCCTGCTCCGCGGCGCCGAGCGCGAACTGCGCGAACAGGTCGTAGCGGCGGATCTCTTTCTTGTCGAGGAACCGCGCCGGCTCGAACCCCTTCACCTCGCACGCGAACTTCACCGGGCTCTGCACCGGGTCGAACCGCGTGATCGGCCCGGCACCCGAGCGGCCCGCGACCAGGCCCTCCCAGGTGCTGTGCACGTCGGTACCCAACGGCGTCACGAACCCGAGGCCCGTGATCGCGACCCGTCGCGCCATGCGCTTATTTCCCCATCTTCTCGTGAAGGTACTGCAGCGCCTGTCCCACCGTCCGCAGCTTCTCAGCTTCCTCGTCCGGAATGTCGATGTCGAATTCCTTCTCGAAGGCCATTACCAGCTCCACCGTGTCGAGGCTGTCCGCGCCCAGGTCCTCCATGAAGCTCGCGTCAGAGGTGAGCTTGTCGCGCTCCACCCCCAGCTCCTCGACGATGATGTCTTTGACCTTCTCCTCGAGCTGCTTCATGTCCATTGCCATGGGTGCCCTCAATGGGGTGTGGGAAAACGATCACAGCACCATCCCGCCGTCGACGACCAGCACCTGACCCGTAATGTAGCTCGCAAAGTCGGACGCGAGAAAGAGCACCGCCGCGGCGACATCCGACCCCTGCCCCAGCCGGCCCAGCGGGATTGCCGCCAGCAGGGCCGCCCGCGCGTCGCCGTGGATGGCGCGGGTGAGCTCCGTATCGATGAATCCGGGTGCCACGGCGTTCACCAGCACGTTGCGCGAGGCCAGCTCCTTGGAGACGGACTTGGTGAAGCCGATCAGGCCGGCCTTGGACGCGGAGTAGTTGGACTGCCCTTTGTTGCCGTAGATGCCTACCACGCTCGTGATGTTGACGATCCGTCCCCAGCGGCGCTTGATCATCCCGCGAGCCGCGTGCTTGGTCACGAGGAACGCGCCCTTCAGATTCGTGTCGATCACGGTGTCCCAGTCGTCCTCGCCGATCCGGAACAGCAGGTTGTCGCGCGTGGTCCCGGCGTTGTTCACGACTACGTCGATCCGCCCGAAGTCCTGCTCTACCGCGGCGATCGTCGTCTCTACCTGGGCAGCGTCGGCCACGTCGCAGCCGTAGCCGCGCGCCGCGCCGTTGGCCAGGGCGTGCGCCGCCGTCTGGGCCCTGGGAGCGTCCCGCCCCAGGATCGCGACCTGGGCGCCCGCCACGGCCAGCGCCTGCGCGATGGCGTGCCCGATGCCGCGGCTCCCCCCCGTGACGACGGCCACTTTTCCGGACAAGTCGATTCTCATCCCCACCCTGCCCCGAGTGTGGAACTCTCCTTGCAATTCCGCATTCCGCACTCCGCATTCCGCATTTGCGTCAGGCCGCCTCCAGGAAGCCCGCCACCTCGTCGGCGGTTCCCAGGGAGGTGACGGTCGCACCGGGCACGATGCGCCGCAGCAGCACGGCGAGCACGTTCCCCGGCCCGACTTCGATGAACCGGGCGTCCGCTCCGGCGAGCTCGGCGGCGCGCTGCATGCAGGTGACCCAACGGACGGGGGCGGTGAGCTGGTCGGCGAGCAGGCGGCGCGCCCGCGTCGCGTCGCGCACGGGCTCGGCCGTCGCGTTGGCGATCACCGGGAACAGCGGGTCCTGGAACGGCGCGTGCTCGAGGGCCAGCCGCAGGTGATTCGCCGCCGGCGCCATGAGGGATGAGTGAAACGCGCCGCTCACCTTGAGTGGCACCACGCGCTTGGCACCGCGCGCTTTGCACGCCGCCCCCGCCTTCGCCACGGCCTCGGGATCGCCCGAGATCACGGTCTGGTCGGGCGCGTTCAGGTTGGCGGCCACGACCACCGCGCCTCCGCTCGACGCGGCGCGGCACGCCGCCTCGACCTCGGCCGTCGCGAGTCCGAGCACCGCCGCCATGGTCCCTGGGCGCTCCGTGCCGGCCTGCTGCATCAACTCGCCGCGCCGCCGGACCAGGGCGGCCGCGTCGGTGGGCGCGAGTGCCCCCGCGGCGATGTACGCCGAGTATTCGCCGAGGGAGTGTCCCGCGGCCGCGACGGCGGCGCCGTCGACCGTCGCTCCCACGATGGCGAACACCGCCGCGCTGTGTGCCAGGATCGCCGGCTGCGCGTTCTCGGTTGCCGTGAGCCGCTCCTCGGGTCCTTCGAACATCAGCCGACTGAGCGGGAAGCGCAGGGTCTCGTCGATCGCCCGGAGGGTCTGCCGCGCCTCCGGGAACCGCTCGGCGAGGTCTTTGGCCATCCCGACTTTTTGTGCACCCTGTCCGGGGCAGAGCCAAACCGTGGTCTTCGCGGCTACCACTGCACCACCAGGCTCGCCCAGGTGAGCCCCGCGCCGAATGCGCAGAACATCACCTTCATGCCCGGTTTGAGTCGTCCGCAGCGGACCGCCTCGTCGAGCGCGATTGCGACCGACGCCGCCGACGTGTTGCCGTAGCGATCCACGTTCACATACACCTTGTCCATCGGCACGCCGGCGTGCTTGGCGGTGGCCTCGATGATCCGGATGTTCGCCTGGTGGGGAATCAGCAGGTCGATGTCGGCGCTGGTGAGACCGGCGCGCTCGAGCGCCTTGTCACACGCGTCCGCCATGGAGAGGACGGCGGCTTTGAACACTTCGCGCCCCGCCATCTGGATGTAATAGGAATGGTCGGTGAGCAAGGCGGCGTCGGGCGGGTGCGTGGCGCCGCCGCCGGGGCGGTACAAGAGCTCGGCGAGCGCGCCGTCGGATTTCATGTAGCTCGACAGGATGCCCCGCCCGCCGGTGCTCTTGCGCACCAGGGTCGCTCCGGCTCCGTCGCCGAACAGCACGGCCGTCGCGCGGTCGGTCCAATCCATGATCGACGTGAGCTTCTCCGAGGCCACGACGAGCACTTGCTCGGCCTGCTCCGAAGCCACCAGCCCTTCGGCGACGTTGAGCGCGTACAGAAAGCCCGTGCACGCGGCCTGGACGTCGAACGCCACCGCGTGCTTGGCGCCCAGCAGGGCCTGGAGATCGCAGGCCTGTGAGGGGAGGAGCCGATCGGGCGAGCAGGTGGCCACCACGAGCGCGTCGAGATCGAGGGGCGTGAGGCCCGACTCCTGCAGTACCTGCTCCGCGGCGGCCTTGCCCATGCAGGCGTTGGATTCGTCGGGCGCCGCCACCCGCCGCTCCCGGATCCCGGTGCGCTCGCGGATCCACTGGTCCGACGTGTCGAGGATCTTCGAGAACTCGTCGTTCGTCATTACGCGCTTGGGCGTGTAGCGACCGGTCCCCCGGAGCTCCGCGATCGGGCGCTTCACCGGGCGGCGCTCCCCCCAGCAAGCTCGGCACCGATGTCCTGGTCGAGATGGCTCTCCACCATGTGCGCTGCGACCCGTACGGCGTTCATAATGGCGCGCGCGGGCGAGGCGCCGTGACAAATGATCACCACGCCTTTCACGCCCAGCAGGGGCGCGCCGCCGTACTCGGAGGAGTCGAGGAACTTGAAGAGCTGCCGTGCTTCCGGCCGACCCAGGACGTCCGGGAACGCCTGCTTCATCATGCCCATGAACATCCGGCCGGCGGACTCGTAGAACTTGAGGATGACGTTGCCCACGAAGCCGTCGCACACGACGACGTCGATCCGCCCCTTCTTGCACTGGCCCGCCAGGATGTCGCGGCCTTCGACGTTCCCGACGTACTTGATGCTCGCCGTCTGCATGAGGAGCTGGTGCGCTTCCTTGACCACCGCGTTGCCCTTCTCGTCCTCTTCGCCGACGTTCATGAGGCCGACGCCCGGCTCCGACCGGTCCAGCACATCGCGCACGTACACCGAGCCGAGATGGGCGAACCCCACGAGCTCGCGGGCGTCGCAGTCCACGTTCGCGCCGCCGTCGATGACCAGTACGGGATGGACCGCGGTCGGGAACAGCGGGCCGACCGCCGCCCGCTGCACGCCCTCGTGCAGCCGTAGCAGCAGCGTCGCGGCGGCCATCACCGCGCCGGTGTTGCCCGCCGAAATGAAGGCGTCCGATTTACCCTGCTTCTGCAGCCCGAGCCCGACCGCTATGGAGGACCGCGGCTTGCCCTTGACAGCGGCCAGCGGCTTCTCGCCCATCCCCACCACTTCGGGCGCCTCGACCACTTCGAGGCGGCTGCGATCGACGTTCGCGCCGCCGGATGCCTTGAGCGCCGCTTCGATGTCGGCGGTCCGCCCGACGAGCTGGATGCGGAAGGTTGCGGGGAGGTCGCGCAGAGCCTGCACGGCCCCCTCCACTTCCACGCGCGGTGCGTTGTCGCCGCCCATCGCATCCAGCGCGATCCGAATCACCGTCAGGCGTCCTCGACCGGCAGGCGTTGCTCGTCGCGGTAGTAGCCGCAGGTCGGGCAGACCCGGTGGGGGCGCTTCAGGTCGCCGCAGCGCGGACAGGGTTGCAGCGCGATCGGGGCCGCCTTGTAATGCGTGCGGCGTGCGCGCTTCTTCCGCTTGGATGTCCTTCGTTTCGGTACGGCCATGAGATCATCCTTTTCAGTCTCGGAGCTTGTCCTTGAGAGCGGCCAGCCCTTGCCAGCCCTGGTCCACGGCCGGTGGGCAGCCACACGGGCCCGCGTTCAGGTCTTTCCCGCAACGCGGGCACAGCCCGCGGCAGTCGTCCCGGCAGACTACCCACCGGGGTACGGCGAGCAGCAACTCCTCCCGCACCGCGGGACGGAGGTCGATCTCGGTCGCGTCAGGCGCCAGAGGATACGAGCTCGGGTCCTCCAGGGCGTCGGGGTCCCCGGAGAATAGCGCGTCGACGGTCGCCACGACCGGGATGGGTACGGGCGCGAGGCACCGCCGGCACTGCCCCGCCATGCGCGTGCTGAGGGAGCCGCGCCAGTAGAATCGTCCCTCGCCGGCACCTTGCAAACGGCCTGCCACGCGCACCGGCTCGGCCAGCACGACGTCGAGGCCCTCGAACAGGGGATCGCTCCCTGCGAGCTGGCCCTGGGTTTCCACCGGACCACGGGCGAGCTCTCGGAGGTCGACCTGTAACATGAGCAACCGAAGCTAAACCCTTGTGGCACTTGCGTCAAGCGAACTGCTATGGGCGGCCGTGGAGGTCGCGTAACTCGCCCTCCGGAAAGAAAAAGGCCACTTCGCGGGCGGCGTTCTCGGGTGCGTCCGAGGCATGGATCGCGTTCCGCTCCTTGGACTCGGCGTACAGCTTCCGCACCGTGCCGGGCTTCGCCTCGGCCGGGTCGGTCGCACCGATCACCTCCCGCAGGCGCGCGACGGCGTCGTCCCGCTCGAGCGCGAGGGCCAGTGCGGGCCCCGATGTCATGAAGGTCACCAGAGAGCGGTAGAAAGGACGGGCCTGATGCACTTCGTAGAAGGCCTCGGCTTGCGCGGTGGTGAGCTTGATGAGGCGGGCGGCGCGGACGGCGAACCCCGCCGCCTCGAGGTGCGCAAGGATCTTTCCCGCGAGACCGCGGGCGACCGCGTCGGGCTTGATGATGGCGAGCGTGAGCATGTGAAGGGGCTAGGGGCTAAGGGGCTAAGGGGCTAAGGGGCTAAGGGGCTAAGAGGCGATGAGGCGGCGGACCACGTCGGCCCGGGTCAGGAACCCAACGACCACGCCCTCGCGAACGACGGGGAAGCGGTCGACGTCCTTGGAGCTCATCAGATTCGCCACGTCCGCGAGCGTCTGGTCTTCCGCGAGGCAGAGCACCGACCGGGCCATGGCCTCTTTCGCCGGAATGAGCTGCGGATCGGTGGAGCCGCGCTGCAGCTGGGAGCGCGTGGGGATGTGAAACTCCCCGGTCTTGGTGCGCTGTACGAAGTGCGGGATCAGGAAGCGCAACAGCTCGCGGTGCGTGATCATCCCGATGAGCGAGCCGCCGTCGTCCACCACCGGCAGCGCACGGATGTCGTGCTCCACCATGAGGCGCGCGACATCGCCCAGCGTGCGCTCCGGGCCGACGGTGATCGCCTGGGCGGTCATGACGTCCCGCACCGTGAGCTGGCTCGGCAATTCCACCGCATCCAGCGCGGCGAGCGTGACGACCTGCTCCGGGGTGCGCGCCGCGAGCAGCCCGAGCACCGTATCGGGATGCGCCAGCGTGCGGGCGAACGCCCCCACGACCTGGAGGTATAAGGCGGCGTCGCGCATCGGCGCCACAATGAAGATCACCACCCGCGCGGTCCGTTGGGGGTCTTTCTCCCAGCGGATCGGTGTGGCGGAGATGCCGACTGCCGTCACCAGGCCGCGCACCGCCTCGGTGCGGAAGTGAGGGAGAAACGCGTGCTCGCCGACGCTCACCATGTCCTCGGGCCACGTGTGCCGGATCACGGCATTGAGGCGCTGGGGATCGGCCACCGCGCCCGCCTCGATAAGGCGTTCGGCCAGCCGCTCGGTCGCCTCTTTCACGGTCGTGGCGTGGAGCGGGACGAGGATGTGCTCCGACTTGAGCACGTCGCGGAGCTTCACAGCCGCTCCTTGAGGAGCGGCACGACGTCCGCCGGCCGTTTCATGACGGCGATGCCCGCTCGCGCGAGCGCCGCCATTTTCTCGGCGGCGGTACCGCTCGAGCCCGAGATGATCGCGCCGGCGTGTCCCATGCGACGCCCGGGCGGGGCGGTTTGGCCGGCGATGAAGCCGATCACGGGTTTGGTCACCGCCTGCTGCACGAAGTCGGCGGCCTGCTGCTCGTCGGTGCCACCGATCTCACCGATCATGACGACTGCGTCGGTCTCGGCGTCCGCTTGAAAGGCCGAGAGGCAGTGGATGAAGTTCGTGCCGATGAGCGGGTCCCCGCCGATCCCCACGCAGGTGGATTGACCCAACCCCTGGGTGGACAGCTGGTGCACGATCTCGTACGTCAACGTTCCGCTGCGCGACACCACGCCCACCCGGCCGGGCAGGCAGATGTTGCCGGGGATGATGCCCACCTTGCTCCTGCTCGGGGAGATGAGCCCGGGGCAGTTGGGTCCGATCAACCGGGCGCCGCGCTCGTGCAGATACGGCAGGACGCGCGTCATGTCCAGCACCGGAATCCCCTCCGTGATGCATACGATCAACAGGATGCCGGAATCCGCGGCCTCGAAGATCGCCGAGACGGCGACCGCAGCCGGGACATAGATCACGGAGGTGTTGGCCCGCGTCTCACGCACCGCGTCGGCGACGGTGTCGAACACCGGGACCACGCCCTCGAACAGCTGTCCGCCTTTGCCGGGCGTGACCCCGGCCACCACCTTGGTGCCGTAGCCGATCATCTGCCGCGTGTGGAAGGAGCCGTCGCGACCGGTGATGCCCTGCACCACCAGGCGCGTCTGCTGATCGACGAAGACGCTCACGCGGCCTTCGCCCGGGCGACGGCCTGCTTCACCGCCTCGTCCATATCGGTGAGCGCCGAGAAGCCCGCCTGCGTGAGGATCTGGACCCCCAATTCCTCATTGGTGCCGGTGAGTCGGATGACGAGCGGCACCTTGAGCGGTAATGCCTTCGTGGCCTGGACGATCCCGTTGGCCACGTCGTCGCCCCGAGTGATGCCCCCGAAGATATTGAACAGGATGGCTCGAACGCTCGGGTCCGCGGTGATGATCCGGAGGGCGCTGACGACTTTCTGAGGGTTCGAGCTCCCGCCGATGTCGAGGAAGTTGGCGGGCTCGCCGCCGTAGTACTTCACCAGATCCATCGTCGCCATCGCGAGCCCGGCGCCGTTCACGCAGCAGCCCACGCTGCCCTCGAGCTTGATGAAGGTGAGCCCGGCCTCGCGTGCCGTGACCTCCGAGGGAGCATCGGCGCTCGAGTCGCGCAGCGCGGCGATGTCAGGGCGACGGTCGAGCTCGTTGTCGTCGATCACGATCTTGGCATCGAGGGCGGCGACCGCGCCGTCGCGTGTGGTGACGAGCGGATTGATCTCCGCGAGCGAGGCGCCCACGGCATAAAAGGCCGTGTACAGCCGCTGCATGATATCCGCCGCGGTGCGTGCCTGTGCGATGTCGCGGTAAAGCTTCAGCGCGAGCCCCAGGGCTTGATGCGCGAGCAGGCCGTAGCGGGGATCCACCGCCAGCCGGTGGATCTTCTCCGGTGTCCGGGCCGCGACCTCTTCGATGTCGATGCCGCCGGCCGCGCTCACCATCAGCACGGGACGCTGGGAGGTCCGGTCGACGATGATGCCCACGTAGCTCTCGGTGGCGATGTCGGCCGCAGGCGCCACGAGCACCCGACGCACGATGAGGCCCTTGATGGTCATGCCCAGGATCTTGGCCGCGTGCGCGGCGGCCTCGTCGGCGTTCGCGGCGAGCTTCACACCGCCGGCCTTGCCCCGCCCGCCGGCATGCACCTGCGCTTTCACCACCACGGACCCGCCCCCGCCCCCGCCCCCGCCCCCGCCGCCCAGGCGCGCGGCGATCGCGCGGGCCTCGTCCGCCGTGGTCGCGACCTCTCCGGGCGGCACCGGGATGCCGTACCGCCGCAGAATATCGCGTGCCTGGTATTCGTGGAGATTCACACTCCGTCCCTCGTGATAGTGGTGCCGGCCTCGCCCCGCAACGCCGCGAGTCCCTGGGACAGGTCGGCGATGATGGCGCGCTGCTCTCCGACTCGCTCTCCAGCGGCCGTGCGGACGAAGGCGGCCGCCGCTTCGACCTTCGGCCGCATGCTGCCGGTGCCGAGCTCCTTTCCGGCGAGCAGATGATCCGCCTGGGCGAGGCTCAAGCGGCGGATGGCCTTTTGGTGCGGCGTACCGAAGGCGTGGTACACGGCGTCAACATTCGTGAGGATCAGCAGCGCGTCGGCGGCGATGTCCCGGCCGAGGATGGCCGCCACACGGTCCTTGTCGGCGACGGCGTCCAGTCCCTCGAGGCGCAGGGTCGGGTCGTCGTATACGGGGGGCCCGCCTCCTCCACACGCGACCACGATGTGTCCGGCGGCGACGAGGTGGTGAATCAACTCCCGCTCGACCACGGCGATCGGTCGCGGGCTGGGCGCGAGCCGCCGCCACCGGCCCCGCTGCTCCTCCCTCACGGGAACGCCCCGCGCCTGGAGTCGCGCCACCCGCGCCGGATCGAGCGCGTGGCCGATCGGCTTCGTGGGACTGCGCAGGTTCGGGTCGTGCGGGTCGCACAGCGTCTGGGTAATGAGCGTGACCACCTGGCGCGTGACGCCGGCACGGGCGAGCGCGTTCTGCAGCGATTGCTGGATCATGTAGCCCATCCAGCCGGCTGTAGCGGCCACGAGGACGCCCAGCGGCAGCGGCTCCACCTGGTCGGCGGCGATTTCGTTGCGGGCCAGCTCGTCTCCCACCTGCGGGCCGTTGCCGTGGACCAGGGCGATGCGCCACCCCTCACGCGCCAGATCCACGATCGGGGCGAGGCTCGCCCGCGTGTGGCGGAACTGGTTCGAGATCGTGGGCCGCTCCTCCGGCGGGGCGACGGCGTTGCCGCCGAGAGCGACCACAATGGTGCCTTCGTTCACGGCGGCGCAACCTAGTGCCGTTCCAACCGGTTGTGAAGTACGTCCAGATCCGTGCCTAGGATTGGGGGTTGGAACGGCACTAGCGGCGCTCGGGGGCGGGAGCAAGCTTGCGGCGCCCCAGGCCGAGCAAGTCCTTCAACTGGGCATACAGCTGGCCGAACCTCTCCAGATTGCCCGCGGCGAGGGCCGCATCGGCCTGCGCCGCGAGCTGCTGCGCCAGTCGCCACCGCGCGGCCAAGGCCGTGTCGGCAGGCGAGCGTGTCTCGCCACTCGAGGCGAGAAGGCTGCGGAGGGCGGCAGCCACGCTCCTGCCCTGCCCGCGGTGCTCGCCCCACGAGAGAAACACCGTGTCGATGCCGGTGGGTGGACTCCCGGTGGGGGCTTGCGTGAACAGCGCTTGCCCGGAGAACAGGGCGCGGGCCACGTTCCAGAGTCGAGGCACGCCGGGTGCCGTGGTGTTGGGGGAGCCGACCAGCACCGGTGGGAGGCGTGCGGTCAGGCCGGGCCGCCACACCGACACGCGAGGCCCATCGGGTGTCATCGTCGCCGCCACGAGGGCCGCGAGCGTGCTTCCCGCTTCGAACCCCTGGGCCATCCACACGTGGGGCGCCTCCGTCGAGCCTTCGACGGTGGGTGCCACGAGGTCGAAGGGGTCCCTGGGTCGCGAGCTCCACGCCGTCGTGTCCGTGCGCCAGCGCTCCACGAGCGCCGTTGCCGCGCGGAACGCTCGCCCGGGGAACGGGAGCTGCGCGCGCAGGGCCGTGGGCAGGCTGTCGAGCGGTCGAATCAGCGGCGCGAGGAGTCGCGCCCACGCGGCGGCGAGCGAGTCGGCCCCGGGGGAGAGGTAGAGCCGCGTGTCCCCGTCGGCGGCGTTCACGGCGCCGACCAGGCCGGCGTGCAGGTACCGCACCGAATCGCGGCCGCCTCTCCCGTCGTCCACCGGGCCGGCGAGCGGAAACACGTCCGCCGTGAAGTACCCGTACGCCACCCACCACAGAGCGCTGTCGGCGATCACGGGGGCGGCGGCGTCGAACGAAGCGATCGGTGCAAGCCGCTCCAGCCGCTCCAACACGTCCCGCCGCCACAGGAGGACCAAGCCGTCGGTCTCGTGGCGCGCCAACGCCGGGCTTTGCAAGGCCCACGCGAGCGCGGTCCGGCGCCACCAGCCCGTCAGGGCGATTCCCGAGTGCCGCAGCGCCGGCCAGCTGTCGGGGGTCGCGACTGCGAACTCCGTGAACCGGGGGCCGAACCACGCTGTGGAATCGCGCGTCGCGACCGGTGCGAAGGTGAGGACGGTGTCGTCCTCGACGGCCGCCAGCGGTCGCCCGACGTGGGCCGACGCGCCGCGGTGGATCGCAACCCAACCGGGGGGCGGCTGCCGGAGTGCGAGGCTGTCGAAGTCGGGGCGGAGCGCCACGAGCCAAGTGGCTCTTCCGTCGCCCAAAGAGTGCGGCGACAGGCCCGCGGCCGTGGGCGCCGACTGCGGGCGGACGAGACTACGCCGGGAGGCGGCCGCCGCGAGGACCCGCTGGGCGTCCCAGATGGGGATGGCCGTCGCCGCCGCCTCGGGGCCCGGGAAGCCCGGCGGCGCGCGCTCCACGAGCGTCGTGACGCCGAAGGCGAGCCCTTCGAGCCGCCGCCGCTCCGCCACAAGGGCCGTGTCGGGATCGGCCCCGTTTCGACCGCGCGGGCCGGCACTCGCCAGAGAGCCGGGAATGACGGCGAATCCGAGCAGCGACGCGACGACCAGGGCGCCCCAGGTGGTGATGAGCAGCACGGGCCTCTCTCGCAAGCCCCACACGAGGCTCACGACGGTCGCCGCGACGCCTCCGCCCGTGACGATCGGCGCGGCGGCGAGACGCGCATCGAGCGCACGCCGCGTCAGCGCTCCGTGCAGTCCGGCGACGGATTCCGCGGGATCGAGCAGGGCGCCCCAGGTGAGTGTGAGCGCGAGCAGGGCGAGCAGTACGCCGAGGTGCGCCCGGGCGTGCGCGTTCGCGTAAGGCAGCCAGCGACGGAACCGCAGCGACCCGATTCCCACGTAGAGCAGCGCGACCACGACCGCGGCAGAGCACACCGCCACCAGCGCAAGCTCTCGCAGCCGCTCGGTCCAGGGCAGTCGTCCCAGGTAATAGCCCAGGTCCTGTTGCAGCACGGGGTCCGTGATGCCGAAGGTCGGTGGGCGCGACGCGAGCGCCGCCGGCATCCACCAATCCCCGGTGCCGAGCGTGAGCAGGAACCCGAACACGACACCGCACGCGATCGTGCCCGCGAGCAACAGGGGTTGCGGCACCGCCTCGACGATCTCCAGGTCGCCGAGCCGACGAGACAGCTGCATGGAGCCGATCGAGCGGTAGACGAACAGGAGATTCGCCGTGCCCCAGGCGATCGCGCCGACGAGCAGCAGCCCCGACACCAGCCGGGCGAAGTCCCGGGCCGCGAGGTACGCGGTGCCGCCGGGCAGGCTCGCCCCCCACGCGCGCTCGGCGGTCTCGAGGGCGAGCCAGCGCCCGCCCACGAGCCCCGCAACCAGGAGTCCGACTCCGACGAGCAGGGCCCGGCGGCGGACGACGGCCTTCACGCGCCCGGGCTCTGAGCCGCCAGCCAGCTCTCGACTTCGGTCCGGTAGGAAGCGAGCGCCGCCGCGGTGGCCGCTTCGAAGCGGAGCACCAGCACCGGCTGGGTATTCGACGCACGCAGCAGTCCCCACCCCTGCGCGAAGGTGATGCGGACGCCGTCGAGCGTGGACACGGGGTACTTGGCGGCGAAGTGCCGCGCGGCACGCTGTACGATCTCGAATTTCCGATCGTCGGGGCAGTCGACCCGCAGCTCGGGCGTGGCCACGGTGACGGGAAGATCGGCGAGGAGCCGGGAGAGAGGCCCTCCCTGCTCCGCGATGTAGCGCAGCAAGCGGGCCGCCGCGAACAGCGCGTCGTCGAAACCGTACCAATCGCCACCGAAGAACATGTGGCCGCTCATCTCGCCCGCGAGCGGTGCGCCACTCTCTTTCATCTTCTGCTTGATGAGGGAGTGGCCGGTCTTCCACATGGTGGGCACGAGGCCCGCCCGCGTCAGCTCGCGCGGGAGCACCTCGGAGCACTTCACGTCGAAGATCACGGCGTGACCCGGACCCATGCGGCGTGCCAAGTCGCGGCCGAGCAGCACGAGCAGCTGGTCGCCGAACACGGGGCGACCCTGCTCATCCACGGCACCAATGCGGTCGCCGTCGCCGTCGAAGGCGATACCGAGTTCTCCCTTTTCGCGACGCACGGCCGCCTGCAAGTCGCGCAGATTCTCCACCACGGTGGGATCGGGGTGATGGTTCGGGAACGTGCCGTCGGACTGGCAGAACAGCGGGACGACGTCGGCGCCCAGGAGCTGGAGCGCGTCCACCGCGATGACGCTCGAGACGCCGTTGCCGCAGTCCACCACGACCTTGATCTTGCGGGGCAGCGGGCCGTTGCGCTGCACGATCGCGTCCCGATAGCGCGGCAAGATCGAGCTGTCCTCACTGCGCCCGCCACCGGGGCGGCCGGGGGTGCGTCCCTCTTCGATGAGACGCCGGAGATCCTGGATGTCCGCGCCGGCAACTGCGTCGCCGCCGAGGACGCACTTGAAGCCGTTGAACTCGGGCGGATTGTGCGAGCCGGTCACCTGGACGCCGCCGTCCACGTTGAGCACGTGGGTCGCGAAGTAGAGCGCCGGCGTCGGCAGCTCGCCCACGTCGACGCCGTGGCCGCCCACGGCCTCGATGCCCGAGAGCAAGCCGTGCACGAGCCCAGGCCCGGAGGGGCGGTTGTCCCGGCCGACGGCGAGCCGCGGCGCGCGCCCCAGGCGCTGCCAGCCGAGCGTCGCGATGGCCTGGCCGATGGCGCGAGCGACCTCCGGCGTGAGCTGGTCGCCCACGATGCCGCGGATGTCATACTCGCGAAAGATGGCGGCGGGCGGGTGCATGGGGACCCCGGCGTCAGCGCCCCGGCGGCGCGGGCGACGGCGGCGTGGATGAGGGCGGGGCGGGCGCCGTGACTGCCGGCACGGCGTGCAACCCGTCACCGCTCGACTTCGCCAGGTCGAGCAGGCGATTCGGGCGAATGCCGAGGAAGAGCAAACCGGCAACCGACACCGCTACCACGGCGCCACCCAGCCGACCGATATGCATACCCGAATGGGCCTGCTCGAACGGCTCGGGCTGCATGTACATCGCCATGATCACGGGGAGATAGTAGCCCGCCGAGATCACGCTCGTAAGGACGAGAATCGCGGCGAGCGGGAGCTGACCGGTGGCGGTGGCGGCGACGAGGATGTACCACTTGCCGATGAATCCTGCCGTCCCAGGGAAGCCGAGCAGGGACAGCATGCAGACCGCGAGCGCGAACGCGAGCCCCGGCCGTCGTGTCCCGAGGCCCGCGAGGTCGTCGATCAGCACGTCGCGCTCACCGTCCCGTCCCTTCGCGGCGAGGAGCGCGAACGCGGCGAGCGTGGTCAGTGTGTACGCAACCAGGTAAAACAAAAAGGCCCCCGAGCCCGCCCTCGTCCCGGCGGCGACGGCGACGAGCAGGTATCCCGCGTGAGCGATCGACGAGTACGCGAGCATCCGCTTCACGGTCCGCTGAGCCAGCGCGACCAGGTTTCCCACCACCATGGTCGCCACCGCGAGCCACCAGACGATCTGGTGCCACGCCGGCACACCGCCGAAGGCTTCGCCCAGGACGCGGAGCAGCGCCGCGAACGCCGCGGCTTTCACGGCCGTCGCCATGTAGCCGGTGACCGGGGTGGGCGAGCCGTCGTACACGTCCGGGGCCCACATATGGAACGGGACCGCCGCCACCTTGAACCCGAACCCCACGAGCAGCAGGCCGAGCCCGATCAGGAGCATCGGAGTGTGCTCCAGTCCCAGCGTCCTGACCTGAACGCCGATCTGGCTCAGGTTCGTGGTGGCGGCCGCGCCGTACACCAACGCGATCCCGTACAGCAGGAAGCCGGAGGCGAACGCTCCCAGGAGGAAGTACTTGAGCGCCGCCTCCGCGGCGGCGGCGCTGTGGCGGTTGATCCCGGCGAGCGCGTAGACCGCCACGGACATCAGCTCGAGCCCGAGGAACACGACCATCAGATCCTCGCCGCCGACCATGAGCATCGTGCCCAGCGTCGCGAAGAGCAGCAGCGCGTAATACTCCGGGGCGAGCAGGCGCTCGCGCTCGAGGTAGTCGAACGACACCAGTACGGTCAGGCCCGCGGTGCCGAGGAGCAGCCCATCCGTGACGAAGCGGAAGTCGTCGACCGCGATCATAGCCGGGGCGCCGATCGCGCGCGCCGTGTGCCACCACAACCACCACGCCGCTGCACCCGCGGCCGCGAGCCCCGCCAGGGTGACCCACCCCGCCACCCGCAGGTCGGCGGGCGTGCGGTGCCGCCACGCGATCACGAGCAGGAGCACCATGCCCACCAGCGTGAGCGTCAGCTCGGGGAGCAATGCCCGGAGCAGGTCGCGCGCGTTCGCGAGGTCGAGGCTCACCGGGCCGCCGTGAACGAGGCCGCGTTGAGCCGCACCGACTGAATGAGCTGCCGGGCGCTCGGCTCCATCCGTTGCAGGATGGGCTTCGGGTACACCCCGATCCACAGGATGCAGGCGAGCAGCGGCACGAGCACTGCGATCTCGCGCAGCGAGAGGTCGGCGAGCTTCGCGTTCACGGCCTTGTCGAGGGGATTGAGAATCACGCGCTGCAGCGCCGTCAGCAGGTATGCGGCGGCCACGATCACGCCGGTCGTGGCCAGGCCCGTCGCAATCGGGTAGGTGCGGAACGACCCCACCAACACCAGGAACTCACCGACAAAGCCATTCGTCCCCGGAAGGGCGATCGATGAGAGCGACACGATCGTGAGAATCGCGGCGAACAGCGGCACGACGCGCGCGATGCCGCCGTAGGCCTCGATGAGCCGGCTGTGGCGGCGTTCGTAAATCATGCCCACCAGGAAGAACAGCGCGCCGGTCGAAATCCCGTGGTTGATCATCACCAGCAGCGCGCCCTGCACGCTCTGCAACGTCAGCGCCCAGATGCCGAGCATCACGAACCCGAGATGCGCGACGGACGAGTAGGCGATCAGCTTCTTGAAGTCGGGTTCCACAATCGCCACGAGACCGCCGTAGATGATGCCGATCAGGGACAGGGCCACGATGACGAGCTGCACGTT
>WNGR01001702.1_pt1 | contig 27565 bp, 20 predicted proteins | sample 5407581 | NCBI WGS metagenome assembly WNGR01 (sample SAMN13153383, study PRJNA577476) | soil metagenome | isolation source: 80 cm soil or saprolite under Garry oak tree replicate 2 | place: USA:California | collected 2016-06-15
TCTTGGGCAAACTTCTCGCGGAAGTCGGTTTCAAGCGGATTGCTGGTGCTCGCCCAATAATCAAATGTCGTAGCCGTAAGTTGGATCACGGTGCTCGATTCAGGCTGGTTGGCGACGAGTATGTAGCTCTCCGCGAAATGTCCCGGAACATTGCGCAGCTCTTTGACCGCTTCGACCGCCGGCTCGGAAAGATGCAATACATCGCTGAGTCGCGAGAGTTCGCCTAACTGTGCACAGATGAACTTGGCCTCCGTGTTTTGCAGGATTGCCAGTCCAACCGTATGCGGCGACTCGGCTGTGCCCACGAAGTCTTCAATTCCTTGGCTGGCGGCGATAATTGAGCCATATCGCTTCCTCGCGGTGCGGAAGGCGTTGAGGATTTGCGCTCCCAGCACCGGATCAGCCAACATCGCCCAGACTTCATCGAATACCGCTATTGTCGCGCGGCGATTTCCGCCAGTGTCTTTACGTCCGATCTGCTGATCGATGGCTCGCGCAATCGTGAATGCAACAGCGGTCTGGAGTTCTGGCGATTCCTTCAGGCCGTCGATGTCATAGCAGATGATGTCTTCTGCCTTTTCGAATTCGGGACTCGTTTCGCGGTCGAATAGTTGTGCGTAGACACCCTCGCCCGTCCAGCGATTGAGCTTCAGAGCTACGAGTTGTGCCAGTTGCTCAATCACCGAGTTCTCGCACGGGTAGTGCTCCAAGGTCCATTTCAGATCGGAGAAGCGCGGTGTCTTTCCGATGGCGAGAAGACGCTCGTAAGTCATCGGAACAGCCTTCTCCAGGAAGTTCAGCGTGACGGAATCGTCTGAGCCGGTCTTTCCTGCCATATGAGCCGCAAGCGAGGCGACGCCTGCGATCTGTGCCGAATCAGGCTCTCCGCTGTTCACCTGAAGATCCCAGGGGTTCTTCACCAGCTTTGTTCGAAGGCTGATTTCGCGGTACTGCCCGCCAAGCAGTTCGACGAGAGCGCGGTAATCTGCACCCTTGGTGACGATAGCGATTCGCGGATTCAGAACCTGCAATTGCAGTAGGAGCTGCTTTATTAGGAACGATTTGCCTGAGCCAGTCTTGCCGGTGACGAGGATGTTGCCGTTCGGCAACTCAGGACTGAATGGATCGAACCGGAGCAAAGTCCCTTCGCGTGTCCGGGCCAAGAAAGCCGGCTTCCCGTCGCCGGTGCCAATCCACGGACGCTCAATCGGAACGAAGTCAGCCGCTTGACCAGAAAGCAGCGTGAAATCGCGGTTCGTCTTGCGGACTCCATGAACGCCGGGCAGGAAAGCAATAAACGTTGGGAGCAGCGCCGTCTCTTCTCGGTATCCGCGCGCTCCGTTCATCTGGCCGAACGCCTGTAGGACAGACTCGACCCGTTGTGCCAGCTCTTGTTCTGCTTTCTCCCGCTCGGCCGAACTGCGCACCACCGTCGAAGTCGAAACAACTACCGCCAGTTCGATCTCGACAATACGCTGCGAGGACGTGATGGCAGAAGCCAGGGTGTCAACTGTGTCCTTCTCAAGCGCCGCTGCCTGGAAATCGCGACGCCGGCTGCCATCCTTCCGAAGTTGAAAAGCCAAGCTCTTCTTGAGCAACACCCGGAGTTTGCGAACCTTCGCAACCTGATCGGGGACGCGCACGTTCAAAACGACTTCGGATGAGAAATCCAACTCCATTAGCGGTCGGAGGAGCGAGGCAAACGTCGCTTCGGGCAGTTCCGAGAGCGTTACGACCGCCTTCAGGATCCCGCCGAGATCAAGGAGCCGCACTCCTTCGAACCAGTCGGTATTCGTCAGTGCTGCGGATTGCTTCTTGGCCTTCGGCAGTTGGCGATCCGCTGGGTTCAGCGCGTGATAGACCAACTCAACCAATTCAGGCTCAGTGAGCCGACGAAGCGGAGTTATGGCTTCAACGCCAAGGCGGTACGTTTCGAGGATGTGGCTGAATTCGCCGACTAGGCGATTGTGCTCTTCTCGATTCCGCTGGACGATTGCTCTTGGACGCGTTTCCTTCAGCGCTGCCCTCACTAGGTTTGCGAACTTTCCGAAGCCGTCTTGTACGAGCCCTTGCCACAACGCCGTTGCAAAGCGCGACGCAGCAGAGCGCGTTTCCCAGGTGCGCTTCGGTTTCCAAGAGACGAACATCAGAAGCCTGATTGAGCGCATCTGACCGGCATCAATGGCCGAACGCCAGAACGAGAGGCGGTTCTCTTCTAACCAGCCAGCAGGCACATTGGCGCAATTACCCAGCGCTTTTCGCCCTTCAAGGACTCGCGGAGTCTCGTAATCAATCAAATAGCGAAACTGAATTTCAACTTCTGGGTGCCGGATGCCCCTGACAAATGCGTCGAGTGCGCTGCTCAGCGCTTCGAGACGTTCAGCATTCGCGAACTGCGTCGCGATTCCAGAGCACTCCCATCCCGCACAGAAAGAGCCGTCTCTGCGCACGATCAAGCCATCGCGGATTTCCGAGATCGGAACTCGCACGGTAAGCGAAGACAGTTTTGCGTTACTTTCAGCTTGACTCTCAGAGGCTTGATGCGCTGTGGCGACTTGCGGCAGGAAAGCCGCCAGGGCGAGTATCACGACGGCAAGAGCCCCAATGAGTGCAGCAACGAGATGGATTGTCGAGGTCTCAATCATCGTTCGTCCTCGATCAGGTAAGACAACTCAGGAGCACCGCAACCCGCGCTGTGGGCCTTCGGGCGGAAATAGTGCTGAATCCACGCGACTAGGTATCCACGCGGTTTGCCGTGTTTCGCCCAGCGAATCAGCCCAACCAGAAGGGCAGCCGAGCCGTAAGTCATCACGGTTGAAACTGGGATCAAGCTGAGAATTACGCGATGAATGTTATCGCCAATCAGCCGCATGACGATTGCCCAAGCGATCACAAATCCCCAGTCCTCCAATTCGAGGCCCAAGAACTCCGCTCGAACTGAGAGCGACCGTGCAACGGGTTTGAGTCGAAGCGGCACGGCTCAGCCCGCGAAAGTGCGAAGCAGTTGCAGAACCGATGACAGAAGCAGTGCGCCGCCAGCACCAGCCCATTGCTTACCGCTGGGCCGCTCGCGGGCAATATTTGCCACTGCCCAAATGACGAGAAACCCGGCGCCAAAAATGCCAAGGCCTTGGGCATAACTGAGGGCATTCGAAAGAAACGAGCTGACTCGGTCGCCGCCAATCTGGGCGAATGCGGGCGAGGCAAGGAACAGCGTGGCGACACCTGATGCGATTGCGCGGGCGAAACGATGCAGTTCGATTCGGCTGATGATGCGAAACATCAGTGTCCTCCTTGCGAGAACATAATTGGGAGTCTGCCGGAGCGAAGGAGTTGGGAGCAGGATCAGCAAACAGGTAGGCAGCGTTTGCTGAAGAAAAATCCTGCTCCCGGTTGTTTACATCAGCGCTCTATTTCTGGGTCTCGCAACGTTTGCCCGAGTCACGCCGCAATCGGCGGAACTTCGGGTTCGGGCCGCGGCCCAGGGTGGGATCGCTCCGGTGAGAATCCCTTCTCACTCTTCCTAATGCACATCTCGCCGGAGAAAGTTTGCGTGTCCGAAGAAGAATTTGTTGAATTTTTATCGTTGAGGGCTGCTTGCGTGCCTCGAACGGACTGTTCTCCCCGGACAAGGCGACGCAAACGCTTGACGGTTCTGTACACCCGGAAGTAGAGGGCACGGGCGGATGGCCCGCCTTCCCCACTGCCCAACTCGTTGCGATGGAATCCGTCGCAATGGAATTTGCGAACGAGTTCGCATTCGCTCGCCGAGAGGACGCCCATACGCTGCGCTTTCGACAGAAGTTGCTCTAGGACAACGCCTTCCTCGAAATTGCGCGCTTGGGTTTCCGGAATGTTGCCAGCAATCTCCTCCAACGGAAGCGATTGCCGCAGTTCACCGATTGCCCACCGAAAAAGGCTCTGGCGAAACCTCCTCGCCAGTGCGGCAGGCAAATGGCCGTTGAGGCTCTGTATCTCCGGTGACCTCGCAGTCTCCAGAAGGCACACGGCCGCCTGTTGCGCGATGTCCTCAGGACACAGCCCAGGAAATTTTTGGCAAACCTCCCGATAAACCTTGTGGATAGCAGGGGCGTATGCAACGAGAAGCAATTGCTGCCCGATTTCCTCGGCAGTCCCGTCCGCAATGGAATCGACCAGAGCGTGCAGGATACCGTTCCAAGCCTTGTGATTTACAAGCTCGACCCGCTCGTGCTCGTGTAACTGCGCGATCACCTCAGCGGGCGAATCGAAGTGGTTCAGAATTGGGTAGTTGCGGGCAAGAGCCTGGAAGTGGGTTCGGGCTGTTTGTGTGCTTAACGAATTGAGCAGATATCGCTCAACCTGACATACAACACAGCAGCAGTTGTTCTCCTTGTTCATCGGCTAGTACTCCTGAGGGAGGAGCCGAAGGCCGCCGGATCGGGCGGGCCAAGCCTTCCATAGCAAGGTCTGACACGCCACGGCGAATGATTCGCAATCCGACGAACCAATCCAGAATTCCTCCTTCACCCTATAAGAGGGCGAAAAACGAAAAAACCTCAAAAAAAAACGAGGAATTCTTTCGGCTGACCGTTCCCCACTGTCAAGGCTGCGGAGTTTTGGCGTTCATCGGAGCGAAGACGAGGGGCTTGACAGGAGAAACGGACCGTTCAGGGAGCAAGTCTTTCAGCAGGCAGGACAGTATGGAACCGCTCTGTTAGACAGTCTGGTACCGGAACCTTCGAAAATTTCGAAAAACATGGGGCAAGTAAGCTCAGGTTCCGGGGGGGGGTGTAGGCTAACGCTTCTTGGAGGGTTTGTGGACACCCTTCAGCAATTCATCGACCGTGATATTGAGTCCGTCCGCGACACTCATCAATGTGTCGAGGCGCGGCCAACGTTTTCCAGTCTCCAGGAAGCCCATTCCAGTACGGCTCAGGCCGGATCGATGAGCCAACTCTTCTTGGCTTATACCTCTATCGAGGCGCAGTTCTTTGATTCGGTTCGCTAGCGAGCGTAGAGTCCGATCCGATTGCATCCCGGCGAGTGTGGAGTTAGCCTTTCATGTCGTCCACCGACAACTGTGTGCCACACAACTGAGCGCATAGATGTGATATGATTTCGAACAGCGGGACGCGCTCGTGCTTGTAACACGGACGCGCCCCTGACCACCGTGCTCGCGTAGACGAGGCATCGATGGCTGAGACGCATTCTACAATACGGTCGGCGTGTCCCGCGCATTCTCAGACGAGAGGACAACGCTGATGCTTCAATTTCCTGCTCCGCTTCCACCCGGAGAGATTCCACCACTGACCTGCTTCGAGCAGTTCATCCTGTGTTTCGCTCTGGTCGCGTTATCGAGCGCATTGCTTTCTTTTTTCCTTCCACGGCCGCTCTTCTGCAAGCTGTTCAAGATTGCTTTCCCATTCCTGCCTTCACAGCTTGGAGACGACGATGCGAAAGATTGACCCGAAAGAACGCAAGAAGCTGGATCGGTTCCACGAAAAGCGGAAGGCGAAACTGCGCAAGCAGTATCGGGAAATCCACGGCAAGACGCTCGACTACGTCACCCACAGCTACGAGGACAGCGACGGCGGCGGCTGGTTGTATATAAATCTCTACTTCACGGACGGGACGAACTTTTCGATGGATTTCAGCATCAACGAGCCCGCAATCGTGCCCCGCGTCATCGAGTACGGCGACATGTCCAGCGGGGACTACGAGAACATCCGAACCTACTACTACCGGAGGGAGAACCAGCGTGGCAGAGCCCGATGATCCTGAAGTCCTGAAAAAAGAAATCCTCGCCATGCTCGACAAGGTCGATGACAGGGGCAGCCTGCTGTTCTTCCAGTGGCTGCTGCGGCGCATCTTCGCCAAATATCCGATACCGGGTGACGACGAGCTACGAGCCCTGCATCAAGCCTTCATCCGAATACAAGCAGCGTTCCGGGCAAAGAAGAAGCCGAACCCCGAGGACATGGAGCTTGCCAGCAAATGGACGGAGGGCGACGAAGGCAGCATGGGGAGAGCATTGGGCAAAGCCGTGAAATTTTTTAGGGAGAAACGGGGAATGAGCAGGCTGCAACTCGCCAAAAAGGCACGCCTGCCGCTCCGACTCATACTGGCTATCGAGCGAGGCAAAGTGTTCGATATTTCTCTTCTGACAACCAACCTCACGAGGGGTCTCAATGTCGAGGCAGCGGAGTTGACGGACAAACTGTTGGATTTCGAAAGGGGCAGCAATGGGTGAGTGGAAAGTCCAACTCAGCTTAAGAGTCCGGCAAGACCTGCGCTTGGAGATGGAGGAATTTGCCGCACGGGAACGGCGCACGTTGGGCAACCTCGGAGAGATTCTGGTCAGTTGGGCGGTCGAACAGCTTCGGGAAGCTGGAAGCACGGAGAAACTATTCAGTAGGAAAATTCCTGTGCCGAGGAAGCCGGATGGGAATTACCGACGACTCTCTGTTGAAGAGCAAAGAACGAGGAAATAATTAAAACTGCGGTCGGGGATCGAGCTACGCGTGCCGTGATAAGATCACGAGCCGCGAACCTCGGAAGAGCGGTCGAACCTTTCGCTACGAACGCTGCCCGTTGGATGAATGAATGGACCACGAGGAAGCCGTGCGGTTGCAAAGCAGCAGAGAGAGATTTGCTCAGATGCAGGGCGTGAGATCTTCAAGGAAGAAGCAAGACGCGGGATGAGACCTCGGAGGACGTGACTTTTTCCTTCTGTTGATTTTTGGATTGTCGTGAGGTCAGCCAATGAATGACGCGGCAGACAAGCTGTCTTTTGCGACGGTGGTGCAAGCCCTAGGTGCCTTGGAGTGGACACTTGTGCGGATTGTTTTCAACGTCCGCGCAAGAACGGCAGTTGGCTTCCAACAATATTTGGCCAACGCGGGAATCGACATTCCAGAGTCAATTATTAAGTCGCCGAAATGGTTCGGAGCATTCCGCCGCGCTCCGTCGGTTGCTAACCATCGCAACGGATTCGGGGGCCTGCTGCGCGACAGGCTTATTGCGCTCCGCTTTGACGAAGACGTAGTTCGGGACGCGATGGAGGGGCTGGAAAAAGATATCTTGGAGTTATGTCTCGATGTGCAGAGTGCTGTTGCACATGAATTGCGACGAGATTTGCAAGCAGTTGGCGTTCATGTGGCGGCGTCAATTCTAGACTCCGGCAAATGGCGCGATGTGTTCGTCCGAGAGCAAGGGGAGTTACCGCCAGGAGCGGCCTCAATAGTGCGGGATGGAACGGACAGCAGTATCTTCTGGGCGGTCGAAGATTCCAAAGAGACCACTATCCGGCGCTGCGGCGCTTCAGGTCAGCGAGTAGCTCCATATAGCGATTAAAGCAAGGCGAACAACAGGTGAGGTGCTGGCTGACGAAAGGTTCGACTTCACTAGAAGGATGTTCAGCCAAGCGCGTCAATTCGCAATCGGGAGGACAGTCGATCCTCTGCGGATTTGGAAACGCCTCCGAAAGATAGGACTTCGCAAAGCCGAAGAATTCTTCCTCGTTGGTTTCCTTTCGTTTTGGCTCGGGCATCAGATCGCGTTACCTTAAATTCTTCACGCAGTCCGTCGCCTCAGTGTGCATGGCTACAGTCCGCTTTCGTATCTTAAATCTTGAGCCGTTCGCGCGCCTGTTGCAGCGCATGGCTGAACCGCGCCTCAGCTGCATGAGCTGACAGGCCGTGAACCTTGCCGACTTCCTCCCAGGAAAACCCCTGCATCCGCCGCCAAGCCATATCTTGCGCGATGAAATCGCATCGCGCTAGAACTTCATCCAGCAATATCTTATTGCTTAATTCCCGCGAGGCATCGGCCCACGGTGGCTCCGACTTTCGAGCGGTTTCACTAAGACCGACTACTAGGACTTCCTTGCGCTTCAGGTGATTCACGTGCCTCAGGAAGGCCCGAAACAAATACGCCCTCAGATCGCGAACCTGCACGGGATCACCACGAGGATCTTTCGTCCTCACCGCCCGCGAGACGATCGCCGCAACTTCCTCCAGTGCCGTCGTGACCACTGCTGGATCGCCAAGCAATCTTAGACCGTGTTCAAATGCTCTCGAATAGATTCCTTCAGCCGCCTCTAGCACTGCCGGCTCGATTTTCCTGCCGCGCCGGTCAACAGCGTTCAGGCGAAAGAGACTACGACCTTCAGCCGCCATTGTGGGTACAACCGGGGTTCCTACGAACAGGCCGGAAGCCTCCAGCGTCTTTGTGGATGTTTCAGACGAGTAGCGCTTCATCCCGGCTGCAGGCTGAGTGGCTGCCGGTCCGGGGTATTATGCTCCGGCGGGGAAGGCATATCAACTCATGTCTTACTGGAAGCGTCCGCCATTACTTCGTCTATACTTTGCGGGCGGCTAACCAGTCCCCGCGCACGCACGAGGGTGGAGAACATGCGCAAAAAGTGCTCTGTTCTGACGTTGGTTCTGTGCTTGACAATCATAGAAACTGTCGGCTGCGAACGGCTGTCACGTCCCGACGTTTCGGGAGTGTGGAAGGGAACGATTCAGGCGAGCGCCGCAGGCGGAAAAGAGAAGTGGCAAGGGCCTGCGGAGCTGACATTGAACCAAAATGGCGATGCAGTCACCGGAACTCTTGTCTTTACGCACCCACAGGGCGGAGGTGTCCAAGTTCCGATCAGTTCGGGCGTCGTTTCTAAAGACGCTGTGACATTCTCCGGGCAAAGTCAGTTTCCATTGGGTGGGTCTATCGAAATCACGTTCCACGGCAGGGTGAGTGGAACTTCGTTGTCTGGAACAACAGACATGACTTCTCGGGGGCTATTTGGAACCGTCGGAAATAGCGGCCCGCTGAGTCTAACGAAGCAATAAATAGCCGGCGGCGAAACGAGGGGCTGACGCGGCAAGGCTCTTACCTAGGAGAGCCCGCCATGCCTTCGCAGGATTTCGTGGATATGACAGCAACGCCAGTAGATCATAGCCAGTCTGTTTCGATGTTGCGGCTCACTGCCGAACGCCTGAAGAAAATCACATTCCCACAATTGGTCCGGCCAGCCCTGGGTCCAAATGCGCCGCCAACCATCGAATTGATTCAGTGGGCTATCCAGGCGTATGCGTTTCCTTGGATTCGCCACATGAACGCACTCATCAACGGCATAATCCTACTAATCGATAGCGATAACAAAGCTGGCGTGCGGATCATCGGACGATCTTCATTCGAGTTTTGCGCCCATAGCTACTACGTGAAAAAACACCTGAAGCAGTATCTTGACCAGAAAGACTTGGCTGCCGCATGGAAGTTTCTTCTACCTATTGGGACCGGAAGCCGCTACATCAACGAATTCCACAGCGCACCAGAGGTAAGCGAATTATTTCCCGTTGGGCCGCATATCAGCAAGGCGATCAATTGCTTCAAGGAAGCGATGCCGACAGAGGATGACTACAGCTATTTGAGCGAATTCTGCCATCCGAACATGATGACGTTCTCGCAGCATTATCTTTGGACGACTCCGTACACAATCGACTTCGTGGACCAGGTGGAATTCGGTGCTTTCGGAGCTATCGCCGGGTCAACGGTCCACGGATTGATAGCGATTCAAGAATTGTTGACAATAGGCAACGAACGTCAAATCAACGGAGCGATTGGCAGGCTTCTGACGGCAATAGTGGACCAACATCGTGAAGACAAGCCCTGAACCTGTGATTGGACAATGCAAGCTGTGCCTGCAACACAAGCAGCTTCAAGACAGCCATCTGATGCCGAGGGCTTTGTACGCGCCCGGCAAGAAGGGAATCCAGTTCGCAACGCGATCACAATCCGGCCAGAATCCAGAACACATGAAAGCGCACTTGCTCTGTTCTGATTGCGAACAACGGTTCAACCAACTTGGAGAATCAGAAGTTCTGCGATGGTTGGCTCCGAAGGCAAGAAAGGAATTTCCGCTGCATGACCGACTGCGGGTCGCCCTTCCATGCGGCGAGATTCCTCCGCACTCCGTTTACAACAGTACTGATGCGGGGTACTCCGTTTACAACGGTGATGATGTAGGTCTGGATACGGAAAAATTTGCCTACTTCACGCTCAGTGTGGCCTGGCGACGGTCGATTCACGAATGGATAAATTTCGACGGGACACCGCTTCCACGCTGGAATCTCGGAGCATTTGGAGAACAGATGAGGACATTCCTAGTCGGTGAAGCCGGGTTTCCACCGGACACAGCGATCATGATTGTCGTCTGCTCAGATCAACACTCCTGGCAGTTCTGGACCGCCCCGTCAACCGATACCGTTTGCTATTGCCTAGGGATTGAATTCTTGGCTCGCGGGGTTTACTTCCGGGCGCTCATGGGACATCACCTGCCGCCAAACGCTCGCCAGATCAGTTGTGCATCACCTCACGGGCGTATTCTGTACGGGCACTGTCGCAATATGACAGAAGAAAAGCTTTCGATACTCGCCGCTTTTCCGAATTGACTCATTCTGCGATCCTGATCTTTCAACCAAAGCAATAGTCTTTATCCCAATTTATCCCAATGCACCGAATTGCGTGCCCAAACCGTCCAGAGCTTGCCGAATGTGGTCTATACTTATCAATGGTTTAGGAGCGAGCCGAAGCGCAATCACCCGTCTTGAAAGCCGTTAGACTCGCAAGGGTCTCGTGGGTTCGAATCCCACCTCCTCCGCCACTAAACTCAAAGCTACGTTGGAGTTGCAGAGATTGCGCTTTCGCTTAAAGCGAGCGATTGCGCGGCTGTTTTATCCCGTTTTATCCCAACGGTGTCGAAAACCATTGTTTCTTCGGCAGGAGCTCCACTGTCTTTCGAATGATGCGCCTTCGAGTGCCGCAGCGGCCACTGGGACCATGAAGGCCTTCGGTGGTTCGATAACAGTCTTCAGCTGCGTCTTCGCCATGTGAGACGCATTCATTGGCTGAAGAGCCGCCCATTGTTTTTTCTCGCTCGTCTCGTCATAAAACTCAGATGTGAACGCAGTAGCTTGGAATCGTGATGCGCCAGAAAGGCCTTTGGAAGTGATTCAACTGAGAGCTTGGCCGGTTCATTCGCTGAGTCGCAACACGCAAGTGTGGTGCTTGAGGCATAGTGAGCGCAACGAACTTTGAAAATTTCATTTGACATTAACGGAAGAGAAACTATAGTGAGCGACTAGCTTGCCGTCGGTGTGTGTCCCCGCTTTGACGCGAGGCCGATATTTCTCGAATCTTTGGGCCAGCCCTGACTCAGAGAAAGATTAAGGTTGTGCCATCTGTCGCCTGCCGATTCCAGCCAGGTGGAGAGTGTGCAGATGCTGAACGTCAGAACCGCTGCCTCAGATCGTGAGCCACCTCGGGGACGCCCATTTGAGGAGTCAAAGAACCGACTAGTTGCGACCACCACGAGAATTGTCAGTGTTTCTGCCTGTGTGCTTTTCTTTGCCGTGCAAGTTGCTAACGGACAGAACATCACCACGTATGCAGGCGGTCCGCCTCCGAACAATCTTCCAGCTCTTTCGGCCAGTCTAGGTGAACCGGAGGGAGTGGCGGCAGACAAATCCGGCAACTTCTATTTCGTTTCGCAAGGGTTGAGTTCTGTATTTAAGGTCGATGCGACAGGCACCCTAAGCCTAGTGGCCGGAAATGGCATTTTTGGATTCAGCGGTGACGGCGGGCTGGCGACCGCCGCAAGTCTGAATTTTCCGCATACAGTAGCTGTCGACGGCAGCGGCAACCTTTTCATTGCCGATGGCGGCAACGGTCGAATCAGACGTGTCGACGTCGCCACAGGGATCATCACGACTGTGGCTGGCGGAGGCTGCTGTTCGCTTGGTGATGGGGGACCCGCAACGAGCGCGTTAGTGTCTCCTTGGGGGGTTGCTGTAGATAGCTCTAGCAACCTGTTCATAGCCGAAGGTAGCCGGATTCGACGTGTAGACCACGCGACTGGCATCATTACCACCGTAGCTGGGAACGGAACGTTCGGCTTCAGTGGTGACGGCGGACCTGCGACGAGTGCCCAAATCAACTTTCCCAGAGGCATCGCAGTAGATGGCTTCGACAATCTTTTGATTGCAGACACCAATAATAATCATGTGCGTCGAGTCGACGCTGCGAGTGGGGTCATTGCCACTGTCGCCGGCAACGGCACTGCCAGCTTTGGCGGCGATGGCGGGCTTGCGACGAGCGCTTCACTTAATTCTCCTTGGGCTGTCGCATCGGACACATCCGGGAACATCTTGATCGCCGATTACGGAAACTCTCGTCTGCGTATTGTAGCCGTGAATACGGGGATTATCACGACTGTGGCAGGCGGAGGCTGCTGCTCCCTTGGGGACGGAGGACTTGCTACGAATGCGAGCTTGAGCGGCGTAGTCGGCATAGCGATTGACAGTGTGGGGAACCGGCTGATTACGGATACGTTCCACAATCGCATCCGGCAAGTGGACGCTGCGACACAAATAATTACCACGGTGGCCGGTGGCGGGCCGGCTGGCGGCGATAATGGCCCATCGGTGGCAGCGAGTCTCGCTGTTCCGGCAGGCGTGGCGGTGAATTCTTCAGGCGATCTATTCCTAACCGAGACGTACAACAACCGAGTCCGACGCATAGATCACATTACCGGTGCCATCACAACTGTCGCTGGGACCGGGATGATTGGCGGATACGGCGGGCCTGCGCTCCAGTCGTCTCTTGACAATCCGACAGGGATCGCCGTCGACAGCCAAGAGAACCTCTTCATCGTCGATACCTTTGGCAGTGTAATCCTTCGCGTAGATGCGGTTACGGGCATTCTGACGGTCGTGGCAGGAGGCGGATGTTGTTCTCTCGGCGATGGTGGACCGGCAACCAGCGCACAACTGGGGCAGCCAAGGGGTACGCCGGTCGTGGACAAGGCAGGGAACCTCATTTTCTCCGATGGGTTTAACCAGCGAATCCGTCGCGTAGATGCGGTGACTGGGGTTATTACGACCATTGCAGGCAATGGTACCCAAGGCTTTAGCGGCGACGGCGCGCCAGCAATTAACGCTCAGCTTAACTACCCCGATGCTCTGGCTTTGGATAGTTCCGGCAACCTGTTTATTGCGGACAATTTCAACTCTCGTGTTCGCCGCGTGGATGCCGTCACTGGAATAATCACAACCATAGCTGGAAATGGCACTTTCGGCTTTAGCGGCGATGGTGGAGCCGCCACTGCCGCCAGCTTGAACGGCCCGGACGGCTTGGCGTTCGATGGCGGTGGCAATCTCTTTATCTTGGATAGTGGCTATGCCCGAATCCGTCGCGTGGATGCTGCCAGTGGCGTGATCACAACCGTCGCAGGCAACGGTGCGCGGGGCTACATCGGCGACGGCGGGCCGGCTTTGAGCGCGACATTGAATCCCTTTGGCATCGCCGACGGGTTGGCACTGAACGGAAGCGGAGATTTGTTTTTTGCAGACGCTTTGAACAACCGAATCCGTCGCATTGCTGGCATTGGCCCTGCAGACACTCTGGCTCTCGTGAGTGGGAATAATCAAACTGGTGTGGCCGGACAGACACTGGCCAATCCTCTCGTCGTGAAAGTTACTAACGCCAGCGGGAACCCCGTCAGCGGCACACCGATCACATTTGCAGTAACAGCTGGTGGCGGAACTCTGACGGGTGGCGTCGCTCAACTCGTAGTCAATACCGATGCGGAGGGACTGGCCTCGGTAACATTGAATTTGGACTCTACACCGGGCCCGAACAACGTAACTGCCACTGCTGTCGGACTATCGGGCAGCCCTGTCAGCTTCACTGAAGCAGGCCAGCCACAACCCGGCATATCAATAACACCAATTCCAGTGGCCTTTGGCAACGTGCCCATCCTCACGTCATCGAACCAAACCGTCACGATCACTAGTACGGGTCAGGGCCCACTTACGATCAATTCAATCTCTATCGCTGGTTCTTACTTCTCACTTGGGAGTCTGCCGTCCTTTCCTGTAGTTTTGGCTCCGTCAGGAACCGTCTCATTTGGTGTGACCTTCGCACCTCTGGCGACGGGGCCCGCAAATGCAACGATCACAATTACTAGCAATGCTCAAACTCCACCGACGCTCGTGACCGTGACGGGAAACGGCGTACCGGTCACCACGAGTTGTGTCGCAGCACCTACAGGACTTGTAAGTTGGTGGACAGGCGATGGGAACATCTATGACTTGCTGGGGGCTAGTAATCCATCTGCTTCGAACGCGGTGAGCTTTGTTTCCGGAGAAGTGGCGTCGGCATTCACACTCGGAGCTGGAGGCTACATTGAGATCCCTGCGTCAGCGAGTTTGGCTAACCAGCAATTCACTTGGTCCGCCTGGGTAAGACCGGACGGCCCTGGACCGAACAATGATTTCGATGGGAACTGGATCGTAGGCCAGGACATAGATAACACAAACCTATCGGTTTACTTGTCCTGGCGTGCCACTGACAATCGGTTTTCCCTTACTTTTGGGAACCAATTGTCCGAGCAAATCGTGTCACAAGATGCGTTTGCGCCCGGCCAATTCTATTTTGTAGCGGGTTCGTACGATGGTTCGACATTCACGCTTTACGTTAACGGGCAGATTGAAGCAACGCGTTCGTCTGTCAAAACAATCTCTTACTCCTCCTTGACTTGGACCATTGGCGCCTCCTCAGCGAATATTCGCGCGCAAGGCTATCCGCGGACTTGGAATGGTGTTATTGACGAGGTTCAGGCATTTAGTCGAGCGTTATCCCAGTCTGAGGTCCAAGCGATATTTAATGCCGGTAGCCTAGGGGAGTGTAAACCACTCGGGGTCGCAGTAGCGCCCAGCCCCGTTGCTTTTGGCAACGTGGCAATCCTGACGTCGTCCAAAATCACCGCAACCATAACAAATGCTGGCCAGGGCTCACTGGCTGTGAATTCCATAACGATTGCTGGAGCAAACTTCAAGCTCGGAAATTTGCCGACTCTGCCAATAGTCCTGGCTCCTTCAGGAACTGCCTCGTTTGATGTCATCTTCAACCCGCTTAGCATCGTTTCCTCCAACGCAACGATCACGATCACAAGTAACGCGGCGACCTCACCTACCGTAATTCAGGCCACAGGCAGCGGCATTGCCCCACCGCTGCCACCGGCGACATCTATTACCGTTGGTACCGACCAAGCCGTGTATCACCGCGGCCAGGCGGTCCAAATTAGCGGCACTCTGGCGGCTGCTGGAGGCGCTGGGATTCCTAACATCGTCGTAAATCTCCAGGTATCGCTTAATGGAACGAATCGTACTTTGACGGCGACTACGGACGCATCAGGGACCTATCACGCAGTCTTTCAACCCGCGCCAAATGATGGTGGAGCGTTTACGGTCACAGCGGTCGGCACTTCTGGCGGTGCAACGCAAACGGCCACCGCCAACTTCCGCATTTTGGGTTTGCTTCTGAGCCCAACTACCATAAGTCAAGATTTGTTGATGGGTAGCGGTATTACGGTGCCTTTTTCCTTGCAGAATCTTGGCGACGCAGCACTCAACGGCTTGAGTTATTCTGTGACGGTCACGCCTGCGGGCACGGTTTCTGTTACGCCCCCGCAGAATCAGTCTTCAATTGCATCGGGTGCATCGCTCACCCTGCCTGTCACGGTGACGGCCCCCGCCGGGAATCCGCCACCAGGGACTGTGAGTGTTGTCCTGAATGTCAGCGGCACAGACCCGACGAGCGGACTCACAGAAACCAATAGCGGGATGATCGTAATTACCCTGCGCTCCGCCGTTAGCTTGCCAGTCCTCTTGCCGTCCACCGCTTCCGTTGGCGTAAATCCCGGCGGCAGTCTGACGAGCACCTTCACTGTTCGAAATGACGGGTTCACTACGATCAACCCGACTGTGACGCTTCAGAGCCCAGCGTCGGTTAACTGGGTTGCATTAGGAGGCGGCAACCTCGGGACGATAGTTCCAACTGATTCCCGTCAATTCACGATTGAAATCAGCCCGCCTTCGAGCGTCGCGGTCGGAAGCTACGCCGTACCCTTTACAGTGAGCGGTGGTAGCGCCCCGCTGCAAGGCACACTCAATATTTCCGTGACGCAATCGACGATGGGTTCCGTATCTTTTGTCGTTAACAATGACATTGGGGCAAACGTAGCGGGTGCTATGGTAACGCTATATGGAAAGAGCAACGGAAAGACTTTCCAGGGCGTGACTGACAACACGGGGCTGCTAACGATCAATGGAGTCGATGCTGGCGATTATTTCTTCGTAGTGGTCGCCGGCACGCACGACCCAACGAATGGCGTTGTTACTGTCACTGCAGGTTCAACCGCACAAGTCAACGTAATTCTCGGCTACGACGTTGTGGCCCTGTCATTCTTGGTGACACCGACGACCATCGTTGACCAATATAACGTCACGCTGAACGTCACCTACGCGACCACATTGCCGAAACCGGCCTTGCAGGTTGTACCCTATTCTCTCGATTTCTCATTTTTCCCGGAAGACACGACGAACGGACGTTACGCCTGCAGCCTGAGCATTGCAAACACGCATCCCACAGCGCCAGTGCGCAATTTGTTTGTGGACGCCACTCAACTAGACGTTAGCCAGCCTATCGGCCAGCGGTTGCGCGTCTTCTTCTCAAACAATTTACAGACCTACCCAGTTGGTGATTTGGCCGGAAAGGCTACCGTAAACGTGCCCTGCTACGCAGTCATTGACGGCGGCACGATACCCACGCATTCGGTCGGCAACATTGTGGTGCAAGCCAACTACGACTTTTCTTTGAGTGGCCAAGTTCTGCAAGGCACTACCACTACTAATGTGCCCGTGACGTATACAAGGCCATCTGATTTGACGTTTAGCCCTATCGCCTTCACGTACGACATGAAGACAGACCCCGCAAATCCTGTCCTGATCTACAACGGCAACGGATACGTTTACGACATCAAAAGCAATCGCGTGCCGGGATTCGCGCTGCAGAAGCCTGCCGGAGCGCCATTTAACGGCCACAATTTGGTGGCATTCACCGAAACTCAGGGCGGCACGACCATTCTGGATGTAATCAATGGGAATCAGGGAAACGCCTTCTGGCACGGTGACTTCGATAGCCTCAAGCAATCTCTTACGGGGTTAGGGGACTCAACCACTTACGACATTTCGACTCTCGATTGCCCCACTTCCCCCAATTGCGCCCAAGGCGGCTTGACCCTCCCGCAGGCACTCGCTTCTCAGGTGGCAATGAGTCCCAATCAAGTTCTCTTTGATCCGACTTACCTTGCTTTCGAGGGCCAATGGGCCGATGCCACATCTCCCGTCCAGTACCTAATTCCGGTCAGAATCACAAAGATTACGCCTACTTCCATTAGTACTCCGCGCGGGCCTACCGCTATCGGCGGCAGCTGCGATCCCACCGATCCCTTGTACGCGTTGTGTAAGGACAATTTTGGTGGAGGCGGCGGAGGCTTCCTTCCGGCTCAAGGCGGCCAGATATTGATTGCGATCGACCAAACGATCCGCTTGGAGCGGCAAGCGTTCAACGCTGCGCTCGGAATTGGCGCGAAAACGACGCTGAGCAACGTCGTAGCGTCAATTCAGATTCTTGATGCCAACGGGGCAGATGCTTCCAGCAATTTCTTCGTCCTGGTGACCAGTGATCCACTTGGCGCAACGCATGGCGGCACAGTCGCTGGTCAGACTGTTGTCTCTTGGCAGCTCATTCCGAACGCCGGAGCCGGCGGTACCCTGCCTCAAGGTGCGCAGTACCGCGTGAAGGCGAATCTGACCTATACAGCAGGAGGCGTGGCCAGGGTTGCCAGCACGCAAACGGTCACCATCACCGTGATGCCCAGTCCGAAACTGACCGTGGCGTACACCGCGCCGTTTGTGGTTGTACCCGGAAAAGACGCGAAAATCCGAGTCACGCTTAAGAACATCGGCTATGGCACCGCTCACAATCTCACGATTCAGTCAGCCCAGCCCCGCGTCGCAGCCACGCTTCCAGCAAACCCGCTTCTGGATAATCCAGGGCCGCTCGTTAACTTCACTATATCGGGATCATCGAACACGGCGGATGGGAGTGGCTTCCAGGCGGGCAATCTCACCGTCAGTTTTGGCGATGTGGCCCCTGGTGCCACGGTCTCCGGTTACTGGACACTGCAAGTCAGTCAAAGAGGGTTTTTCATCGATATCAATTCCACGTTCTCGCATACTGACTTCAATGGCATTGCGCTTGATCCTCTGATTCTGCCGCCCACAACCACTCTTGTCCCCGCGATTGGAGGCACTGTAACCACGGATCTTAGCCAAGCCATCCCTGGTTTGACCGTTAACGTGAGTCAAGCGGGTTCTGCGGTTGGAAGCGATCAGACAGATGCGTCCGGCGCGTATTACATCCAGGATCTTGCCGCAGGCAGCTATTTGGAAGAAGTGCGGGATCTTTCTGGAACGGTCTTAACCAGCAAGACCATCACGGTGCTCGGAAACCAAGCCACCGACTTTATCGATTTTGTGATTGCCAACTACAACCCTACTCTGGCTTTGGTTTGCGTCAACTCCAGCTCCCCTGGGATATCTTTCTCCGCGGATGGAGTGTCGTATAACACGCCACATTGCTTTCCCTGGACCATTGGCTCCAGCCATACGCTCGGAGCTTCTAACACCGGTAGCGTTTTGTCCGCGAGTGTGATTCGCCCGCTGGCTACCTCTGCACCTCTAGGCTCCGCCACTCCGCCGCCTGCCCAGGCATTTGTGGGCTGGAGTGACGCCGAAACTGCTGCAACGCGCAGCGTTACTGTTACTACTTTCGGCGCTACGTACACTCCGCTCTACAGGCCAACCGCTGAGGTGAACCAATATACGCGGACGCAAATTACGACCGATCCTTTCGACCATAAATGGCCTTCAACAAACACTCTCGGAGACTTGGTTTGGAGCGAAAAAGACAGTGCGGGATTCTGGCAGGTGGTCGAGCAAGGTCCGTCAACGGGAAACATGAAAAGGCCCATTACGACGGACCAGCATAATCATGAGCGCCCTGCAATCAGCGACAATGGCACCATCGCTTGGTTCCAGGACAGCACCGGTGGGGGCTTGGGGTATGCGATAGAAAGGCTCGATCCCGGTGCTAATACGCCTTCGATCGTAGAGTTCAGCAGCAGGAATGTCTTTTGTCCCACGGCGCAATTCCCCACATCCTTTTTCTTTGGCTTCCCCATCTTCTCCACCACCATCAACACAGGCCCTTGCTCATACAAGGAGCATGCAGGCGGAAAGACGTTCGGAATCGGCAGTGATGGCCGAACCATCTCGTTCTATACGTTCACCGACACAAACAATCCTCCGCCATTTCGACGTTTTAACGTCACGGGCATCGGCCAGCTTCCTCTGGATTCCGCTCCCGATGACTTCTACGGTTACGAATCTCCAGATATCAACAGCCAATCAGACATCGTTTACGCCAACAGCTTCGTTCCAGGCGTGGTTTCAAAAACACGATATATCTGGCTGGCCACTACAACTCAGCCGTTCACGCAGACCTTGATCGATCAAGGCGAAAATCCGCATCTTTCTGACAGGCCAGCGGCTGGAACAAATCCCGAGATCGTCTACATTCAAAGCGGAATTGATGTTACGCATCGGCCGGGGGCTGACCCCTCGAAATGGGTCGCTTTAGGCTTGTGGGCTGACATAGCGGGAACTGGTCCAACGGGTACAATCGTCTACGAATGCGTCGTAAATGGCCTTAGCCAGATCTGCACTGCGAAGCCTACACCCGTTTATCTGGCGATCGCGTCGCCAGATCCACAGACAGGGATCGTTGGCGCGACGCTACCGAACCCACTGGCGGTCAAAACAACCAATCAGCAAGGGAACGCGGTTTCAGGTGTTGGTATTTCATTTGCGATTTCGCAGCAACCAGCAGGAGCCGGCGGCACGGTCATAAATCCAACAACCGGCACAACAGGTCAGGATGGAACAGCGACCACCCAGCTTACGTTGGGCGATACGGTGGGTCCGTACCAAGTAACTGCCTCCTGCTCGAATCAAAGCTGCGTTCCGGCGACAGTCACTTTTACCGCGAATGCGTTGTCGGGAATCAGCGTGACTACAAACGTGCCGGCCTCAACGTTTACTATCACAGGGCCCATGACGTTTTCGGGAGGCGGTACTTACTTCACTCAGATAAATGTGCCAGCTGGCACCTACACAATCGCTTACGGTGCTGTCGACGGTTATAAGTCACCCCCGAGCGAAACGAAGTCTCTCTTAGCCAACGGCGGAATTTCGTTTGTCGGTACCTACGTCCCCAGTATCGCTGTGAACCTGGTTGACCCTGTTCCGGGTCTGTTGAACGGTTCGTCGATTACTACTGATGTGAACCAATTGGCATCAAGCGGGCGGATTGTTGCTGGTGTGGCAGCCGACGGGGTGACCGAAGTCCTTGTTCAGATTCAGGCGAACAACGTTGGAGACCAGTTCGCATTAACGGTTTTCAATGATCAGAACCAGCAGAGCATCTCAGCAGACGAGGATGGGGCCCTGGGAAACCCCGGTGATGTCACTTTCTCACTCAGCCAGATCACAGCCTCTGCTGTTTTGACGCCACAAGGTGCGATGGCCTTTGCGGTTTACCGAGCACCAATCGACTTCCCGCGAGCTACCGGGCAGGACGCAGGCGCAACGATGCGTTCCGTTTCGATTCAAGTTCAGCTACCTAGCACCGGCGCAACCGTCAGTGTTCCAGTAACGATCTTGCGGGTGCCCGTGGTTCTTGTCCACGGTATTTGGTCCGACCCATTTGATACTTGGGGTTCGTTTTCTCCGCTGTTCAGCTACAGCCAAACTCTACAAGGAGTCGCGGATAAGCGCTTTTCTGTTGGCGTAGTTAATTACAGCTCCCCAATAGGGACGTCTATCCAAAGTTCCGTGCCGACATTCAGTCGTTCACGTCTGGACTCTGCAAGGGGCAATGCACTTGGATTCGATTACAATGCAAATAAGATCTTGGGCCAGATTCAGTCGCAAGTCCTGACATTTAAAAACGGGCTAAACCCCCTAGGTATCGAAGCCGCCGCAGTGCAAGCTGACATCGTTGCTCACAGCATGGGCGGAAATATCACTCGTTACTTAGCACTTCAACCGGCCTTCTTAAGCGACGCGACCTTTAGTCAGGGCAACGTACACAAAGTAATCACAATTGATACACCTCACCTGGGTACGCCATTAGCCGACGATGATAACACCGTCGGCCAGAGAGGTTTTGGACTGCTTCAGAATGCCAATTCATGTGTCAGGTGGCTGCTCGCCTTTAAGGGAGAAATTGCTTTCAGCAACGTGACCATAAACGGCGTCACAGTCAACGGTGCGGTGGGCGATCTGCAAGGAGACGGCTTCGGCGGTTCTCTGAGTCCCGCCTTGCAAAAACTCCAGGTCGCGCCTCATTTGCTTCCAACAGCTTTGGTTGCTGGCGTATCAAACTCGAATAATCTTAACCCGCTCAGCGATCTCCTTAGCCCTGCAACGGCCATCTACCAATTCTGTGGCCTAATTCCACGAGATCCTCTCGCTATCGAACTGACACCGCAGGGTTGGCCGACCGTCTTTAACCAGCCCAGTGATGCTATCGTTCCACTTCAGAGCCAACTCAACAATTTGAGCCCGTCACAGGGCTTTCAGTTCTTCGGGTATATTCACTCCAATGGTACAGCCAAGTTAGGCTTCGGACTCCCTGCTGTAACTAGTGATCCGACGCAGCTTGTACCTAGTCTGATCATAAATCTCTTGAATACAAACGTGAAGGACTCTGCGTTCGTTAGGCTGCCATGACCAAGTGCGCGCATAGTGTTTGGAAACTCGGGCCCAGGCTCATCGCGACGTCATTCATAATTGTCGTACTGGCCAGCTCTTGCGTCGCACAGCAAATTGATTCATCTGAACTTCAAATTACTTCTCCTCTCGACGGAGCCGTCGTCAATCCTGGCCAAACGTTGACCGTAGTTGTAACACCTGCGGCCGGTCAGATACTCACTCAAGTTCTTATTGTCGGAGAAGGCCCGATTGGCATTACTGCACCTCTACCTGTATCTCTCTTCAACTTTCCGATCACTTTTCCTCCGGGAACGAGCATTCGGAAATACACGCTTGCTGCGTGGGGAATCGATGGGCAAGGTCAAACCGTAGTGTCTGTTCCAATCAGCCTAAGGGTGGAGAGCCCAGTCAATCCCGTTGCGATTGCGGCACAGTCACAGAAATTCTATTTCGAGGCGCAGGGACAGGAACTCCCGGTTGTGATTACAGCGAAGTTTCCCGACGGTAGTATCGCTGATGTTACTGAGTCCTCGCTCATGAGCTACACATCTTCAGACACCAGCGTCGCCGCTGTGGACGGGTCCGGAATCGTTACAGCGGTAGGGCCCGGGAGTACCTCAGTGTTGGCTGTCTATGGGGCAGCGCCCTCAAGCTTAAGTGTCGCAATTCCTGTTACCGTGCTGCCTCCAGCACTAATCTCGTCTCCTGCTTCACTAACCTTTGGAATCCAAGCGGTGGGCACAACTAGCCCGCCACAGGTTCTGACTCTAACCAATTCCACGAAGGGCGCACTGCGGATCACCACTCTTAAGGCGAATGGAGATTTTTCGGAGACGGACAATTGCGTGACATCGTCTCCTTTGGCCGTCGGAGCGAGTTGCACTATTAGCGTCTCCTTTGTTCCGACCGGGAAGGACTCAAGGAAGGGAACGGTCAGCATCTCGAATAGTCTCAATGTCGTCCCTGTCGCGATCTCTTTGAAGGGTATCGGAGCGTTTGATACCACACCCCCTGTAACGGCGGCGGCGCTTTCTCCTCAATCAAATCCGGCCGGTTGGAACAATTCCGATGTTACCGTAACGCTGAACTCCACTGACAAGGAAGTGGGCGGGGCGGGCGTAAGGCAAATCAATTACAGCGCAACTGGCGCACAGAGTATCCCGAGCACAGTTGTGAATGGAGCTTCGACAGCCTTCACCATCAGCACCGAAGGCATCACGACGATTACATTCTTTGGGACGGACAATGTGGGCAATGTTGAATCAGCGCACACACTGACGGTTCAGCTTGATAAGAAACCTCCCGTGATCAACTGTGTCACGCCTGACAGCCTATGGCACGGCAGCGACGTCAGCATCCTTTGTACTGCCAGTGATTCGGGTTCCGGCCTCGCGAATCCCCCCGATGCCAGTTTCTCCTTGGCCACTAGCGTTCCCGCAGGAACAGACACATCTAACGCGGCGACCGGCACCCGCTCTGTCTGCGACATTGCAGGGAACTGCGCGACTGCCGGGCCTATCACCGGCAATATGGTGGACAAGAAGCCCCCAAGCATCAACGTAAGCTCGCCAGCAGCAGGCGGCAACTATCTATTGAATCAAGCCGTCAACGCGAACTACGGCTGCGCTGATGGTGGCTCAGGCGTGGCTACTTGTACTGGCACTGTTGCCAGCGGCTCTCCCCTTAGCACGGCACCCGTAGGTAGCAAGACCTTCATTGTTAACGCGACGGACAAAGTGGGAAACATCGCCCCCACACAATCGGTCAGCTACTCGGTCACATACGGAGTATGCCTGCTGTATGACCCGACTCGCGCTGTTCAGAGCGGCACCACCATTCCGTTGAAAATCCAACTCTGCGACGCGAATAACGCCGATGTCTCCAGTTCCACGGTTGTTGTTCACGCCGTCAGCTTAGTCCAGACCAGCACGAACGCTTCCGAGGTGTTGCAGGCTTCCGGCAACGCGAATCCCGATAATGATTTCCGCTTCGACGCCACTTTAGGTCCAACTGGCGGATACATTTTCAACCTGAGCACAAAAGGGCTAACAACCGGGTACTACCAACTGACTTTCAGAACCAGTGTGGACCCGCTGCCTCACGTTTTGAGTTTCCAAGTTAGATGAAAGCCCTGAGCGGGTTGGCAAATTGGCTTTATCCCAATTTATCCCAATTGGCTGCCAGCCGTGCCCAAACCGTCCAGAGCGAGCCGAACGGGGTCTTTAGTTGTCAACAACTTACCAGCGAGCCGGAGCGCAACCACCCGCCTTGAAAATCGCTAAACTCGAAAGGGTTTCGTGGGTTCGAATCCCACCTCCTCCGCACTAAACCAAACGTAACATTGAATTTAAATAGGCTGTCCAGTTTCTGTTTGGCCAAAGCCTTTATCCCATTTTATCCCGATTCAAATTTTTGCCTGTCCAGCGGTCCGCGAAACCGTTAGGCTCGACCTCTACAAATAAAGCGACGCTTTGCGAAACCGTGGTATCTCGGTCGGAGATTATTTCCGCGTAACTCAGCACCTAACCGCCAGCGGATGGCGACTTGATTCACTTCCACGGGGCACTGGCAGCAGAGCCAGATACCAGTCTGCAATCGCGTTGGTTGCATCGTCCCAACCGTCAGTGATAGGTTTCAGACTATGGGCTCGGCGCCGACCATCACGATCTATGTCCCGGGTCCGCTTCGCACCTACTGCGCGGGCGCAACGGAACTCTCGATGTTGCGTTACGCCGACACCTGAATGTGTTTGTGAACTCGGACAATGTGCGCGATCTCAACGGGGTCGACACGACTTTGGCGCCGGGGGACGTGGTCACAATCCTGCCGGCGGTTTCAGGCGGCTAAAGATGGCGGATCGAATCATTCTCACCATTGGCACCAAGAAGGGTGTGTTTGTCGCGGATGCCGCGAAGCCGAGGCGCAGCTTCGCTCTGCGCGGGCCGTTCGGCCCGGGCATCCCCGTATACGCGACGCTGATCGACACGCGCGGAACACCGCGCCTCTATGCTTCGAGCTGCAATCCGTTCTTCGGCATGAAAGTGCTGCGTTCGACGGACATGGGGAAAAGCTTCAGTGAGACGAAATCGGCGCCAGCGTTCCCCAAAGACGACGGCCGCGCGCTCGCCAACATCTGGTCACTTGAGGCCGGTGATGACAAGAAGGACCTATGGTGCGGCGTGGAGCCGGCATCCTTGTTCAGGAGCCGCGACGGTGGCGATTCGTGGGACATGGTGCCGGGGATTAGCAACCACGATCACGCGCGCAAGTGGCAACCCGGCAATGGCGGGCTCTGCATGCACACGATCATTCGCGACGGGAATCGCGTGCACTTGGGCATCTCAACGGGCGGCCATTATTTGAGTGAGGACGGTGGCAAAACATTCAGGGCGTCCAATCAAGGCGTCGGCGCCGGCTTCGCGCCCGACCCTTATCCCGAGTTCGGTCAGTGCGTTCACAAGATCGCGCGGCACGAGAACGCGCCTGGCCGGCTCTACATGCAGAACCACGGCGGATGGGCGGATTGGACGGGGCCTGGCGGGCCCCGGCCGGACATTGGCGTACTACGCAGCGACGACTATGGCCACTCGTGGCGGTCGATCGCTAAGGGATTGCCGTCGGACTTCGGATTTCCTATCGTGGTCCACCCGCATGACGCCGATACGGTGTACGTCATGCCACTTGAGGGGCCGACGCGCACCTGTCCCGGCGGCGCGCCAGCGGTGTGGCGCAGCGAAAATGGCGGCGAGTCATGGAGCCGGCTCGCACGTGGGTTGCCTAGGAAGCAAAGCTACTTCACCGTCCTACGCGACGCGATGGACATCGATCGGCTCAAGTCACCTGCACTTTACTTCGGCACGACGACCGGTCAGCTGTGGATCGGGAGGGACGGTGGTGAGCAGTGGGACTGCCTGTTCGATTCGCTGCCCCCGATCCACAACGTCAAGGTCGCGGTCGTGTGACGCTAGCGAAGACTTTCCCTGGTCACTATGACGCGTAACGCGCTACGCGTTGAAGTAATGCACGCGGATAGTGGACGGATTGTCGACAACCCTTACCTTACCGGGTTAGGTAAAAGTAGTCCGTGATACGGCCAGAGCTGCTTAATTACTCTCTAGCAATCGTCGGTGACTCATTTCGAAGGGATTCATTTGGCCTTGAAAGCCGGAAAGCATCGTGGTATTTACGGACGGTGCGCTCCAGGCGCCAGCAGGTTCGCGCGAAGGGCCAAGCCCACTGCCAATCCGAAGGTTGAACGCACGTCTAGATCCCGTGCTGCCTGATTGCGAACCCAGGCTAAAGCATGGAGGTCACTATGACGTTGCAGCAGTTACCCGAGCGCGCCAATTTAGAGCAGCTCAAAAAGCAAGCCAAGTCGTTACTCGCCGCAGCCCGAAGCCAAGAGCCAAACGCAATTCAGAGGTTCGAAGCGGTTTTAATCGGGCGATCCCTCAAACCAGACGCGATTGCCTTACATGACGCGCAATTTGTGCTTGCGCGTGAGTATGGCTTTAAGTCGTGGACTGCATTGAAGCAGGAAGTGGAAGAGCGATCGCTTTCGTTCGCAGCGGCAGTGGATGAATTTGTGCGCTGCGCCACCGGAAGCGCGCCCGAACGAGCGATGCGATTGCTCGCGAGGCACGCCGGCATCGCAAATGCCAATTTGTACACGGAGCTGGTGCTGGGCGATGCAGACGCGGTGGAAACGCGGCTTAAGGCGAATCCAGCGATAGCGCGGCAACGAGGCGGAGTCCAGAATTGGGAGCCGCTGCTGTACGTCTGCCACACATTTCTGCAGAAGGATTCGCCCGAGCGAGCGAAGGGGCTTGTGAGAATTGCACGGGAACTACTACGGATGGGCTCGAACCCAAACGCCGAATATGACTGGAACTGGCACCCGGAGCTGCCACGGACAGCTCTCTGGGGAGCGCTGATTGCTACGGGGCAGCCTGAGCTTGCAGAGTTGCTCCTCAAGAGCGGCGCAAATCCGACGGACGGCGTTTCCACGCACATTGCGGCCGGTAGTGGAAATGTTGCGGCGCTGGAATTGCTGTATCGATTCGGCGTCAATGTTAACGGAATTCCAGGAGGCGTTCCCCCGCTTGCGTACATTCTGGGTTGGATGAGGCCGGACGACATTTCCGGAGCGAAATGGTTATTGGAACACGCAGCCGATCCGAACTTGGCATGGGCGCAATCGGGCGAATCGCCGCTCCACGTTGCGGCACAACGATTGGACGTTAAGACGGTTGAGTTGCTGGTCTCCCACGGAGCGGATGTAAACAAGGGCCGGCCCGATGGACGCACGGCGCATGCGCTCGCCGCGCTGCACGGGAATAACGAGGTGGCGGCCTGGTTGTTGCGACATGGCGCGAAAGACGAACTCTCGCAAATCGACCGTTTTGTTGCGGCGTGTACTTCCGGCAATAAGGCGCAAGCAGGCTCGCTGCTCAAGGAGCATCCGAATCTGCGCAACGAGCTTCGCCCGGAGCACCACTTGATGATGCACACTCCGGCCGAACGCGGCGATGCGCAAACTCTCGAAACAATGCTGCAATGCGGCTTCGATCCAAACGTAAAGGACAGCAACGGAGTGGAAGCACTCCATCGTGCCTCGATGGGCGGCCACGTGGAAGCAGTGAAGGTTCTGCTGGCGAAGGGCGCGTCGGTGAATGCCGTAGATAGCATGTTCGCCGCGACACCCCTGGTGTGGGCATGTGAAGGCTGGCGACACACGTCGCAAAACGGCGCAGATCATGTTGAAGTGGCGCGCTTGCTGCTTGCTGCCGGCTCGCCGCGCGAATGGGTGGCGCCGGAGAAAGCCCCTGATCCCGAGGGAACGC
>WNGR01001793.1_pt1 | contig 27531 bp, 32 predicted proteins | sample 5407581 | NCBI WGS metagenome assembly WNGR01 (sample SAMN13153383, study PRJNA577476) | soil metagenome | isolation source: 80 cm soil or saprolite under Garry oak tree replicate 2 | place: USA:California | collected 2016-06-15
CCACCGACGCCATTCATTTAGGTAATACACTTGATCAAGGAAATGCAAGCGTCGATGCGGCGTGTCGTCCCTGGTCAGCCACTGTTGGGTGTCGTACGCCGAACATCAAGATCGAACTAGCCAGGAAACTGGGGCTAGCTGAGGGCTGGGCGGTCGGGAGCAGCGGAGCGCAGGCCTGCATCGCGGCGGCCACCTTGGGGTCGGCGGTGTTGAGCTGGCCGGGGCCGCTCGAGGCGGTCACGCCGTGGTCGCGCAGGCAGTTGCGGTACGCGGCGATCGCGCCGTTGTTGCCGCCGCCGCGCGGGCCGAAGCTGGGCCGGGTCGACGCGCAGGCCTGCTGCGCGGCGTCCCAGGTCGCCTGGTCCACCCCGGGCGGTGGCGCGGTGCCGAAGCCGGGGAAGCCGCCGCCGCCGCCGCGCCCGGACGGCCGGACCCCGGATGGCCGGACCCCGGATGGCCGGACGCCGGACGGGCGCACGCCGGAGGGGCGGACACCCGAGGGCCGCGCGGACGGGACGTTGATGGTCACCCCGTGCTGGCGCAGGCAGTCCACGTACGCCTGGAACCCGGCGCCCGCGGCCAGCGCCGGGTTGCCGGCCGGGCCGTTGGACTTGCCAGCGCAGCCGGCGAGCAGACCCGCGACCGTTGCCAGACCGATCACGGCTGTCGCCGCCCGTACCACGTAGCTCACGCCGCCGATCCAACCCGTACCTGCTCGACGTACCGTCACACGCACCTCGGAGTCCGCTGGGAGTCTTGGCGGGCTCCCAGCGGACTCTGAGGTTCCCCTGAGGTAAACGGGAGCCCGACGAACCAGACTTCCGCTCCATGACATGGGGGCCGGGCCGAAGGCTGGCGATGGTCGCCGTCGCCGCTGCGGTCGCGCTCGCCGTGGCGGTCACTGTCGGGTACGCGCTGACCGGCCGGCACGCTCCGGTCGCCGCGGCGGCGACCACCGCGACGGTGACCCGCGGTACCGTCACGGCGACGGCGTCGGCAGCCGGCACGGTCGCCGTGGTGAGCACCCGGGGACTCAGCTTCGGTACCACCGCCGTCGTCACCGAACTGGACGTCAAGGTCGGCGACCCGGTCAGCGCCGGACAGGTACTCGCCCGGCTGGACAGCGCCGCCGCCCAGGACGCGGTCGACGCGGCTGTGCAGCAGGTCAACACCGCGCAAACCAACCTGACCAAGGCGGAACAGACGCCTTCGCCGAGCACCTGTACCGTCGCGTACCTCATCGATCCCAGCCCGTCGCCGAGCCCCAGCGCGCGGCCGAGCGGCCGGCCCAGCCCCAGCACGCCACCGAGCGCCCGGCCGAGCCGTAGCGCGGGCGGCGGCGGGTCCTCCCCCCGGTCGTGCAGCACCACCGGTACCGGCAGCCGCGGCGGCTCCGGTGGCGACGCCCTCGCTGCCGCGCAGCAGCAGTTCAACAACGCCCAGCTCGCGCTGCTCCAGGCGCAGCAACGCCTCGCCGGTTGCGTGTTGACCGCGCCGATCGCCGGTCGGGTGATCTCCATCGCCGGTACCGTGGGCAGCCAGGCGCGCAGCGGCGGCAACGGGTTCATCGTGCTCGGCGACGTGCAGGACACCGAGGTGCAGGCGCAGTTCTCCGAGGCGGACGTGGCGAGCCTCGCCGTCGGGCAGCCGGCCACGATAACCCTGCCGAACCGGACCGAGCCGGTGACCGGCAAGGTGACCCTGATCTCCCCGGTCGGTACCGCCTCGGGACGGCTGGTGCGCTACGGCGTGCAGATCGCCTTCGACACGGTACCGGCTGATCTGGTCTTCGGTCAGAGCGCGGCGGTGGCGGTGACCACGGCCCAGGCCACCGGCGTCCTGTACGTCCCGTCCTCGGCGGTGACCGGCGGTACCGTCACCGTGCGCGCCGGTGGCCGGGACCAGCGCCGCACCGTGGTGGTCGGGCTGCGCGGCGACCGGTACACCGAGATCAGATCCGGCCTGGACGAAGGCGAGCAGGTGGTGTTGTGAGACGGCCCAGCCTTTTGGTGAACACCGGCCTCGGCGTGCTCGCGCTCGCCGGCGCGTTCTGGGCGTACCAGACGGTGTGGGTTTCCAGTGCCACGCCGGCCAGCTCGGCGAACGGCTCGCGGATCGTCTCGGTGACCACCGGGAACGTGGTCGCCACGGTCTCCGCGACCGGCACAGTGCAGAGCGCGAGCACGGCCAACGTGGACTTCGCGACCACCGGTACGGTGACCGAGATCGATGTCAAGATCGGCGACCAGGTGGCCAAGGGCCAGATGATCGCCAAGCTGGACCCGACCGCGGCCCAGGACCAGCTGAACACCGCGCAGGCCAACCTGACCTCGGCCCAGCAGTCGCTGACCCGGGCGCAGACGGCGTCGCCGGTCGACCAGAGCGCGGTCGCCTCGGCCCAGGCACAGGTGGCCCAGAACCAGGCGACCGCCGATGCCGACCAGCGGGCTCTGGACGGTACCGTGCTCAAGGCGCCGATGGCCGGTACCGTGACCGCGGTCAACGGCTCGGTCGGCGGGTCCTCGTCCGGCAGCTCGGCAACGAGCACGGGATCCGGCTCCGCCGGCGGAAACGGCAACACCAGCGGAAACGGCAACACCAGCGGCACCGGCAACACCGGCGGCACCGGCTCGTCCGGTGCGGCTGCGAGCAGCTCGACCAGCTCCGGCTTCGTCCAGCTCGCCGACCTCACCCAGCTCCAGGTCGCCGGCTACTTCGCCGAGTCCGACGCGACGAAGCTCAAGGCCGGCCAGGCGGCGGCGATCTCCTGGAGCGCGCTGGCCAACACCCGGGCAACCGGCAAGGTGGCCAGCATCTCGCCGACCGCCACGACCCAGAACAACGTCAACTCGTACCAGGTGACCGTGGGCCTCGACGCGGTACCGGCGGGGGCCCGGCTGGGCCAGACCACCACGGTCGCGGTGACCGTCGGCGAGGCGGACAACGTGCTGCGGCTACCCGTGAGCGCGGTCCGCACGGCCGGCGGCCGGGCCACCGTGCAGCTCGTGACCGGGCCGAACCAGACGCAGACGGTGTCCGTGCAGCTCGGCGTGCAGGGCGACACGTTCGTCGAGATCACCGACGGGCTCACCGAGGGCCAGCAGGTGGCGATCGCGCGCCAGGCGACCACCACGACCACGAACGGGCCCGGCGGCGGCATCTTCGGCCCCGGCGCCGGCGGCTTCACCGGCGGCAACCGAGGTGGCGGTACCGGCGGCGGCGGCACCCGCGGGGGTGGCGGATGAGCGACTGGCCGGTCCTCGTGGTGGAGGACGTCGTCAAGACCTACGGGTACGGCGACACCGCCGTACCCGCGTTGCGTGGGGTCTCGTTGACGGTGGAGCGCGGCGAGTACGTCGCGATCATGGGCCAGTCCGGTTCCGGCAAGTCGACGCTGATGAACATCCTGGGCTGTCTGGACATCCCGACCTCGGGCCGGTACCTGCTGGACGGCGTGGACGTCAGCCGGCTCACCGACCGGCAGCTGGCGCTGGTCCGCAACCGGCGGATCGGCTTCGTGTTCCAGGCGTTCAACCTGATCCCGCGGACCAGCGCGCAGGCCAACGTCGAGCTGCCGCTGGCGTATGCCGGCCTGAAGGCGGCCGAGCGGCGGCGCCGGGCGGCGGCCGCGCTCGCGCTGGTCGGGCTGGCCGACCGCGCCGGGCACGAGCCCAACAAGCTCTCCGGTGGCCAGCAGCAGCGGGTCGCCGTGGCCCGGGCGCTGGTCACCGCGCCGGCCCTGGTACTGGCCGACGAGCCGACCGGCAACCTGGACACCCTGTCCAGCGCCGACGTACTGGCGGTGCTCGACCGGCTCAACCGCGCCGGGCGCACGATCGTCCTGATCACCCACGAGGCGGACGTCGCCGCGCACGCCCGGCGGCTGATCCGCCTCGTGGACGGCCGGATCGTCGAGGACAGCGCTCTCGTCGACGAGAGCGCCTGGGCGGGCGCGTCATGAACCTGATCGAGACCGTCCGGTTCGCGCTGCGCGGGGTCACCGCGAACAAGCTGCGCTCCGGGCTGACCGTACTCGGGCTGCTGATCGGGGTCGCGGCGGTGATCCTGCTGATCGCGGTCGGCAACGGGGCGGCCCAGGCGGTGCAGGCCCGGATCGCCCGGCTCGGTACCACGACGCTGACGGTCAGCAGCACCAACCGGCAGGCGGCCGGTACCGCCATCCAGAACACCTCGTTGACCGTCGACCTCGCCGACGCGCTGCGGGACAACGACACCGCGCCCGACGTGAAGAGCGTCTCGCCAGTGGTGACCACCGCGCAGACGGCCACGTTCCAGGGCACCAGCCACCCGATCCCGCAGATCGTCGGTACCGTGCCCAGCTTCCTGCCGGCGTCGAGCTACACGATGGCGCGCGGGTCCTCCTTCACCGACCAGGACGTCACCGACGGCCGCAAGGTCATGGTGATCGGGCAGACCGTCGCCGAGGACCTGTTCGGCGATGTGGACCCGCTCAACCAGCAGATCACCGTCAACGGGACCCTGTTCACCGTCATCGGGGTACTGGCACCCAAGGACGGCGCCGGCTTCACCGACCCGAACGACCTGGCCGGGGCGCCGATCAGCGCGGTACAGCAGGCGTTGACCGGGTACGGGCCGGTGAACCAGATCGTGGTGGAGGCGACCGGCACCGATGCGGTACCGGCGGCGCAGGCCGAGGTGACCGCGATCCTGGACCAGCGGCTGCACGTCACCGGTACCTCGCCGTTCCGGGTACAGAGCGCGGCGCAGCTGCTGTCGACAGCGCAGGACACCGCGCGGACGTTCACCGTGCTGCTCGGCGCCGTGGCCGCGATCAGCCTCCTGGTCGGCGGGATCGGGATCACCAACATCATGCTCGTGACGGTGACCGAACGGACCCGGGAGATCGGTATCCGCAAGGCGCTCGGGGCGCCCAGGCGGACCGTGCTCACCCAGTTCCTGGTCGAGGCGACCGTACTGAGCCTGATCGGCGGGCTGCTCGGCGTCCTCGCCGCGCTGATCGGCAGCCAGTTCACCGTCGTCGGGATCAAGCCGGCGATCGTACCCAGCTCGATCGTGCTCGCCCTCGGCGTCTCGGTCGCGATCGGGCTGTTCTTCGGCAGCTACCCGGCCAGCCGGGCCGCCGCACTGCGTCCCATCGAGGCGTTGCGCTATGAGTGAGGTGGACGTGCATCCAGCTGAGGATCCCGGCGCGTATCTCGACGACGACCCCTTCGGGGACGACCTCACCGACCAGCTCGCCGCGCGGGCGCCGCGCCGGTTGGCCAACCGGGCCACCGTGTTCCTCGCCGGAGCCGTCCTGCTCATCGGCGGCTTCGTGGCCGGCGCCCAGGTGGAGAAGAACTTCGGGCACGTGCCGGCGGCGGCGGCCGCGACCCCGACGGCGTTCCCGACCGGCGGCCGCAACTTCGGCGGCGCGGCCGGGGGCGGCAACGCCACGACCGGTACGGTGAAGTTCGTCGACGGTACGACGGTGTACGTCACGACCTCGAACGGCGACGTGGTGACAGTGAAGACCGACGGGAACACCACGATCACCCAGCCGGGGACGGTCAAGGACCTACCGGTCGGCGCGACCGTCACCGTCACCGGCCAGACCGGTACCGACGGCACGGTCACCGCCACCCGGATCGCGAAGACCCGCTAGGAAGTCCCGGACGAGGGCGGCGCAGTCTGCCTCCAGTACCCCCGGATAGACCTCGGGCCGATGGTTGAGCCGGCGGTCGCGGACCACGTCCCACAGCGACCCGACCGCGCCGGTCTTCGGCTCCCACGCCCCGAAGACCAGGCGCTGCACCCGGGCGAGCACCAGGGCGCCCGCGCACATCGTGCAGGGTTCCAGGGTGACCACCAGGGTGCAGCCGGACAGCCGCCACGAGCCGAGTACGGCGGCGGCCGCCCGCAGCGCGACGACCTCGGCGTGCGCGGTCGGGTCGCCGGTGGCCTCCCGCCGGTTGTGGCCGGTGGCCAGCTCCTGCCCGTCCGGGCCGTAAACCACCGCGCCGACCGGGACGTCGGCACCGGCCACCGAGCCGGCGGCAACGGCGAGCGCCCGCCGCATCCAAAGCTCGTAGCTCACGCCTCGCGCAGCTCCTCGACGGCGTCGCCGACGCCGATCGCCTGGCACACCTCGGTCGTGACGTCGGCGGGCAGCATGCCCTCGCGGGCGCAGAGCACGAGCAACCGGTGCGCCGGTACCCCGAGGTCGGCCAGCAGGTCGGCGTCGCCAACGGGTTCCACGTCCGGGTCGGCCGGGGGCTTGACCGCGTCCTCGTCGTCCTCGGCAGGTCCGGCGACCACCTCGTCGATGTCCGGTACCGGCATCTCGATGTCCCCCAACAGCAGCGCGCCGAGCCGGGACTCCTCGGCGAACACGGCGTCCGAGCCGAACACCCGCAGGTCCTCGCCGTCGTCGAGGCGCAGGATCGCCAGGTATGCGTCGTCGGACTCCACGAAGAGCAGTGCGACGGGCGCCTCGGCGTCCACGTCGCGAAGCCGGTCGGCGACCTCCTCTATGTCGGCGACGCCGGCGAGGTCGACCTCCTTGGCCGACCAACCAGTCGAACCGCGAACCGCCGCGGCAACGAAGTACGACACGGTGCCCCCGGTGGAAGTTTTTCTGTTAGCCAGACGGTATCGGGTGCCGGCGACCTTCGTCAGCGAACCCCGGTCACCACAGCAGCCAGTTACCGCCGATCCATCGAACGGTAACCACGATGCCCGCGACGGCGACCCCGATCGCCGCGCTGACCGCGATGCCCACGGCCACTCCCCGATCGCCGAACCGGGACAGGACGGCCGCGCTCAGCCAGGCCGCCACGCCCGCCCCGAACGTCAACCATACGTAGCCGCGCGCCGTTGTGGCGAGCAGTCCGAACAACAACATCCATAGCGCGGCCGAGGCCGCACCGGCGGCCAGCGGCCCCAGCCGGACCGGGAGCGGCTCCCGGAAGATGGGCCGCGGCGGGCCGCTGGAAATCAGGCCGCTCGTCGCGCGTACCGCGCCGCCGGACCAGGTCGCCGGCGGCGGTACCGGTGGGATGTGCGGCGGCAGCGTGATCCGCGTCGGCGGCCGCGGTGGCGACGCGGGGGCCGGGGGTAGGGAGCCCGGTCCCGCAGGCGGGGCCGGCCAGTCCGACGCGTACGACGGGGTACCCCGGCCCGGCTGGTCCGGTGCTGTCCAGCCCGCTTCGCTCACATGCTGAGCGTAGCCCGGCCGGTGCGTGGACAGCCCGTGTGTGCGACAGTGACGGCCGTGCGCGCTGACGATCGCCGGCCAGGGGCCGCTCCGACAAGCTGCGCGGCTGACGATCGCCGGCTGGGGGCCGCTCCGACAAGCTGCGCGGCCGCGGTAATAGGACTCGGCCTGATCGGCGGGTCGCTGCTTCGCGCGCTGGCCGGGGCGGGGCACGCGGTGCTCGGGTACGACGCGGATCCGGCGACCCGGGCCATGGCGCGCACGGCTGCCGCCCGCGCACCGGCCGGCTCCCGCTGGCAGGTCACCGGCACCGTCCGGGATGCCGTCGCCGGGGCCGAGGTCGTCGCGCTCGCGATACCGCTGCCGGGCGTGGGTACCGTCCTCGACGAGCTGGCCAACGTCGGGTACACCGGCCTGGTCACCGACGTGACCTCGGTGAAGGGGGCGGTACGCGACCTGGTCGAGGACCGGGTACGCAAATTCGGACAGCTCTCCGGATACGTCGGCGGGCACCCGATGGCCGGCCGCGAGACGTCCGGCTTCGCCGCCTCCGACGCGGACCTGTTCCGCGGCTGCACCTGGGTACTCTGCCTCGAACCGGGCGAGACCGACCTCTCCGACTGGCTCACCATGGCGCAGCTCGTCACCGGCCTGGGCGCCCGGGTGGTACCGGCGACCGCCGACGAGCACGACCGGGCCGTGGCCGCCGTGTCGCACGTACCGCATCTGCTGGCCGCCGCGCTGGCCGAGGCGGCGGCCGCCGACCCGCTGGCGCTCACCCTGGGCGCCGGCTCGTTCCGGGACGGTACCCGGGTCGCAGCCAGCCCACCGGCGCTGACCGCCGCGATGTGCGGCGGCAACGCGGCAGCGGTACGCGCGGCGCTCGACGCCGTCCTGGACCTGCTGGAAGATGCCCGGGCCGCGCTGGACGACGCCGATCCGATCGGCGCACTGGTGCCCCGGCTGGTACCCGCCGCGCAGGTGCGCGCCGCCTGGCCGCCAAGCCCCAGCGAACCGGCCGCGCTACCCGCGAAGACCGACGTCCTCCTGCGGCTGGGCCGGGCTGGCGGCTGGATCACCGAGGTCGCCCCCGACCGCCTGACGGTCACCGCCGCCCGCCCCGCGTGAGGTATACAGGTGTTATGGCGGCACCTGCTCCGATCGCGGAACCAGACTTCGACCCGCTGGTGGAGTTCGCCGGGATGTGGAACACCCGGCTCGCCGAGCGCTACCTGCCGATCCCCGAGCTTCCCGGAGCGAAGTACGAGTGTGTCGACGGAAGACTCATCATGACCCCGGGTGAAGGGTTCTCAAACACCTACGGCGAGGGTGAGCTGCTGGCCCTTCTCCGACCGGCCGCCCGGGCAGCCGGCCTCTACGTCGCCACGACCGCCAACCTGACCTTCCTTCCGGACAGGTGGCTCCAGCCGGATCTGGCCATCCTGCACACTCCGCCGCGCACACCTCACGAAGACACCTGGGTACCGGCCGAGTTGTGCACCATGGTCGTGGAGTTCACCTCTCCGTCGAACCGTGTCAGCCGCCGGGTCGACAAGCCTCATGTCTACGCAACCGGCGGGGTGCCGTACTTCATGCAGGTGGAGATCGCCCGTCAGGTCCGGCACGTCTCGGTCGAGTTGCGCAAGCTCGTCGACGGCCGCTACGAGCGAATCGCCGCCGCGCTCGCCGGGCAGCTGTTCGAGTCGAAGGAGCCGTTCCCGATCCGGTTCGCGCCGGAGGACCTGCTCTACTGACGGCTACACGCCGCATGGGGGAAGGCAGTTCACGACACGCGCTCGCCCTTGTCGAGCCGGATCACCCGCCGGTCGGTGACGATCGCGGTGACCAGATCGTGCGGGGTGACGTCGAACGCGGGGTTCACCGCGTCGACGCCGTCGGGGGCGGTACGGGCGCCGTGGAACCCGAGTACCTCGTCGCGGCCGCGGTCCTCGATCTCCACGGCGCCGCCGTCGGGCGTCAAGGTGTCCACAGTGGACTCCGGGGCCACGACGAAGAACGGAAGGCCGGCGCGGCGGGCGCCGAGCGCGTGGGCATAGGTACCGACCTTGTTCACCACGTCGCCGTTCGCGCAGATCCGGTCGGCGCCCAGGATCACGGCGTCGACCTCGCCGCGCGCCATGAGAAACGGTCCGGCGGAGTCGACGGCGAGCCGGAACGGTACCCCCAACTGGCGCAGCTCCCACGCGGTCAGCCGGGCGCCCTGCAACAGCGGCCGGGTCTCGCTGGCCACCACCCCGTGCAGCGCGCCGCGCCGGTGCAGCTCGGCCACGACGGCGAGGGCGGTCCCGCCGACCACGGCGGCCAGCGCGCCGGTGTTGCAGTGGGTGAGCAGGCGCGGCGACGGCCCGCACAGCTCGGTGACGAGATCCGCCCCGAGCCGGGCCTGCGCGGCCGAGCGGGCGATCTCCTCGTCCCGCACGCGCAGCGCCTCGGCGAGCGCCGCGTCGCCGCCGCGGGACAGCCGGGCGGCGGCCCGGCTCGCGCCGCGGGCCAGGTTGACCGCCGTGGGCCTGGCGGTCCGGACCGCCTCGACGGCGGCGGCCAGGCGGGCCGGGTCCGCGGCGTACTGGCGGGCGGCCAGCGCCACCCCGAGCGCGCCGGCCACGCCCAGCGCGGGTGCGCCGCGCACCGCGAGCCGGCGGATCGCGTCGACCAGCTCCTCCACAGTGGACAGCCGGAGCACCCGGGTCCGCTCGGGCAGCGCGGTCTGGTCGATGATCTCGATGGCGCCGTCCACCCAGTCGATGGTCCGCACCGCTCCACGCTAGCTTGCGGCTAGATTGAACGCGTGAGCACCGGCGCGGCGCTGGCCCAGATCTTCGTCTTCGCGGTCATCCTCGGGATGCTGGCGGCGATGGCGTGGCTGCCGGCCAGAGTCGACGTGGAGATCGTGGCCGAGACGCTGGCGGTGCGGCCGCGCGGGCTGGACGAGCTGTGGTGCCTGCGCAGCCGGATCGACATCCCGCTGCCGGACGTCGCGATGATCCGTGCGGTGCCCCGGCCGCAGGCGCCGCAGCCGCGCCTGCGGCTGCCCGGTGCGCACGTGTCGGGGATGATCACGGCCGGCTCGTACGGCACCGGTACCGAGCGCACGTTCTACGACGTCCGGCGGGCCGAGCGGGTCCTGCTGATCAGCTGCCGGCTCGGGGCCGAGTACAAGGCACTGGTACTGGAGGTGTCCGACCCCGACGTGGCGGCCGCCATCCTGAACGCGACGCTGGCCACCCGATGAGCCGGGATCCGGTCGCGGACCTGCGGGAGATCGCCTTCCGGCTGGAGCGCGCCAACGAGGCGAGCTACCGGGTCCGCGCGTTCCGTTCCGCGGCGGCCGCGATCGCGAAGCTGTCCGCGGAGGAGCTGGCCCAGCGGGTCGCCGACGGTACCCTGACCAAGCTGCCCGGGGTCGGCGACGTGACCGCGCGCTGCATCGCGGAGTCGCTGGCCGGCGAGGAGCCGGTATACCTGCGGCGGCTGGCGGCCACTGAGGGTACCGACCTGGACACGGAAACCGAGGCGGTGCGTAAGGCGCTGCGCGGCGACTGCCACACCCACTCCGACTGGTCCGACGGCGGCTCACCGATCGCCGAGATGGCGCTCGCGGCGGCCCGGCTCGGGCACGAGTACCTGGTCGTGACCGACCACTCCCCCCGGCTGACCGTCGCGCGCGGGCTGTCCGCGCAGCGGCTGCGTACCCAGCTCGACGAGATCGCCGCGTTGAACACGATGCTGCCCGAGGGCTTCCGGATCCTCACCGGCATCGAGGTGGACATCCTCGCCGACGGCGCGCTCGACCAGGAGCCGGAGCTGCTGGCGGAGCTGGACGTGGTGGTCGGGTCGGTACACAGCAAGCTGGCCGACGAGCGGGCGGTGATGACCGAGCGGATGCTCGGCGCGATCGCGAACCCGCACCTGGACATCCTCGGCCACTGCACCGGCCGGAAGCTGTCCACCAAAGATGGTGGCGCCGCCGGCGAGGCCGGCTCCGACCGGGCGCACCGGCGCACGGCGATCCGCAAGGAGAGCGAGTTCGACGCCGAGACGGTGTTCGCCGCGTGCGTGAAGTACGACAAGGCCGTCGAGATCAACTGCCGGCCGGACCGGCTCGACCCGCCCAAGCGGCTGCTGCGCGTGGCGATGGAGGCCGGCTGCCGGTTCGCCATCGACACCGATGCACACGCGCCGGGGCAGCTCGACTGGCTGCCGTACGGCTGCGAGCGGGCCGCTCGCTGCGGGGTACCGGTAGAGCGCATCGTCAATACCTGGCCGGCCGCGCTGCTGCTCAAGTGGACCGCCGCACACGGAACCTGAACGTTCACGTAAGGTCGGCACGTGGGACGAATCGATGACCTCGCCAACCGATACGTCGATGAATGGGCGCCACTGGACCCGATCGGCGCGACCTTTGCCGGGATCGCCGGGTACGACCACGACCTGGGCGACCTGAGCCCGGACGGCTACGCCGCCCAGGCCGACCTCGACCGCCGGACCCTGGAGAAGCTCGCCCGCACCGAGCCGGCCAACGAGGGCGAGCGGGTCGCGAAGGAAGCGATGCAGGAGCGGCTCGCGATCGCCCTTGAGCGGTACGAGGCGGGCGAGGTCACCAGCCAGCTCAACGTCATCGCGGGGGCCCTGCACGGGGTACGCAGCGCCTTCGACCTGATGCCGGTGGCCGGTGAGCAGGCAGCGGCCAACGTGGCGAGCCGGCTCCGCCAAGTGCCCCGCGCACTTGCGCAGACCAGGCAGACCCTGAACCAGGCCGCCGACGCGGGCCACATCTCCGCGCGCCAGCAGATCCTCGAGGTTGCCAAGCAGTGCGACGTCTGGACCGACCCGGCGAGTGACGACTTCTACCCGGCGCTGGCCGCCCGGGTACTGGCGGCGGGGCCGTTGCCCCAGTCGCTGCGTGACGACCTGGACCGGGGCGCCGCGGCGGCGAACGCGGCCACCGTCGACTTCGCGCGGTACCTGCGCACGGAGCTGGCGCCGCGGGGCCGGGAGAAGCACGCGGTCGGGCGCGAGCGGTACCAGCTCGCCTCCCGGTACTTCCTCGGCGAGGTGATCGACCTCGACGAAACGTACGCCTGGGGCTTCGACGAGCTGGCCCGGATCGAGGGCGAGATGGGGCTCGTCGCCGACAAGATCGTATCGGGCGGCGGGGTCGACGAGGCGGTCGTCGAGCTGGACGCCGACCCGGATCGCACCATCCCCGGCAAGGATGCCTTCCGGGACTGGATGCAGGCGCTGTCCGACCAGGCCGTTTCGGAGCTGGCCGGTACCCACTTCGACATCCCCGCGCAGGTCCGGAGGCTGGACTGCTGCCTCGCGCCGACCTCGGACGGCTCGATCTACTACACCGGTCCGAGCGAGGACTTCAGCCGGCCCGGGCAGATGTGGTGGGCGGTGCCGCAAAGCATCACCGAGTTCTCCACCTGGCGCGAGGTGACCACCGTCTACCACGAGGGGGTACCCGGCCACCACCTGCAGGTCGCCCAGACCGCCATCCGCGCCGAACTGCTCAACCGCTGGCAGCGCCTGCTGTCCTGGTGCTCCGGCCACGGCGAGGGCTGGGCGCTGTACGCCGAGAACCTGATGGACGAGCTGGGCTTCCTCCAGGATCCCGGCGACAAGCTGGGCATGCTCGACTCGTCGGCGTTCCGGGCCACGCGCGTGATCGTCGACATCGGCATGCACCTGGAGCTGCCGGTCCCGCGGGACAACCCGTTCGGCTTCCACCCGGGCGAGCGCTGGACGCCGGAGCTGGGCTGGGAGTTCATGCGGGCGCACTGCCGGGTACCGGACGAGAACCTGCGCTTCGAGCTCAACCGGTACCTGGGGTGGCCGGGGCAGGCGCCGGCATACAAGGTCGGCGAGCGGATCTGGCTGGCGGCCCGCGCGGATGCCAAGGCGCGCAAGGGTTCCGCGTTCGACCTCAAGGCCTTCCACCAGGATGCGCTCAACCTCGGCGCGCTGGGGCTCGGGCCGCTCAAGGCCGCGCTGACGCGGCTCTAGCGCCGAGGCGGGTGTCGTCTGGACTGAGGAGCGCAGCGACGAGGGAAGACGTCGCCTGGAGAGCCTCGGCGCCGCGCGAGCGGAGTGAGCGCCAACGTTCTAGCGGTACCCGATCGTCAGGTTGGGCGCCGTGAGCTGGTCGGCGTGCACGAAGACCAGGTCCACCGTGGCGTCGGTAAAGAAGATCACCGGGGGTACCAGCAGCGGCGGCGCGTCCGGCGTGTAGTCCACCGGCAGCAGGCCCAGCGCCTTGCCCTTGATCCGGCTGGCGTAGAAGCGCACGTTGCCGGAGACGGTCAGCTTGCTGCTCTTCAACGAGATCGTGCCGGCGTTCACGACCGGTACCTGCAACTCGAACGGCGTCGAGGTGGCCGAGCTGAGGGTGAACTGCAACGCCCGGATCGTGCCGTCCTGGACCGGCCGTCGAAGCTCACCCCGATCTCGCTGAGCAGCGCCGAGATCTGCTTGGACGGCACCTTGTTGACCGGCGGCTGCCCCGGGGGTACCGCCAGCGTCCGGGCCCTGCCCGGAGCGGGCTTGCCCGGCGGCGACGAGGGGCAGCTCGGCACTGGTACCGGCTTGCCGGTCGCAGCCGCGGCCGGCGCTCGCGGTGCTGGGCTCGGTGCCGAGCTGGGGCTCGGGGACGGCGTGCTGTCGTGCGTGATGCCGAGCAACCGGCCCAGGCCGTCGAAGAAGTTGGAGACCGGGTTGCCGCCACCGGTCGGGCTGGGCGACCCCGATGCCGAAGCCGAGGGGGACGGGGCGGGCGGTTTCGGCGCGGTACTCACCGGTGGGCTCGGCGGGCACGGTGCCGCCGCCGCGGGCGTGGGCCGCGGCAGCGCGAGCAGCGCGGCGGTCACGGCCGCGACGAGCAGCAGCAGCGTCAGCAGGCGCGAGGTGGGCGGCTCACCCTGTTGCTGCTGGTCGCCCTCCGCGGCGTGCCGCCCGGCCGCCGTCTCGACGTCCTCGGTACCGGCATCCTCGTACCCGTCCAGCAGATCGAGCCCGTGCACCTCGACCGGCGCGGTGGCGACCGGCGCCCACGCCACCGCGAGCGCTCCGCCGGTGATGCCGAGCAGCATGCCGACGACGAAGCCGCCGAGGTTGAGCCCGATCAGCCCGGACACCGCGACGGCGGCGCCCACGATGCCGTAGAACATCCGCTGCGCCGGGCTGAGCCAGGTCAGTACCCCGCACAGGAGCACGGCCAACGGGATCAGCCAGGACAGGAACCCCTGGGAGCCGAAGCTCACCTTGATCGGGGCGAGGTCCATGTGCGCGGAGACGTAGTACTCCAAGCCGGATAGGAAGAGGAACAGCCCGCCCCAGAACGGCCGGGTCCGGCGCCATTGGCGGAACCCGAGCCGTAGCCGGGAGATGGTGGTCGGTACCGGGTCCGCGGAGTGCTGCTCCGCGGACCCGTCGCCGGTTACGTGAAGCACTGCTCGCCGCTCAGGCTCACATGCAGGTCGAGCCCGTTGAGCGTGAACGTGCCGGCACTCGTCGACCAGGCCACCTGCCGGAGGCCGGTGATGGTCACCTTGTCAGCCTGCTGGCCGAACCCGCCGGCCTGCCCGACGGCGCCCGCCGGACCCTTGTTGAGTGTGGAGGCGTCCTGACCGATGCTGATGTTGTTGAACACCGCGTCACCGGACAACTGGGTCATGTCGATCAGCAGGTCGGTGGCGCTGGCCGGCTTGTCCTTGCCAGCCCGGATGACCAGGCTGATCGAGGTACCGGGGACGACGACCGACTGGCACAGGTTGGACAGGTCGGCGCTCTTGATGCCGGACACCGCAACCGGGTGCGCGTTTCCGGCCTTGTCCAGCGCGAGGCCGCCGTACTGGACGAATCCGTTACCGACGAGCTGGTCCGCGGAGACCTTGAAGGTCGAGCCGGAAACGGCGAACGACGCGGCGATCGCACCGTTGGCCATGCCGAACACGATGGCTCCCGCGACGGCTAGGGCCGGCACCGAGACGGCGGCGAACCGCCGCCACCGGGTGCGGCCGAGCACCGGGGAACCGGGCGCATCGTTCACAGATCCTCCTTGCGGGACGGATGAGGCGCAGGGACATCGAGGTAGCGCCAGATGGTGCTCCGTACGCCGGCATCCCGACAAGACCCGTGGCTACTGGCGAGTAACCGGGCAATCCAGCGGGCGCTACGGATCGTGACCGGCGTCCCCATTGGAGCCCCGTTCGAGCCGGCTTCATTCAGAGCGAACCGGGCACGCGGGGGCGGTGATCGCTACCACAAGTAGCCTGTTCACGCCTCCGTCACGGTTTCGTAACAAGAGCCGCTCGGTGAATCCGATTCGGGTTTCCGTGTACCGGCGGAACGCACACCGTGATCGCCTGCGGCACGGTGCGGGCCTTGAGCCGGGTGGTCCGGTCCCGCGCGCCGCCGTCCAACTCGTACGGCAGCGCCGCGCCCAGCCGGACATCCACCTTCTCCGCGCGGGTGGTGTGCACGAAGGGCGAGCGCCGGGCCTGGCCGGTGACCATCCGGCCGAGGGTACGGGCCCATTGCAGGGCGCCCTGCGCGGTGGACACCCCGACATCGAGGCGGCCGTCGTCGGGCCGGGCGTCCGGGAAGGCCGGGATGCCACCGGTGATCTTCCCGACGTTGCCGAGCAGCACGCAGGTCGCCCGGCCGTCGAACCAGTCGGTGCCGTCGACGCGCACCTGGACCGGTACCGCCTCGTCGCCGACCTTGCGCATGCCGGTCCACACGTACGCCAGGCGGCCGAGCCGCTTCTTGAGGCTGCCGTCGGCGTCACGGATCATGCCGCCGTCGAAACCGGCGCCGGCCATGACCGCGAAGTGCTCGCCGTTCAGCTTGCCGAGGTCGAGCCGGCAGCGGGCACCGCGCAGGCCGGTCCGCACCGCCTCGGGCAGGTCCGCCGGGATGCCGAGGTTGCTGGCGAGCAGGTTCGCGGTACCGGCCGGCAGGATCGCGACCGCGACGTCGGAGCCGGCGAGCGCGTCGACGCAGTGCTGCACCATTCCGTCCCCGCCCCAGACAAAGGCCAGTTCAGCACCGGCGTCGCGGGTCCTGCGCGCCTTCCTGGTGGCTTTGCGGCTCTTCGGTACCTCGTACCACAACGGCTGGTCGTAGCCTTCTTCGGCGAGCAGCCGGCGCAACTCGGCGAGGCCGCCGCCGAAGGTCTTCCCGCGATGCGCGATGACCGCGATCCTCATGGCCGCGTGGTACCCACCGACCGGCAGATGGAATCCAGCGTTGACACGCGCTGCCCAAGGACAAGCGCGGGCCGTTCTTCCCCGCGATGTTCACGTACGCCATCGCGTGGGGCATCAACCACGGCATCCTGCCCGCGGCCACGTACCGGCCGGTGGTCGAGAAGGCGTGGACCGGGATGGTGACCAGAGCGGTACAGAGCAACGGGGTGCTCGGGTTCTGCCAGGGCACCGGCCAGCGGCCGTCGGCCGGACAGGCGCTACCCTGCTCGTATCGAAGAGGTTGACACGCTGGGCGAACTGGCCCGGGTCCGGGACCGGCGTCGAGCCGCGCCGTGACCGGTAGTTGGCTGCTCGGGCTCGGTGTGGCGGTGGGGCTGGTCCTACTGGGCTGGGCGGCGCTGCTCCTTGCCGCCCGCCGGTTGCCGCCGGGCATCCTGCGCGACCTCGCCGCGTTCATCCCGGACTGCGTGACGACGGTACGGCGGCTGCGGCGCGATCCGCGGGTACCCCGGCGGGCCAGGGTCGCGGTCGTGCTCGCCGGGCTCTGGGTCATCTCGCCGATCGACCTGATCCCCGAGTTCATCCCGGTCATCGGGCCGCTGGACGACGTGGTCGTGGTCGCGCTGGCGCTGCGGTACGCCGGCCGGCGGGTACCGCGCGAAGTGCTGCTGGACGCCTGGCCCGGGGAGCCGCGGCTGCTCGAACGGCTGCTCGGGCCGCCGCGTCAGCGGTAGGCGGCCGCCTGGATCTGGTACAGCTCGGCGTAGGTACCGCCGGCCGCGATCAGCTCGTCGTGGCTGCCGGCCTCGACGACCCGGGCGCCGTCGAGCACCACGATGTAATCCGCCATCCGGACGGTGGAGAACCGGTGGGACACCAGGATACTGATGCGGCCGCGGTCGGGGCCTTCCGCGCGCAGCGCGGCGGCGTACCGCTCGAACAGGGCGTGCTCGGTCTCCGCGTCCAGCGCCGCGGTCGGCTCGTCGAGGACCAGCAGCAGCGGCTCGTCGCGCATGAACCCGCGAGCCAGCGCGAGCTTCTGCCACTGCCCGAACGAGACGTCGACGCCGCCCGGCCAGGCCGGCCCGAGCTGGGTGGAAAGGCCCGCCGCCAGCTTGTCCACCACGTCGGTCGCGCCGGCCCGGTCGACCGCCTCGCGGACGGCCGGTACGTCGTCGACGCGGGGCACGTCGCCGAGCCCGACCGACTGCCGGGCCAGCAGCTCGAAGCGGAAGAAGTCCTGGAACGCCCCGGCGAGCCGGGCGCGCCACTCGTCGGCGGGCAGCCGCGCGAGGTCGACGTCGTCGACCAGGATCCGGCCCGACGTCGGCGCGTACAGCTTGCACAGCAGCTTGACCAGCGTGGTCTTGCCGGCGCCGTTCTCGCCGACGATCGCGACCACCGCGCCGGCCGGCAGGTTGACCGAAACGTCGTCGAGGACCAGGCGGTCGGTGCCGGGGTAGGCGAACGAGATGTGGTCGAGCCGGATGCCGCGGGTCAACCGGTCCGGGGCCGGCAGGTCGGCGGTGGCCACCATGGCGGCGGCGTAGTCCTCCAGCCAGGCCAGCCGCCGGGAGCCGTCCATCCAGATCCCGCGCAGGAACCCGATCTCGCCGACCGTCGCGCCCACGTAGGCGGACAGCCGCGCCCCGGCTGCGAGGACGAGCAGGACGCTGGCGGACGGAGCGTGCAGTACCGACGCGACGAACACGACCGCGCCGACGTAGCCGAGCCCGAACACCGCCCAGGCCAGCGTGTGCCAGACCGCGCTGCCCCAGCGGGCCGCGGACACGATGCCGTACCAGCGTTCCCATTCGGTACGGCGCTGGCCGACCAGCCGCGGTCCGATGCCGGTGAGCCGCACCTCCTTGCCGGGCGCCGCGGTGGTCACCGTGACGAACAGGTGCCGGGCCAACCGGTTGGCCGGGGCGGCGCGCTCCTCGGCCGACCGCTCGATCGCGGGTCGCCAGCCCGAAGTAACCACCGTCGGTACCGCGAACAGGGCCAACAGCGCCAATGCCGGGTGTACCGACATCAGCAGCGCCACGGTGACCCCCAGCCGGAGGATCCAGCTGCAGGTGGAGAACACCGACATGTACATGTGGTCGAGCACGAACACCTGGTCGCGCAGGACGGCGAGGCGGTCGAGCAGCTCCGGCCGCTCCTGGTGGGCGATCGTCGCGACGGACGCCTGGAGCTGCGCGACGTGTCCCTCCAGCGCGATCGTGACCTTGTCGCGGAACCGGCGCTGTACCCGGGTGCTGACGGTACGCAGGAACCAGGTGGCCGCGGCCGAACCGGCGAGCCCGAAGGCCGCACCGAGCAGGAGCGCCCGATCGGCTTGGAGGACTCCTTCGCCGAGCAGCTTGAGCCAGACCGCGATGAGCGCGTCCGGCAACGCGACGAGCAGGGAGAGCACGAAGGCGGCGAGCAACAGGCCGGGCTCGTGCCGGTACCCAAGGCGGCACAGCCGCCACATCGACGAGAGGGCCGGGGGCAGGTCGTCCGCCTTATGCGAGGACATCGTGCTCCACCTCCTCCTCGCCCTCGATGATCGCGAACGGCTTGGCCTGCAGGTCGAACATCTCCCGGTACCGGCCGCCGAGCGCCATCAGCTCGTCGTGCGAGCCCAGCTCGACGACCTTGCCCCGCTCGACCACGCAGATCCGGTCGGCATGCCGCACCGTGGAGAACCGGTGCGAGATGAGGACCGTCGTGCAGTCCCGGGTGGCGGCGAGGATCCGGTCGAAGATCTCCGCCTCACCCCGCACGTCGAGCTGGGCGGTCGGCTCGTCGAGCAGCACGACGCCGGCACCGAGCCGCAGCGCGCACAGCGCCCGGGCCAGCGCGATCCGCTGCCACTGGCCGCCGGACAGATCGGTCCCGCCCTGGTACCCGCGGGCCAGCGGGGTGTCGAGGCCGGCGAGATCGGCGGCGCCGGCCTCAGTGAGCGCCGCGCGGATGTCCTCGTCCGGGGCGCCGGCCGGGGCGACGTTGGCGCGCAGCGACATCTCGAACCGGGTGAAGTCCTGGAACACCGCCGTCACCTGGTCCCGCCACCCGGCCAGGTCGAACCGGCGCAGGTCGATCCCGTCGACCTCGATCGCGCCGGACTGCGGATCGTAGAACCGGCATAGCAGCTTGGCCAGCGTGGTCTTGCCGGCCCCGTTGCGGCCGACGATGGCCAGCGACGAGCCGGCCGGGATGGTCAGGTCGAAATGCTCGAGTACCGGGCCGCCGCCGGACGGGTACGCGAAGGTGACGTCGTGGAAGTGGATCTCGGCGGCGGGCCGGGCGGTCGCCGGTACCGGATCGGGATCTTGGGGAAGTGCGCCGGCCGGCGCCATCGCCTTGTCGAGCCGCAGCACCGCGGCCACCGGCGCGGCGGCGCCGTCGAGCGCCCAGTTGAGCCCGCCGAACGCGATCATGCTGGCGCCGACGGCCGCCTGGGCGAAGACCACCATCCGGCCGAGCCCCAGCCCGCTGGTCGCCAGCGCCCAGAACACCACCGCGTTACCGGCGACCACGATCGCCAGGCTGGTCAGGACCGACCGTTCGCGCATCCGGGTAGCCCGGTACTGCAGCTCGTGCAGCTTCGTGCGACGGGCGGTGAACCGCTCGATGACCCAGCCGGCGAGGCCGAACAGCCGCAGCTCCTTGGCCGCGGGCGGGTCGACCGCGAGCCGGTACGCGTAGTCGGAGTCGCGCTGCGCCGCCCGTACCTCGTCGGTGTTGCGGTCCTTCCACACCCCGCTCTCGCGCAGCAGCCAGTGCGTCGACAGCCAGGCGCCGCCCAGCACGATCGGGGCCCACCAGTGGAACCCGGCGAGTACCACGGCCGACGCCAGGCCGCCGAGCAGCTCGACCAGACCGCCTGCGATGAAGTCCATCGATATGAACAGCGGCGGCCCGGTCATGCCGAGGTCGAAGTCGCGGGCCACGGTCAGGTCGGCGGTCAGCTCGTGGTCCTCCAGGTGACCCAGGCCGGGCGGGGCCACGCAGGTGGCGGCCAGCCGGTCGTTGAGCCACGCGGCGGTCCGGTCACCGAGGTTGTTGCTGACTGCGGTGTGTATCGGGCTGAGCACCTGGAGTGCGACGAAAACGACCCCGGTGAGGACCAGCGGCCCGACCAGGCCGCGGCCGGCCTGTACGGCACTGACCAGTACCCCGGTGGCGATCGCGAAGCCGGCGGGTAGCACGCCGCGGGCGATGAGTACCGCCCACCACAGCGTCGCGAGCCGCCGGTCGGCCTTGGGCAGTACCGTGAAGAACTGCCACTCCGCCCGCTTGCGCAGCCTGCTCATGACCCTCCCGTGAGAATCGCGTCGAGGTCGGCGATGGCTTGTGCGGTGTCGGTGAACCGCACTGCCTGGATGCCGAGCGTGGCCGCAGCGGCTACGAACGGCTCGACGTCGTCGAGGAAGACCATCTCCTCGGGGCGTACCGCGAGCCGCTGCCAGGTCAGCTCGTAGATCCGCGGATCCGGCTTGGACATCCCGACCTCGTGCGAGTAGACGATGAGGTCGGCCAGCTCGTCGAAACGGTACCGCCCGCACTCGCGCTCCCGCGCCCCCACGAAGCTGTTGCTCAGGATGCCGGTGCGGTACCGCGGGCGCAGGCCGGCGAAGTAGCCGGTCAGCTCCACGTTTCCAGCTCTCCAGCGGCGAGGCCCAGCCGGGCCTCCCACGCATCGCTCACGCCGGGCGGCGGCGTGGTCTCCAGCACGCCGCCGATGTCGAAGACCACCGCTCTGATCGGGGCCGCCCTGTTCGCCATCCGCCCGGTCAGCCTTCGCCGCCGGTGAGCTGGCCCCAGTCGTACCCCTCCGCGGGCGGCACGATCAGGCAGAACTCGTTGCCCTGCGGGTCGGCCAGGACAGTGGTGAGGAACCCGGCATCGTCGTGGGTGGGTACCACCACCCGGGCGCCCAGGTCGGCCAGCCGGGCCAGCTCCGGCTGGAGGTTCTTGACCTGGATGTCCAGGTGCATCCGGTTCTTGTTGCGCTTCGGCTCCGGTACCTGCTGGAGCAGCAGGTCCGGCCAGCGCCCGCGCCGGTCCACCAGGCGGACGTACGGCGGGTGGAAGGCGCTCCGCCGGAAGCCCAGCGCCGCAGCCCAGAAGTTGGCCAGCGCATCGGCGTCGGTGCAGTCGAGAACCAAGAGCAGGCGCATCCGGCTCCTCCGCAGGCTGGCGAGCGGACTGGCTCGCAGAATACGTCAGCGGACGCCACGCGGGCGGAACTGGATGCTGATCCTGGGCCCGGTCGGGCGGGCCGTCTTCGGTATGGCGTGCTCCCAGGTGCGCTGGCAGCTACCGCCCATCACGAGCAGGTCGCCGTGGCCCAGCTCGTAGCGCAGGGCGTGACCGCCGCGTCGGGGGCGCAGGAGCAGCGCCCGCGGGGTACCCACGGAGACGATCGCCACCATGGTGTCCTCGGTCGAGCCGCGCCCGATCGTGTCGCCGTGCCAGGCGACACTGTCCCGGCCGTCGCGGTAGAGGCACAGCCCGGCGGTGCGGAACGGCTCGCCCAACTCGGCGGCGTAGTGCGCGTTCAGCGCCCGCCTCGCCAGGTCGAGGGCCGGGTCGGGCAGCCGGTCGTCCTCGTCGAAGAAGCTGAGCAACCGGGGCACGTCGACGACCCGCTCGTACATCTGCCGCCGCTCGGCCCGCCACGGTACCCCCGACAGTAGCCGCTCGAACAGCGCGTCGGCACCGCTCATCCAACCCGGCCGCAGGTCGATCCACGCACCGTCGGAAAGGGGCCGGCGCCGCACGGTCGCGCCGAGCGGCCCCGGCCCGATCTCGGATCCGGTGTCCAGCAGTGAGGCCTGGAAGGTGGCGGTCATGCGCCGCCGCCCGCAGCCGACCGGGAGCAAAGGAGCGCAGCGACTGAGTCGGACGGTCGGCTACCGGGTGGGACACCTCCCGCGCGAGCGGAGCGAGCGCCAGCTAGCTCGGTCATCCGCCGAGCCTACCGCAATTTTCGGACAGCTGTTCGATCAGCTCTGCCAGGGCGGCGTCCACCCCTTGAGCGGTTGGGAGAAGCGGAGGTGGTTACCGGACGGATCACGGAAGGCGCAGTCGCGCACGCCGTACGCCTGGTCGATCGGCTCCTGCAGGACCTCGGCACCGGACGCCTGGAGCCGCTCGAACGTGGCGTCGAGGTCGTCGGTGGCGAAGATGACGCCGTTCAGCGAGCCCTTGGCGAGCAGGCTGCGCAGGGTCTCCAGGTCGCCCGGCGGGCGGCCCATGCCGACCTCGCCGAGGACGATCTCGATGTCCGGCTGGGACTTCGGGCCCACGGTCACCCAGCGGAAATCCTCCATCGTCACGTCGTTGCGGACTTCGAGGCCGAGGACGTCGCGGTAGAAGGCCAGCGCCCGGTCCTGGTCGTCGACCTCGAGGAAGCTGTGCGAAAGTTTGAGTTCCATGGCCCGAACCTACGAGCGGGCCGCCGCCGACGCTTCTCCATTCCTGCTCGGTCGGGTCTGCGCCTTGGCGTAGCACGCCGGGATCCTGGCGCTCGCCGCGTGGCTGCGCGCCCGGTAGGCGCTCGGGCTCTCGCCGACCAGTTCGGTGAACCGGGAGCTGAAGGAGCCCAGCGAGGTACAGCCGACCGCCATGCAGACATCGGTGACGCTCAGGTCGCCCCGGCGCAGCAACGCCTTGGCCCGCTCGATGCGCCTCGTCATCAGGTACCCGTACGGCGTCTCGCCGTACGCGGCCCGGAACTGGCGGGAGAAGTGGGACAGCGACATGAGCGCGGCACGCGCCATCGCCGGTACGTCGAGCGGCCGCGCGTACTCCCGGTCCATGAGGTCCCGGGCCCGGCGCAGGTGGGCAAGGTCCTCCGGAGTCACCAGCCCAGCTTCTCACGACGTGGAGTCCTGCCGAGCCTCGGAGACTCGGTTTCCGCGGACCAACTCCTCCCAGCGATCGGTCGACATGACCATGACCATGCGGTTGTCTCGATCGGCGTAGGAAATCCAGGTGTCCCGGTCGTCAAGGGCGGCCGCAACATGGGCGCGCGTCATCGGTGGCGCCTCGGCCCAGATTCCGTTATGTGGCTCCCGAATTTCGATCAGACCTCGTTCGAATAGGGGCCCTACTGACACATCCGTGGGTGGATAAATCGGGCGCGAAGCGCCGATTCCCTTGCGGCGCACGGCGCCGGGGCAGGCCACCGGCCTGCCCGCAAGCCTGTCGGAAGGGACCGCAGAGGCTCGGGGGTCAAGGGCGGCCCGAAGGGCCGTCGTGTCAGCGACGCGAAGCGCCCTTGAGGCCCGAGGAGCGGTCCCGCAGGCTTGCGCCGCAAGGGAATCGAGCTTGAAATCGGCGGCAACCTTCGAGAACTGTGGAACCATCGCGGAAACAGCTTCCTCCGAGATGGGCGGGGCAACAAGGGCGTCACCGAAGCGCTTTCCGTTGACACGCATGTCGTGCTCGTAGATCACGCCGTTCAGGTAATCGCCCTCGATCGCGATTAGCATCACCGCGCGCTCTTCTGGCGTCAACTGGTCCCAGACACTCGCTCTCCTCCAAAGACTTGACACGGCCCCGCTCCTTCAGGAATAAACCGAGTGTTGGCGGTTGGCAGCCGGGGCTAACCGGCTGCCAACCGCCGCTGAACGGACACGTGCGTTAATGGAAGTCTCCCGCCGAATTGTGCCCCCGTTTGGTGGCTTGTGCTCGACCGCCGGTCACGGCAAGTATGTCTGTCATATCAGCGGACCAGGCTCTGGAGGTGCCCGTGACTGACCGCGACCTTGTTGTCGTGACTGTCCCGGGCGTGCAGCGTTACATCGCTGAGTCACGGTCAACGGCCGACGCCGCCGCCGCCAGCCGGATCGTGTCCGGCCTGACAGGGGCGATGGTCCAGGCTGTCGAGCCGCCTGATGAGGTGGTGCTTCCCGGGGTCGGCGACGCGGGTCTGCCGAACCGGGTCGTGGCACTGGCCGAGGCCGGCACAGGAGCGGCGCTGGCGCAGCGGTTGGCGGCTCGGGTGCAGGATGCCTGGTCAACGCAGGTCGCTCGGGTCTGGCCTGGCGGTCAGGCCCCGGCGGGTGTGCCGGCGGCGCCGGGCTTTCCGTCGGTGCGGTGGGTGGTGGTCGAGGCGTCCGTCGGTGACTACGCGACGCAATGGGATCGGGCGCAGAAGGCCTTGGCTGCCCGGAAACGAACGGGGGTTTTCGACCGGTACGACGACCCGACAGTGAGCCGACTGTGTGCGTTGACCGGTCGGTGGGCCGCCGTGGACGACTCGATTCCGGTCCGACCGGCGGTGCGCCGTCGGCGAGGTGAGGCGTTGTCGGTACCCGCGTTGGTGAAGCGGGCCCACGGCGGACCCGGCTTCGCGTCGACCTGGTCGGTGGCGACTGGACCGTTTCGTCATGCGCTCATCGCGGGCCTGCCGGATGACCCGGATCTCAGCAACGCCGTCGACAAACTTCGCGGCGAAATCACGGCGATGGAAGCGCACGGCGTGCGGTTCGGCACCGGCAGGCTACCGGGGCTGACCGCCTCGCCCGATCCGGCGCAGACGAAAGGACCCGCGGCCTGGCTGGTCGATGTGGAGGGCGCCTGCCTGCTGCCGGAGAACTGGGCGGTGGATTCCGTGCGACGTGACCACAGCCTGGTCGAGCCGCCGGACACCAGCAGCCGCGAGCAGTTTCAGCAGGCGTGCGATCGTTGCATGGGCGCCGCGGCGAAACTACTCAGCCTGGCGGCCGCGCGGGAGATACCTACACCAACGCCCTACCTGGCTGTGGTGGTCCAGGACGCCGATCACATGGGTCCGCGCCTGGGGCGGTTACCCACCGCCCGCGATGACCTGCGGCGCTGGCACGTGGATGTGTCGGCCGCGCTACTCGACGCCGCGGTTGCGCAGCGGGTGGCCCTGGAGGATGCGGACCCGGGGTGTCTGGGTCGGCTGGTGTACGCCGGCGGTGATGACGCCCTCGGCTTCGTGCCGGTCAGACATGCGGTGACCGCCGCGGATGCGCTCAATGCGGCGTTCGGCGCGGTTGTGGCCGGCTCGGTGGACCGGCCTGGAGCGCTTCCTGGTGCGACCGCGAGCACGGTGCTGGTGTTCTTCCACGCGTCGAGTTCGTTACAGTCCACCCTCACTGCCGCCCGTGAACTGCTAGCGGAGGCCAAGGGAGTGCAGCGGCCGGGGTTCGCAGTGGCGGTGCTGCGCCGAGGTGGCGAGCGGGTAAGGGCGGTTCGGCCATGGCCAGGTGGGTGGCCTTTGCCGGCTGGGACAAGCGCCCCGGCGGCGTTGGGGGTACTGGTGGAGGCGATGCGGCGCGGGCTCTCCGGTCGGCTGGCCGCGGACCTGGAGCGCGACGCCGACCAGATTGCCGGTTTGAGTCGCGACGGTCGCCGACGTGAGCTGCGGCGTCTTGCCGCGCGCCATGGCGCCGCGCGCGATGGTGTGACCGGCGCGGTGGACGCGCTGCTGGCATTGAGCTCGGCCGAGACGCTGTCGCCTGACGCCGCTCCGCTTACGTCGGCGGCGCGGTGGGCGGCCGTGGCCCGGTTCATTGCGGGGGAGGGGCGGTAGGCGTGCGGCAGTGGTTGGTCATAGAGCCGCTGGACACGGTATCGGTACGCGACGGGCGGGCGTTTGACGCCGGGACCCATTCGACGGCGCGGACGGTCGTACCGCATCCGGGTACCGTTGCTGGCGCGGTGGGGGCGGCGTTTCGGGCCCGGCCCGGTGCGGGCACGGATCCAGCCGAGCGTGGCCGCAGCGTCCCGGAGCGGTTGCACGGTCCGGTGGTGGTGCAACGACGATCGGATCGCTGGCGGGCACTATTTGCGGCCCCGCGCAGCATGGTGCGTGACGGTGACACCTGGACGCGGTTGTCGCCATGCGGCCAGGACTGGAGCGGGGTACGGCACGACCAGGGCGGCCTGGTGCTGCTCGGCGGCGGCGATGGCGATTCCGGCGGCTGGGTGTCCGGTCCGAGTCTGCGACGGTTTCTGCATGATCCGGCGGCTGTCGCCACCGCAGACCCGGCGCCGTGGACGATTGAGCGGCGAGTCGGGCTGGCGCGCGAGGACGACCGCACCGCCCGGGACGGCATGCTCTACGCCGCCGAGCACCTTCGGCCGCTGGTCGCCGACGGCGTCGATGCCGTCGGCTTCGCGGTCGGCTGCATCGCCGCGCCGCGGACCGACCTGGCGGGAACGGTGTTCTTCGGTGGGGAAGGGCGGCGCGCGGCTGTCCACGCGTGGGAGGACGCCGGCGATGTCGGGCCGCTTCCGCCGCGGCCATCTGAGCCGTTCGACGATGGCCGACTCGCCATGTACCTGGCGACACCCGCTGCGCTGTCGTGGGGGTGGCGGCCGGCCGATGCCGAGTTACGCGGCGCGAGCCTGGTGGCGGCGGCGGTGGGTGACCCGCAGGTGGTGGCGATGGCGCGGCCGGAGCGGCGCAGCGGGGGGCTGACCCACCGTCGGCTGCTGTGGTGCGCACCGGCGGGCAGCGTCTATTTCCTCAAGTTCGCCAACCCCGCTGATGCCGCCGCGGCCGCGACGGCTTGGCACGGCCAGTGTCTGACCCAGACCGATGAAACCCTGCGTACCGCCGGCTTCGGCCTGGCCTTGACCGGGAGGTGGTAATGGTCCGGGCGTTGTTGTTTCTGTACGCCGAGTCGCCGATTCACGCCGGCGCCGACAGCAGTGTCGGCGCGCTGGATCTGCCGATCCAGCGGGAGGTCGGCACCGGCCTGCCGGTGATCTGGGGGCAGAGCCTCAAGGGCGCGCTGCGCAGTCACGCGCGCGACCGGTGGGGGCCCGAGCACCCTCGGGTGGCTCAGTTGTTTGGCGACCCTCCGCCGTCGGGAGCGGATGCGCAGCCGGCCAAGCCGGGTCGGCTTTCGGTGGGCGACGCGCACCTGGTCGCCTTTCCGGTCCCCACCATGCGGGCCACATTCGCCTGGCTGACCAGCCCACTGGTACTCGGCCGGTTACGCCGACGCGCGGGTCTGGTCCGTGGTACGTATTCGGAAGTGCTGTGACGGGTGTGTCGGCGTTCACCGGTGCTGTGGGGGTTGAGTCGGGGTTGAGACACGCCGTCTGGGGTGTGTGATCTGT
>WNGR01004804.1_pt1 | contig 27529 bp, 41 predicted proteins | sample 5407581 | NCBI WGS metagenome assembly WNGR01 (sample SAMN13153383, study PRJNA577476) | soil metagenome | isolation source: 80 cm soil or saprolite under Garry oak tree replicate 2 | place: USA:California | collected 2016-06-15
TAATCAAATAAATTTATATTATTAAAATTTATATTAAATAATAACCCTACATTTGACTTGTGAACTTGTGCAACTTGCACTACTTTCCTGCTGGGCACCAGTAAAAAGTCTGGCAGTAACCTGTGTTCTTGCTGATGAGGGTTAGCAAGATAGCTAGACAAGAGCGCAACTTCAGAGGTAGAAGAACTCTATATTGCTATACTACACACCTAGACAAGAGTGCACTGCAGAAGGGAGTGAGCTAAGGTAGAGAGTTATAGACTAGAGGGGACTTACACTTCAGAGGTAGAAGAACTCTGAAGTGTAAAGGCGTAAACAGGTGTCCTTATATACTACAGGGTTACCTAAGAATGGTCTGTGCGCACAGGTGATCCAAACACAATACAGGTGGTCTGTGTGCCAGAGGGAGAAACGCCATTGGAGGGCTGAGAACAATAGAAGGCCTAGAGCCATCTAGAGCCGGTATCTTAACAATAAGAACAATAAGGACCTAATATAGAATCCTAATAAAGATAAACAATAACCGGTCCATGAGTCTCCGGAATAAGTCCAAGTAGGGAGTAAGTCCAAAACAGGTAGATACCGTATCAGTAAACCAAAGATGACTTAATCATCTAGCGACACATCGTACCGGCAAAGCGGTCCGTGTCAACAACATATGTGTCTCATCTATATGACTTCATTCTCTCGAAGCTTCATGCATGCAGTTGTTTTTGTCTAAATGATTTGCAGCCTCAAATCAGAGGCAAGCACGACTGATTCTGTTTTGGTGTCGTGCCCGAGTATCTATGTATCTGCCCAAGCTTTCTTACTAACGTTCCGACTCGTTTTTGAAAATGTAGCTCATATTATTGTACTTGTATGTATAAAAACAGTCCTAGTTTGATAGTGAATGACTAATGTATTCGTCTCCTCGAAAATCCCCCCACGTCTGATCACTGCCAACTCGACTTCGCTTTCCTTCGTTCGCTCTCGCGCTCTCGTACACCCTCGGTCACTCGCACGTGACCATCCCTTTTGACTTCGGCGCGCGCCCTTAACCTCATCACAGTACTCAGGCTGTACATAGCGTATCAAAGACAGTGATGTGGTGGGGATAGTATTACGTGTCCACGGATTTTTCTGTCTCCCTCCGATCTGGAGATGTGCAAGTGATGTGCACTATACACACAAATTAGGACCGTGACGAATATCAGTAGGATCAGGATTCAACCTTTCGGGCACACACGCCATCCGAGGCCGAACACCCCTCCACCGCCCAATGGCGATGAGGATACGGTAGCCTGGGCATCTGATGATCTGGTGCACGTCCCCATGCACTGGACCGGTGACCGTTCGCTCTATGGGGTGCCGGCTGCGCTTAGGACGCTGATAGAATTGAGGATCCTCCAGTTGCTCGCGACCCCCTCATCCCTCATTCTCCGGTTGGTTACGAGTCTACACATACACACACTGCTCGTTCTTTCTGAGGTGTGTTCTGATACAAGCAGCATGTTGTGTGGATAGTTTGATGGAAAAATACAGGTGATCCTGCTGCTCCGACGCTATCCTCGCCACACTCAGACGACCATTCATCCAGCAAAGTCCAGTGTTGCGACACTGCCAATGCGGCGGCAGCAGCAACCCCTCACACAGATGCCCCCCGATCTGGATTTCGCTGTAGTCAATCCTACCCAAGCCGCTGAGAAAAAGTACTCTAGTAACCACCCACCACCCCAAAATAATCCATCTATGGTGCGTGTGAATACGATAGTACGTGAAACAGCACCACCATGATCACACCGACGCAACACCTGAACTCCCTCGTTTAGTAACGTAGTTGCGTATCATGCTCATCATGTTGCCAAGGCTGTTGTCTTCTGGGAGCCATTCACCATTGTTGACGCAGAGAACCTTCATCAGCCGGTCGTACTTCAAGTCTGGCAGTAGTTTGGGTGTGATCAGGAAGTACTGTCCGCTGTCCGCCTTGCATGTCGTCTTGACGAGCTCGTTGTGCACTGCGCGCTCGGCGCGTTGATCCATGCCCTGCATCGCGCCTGCTCCATCAGCGCCACGCGTGACACAACGTATCACGCACTTGATTGATCTCGTCGACCAGCGAGAACGGTGCGCGTGCGCACTCAGTCATACTCATGAGGTATAAGATCGTAGTCAAAGAACGCTCCTGAGAAGCCATCACAGATCAGTCGTTAGCATTCTAGTCCCGCTCAGAGGCCGCGATGAACGACATACGCCTCCGGATTGCCTGTGAGCTGTTAGTTGTTGGAGTTGCTCTGTATCGCGGAACTTGACCAGTATCGTGATTGCCCATTTTTCATAGTCGTCGTGTGGTGTAAGTTGCAGTTCGCCCGCACATCCGATGCCTGAAAGCCCGAGACACAGCCCCGAGGGAGTGGGCTCTGTACAAGAAGGATGAGAGAGGACTCACGGTCGAAAGCCTCTGAGAACCTCTTTCCAATTGATGCAACGAGGTCTTGCAGAGCAGGGTGCCAATTATCCTGAAAGAAACGAGATATCGCCGTTAGCACTCGGAACTGCCAGTTTGCTCCGCGCATCAATGGAACCCACCCTAGCAACCTTCATCGATTTCTCGACCTTGGCCGCGGCGCGCTCACGGTCTTCTATTTTCTTGGTTAATGACCTGATCTGTGCTCGCCCGGGAAATGACCTCAGAACCAGAGCAACCGAACATCATAATCGAACATACCTCGTCTTTTCGGCGCTCATACTGATCGACGACACCCGGGTCTGCGGCGAGAACCAGCTCCAGTTTCTGCTGCAGTGTCTCCAGCTCGTCCTTCAGCTGATCCGCGGTTCGCTCGTGCGCCTTCCCCGACTGTAAATCCCAAACTAAACTCAGCACACGACCCTGCAGGTCATGAAGAACCAATGGCGACAGACCTCTTCCATCGTTTGGAAGGTGTGCCGAAGCTCGTCGTCGACCTCGTCGAGCTTTGCCTTGCTGATGTCTAGCAGCTCCTTGCAGCGTTCCTTTTCCCTGACGTAAGCCGCGTTGGCTGTGATGGACAATATACCAGCACGCATGAGCGAACAGAGAATACTCGAGCTAAGGCCGTGCGCGGACACACCAGCATTGAAATCGGTGAGCGCCGTTTGGTATTCGCCGTCGCGCTCTTGGAGCAGGACCTCAAGCGCGTGCTTGCGGCTGCTCTCCTGCAGGTGCTCGAGGCCGAGTTTCGTCGCATTGGTCTGATCTTTGATCGTGACGCGAACGAGCCCCTACGTGTCATGAGGCAGCCAGTACAGTTAATGGGAGGGACGGGGCTGATGCTGGGTGCAGAGAGACACGTACTGCGTACTGTTGCGCAATGTCCGTGCGCTGGCGAGTGACCTTAAGCAGGTTCTTCTTGAGCTCTGCACGCTCTTTATCTGTCGACTTCTCCTTTCGCAGTTCAGTGAGCCTGTCCTGCTGCATGCCTACATACGCCACATGCACGCTGGTCACCATGGTGTTACTCGTCAAGGAGATAGTGACTGGAACTCACGGAGCTTATGCTCGGCGGAGGACACACGCCTCTTTTCATCATTCACAGCCTGCTTACGCGCTCTCAGTTTGTCCTGTCAGGAGCGTTAGTCTCAGGGGAGAAGTGAAGACTAAACCCAAGACGAGCGTGCAGAGACTCACCATGGCTTCTTTATACGCGTTCTGTTCCCTTTTAATCTCACGATCAAGCCCGCCGAGACGCTGCCCTTCTTCCGTGCACAACGCAAGCTGGTCGCGACCCTGCGCGATTCTGCGCTCGATGTTCTGCCGTGCAGCAGGGTCCACTGTACAGGGGGAGAGCAAACAAATCAACATTTGACATTTATTTGGAATGGGATAAAAAAAAAAAGAGGTATAGGGGAGCAAGACGGACGAACCGACAGGTCCGACGAGGGTGCGCGCTGGTCGCACGTCGCGCGTGAGATTCTGCGGGAGACGTCGCCCGTATTGCGAGCGCGTGACCATGTTCAATATATTGCCAAGTATGTAACTCCCGCCGCCGGTGCGGGAGACAGCTTCCATCGCGCGTGCGGGGTCTACGCGGTTCGGTTGGAGTGCGATGGCCTGTTCGTACAGTGACTGCAGATTCAACAGGATGAGACGGAGACTCACTGTCCGATGGAGCTGGCAATCCCGCATAAGGAACGTGCGCATTGCCGGCGGGCAGTCAACAAAGTCGATCGCGTAGCCATCAAAGCCGATTTCGTGCATCTGAATAGAGGTGTATGCGACGCATCAGAAAGGCCTGAAGAGGCGCACGTACTTCATCCTGTGTCATTGGGGGTGGCGTGATGTTTGCATCCCCGGGACGGAACCAAGTCGTTATGCGAGCCTTTTTTCCCAGGGCCTCGGTGGTATCGCTCACAAGCTGGTTAAGAAGCTTGTAGTCATCGTTGCACTGGGCGACGAACGTCTGGGTGTATTGCCTATTAGAGTCAGCGAACCGATGAAAGAGAGCTGCGGACCCTGAGTTGTGTGCCAATGAAGCACGCCTCGACGGCGTTCACGTAGCTCTTGTTGGGTACAGTAAGCGAGACGGCGGCGGGCTCGATGATCTCCATGCGGAAACGGTGTGTGTTCTTGCGCAGCCAGTGAATCACGGCGGCACAATCCGGGTCGTATTTGGCGAGGCCTTGGAGTTTGCGATGAGAGACATCGTCGAGTTGCTTCAATCTAAGCCCAGATTTTTAATGACGGAAGCAAGTGATATGGGAACAGGACGTACGCGCGTTCACCCTCAGTTATCTCGGCCTTGGCTCGCGATTCGTCCTCAATGAAGCGCTGCTGTTGCTCTCTGAGCTCGAACTGGCGCTGACGCGTGCCATTGTTACTTTGGTTGAGACCGCGCTGTACCGAGCTCGTTGGAACGTGACGCATTTAACAAAAGGGGGAAGGAACGGACCACTTCCCCCTCGATGTCGTCCATATTCTCGACATCGCGAGGCTTCTCCAGATCGGCCTGCAGTCTCTGAACAGTCGCCTCGATATCCTGTATCTTCTTAGCGCGCGCTTTTTCCGTATTCTTGAGATTCGAGAGCTTGTTCGAGATTTCCTCGGCTTGTGTGTCCTGCGGAAATGCTAAATAAATAAAAAATGGGAGACAAAGTGGTGAATGACACACCAGTTTCTCGCTCTCGTCCCGCTTGGCCCCCATAGCTCTGAAGCGCCTCCTTGCAGCCTCCTTTTTACCATCGCGCTGCTCATCCAAGCGTTTGAGCCTCGTGTCAAGCTGCTTCTTAAAGTCATGTATTGGCTGGTTCTTTTGCTGGAGGGTCTGGACACGCTTGTGGAGGCTGCGCTGTTTAGCTTTGACGTCCGTGTAGTACCGCTTCGCTTCCATGTATTCCATAAACGGGAGAATGAGCTCCACGAGCGCGATCTGATATTTTGTAATACTCAGTTTAGGGGCAAGGGGCTCGGCGGGAGGAAGACAATCGCAAAGAAATCCCACCTGTCGCTCGAATTCTTTGCGTTCGTTGAATCGTTGGACTTCGCGCTCGAGCATGGCATTGCGATCCTCAAGTGTCTTGAGTTGTTGCTTTTCCGAGTTGAGAACCTGGGGCGACGCGGATCAAGTCATGAGCATGCACAGCGCACACATGACAAGCAGGGGGTCGTGTACCTCTACCAACTGGGCCATCTCCTTTCCTGCAGAGATGAGGGTGTCATGCCAATTGGTTAAGCGTGGGTCGCCAGCGGCACGCTGTGTCTCACGCAAGAGCTGTTGCGGCGACATGTGGGCAAACTCTGAAACCTTGTCCTGAGGCAAGAAAGAGCTGGTGGAGCGGAGGATTTGCTAGGTCAGCGGCTCGCTCTGAGGTGTCATTAGTGGACGCGTACCAGAGGTTTCCGACCTGAACATTGAGCTCGTTCATCTTCTGGGTAACTTCACGGCCCGTGGCGGACTGGCCGTTGAGACTGTAAGTGGAACCCTTTGAGGAAGAACTCAAGTTCCTGCGGACGACGAGATTCTTCTTGCCAATCTTGCCCTTGAGCTCTATCTCTATGTAGCCGTCGGTGGATCCGATCTTGACGAACGAGTTGAGCTCAGAGGCGCGGCCAAGGATCTAGGTAAGCAATAAATGAGGGTGTGTGAGAGTGTCTAGAGACCGCGTACACTGGGAGGCCAGTTGAGACCAAGCGCGATAGCACAAGCTATGCTGCTTTTCCCGGTGCCATTAGGACCGATGATCATATTGAGATGGGGGCCCGGACGAAATTCGACGTGATCATAAGTTAGGAAGCTGTGGAGTCGGACGCGGACAATGGAACCTGGGATATATCTTGGATGGAAATGAGCGAGATGGCGATGGAAGGGAGGAAGGAAGACGGCAAGCGGCGCACCCGTCTGTGTCCCGCACAAGGGGCTCAAAAAGGGTTTTGATCTTCTCCGCTTTTACCTGCACAGGAGCCCCCTGGCCAGCCGAGTTGATTCGGGAGCGTTTGTGGCCCTTGGGAGATCCCTGAGGGGCACCGTCGACCTCTCCATCTTGCCCGTCAACAGTGGCGTTACGGTCGGGATCTTGTGATGGATTCTGGTGCTCAGGGTCATCGCTGCCGTACGCGTCCTCCTCGCTGTCTTCTCCCTCATGAATCAGCGGCTCGGCGCGTGCTTTTTCCTTTGCTCTTGTCTTGTCGCGTGTCATTCGTCTGTCGCCCACAGAAGTGTTTTCTTTTAGGGATTGGATGGAGTTGTTGTGAAAGGTGCGCGGTGTTTGCAGTCACGGTCACGGTATCGCGTGCCGGGAGCCGCTGCCACTTGGATCTTTGTCTCCTGCTGAGCGTAATATTAACTTTACCCGGGTTCAGCGCCGCCTTCTCCAGGTCCTTCCCACGATGCCCAACTACGTGCGCGAGTCGTCCGCTAGTCGCAATGCTGTGCGACTCGAACACGGGCAGGACCGCTCTATACTTATGTGCAAACAACATCGCCAACGATTCGGCAGCCACGGTACGTGAATGTCGACATGATGGTCAGGCTCAGGATGTGGACATTATCTCATTACCTCGTTCTCAAATTCGTATTCGTACTCATGAGACACAGCCATATTCCCCTTCCACTCGCCACGTCTCAGGCCTCAGGCGCTGCAGGTGACAGCGGCTCAGCTGAGTTCGGCTCTGGCCAGGTACGGCAAAGTTTCAAGTTACCAAGTTACCGCCATCCTTCCGCCCTTGTTGATGGCTAGTTTGTTTCCCTCGGGGGATCTGAAGTACGCTAATCGCGTTCGCTGGAGCGCGGGGGCGGACATTCGGCAACATACCGTAGTGGGATGAAGTCTAACATCATGAAACAGATCCCCAGGTTGGGCTCTGTTCGATAAGTAATCCTTTGACCGCGGAGCGCGCTCCTTCCCGAGGTACAGATACGGTTGCAAAGAAGTCCGGCTGCTCGACGACCCACCATGGTCTAGGTCGCACGGCGTGACAACTGTAATGGGTGCAATCCTTCCAAAGTGGTCGATCGATCAAAATGTTGGCCACTGCCAACACGACGTTGTTCTACGATGCGCAACAAATCACAGGTACTCGGCGCAACTATTGGAGAAAGGATGTTACCGTACTTCCCAGCTTGTAACCGCCAAGGACCCGTAACTGAAAACCACGCAAGAGCTAATCACCCCATGAGCTGGCGAAGGGATGCGATGTCGTGGTGTGATGCTGAGCCTATTTGTAGAACCAGCAGAATGACGAATAGCAAAAGTAAATGTATTTTCGAATCACACCAAAGTCCTGTTTCTCGAGGAGGACGCATTTCCCGCTCTCCGAAAGAGGACACTTGCCAGTCGGACTGGCAGCGTTGTGCCCAACAGACAAAGGGAAATTGCATTATTCCACGCACTCCACGGATCGATAGGGCCTCATAAGCAACCCTGAAATTAAAGTATGCGGGGGAGTGAGACCGACTCGGAGTGAGATGGCGGAACGCTTTGAAATGGAGGTAACGTCACGAGATGATGTCCGCCATGCGGCCGACGCTGCACGCCACAAATGGCACATGACGTGCAGCATGGCAACCAAGTGGAGTTGTGTATTATGTAATTTGGTAACGGAGAGAATGAAGACGCTGCACTTGCACATGTGTCGTTCACGTAGCAGCACAGCAGAATAGAAGACACAGGCAGTCTTACTGGCAAATCACCCGTCGTGGGCCGCAGGGTGGCTCATCGACTCTTATTTCTGTCTGCAGCTGCGCTCTGGCAAGCTCTTATAGGTAATGAAGAAGCTATTGATATCAGGAACAATAGCTTAGATGCGCTTCGCAGGGAAATCCGAGTCCACGGTCCAACCGCCAACTGACTGTCCCTCACTCTCTTTTTCTCCCCCAGTTCGGAGCGACCCCGACCTTGTCCCCCCCCCCTTCGACTCGTCGTCCTCCGCGACACCGATACCCCACAGCGATGACCCGTTTCGGTGACTTCAAACCTCTATGCAGAAACGTTCCCTCGTATCCCTGGTGCAACCTTTTTTATCGCGAGGTCTGTTCGATTTTTTTTTACATGGATCGATTTCCCACACCCGCACATAGCTTCAACACAATGCTCCTGCCGCCCTCCTCGGTGCATCTTTCGACACAACGTCCGCGCCCGTAGGCATCAATCCAAAGTGTGGCATCCTACGCTCGGGCTCTGAAAACTCCATTGGCAACATCGCCAACATCATCGCTTGCGCTTTCAGCATCGTCGTCACCCTTTGGCTCCTCTATCGCTGTAACCACCGCAAAGCAGCCGTCGGCATGTCCTTTCTCGTATCCCCCCTGGAAATCTGTGCTAAGAACCCAACTTACTAGGCCGTGTCGAGCTCCGCGCTTTCCTCGTCGTATACCTCATTACACTCCCCCTCCAACTCATCACCACAGGCTCCTTCCTCCAGCAGGGCACCACCTCCCTCGTCGTCTTCACCGCTATACACGCAGGTGCTGTCGCGGCTCTGTTCTGGACCCTCCTCGGCAATGCCATCGTCGCCACTCAGGTTGTTGAGGATGGCACCCCATCCTCCTTGGTTGTGCGTTCTATCTTTCACCCTTATCAGTGCTTTCCCTTCTGGCTCACGACCACGTGGCTCAGCCCTTTTACTTTCTCACAGTGGTCTTTATGGCCGCCACCACTTACGTATCCCTTGACGTCGGTTTAACCATCTCAAGCACGTTAGAACCGGGAAACCCGAAGGACTCCCTTCATTCTGTCACCCTCTTCGTGCTCACATCTATATGGCCCGGCGTGTACGTTTTCTCCCTTCCTGCCCTACCCTACCGTGCGTCATTGCTGTTGACTGACGTCAACCTTACTCAGCGCGGCATTGTTGTATTTCGTCCTAATGGCATGGATCGTCGCCGCCGTCTTACGCGAGATGCGCCCACTGATCTATTACGCGCTTGCTGGTATGCTTTTTATTCTCGCACAGCTCGCCTACTTCCTCCTCTCCCGCCCAATTTGCAACGGCACGAACGCGAAGATTGACGGTTCGTTCATCGCGACGGTGCTGGACACCGCGACCGTCTTCGTGCTCTATCTCGCCTGGCGGAGTATCACAGAAGGTATGCCCCTTCCCCCCATTTTGTATGCCTCCTCCGTTGATGCATGCACCAGATTTTTGGGTCGACGAGGCATATTTTCCGCATTGAGTGTCTCGCAGCACTGTCTCACTAGCTGTATGTGCATTATGTCCCACTATCGGTAGTGATACTCTCTTGTTTCCTTTAATTTCGTCGCATTGGTGGGGGTCTGATCGAAATGTCGGTACGTTTCGTTTCAAAGCTTCCGTATCCATCTCCAATCCCGCAAAAAGGGTGGGTGAAAAGTTATCGACGGGAGCGTGTCGGCAGAATTAGGCGCCAGAATGATACAACATTAGTACCGGTATTGAGACTTTGTCGTCACCTTGAACGCGGAGCAAACCACGATGGAATAGAAGGGGGAATGCGGGGGTCTTTGTGCACCTCGTTTGGGTCTTCGAGTTCGGGCGGTGTATAGTTGAATGAGGTCATGGTACCGTCGCCGTCACCGGCTCACCTGGTCTCTCACTCGTACACGCCATCTGCCATCAATGGCCTATACGCATGCCCGAACTCGCCCTCGTTGGCATAGGCATCCGCATTGGCGCTCGTGCTGATACAGGTCCTCGATGAGCCCGAGCCACGACCAGGCGAACATGTTGCGGTTGGGCCGCCATGGGGAGTGGCTTATCACTGGCTTTACGGTCCGGCTCGCGTTCCCGAGCACGCCTGGTCCGACGCAGTAACGCAGTAGTACCTTCCTCGGTGTGTAGCATTCCAAGCATTGAATCTAAGATCTGAAAGCTCCATTGGCAACATCGCCAACATCATCACTTGCGCTTTCGGCGTCCTTGTTGCCCTTTGGTTCAAAATCTATCCATTATTGCCATCGGCACCTCCGCTCTCCGATCACCATTCCCGTTCCGGCTGCACGCTTTCCCCGTTGTATACTTCCATCACACAGGTTCCTTACGTTCCTTCCTCAAACAGGGCACCACCCTCTCGTCTTCGTTATACATGCAACTGCCATCGCGGCTTTGTTCTGGATCCTCCTCGATAGTACCCTCATCGCCACTCGGGTAATTGAGAATGGTACTCCATCCTCCTTGGTCACGGTTGTGTGCTCTCTCCCCCGCCCATATCAGCCCTTTCCCTTCTCACCAGCCACACGTGATTCGGCCCTTTTAATTCCTCACCGTCGTCTTCGTGGCCGCCACCACTTACGTCTCCCTTGACGTCGCTTTCACGTTGGAACCTGGAAACCATCCCCGTATTTTATCGCCCTTTTCGTGCTCACATCTATATGGCCTAGCGCGGCGTTTTCTTCCTGCCCTGCGTCATCGCTGATACCTGACGTCACATATCGCGCGGCGCAGTGTTGCTTTGATCGATCGTCGCCACTGTCCTACGCGAGCTGCGCCATTACGTGCTTGTTGGCATTCCCACACAGCCCACCTACTTCCTCCTCTCCCATTCGTTTTGCTAGGTACAACGCGAAGGCCGACGGCTCTCGCGACGGTGCTAGACACCGCATCCGTCCTCCTACTTGCTTTGTCTCCCCACGTTGTATGCCTCCTCCGCTGATTCGCACCAGATTATTGGGTTCACGATGCATATTTTTCGCGTTGAGTGCTACATACAGCCTTGTTTCGTTAGGTGAATTTAGTCCACTATCGGCAACGAGACTCGTTATTTCCCATAACGATGAGGCTTTGATTGTGGTGGTACGTTTCATTTCGAAGCTTACTCATACATACTCAATCCCGCATAAAGGGAGGGTGAACTTTACATGAGAAACGAGAAGGAGGGTAAAAGGTAGAAAACAAAAGAAAAAATGAAAATGAAGAAAGGAGTGTGTAAGCAGCACCGGGCGCTGGAACGAATAGATATTATACCTGTCACTACTCTCGTTCTCGCTCGAATTAACTTGTACCTTCACCACTCACAATCGCGCAACGGACGCTGTGTGATGGTACGCACCACCTCGACGTAGATCCATGAGTCCCCGTCATCTCGCGAGCCGAGCCGACCAAGCTTCGTGAGTGCGCTTGCGGCCCGCGACGCCCGCCGCTGAAGCGAGCCGGTGCTCGTGCCTGCGCCGGCAAACGTGGCGTGCGAGGTGCGCGAGCGGAGCAGCCGCCAGGGATGTAGCAGCGCCTGTGCGGGCGACGACGGCGACGACGGCTGCGTGTGTGAGCGCGCCCGACCACACGCCCGCCCCGGTGCTCGTGTGCCGGCTCGTGGGCATGCAGAGGTGGTGGTGGTGGTGGTGGTGGTGGCAGAGGCAGGGTAAGCGTATGCTAGGACGTTGGCGGACCAGATCGAGTCGCAGTCGCGTCCGGGCACGTCGATATATTCGGACGTCGACGTCGTCGTTACCGAAAACGCTGAGCACTTTCCATGCACTCACTTAATCAATCACTACGGAATAAGGGGGATCGCGACGCACCTCGTTTGGGTCTTCGAGCTCGGGAGGCGTGTAGTAGAACGAGTCGCCGTCATCGCACCCGGTCTCGCTCTCGTACCCGCTATCCCCCGACGGCCAATACGCGCCTCCGAGCCCGTCCGTGTTGGCGTTGGCGTCCGAATTGGCGCCCGCATCGACGTTCCAGGGCTCACGCGGATCCTCGGGGGCCATGCGTCCGAGCCACGACCACGCGAACACGCTGTCACGGTCGGGGGGCGGCGGAGGGCGCATAGGGAGGGGCTTGTCGCGGCCAGTGCCGGAGCTGGGCGCCGGCGAAGGCGGGTAATCTGGCGCGGGGTCGGGGGACGCGACGCAGATCAGGCCGTCAAACGTCGATGACGCACGGGCGGGCACGGCCGCGGAGGTGGTGCCGCTGGCGGAGCGGAAGTACACGTCGAGGAGACTCTGCATGTCCGCAAGCGTGCTTGGCGCGGGCGTGCACGGCATCGGCATCGGAATGGGAATTCGCATCCGCGCGTAGGCCTTCGGTGTGTCGGGCGTGTCGAGCGTGTCGAGCGTTGGCGTCGTGGGCGTGGGCGGAGTCGGGGGCTCCGAGGGGAGCAGGGACGCACCGGAGAAGGTGAGGAGACCGTCGGAGGGGTCGTACATCGCGACGAAGGTGAGCGCCGTTTGGGGTGGGACGAGTTCGGACCAGCGATGCTGTCGCTCGTGGCTCGGGTGGTCGTGTGTCACAGGGGTGGGCGTTGGCAAGGAGGAATAGAAGGAGGGTGAAGAGCAGGACGAGCTTCTGGTGGTGGATCTCGGGCACGTGGCGTGTGACGTTAGGCTGGTGTTTATGGTTAACGCTGGCGGAGTCTGTCGGTTGATGAGGCCCGGTATACACTTGGCGCTCTAGGACACGCACCGAAGAAGCCTTGGGCCGGTTGCAGGGACGTGTATGTGCGTGCGTGCGGCGCGGTTGCATGCTGCAGCGGTGGGTCGTAGTTAAAAAAAGACTAGGAGAGGAGAGAACTGGTCGTGCTGGATGGCACTCCCAAAAGAGTTGAAAAGGGGGGGGCTCTGCAAGGCTGAGAGTCAAGAAGACGTCGAAAAGAGATGGAGAAGATATACGCTATCCTACCTGGTGCCTGCACGGTAGGTAGGCCTCATTGACACAAGGAAAAGACGGTCTTATAGGCACACGCGAGGCAAAGACCCCGTTGTAAATCACGGCTTCTTTATTGGAGCCTCGTGGCTTTCGACCCCCCAATTCTCAAGAAATTGCGGCAGATGATGATGGGAAGAGCTGACGCCTGTTTAGAGAGTACACACCAACGCGGCGTGCGATTGCTGATTATTACGGCACCGTAACCTTGCGCGGTTGGCATGCTATGCTTTTGGATAGTGGATCTCGGACGCTCTATGATAGGCATCTGATAGCCAGTGGACGTTCAAGGAAACATATTGAGCCCAGCGAGTAATAGAACTGCCGAATGAATAAGCTGACCCAAGTACTGCGCCCCCAAAGTATTTTAATCAGACTACTCCACCGCGCTGCAATGACGAAATGAGCGGTGGCTACAAAATAGGTATGCGCAGAGACTAACCGACATAGCTAAGTCGTTTGTACCTTTTGAGGTGGACGTGGGATTATCTGGCAAAAAGCCATGGTGACGCAGCAACTCGTAAGTAGACAGCGAGCGCTCAGCAGAAGGCAAAGGAGAATAAACGATTGTAAAGGGGCGACATTAACGCGTGACCAGTGAATCTCGCACGATCGGTCACCCTTTCGCAAGCTTGCGTTAATGGTCCGTTCAGAGACAAGTCAATGCAAAGTATGAGTCATCACAGGGGCTAGAAGTAGAACACGCTGACCCTAGATCGAATTATCGAATTATTACGCAGGCTGACTAGCTAGAAAAGATTAGAAATACGCAGGGATACGCAGCGTAAAGCAGGTAGCACATGTCCACAAACACTTTGTGAATAGTGGAACGTACCTCACCCTTATCACTCGCCATCACACCGGCTACGTCCGCCCATGAGAAAATTCCAGAACCCGGCGGGAAAATATGACCGATTGTGAGGCCAGACAAATAAGAATTCTCAGAATATGAAAAGGCTGGTGGTCAAGGGACAAAGGAAGCCTCGGAGTGACGCGGAAATGAAGTTCGGAAGCCGGGACAGAGTGAGATGCACGACTGGTCATTGTGTACTAAGGTGTGTGGACCCGACAAATTGAGGTAGATAGGTTGTGATATTCTCGCGAGCAGCTAGCGGAAATGAAGCAAAAAAAGCCACCCATCCTCTTGCAGAGTTCAGCACCTGTCTAAGATACAAGCTGAACTTGCGAAACGCACCATGATGCCACCGAAATCCTTATCGTGCCCACAGCCTGCCCTTTCCAGCTGCAAACCCAATAGTACGACCGTATAGAAGAGTGGGTGGCGTGTCTAAAATCATTGGGCTGGTCGGGGCAATAATGAGAGAGGGTGCGTTGGCCAGCACGGAGGAGGGTGGACCCATTAGACCCTGCATGAGTGTCGTAAGGTCCTCAGTGGTGGGTGGATCCTCGAGTACACCATGTGTGGTACGCGCGAGAGAAGCCTCGATACTTTCTACCTCCTCAACTAGCGCTACGACACGCCGTAGTGTCTGCATCACCCGTATGAAGCGCGCTGCGAGTGGGTTCATCGTGTGAGTGTCAATCCCCGTTGCGAAAGAGAAAAGCCGAGCGTCATTCACCTTTCTCGGCTCGTTCATCTCCCTCTTCAAGTGGAGGTAGCAGAAGTGACTGTTCTGCAGCAAGCTCGGTATCCGGTGCAACGTGTAGACGGAGCGTGGATTCAATGCGGCGCGCAAACTCGGACGCAGGGAGGGATCCTTCTGATTGATGTGTCTCATCTGGGCCATACTCGGTCGAGAACGACTCGCTGGACGAGCTGGCACGCAAGACGGGGTCAGAGTAGGGGAGGTCGCCTGTATGCACTGAATGGTGGCCAGTCAGGTTTCCACCTGAAGGCATGCCGTGCCTCTGAAGATACGAGAACACCGCAAAAAGGGATGATGCTTGGCTTGAAAACTTGAAAGGCCAAGCAAAGGCGCAGTGGCGGTTGGAATAATCCGAGGTGCCGAGGTCCGCATTCTCCGGACTGTGACAGTGGCATTGTACGTGTACGGCACAATGGGTGAAGAGAAAGACAAGCCCTAGGACGGGGATCTGGGCTGGGTGAAGGACTGGGGTGAACGGCGAACGGCGATAAGGTAGAAAGAAGCGTCCATGGAACGGTCGACGGAAGAAAAAAAAAAAAACATTGACCCCGACCCGGATTGAACGGATGGCCTTGAGGAAGCAAAGTGCTGGAATCTCACGCTCTACCACTGAGCTACGGGGTCCTGCAAGTAAGGCTTGACACTGTAATTGATAATAGTGCTTGATGCTGTGCCGTTGTTGGCGGTGCGGCACAGCCCTTGGACGGACGCTGGCCAAGACGAGGGTTATCACTGGCTCAACGGTTCGCCATAACACTAGATCTCATTCACGTCGCGATGAGTGAAACTTCAGGGCTATCTAGGCGGAGAGTCAACACAGGTCCCGCATCCACGACTTCTTCAGAAACCTCCTCGTCATCATTCACCTCTCATGCCGGCTCCGCTTTTGCTGGAGGCAACAAAATCGCTTTCGACCCCCGCGACCTCGAACGAGATGAAGAAGAGTCAAAGGCTGGCGGAAAGATCCCTCGCCTCACCCTTATGGAGGAGGTCCTGCTTCTCGGTTTGAAAGACCGTCAGGCAAGTTCTGTCTGTATAATTTCGGCCACCTGACGCGACTGGAACCCAGGGTTACTTGTCATTCTGGAATGACAACATCTCCTACGCGTTGCGTGGCTGTATCCTCATCGAACTCGCCCTCCGGCGGCGCATCGCCATTCACAAGGACCCTAATCGTCGTCGATTCCCCCTCGCCGACCGTCTGGTTGAAGTCATCGACGACCGTCAGACGGGCGAGACCATCCTTGACGAGGCGCTCCGCATGATGAAGGCGCAGGAGTCGGAGCGCATGTCGGTCAACTCGTGGATTGATCTTCTTTCCGGTACGTCCCTCCCATTTCGCATCCCCCATCCTTCGCGAACCCTCTGATTCTCCGCAAATAAGTAAATAAATACTCACGTTCCCATCCATCCCATAACAGGCGAGACGTGGAACGTGCTCAAAATCGGCTACCAACTCAAGCAGGTTCGCGAGCGCCTCGCCAAGGGGCTCGTCGACAAGGGCGTCCTCCGCACCGAGAAGCGCAACTTTCTTCTTTTCGATATGGCAACGCACCCCGTTGCCGATCTCCGTATCAAGGATGCCGTCGTCGCCCGTGTCGTCGCTCTGCTCGCCGTCGGCACCTCTGCCGTCTCGCCCGCCGCGTTCGAGGCACCCGGAACGCAGATGCGCGCGCTGCGCGCCGTCTGCCTCGCATGCTCCGCGTACGCCGCGAGCGTCCTTGACAACGCTTTCGCGGGGCTCGGATACGAGGACCGCGAGTCGGCGTTCGCGCGATGTGACGACATTATCGCCGAGTTTGCCGTGTGGCCGTTCGGCAGCGGGGGCGGGGGTTCTTCAGGCAGCGCGGCTTCAAAACGGCGGGAAAGTTCACGGATTGCGATGGGTACTTCTGCCAGCAGTGGGCGCGAGGCGGTTCTCGGCTTGCTCACAGAGGTTCGCAAGGAGATGATTGGCGGAGACGAGGACACCGGATGCGAACTCGTCGCCGGTGTCTTGGAGGTTCTAAGCAAGCTAGACTCATTGTTGTGATGTCGACCTTTTTACCCGGTGTATGTTCCATCTTTCGGCGTCCTCTGATGAGGACTGGTTATTTGCTTTCCACCTAATCCTGCCATGGCTAGTGGCACGCCTACTTGCTTAATGAACTTCTATTCATGCGGGCAAAAACGAGACCACGACCGCAGAGACGGGTACATTTCCCAACTCTTTTACCTCGGAGCCAGTCGCCCCTACATAATACACCATCATGGTAGAGAGGCTCCTCACTCTCTCGAAGAGCATAGCGCTACGTCAGTGAGTCCTCCAAGGCTAGCTCGCGAAAATGACCCCTGGTCTTTTCGAATACGCACTGCAAAGCCGTGGAACTGGCAGAACATAGGGCGCAGAACCCCGAGCCGTAGGAGCAAGTCGCGCGGAGGGAGTAGAGCTGCAGTATAGCAGAGAGGGGACCGCTACTCATGAGTACTGAGTGGCAACAGTATAGATGGTCGGGAGCAACGGGTCGTGAGAGAGTTCTGCATAGACGACAGTGTATCGAGCACGGTCGTGTAGGAAGGATCCGTGTCCATGATGGTTCAAGGCCATACCGTCGGACATTATGGAGCTTTGTTCCACATGGAGCGGAGAGAATCGTGCACAGAAAGAGTTCAATAGCTGAGAGGTAACGATCAAAAACAGTCTGATCTAGCACGGTGCTCTAATGTACTTTTCTGGGCCGTGAGATGCGCCAACAGCTACTTCGATTCGATGATGGGTAATTTCTTTTAAAGGACTGTTCCGATCCTTCGGGACATTTTCGTACTTTAATGTCCTTAAATTGATCACGTCTAGCCTTTCCGAGCTAGGTTGCTTTTCGTCTGTTTATTAATCGCTGGTGCAAAGAAATAGGGCACGCCAAAAGAATAGATCAGAGTCAAGGGAGAGCTAAACTGTAGAGCGGGGTGAGCCATCCTGAGGTACTAGAAAACCTAGGAAAGGTCACAAGTGGAGTAATTGATAGGCTGGCAGGTGACCGGGATAGAACAGAGACATGGAGCACAGAGCCTTCTGGAGGATATCGAGTGCCTTGAATTTTCCGCGGAAAAGAGCGTCATTAGTGGACATACTATAATGCTAGAAATTCCTCAACGGGGAAGAACAGGGAAGAACAGGGGAAGAAGCAATGGCAGAAACATGGCCCGGGCGCACGACGCGTGACTGGCGCGCCCTACAATATAGTCGGACCCCTCTTAACCCATAGCTCTGATAACCCATAACCCCTCATAACCCATAGCTGATCCATCCACCAAAATTCGTTTGTAGGCTGTAGCATTCCTCTCAAAACCCATAACCTCATAACCCATAGCACAGACCGTCCACGGAGGGGGTATGGGTTATGAGGGGTTCGACTGTACGACACATGACAGCTTCAAGTGTCTTCGACTTATTGTAGCCGATATCGCATGGCTTCACCCTATTACTTCTGGCGCCCACTGACGCCGCTACAGTACAAGATGTCGGCGTGGATGCGGATATGACACATCGGCATCAATGTAATTTTTCGAAGTTTTCTGATCAGAGAACTTTCATATTTACTTATATAGTGCATCTGTGGTGGTACTATAAGTCGACTGGATCAAAACCAATCCGAGTTGCTCGTTCTTCCTCGCTCAGACTCCCGCTATGGTTTCTCATTTGCGAGAACACCAGCTTGACCTGCTTCAGGAGCCCGTGGCAGTCATCGGCTCAGGACTCGCAGGCCTTATCACAGCGCACACCCTACTGCAAGATGGCTTTGCGAATGTCGAGGTACTCACCCGCGACAAGTCCGTAGGTGGTGTCTGGTCCGAGGAACGCGTATACCCCGGGCTCCACATCAATAGGTCTCCCTTTCCCCGCGATTATTCGGCCTCTCATCCCTGATGCGGTTACTAGTGTGCACGGCGAGTACAGGTTTTCTGCCCTGCCGATGCGTCATCCCGAAGGCCACACCAAGACCGGAGGACGATTATCCGGATACGATATACGACAATATTTGGAGGATTTCAAAGGGCAGTTTCTGAAAGGTAAAATCCGCTTCGAAACGGAGGTCCTCAACATTCGCAGGGGTGATCATGAGCGAGGGTGGTCCGTTCTTGTGCACGACAAAAAAAGCACCAGTGCGGACTCGGAGAGAGTCCGAGTCTTATATTACCCTCGCATCGTTCTCTGCACCGGGGTGAGTTTTATCTATACTCTTTGGACACCGAATCCCATCTCAGCGTGGTCTTCAGGGGAACAGCAATCCGTACTTTCCTGAATCATTAACTCCTGAGGCAGCCAAGGCAGCCCATTTTTCGGGCCCTGTATTACATTCAATGCACTTCGCGTCGCGAATCGACGACCTACTTTCATGCACGACACCTACTGGTCCCGATGCTCCCCGACCGGCGCCTGTAGTTGTCGTCGGAGGTGGAAAGTCGGCACAAGAGTGGGCACAACCCTGCGTGCGCGCATCCAGGGCCACATCAGTCTAACGGTTGCTTCCAGTGCTGCTGCCTTTCTTGCTAAAGAAGGTCGCCCCGTTACGATGATATTCCGAAATGCCGACGCTTTCCTGGCAAGTCCAAACCCTTTACCCGCTGCCATCAGGAAGAGCAGGTGAGGCCCTCGGATCTCTGTCATGATCTCACTCCCAACAAATATCCTAGGCTCCTGTCAGTGATGGCCGGCTACAAAGAATTACGCTCTCGGCTTGAGTAAGGGTCCTTGGAGGGTCCCCAACACGTGATCACTGTCTGACCGACATTCATTAGGCGTTTCTTGCATACAACTTGGATTGGTGGGGCAATCGTGCGCGGTTTTTGGCGAGCTCTGGCACAATATTCGGTAAATATACACATTCAATCAGTTTCGAAATAGTCCATGACTCGGACGCTGCTACAGCATTACGTATTGGGTCTCCCGCGTGACTCCCCACTTCGGTGTACTTATTCCATATTTTGGAATACGCGCACGAACGACGAGGGGGTCCCCCGTGAGGGAAGTTTCTACTCGCTCGCGAACGCAGGGAAGATAACCTTTGTTTCGCCTGCGCAAGTGGCAAAATACGGGGACGACGGGCGATCGGTGGTGCTCGACGACGGACGCACAATTTCCGCTTCCGCGGTCGTCCTTGCCACCGGGTACAAGTCTACCTGGCGTCCCATTTTCGATGGCCAGTATCGGTCGCGCTTTCGGCTAATAGTGATACTTACCATACAGTACGTCAACAGATGAGACGATAGAATACCTCGGCTTAGACCGGCGCCCTCCGGAGTACGAACCGAGGGCGAAGGATCACTGGGACTACACGAGTCTCGCTAACCCGCCCGCCATACCGGGGGATACACCGTGGGCCGCGCCGATATATCGAGGGCTAATTCCTGCAAAGAGCATCTTGAATCGCGATTTTGCGATCAACGGAGCGACGGTATCTTTGTTTCCCTTCGGGCTCTGAGTGATTTCGCCGCGGCTCACCCGCGCGATCCCGTTAACAGCTTACGACGCACCACGCGTATATTTCTGAGGTCTCCGCGCATTGGATCGCTACGTACTTCCGTCGCGACGAGCTTCGGCTTCCACGAAGCGTGGATGAGGCGCGCGACTTAGCCGATCGCGATGCTGCGTGGGTGCGACGGCGCTATCCATACACGCAAACTTGGACCGGTGAAAGCAACGCGACTGCCGTCAGTTTCTGGTCGTGCGTACTTCTTCGTGGCGCGGCGCGACTTGCCAGGGGCTCACATGACATTATCTTACACGGTAGGTGGCCGCAACTAGCTGACGACCTCTTGGAAGACATGGGGCTCCCCTCGAAGCGCAGCGGCGGGAATTGGCTGACGTGGCCGTTCAAGCCTGTCGACCTTGACGAGTTGGCTCATTTGAAAGATGAGAGAGATTCTAAACGCCGCGGCTTGACCACTTGAAAGGTTTGAGGCTTCGGCCGACCACCGAAATTATCCAGGTGTACAAGTGGCACTGTATTGTAAAAAGTTCTGTGCTCATAGTAATCAAACCGAACGGACGCTTGTTCAACTTTTCCGTCCATGAATACACGGTTCGGGATCCGGCGACTACCATAGCCGGCGCACTCTCACGTTGGCCCGAGTCCAGTCCCTCTCGAACGCGCATTACAATCACGGTCCTGGGCCAGTAAGGCCTAGTGAGGGCTTGAGTGGTCAGTCCCAGGCCACGACTTAGCTGCTGAGCGCTAACTGATGACGCAAATATGCAGACATCGACATGACGACAACTTGAACGCTTGCGACGACGGGTTTATCGCAACACTTCTGGCTGGCGGGACCGGTCCTGTCAAGGAGAGAGGTCGCTCACCGTTCAAGCCACCGTCACAGTGGCTGGTTGCGTCTTGGGTTGTGTCAAATCAACGACGGGCCATTACGATGAAATGTTGTGGACTAGCTACTGACTAGCCTTGGTCACCTTAGCAATCTGCCTTTAACAAAGGACAAAATAAAGTGAAAACCGAAAAATCAAATTGAGAGGGAGTACGACCCTCACGAGTCCCAGTCGGACGTACAGTACTGATAGACACATTGCCATTTGGCAGCAGAACGGATGGAGAGCTCATCTCAACACCGTCAACTTACTGTAAATGAATCCTGCTAGTGCTCGTTTCCCGGCGACTTCAAGGACAAGTTGCGCGACAAGTATGATACCCTGCCTGGGATCATATGATTGCCCGCGTAATATCCTGTCCAGACCTCGATCATGCCGTCTTCACAGGGGCAGTGGCGTACAGACTCCACAAGCGGAGGCTGTGCCCTTCACTAGCAACTCCATGACTACGTGCCCTGTTCCTAGGTCCTGAGGACAACACCGGTTATCTCTAAACCTTCTAGACATGAGGCGATGATTCTGGCACACTCAGTTCCGCAAACCACGCCCTTATGCTAGACAGAACATGAGGTCGCAATCAATCACAATCTCTGTCTTCAGCGGTAGAGACTGGGCCGCAACCGTCAGTCTTCTGCCATAGTTGTGGGATCAGTCCTTATATTCAATACATTCGAGGCTGTTCTACATGGACATGTCACATGGCAGTATCTCCTTAGTCATCGTCGGCGCCGTCGTCGTCGTCGTCGTCAGAATCTGGCTCGGTGAGGCCATCCTCGTCAAGTATGCCCCATGGTATATAAGTCACCTCCCATCTGTGTTTCCGTCCTTGAGCGCGGGGCGCAAAACGAGAAGGCGAAAGAAAAAAACTCACTTTTCGATCATGGGGGTGATGCCGTCCCTCCTCCAGTGACGTCTCCCAAGCGACTTGAGGCGAAACAACGGGGTGTAGACCGCGTCTTCTCGGAACGCCTGCTGGCAGACACCACTGGACCCGTCGGCCGTCCAGCCAACGGTCAAAGACTGCTCGATGCTGACGCCCGGGAATGTGTTCGCACGTAAGGAGACTGAGACCTGTTCGCTGGCTATCGGTACAGGTGAGCATTCGTTGCATCATCCGGAGAGCAGCGCGCGTAAGATAGGACGATGCCCACCTTTGTTGGACAGGTACATGTAGAACCCGGGGCAGTTGTACACTTGTTCGACTACTACCTTGCGCTTGAGGATGGGCAGATCGAACTTCTCGTCGAAGAACCCGTCAGGGACACAGAGCAAACGTGGTCTGTGCATCAACAAGATCGCGCCGCGCTTGGCGTTGAATTGCCACCGGCTTTTGAGAGCGACACCCTGGTCATCAGCAGCGGTGGCGCTGCTGAACACTGCGGTGAGAAGAGCCGCACATACGAGGGGTCGAGTTGGAGACTCACGCGCCGACGTCGGCTTGTATATCCAGCCTCCTCACTTGTTGAGAGTGTATCTGATACAGATCGGTCTCGGGAGCCACGAACGCGGGATAGTCCTGCGCGATGTGCTTGATCTGCGGGTGTGTAAAGACGTTCCCCTCGACTTTCAACTCTCCCGTCTTCTTGTCGATAGTGCCAAAATCGCCGATCTGTAACAAGGGCGGTGCGTCGGAATGATGGATGGTGATGGAGAGGAGAAGGACTAACCTGGATGACCTTTGGCGGGTCCCAGTTGGCCCACTTGAAGGTGGCCTCGTTGATCAGATCAACGAACTTGCGCTGTGCGTTCCCTTTCGACCAAGGCAAAACTCCCATAGTGATGCAAGAGGTTGTCTAGGACCGTGGCTTTCGTGTGTCCCTATATATGCACAGAACCAGGGATCTGTCACGTTACTGTACACCGCATCTGGCTGTCACTGTCATGAGGACCGCAGCGCCTAATAGGAATCGCAGTCGAGCACAGGAACATCTAGAACTTGAAATGGACGTTCCCTTCGCGAAACGACTGCCCAGCTCACCGAGGCGGAGGATCAGTCTCTTAGGTAGACATGAGGCCTACATGCTGGTCTAGTGGGGTTGCAATGAGGGAGGTGATTTCATTTCAGATAAGCCGCGCCTCGATCACACTGGCACACAAAGCCTCAAACGAGCCTTACAGCTTACACAAGCTTGGAAGCTTCCGAGCTTCCAAGTTCGAAGATAGCGAAGCACCGCCCGGGGGCTGTGGGAATAGCACAGGCTATTTGACAGCCAGGCGCAGGCGCGCGGCCTTGCGCAGCACAACAATGGAATTGAGTTACCGAGTAAATCGCGGGCTCTTTATGGATAGCTAAATAGTTTGGAAGCACGAACAGTCCGGTCTGGTGACTTGGCGAACAGGCAGTGCGGCGTAATTGTATGCGGTGTCTTTGGACTTATAAACACAGCCATGAGGGCGGCACGCACAGCAACCTCGACGCGTTCTGTGCTTGCCGCCAGGGATTTCTGTCAGACACAACGCAACCCCTCAGTCCAGGCTTTACTCTCCGTCCACTCTCGAAAATCGCCTTTCGGTATGCATTGAATACAAATATGTGCCTACAAAAAATGGGAAATGAAGAAAAAGCCTCAGTCGTCGTCGTCGTCGTCGTCACTATCATCCTCTGCCTCAGACATGCCATCGTCATCGAGATGATCCCATGGCACACGGGTCTCATCCCACCTGAGGTGTCCTTTCTTGAGCATGAAGCGAAACGAGTCAGAGAAGACAGCACTCACAATTCCGTCGGCGCTTGGTCAGGTTCACCCCTCCTCAAAAGGCGCTTCTGTAGCGACCTCAAGTTGAATAGGGGCGTGTAAACCGCATCGGATTGGTAACCCTGCTGACCGATGCCAATGGAGCCATCGGCCATCCAGCCAACGCCCAATGCTGGATTGGCGTCCGACACCTGGGGCGGAAGGTTCGCACGCAAGCCGACAGCCACTTGCTCGTTGACTAGAGGATAGAGAAAGCAGTTCACTCATGGAGGACGCGACGGATCGAAGCTTGCGTGTTGCCTACCTTTATTGGATAGATACATGTAGAAACCGGGGCAGTTGAACACTTGGTAGACCACAGACTTGTTTTTGAGAATAGGAACATTGTGAGTCTCCGTGAAGAACGCGTCGGGAACGCTGATTAGTCGTGGTTGATACATCAACAGGACCGCGCCGCGCTTGGAATTGAACTGCCAGCGGCTCCTGAAAACGAGACCTTGGATGCCGAGAAAATTTCTGGAAAAAGTCCTGTTGAGGATGGCGGTGTTGCGCATAGACGTTGTGACTTACGCTCCAAGCCCCGCGCCGACATCCACACCACGCACTTCGTACGAGTGGATATGATACCGATCGGTCTCGTGCCCTTCAGACGGAGGATACTTTTTGGCAAAATGTGCGAGTTCCTCATGCACATATATGTTTCCCTCAACCACAAGCTCTCCTGTGGACTTTATGACGGTACCGAAATCACCAGGCTGTTGTATGACGGCGATCAGGTCCGTCAGAGGTAGGCGGATGGGAAGTAGAGAGCCAACCTTGATACGCCTTGGTGGGTCCCAGTTTGCCCACTTGGAAGACGCTTCGTTGATGAGATCAATATATTTGCGCTGGGGATTCCTTCTTGACCGGATTAGAGGGGGCATTGCACGGTGAGCGGGTTTGGCCTGGTGTCGACTAGTAATAGGAAGGGTCGTTTATATATGCAGAACAGCATATAGGCCATGATACACCGCCATAGTGTAGGCAGGTAGATGTCACATTTCATCACTCTAGAAGGATGGTGAAGGACCATACGGCGGCGGCTGCGGACCGGTGTGTATATGGAATGTAGGGGTGTCCGGTGTCACGACGGAAAGTGTGACACCCAACATGTAACGCGTAACGCATAACGCGATGGCTACTCAACGAACTTCATCCTCATCCAAAGCAACCCCAACCGTTCTTGTCCCAGAACTACTCTCATTCTCCCCTCATTTTCTTCTCGATGACACTATCAACATCGCTAATGATGGGGTCGGACGTGCCGTTGACGCGATGGAGGACTTTCTCAATCGCTGGGCCGAAACACGTCTCGAGCGCGAGCCCGACTGGGACGCCGACAAGGAGCTCGAGCAGGGCCTCGTCTCCTTCCAGACGCTCCTCGAATTCCACACCGATATAGCCTTCGACTTCCTCGAAGCATGGTCCCTCCGCAACATTTTCGCAATACCCCCCGACCTCCCGCTCGTCGCGCCGCACCATGCAGGGCTCGACTTTGACCAGCCTCTAGAAAGAGAGGCTGAGCTGCTCGCGGAGATCGATGAGCTATGGCGCAAAATCGAGAAGGTTCGTTTGTTTTTGATCTGACACCCCCGACTGACAACTATCCGCAGCAAAAACAATTGAGACTGCTACTGAAGAAGACAGCGCGCACGTCCAGACGCCATGCAAAACAGGCGCAAGTGCGTTTCGACCGTCTCGCCTTCCTCCAACCCGACCAGCTCCGCGTGCTACATGCACTCGCCGCGGACGTAGGTGCGCTCTACGCGAGCGTCTCCACACTTCCCCCGCTCGAATCCGCAAACACCCACACTCTCCTGCCAGGGCCGGGAAAACGGGAGTGGGAGATTGACAGGGCCGGCTACCTCAGCTGGGCTAGTGCGCAGCTCGTGCAGCACGCGAAGAAGACAGCTGGATCCGCGCTCGAGAGCGCTTCGGTAGAAGAGGCGCGCGGGGCCATCTCAAAGGAGAACGTGTCCGCTGCTCTTCGTGCCCTCGAAGATGACGATTCGTAGCTCTGATTGCCGCTAGCTTGTGACTAGCTAGTGGGCTATGTATCTCTAGTTGATCTTAAGAAACCCCGTACTCTCACTTTGTACTCTCACGACGGCTTCATCTAATACCCAGACATATCTCTATACTTATTTGGACGGGGTGTTCCAGACAGAGAAATAACCCTCAGGAAAAATGTTTTTTAGGCTTGAGATTCGCGAGTCTGGCCATAGCTTTCGGGCTTGATATGCGATCCAGTTGCGAACCGGACCTGACTTTCTTGTTCCCACAGCACCATGACTTGCATGGTGCCCCACGACTACCATCTGACTCTATCCTCTATCCCAGACAAATTCAGAGGGGTTCCGAGTCGCCGTATCTTTGCCTGCGTGACAATTATCTCTACAATAGTTTGTCGTAGGCCCGGGGTTTTCGGGTCCCTTTCTGCTGTTCCCGGACCCTGAGGCTATCCGCCCTATTCTAGCTCGTGACCGAGAGCATGCGGTTCATAACTTTGAAACTGTGTCATGATTCACTTTCGTCTTCAGCCGCAGGTCCGTCTCGCCAGTCCATTCTAGTCTCCTCGTGCAGTACGTATTGAGTACTAGTGATGATCTCATCACCAAACTCCACATCACTGTGCTAGCTGCGCTTCTTTATGTTCCCTATCACGAGTGCGACGCCACTTACTACCGTGATGTTGGTGCCAGTACACGTCCACCTATTTGCGTTATAGTTCTATTTGCTGACCTGCTGGGGCTTGACCACCCCTTGGCACGTCATGGTGCCTTCGACACTGAAGCCGCCGCGGTCTCTTTTCTGACGTCCAAGTTGGGTATCCCGGAAGACGCCATTGCGTTGCTTACCGACGCGCAATGGGGCGCAGGACGCCTTACTGAAGCAGCAGATTGTTTGTCGTTTCCGCTTTCCGTGAGTACTGGGACAGCTACCGTAACAAATCACTGGGGTGGAATCATGATGGAGTCCCCGTGGTTGCTAACTTCGCCTTCAACAACGACAGCAAGGTATGTCCACGTGGTCGTTTCGATCATTAAATTGTTGGCCAAGTCTGTTACCAAGGCGGCGCTGCAGACCCTCGATGATGCGATCACCACAGCAGAGAAGACACTTGATAGCGTTCACAACGGACCCCCTGTAATGCTTGACCTCTTTGTGCAGCTCGACGGCTTCGCTGTTCTTTCCCACGTTATCCAAATTCGAAACGACAGTGCGGAGACATGGTATAAGGCCTTGGACGTGGAAAACAAACTTGCTTTCTGTGACGGACTTCGTCGAGAAGGCCTCGGTTTGGAGCATCTAGACCCTCCAATTCTAGAGTTTTCTTTTTCTTTTCCAGGATCTGACCGTATCTCTCGACGACTAGCACGGCCTCCATGACCACGACCCGTGAATGCTCCTTCTCACCCCAGAGTTCCAGTCCCCTGACCATCTAAAAGGCTCAATAGCGTCATCACATGCGAATGCTCTCTGACCACCGGCGCCGCCTCAGAGTTTTCTCCTGCCAAGGTGGGCCTGAGTGCAGCTATCATGAATGATCTCAAGGGAGCGTATGTCTACTGCGCTTCATCCTCTCGAAAATGTCGGTTCTTTAGCCTCTGATCGCCACTACATCGGGAAAAACCTACTTTGTTAATTTCCGATAATTTTCAATAGTCTGTTGATAATTTACTGCAACCCTATATTATCATTATATTTGCTTGCCCCCTGATAATTTATCGATAAACTTTAGAAAGGTGAATGATAATTA
>WNGR01002258.1_pt1 | contig 27528 bp, 24 predicted proteins | sample 5407581 | NCBI WGS metagenome assembly WNGR01 (sample SAMN13153383, study PRJNA577476) | soil metagenome | isolation source: 80 cm soil or saprolite under Garry oak tree replicate 2 | place: USA:California | collected 2016-06-15
GTCATCCTGTACGAGCTCGCCACCGGCAAGCTGCCCTTCGGCGCGCCCACCTCGCCGGCCGGACTGCGCAAACGCCTCTTCCGCGACCCGATCCCGCCGCGCACGCTCGAGCCGTCGGTGCCGCCCTGGCTGCAGGAGATCGTGCTGCGCTGCCTGGAGCCCGACGCGCGCGAGCGCTACGCCTCGGCGGCGCAGATGGCGTTCGACCTGGCGCACCCGGAGCAGGTGCCGCTCGGGGAGCGGGCGCTCCGCACGCGGCGCCGCGCGGGGCTGCGCGCGCTCCTGAGCTGGATCCGCGCCGCGGGCCTGGACCCCAAGCCGCCCGCGACCCCCGGCGCGCAGCTCTCGAGCGCGCCCATCGTGCTCGTCGCCATCGCCACCAGCCATGGCAACGAGGCGCAGTTCGAGGCGCTGCGCGAGGCGGTGACGAGGCTGCTCGCGGGCAAGGACGCCACGCGGCTCGCCTGCGTCACCGTCATCCGCCCCACGCCGGAGCTCGGGGGTTCGAGCGCGGCGGAGACGGCCACCAGCCAGCGCATCAAGCACCTCGTGCTGCTGCGCCACTGGGCGGAGCCGCTGCGCCTTCCGCCCGGCCACATCTCCTTCCACACGCTCGAGTCGGGCGATCCGGCCGAGGCGTTGCTCGACTACGCCCGCCAGAACCACGTCGACCACGTCGTCATCGGCGCCCCGCCGCCGGACCTCCCGTTCAAGGGGCTGCTCGGGACCATCCCGACCAAGGTCGCCCTGGACGCGCCTTGCACGGTGACGGTGGTGCGGTCGCGCGGCGGGTGAGGCGGGGAGCGGCGCCTCTCCCCGCGCCCGACCCTCAGGTGTGCGCGATGTCGCGGTGGTGCGTCTCCGGCAGGAAGAGGGTGCCGACGACGGCCGTCATGAGCGCGATGACGATCGGGTACCAGAGGCCGTAGTAGACGTCGCCGGTCGCGGCGACCATGGCGAAGGCGATGGTGGGGAGGAACCCGCCGAACCAGCCGTTGCCGATGTGGTAGGGCAGCGACATCGACGTGTAGCGGATGCGGGCCGGGAAGAGCTCGACCAACCAGGCGGCGATCGGCGCGTACACCAGCGTCACGTAGATGGCGAGGATCCAGAGCAGGAAGACCACCATCACCTTGTTGATCTTGTTCGGGTCCGCCTTGGTCGGGTAGCCGGCCGCGTTGACCGTATCCGTCATCTGCTTCTGGAAGGCGGCGTTGCGCGCCTTGAACTCGGCGGGCGGGAGCTGCCGGCCCGGGAAGCTCTGCACGACGACGCTCGAGCCGACCTTGGCGGACGCGACGGTCCCCGGGGGCGCCGACTCGTTGGTGTACGCGATGGCGCGCTTGGCGAGGAAGCTCTTCACGAGGTCGCACGAGGTCGTGAACTGCGTCTTGCCGATGGGGTCGAACTGGACGCTGCAGTCCTTCGGGTCGGCCACCACCGTCACTGGGTTGCTCGCTTCGGCGGCGGCGATGTCGGGGTTGGCGGCCTTGGTGAGCGCCTTGAAGATGGGGAAGTAGGTGGCGGCCGCGATCACGCAGCCCGCCATGATGATGTGCTTCCGGCCGATCTTGTCCGAGAGGGCGCCGAACACGATGAAGAACGGGGTGGCGAGGACGAGCGCGATGGCCACGAGGATGTTGGCGGTGGAGGGCTCGACCTTCAGGGTCTGCTGCAGGAAGAACAGCTCGTAGAACATGCCCGTGTACCAGACGACCCCCTGCCCCGCCGTCCCGCCGAGCAGGACGAGGAGCACGATCTTGAGGTTGCCCCAGCGAAGGAACGACTCGGTGAGCGGCGCCTTGGACGACTTGCCCTCCGCCTTCATCTTCTTGAAGACCGGCGACTCGCTCAGCTTGAGGCGGATGTAGACCGAGATCGCGAGCAGCACCGAGGAGAGGATGAAGGGGATGCGCCAGCCCCAGGTGTCGAACGAGGCGCCCATGATGTTGCGGCAGGCGAGGATGACGAGCAGCGACAGGAACAGACCGACGGTGGCGGTGGTCTGGATGAAGCTCGTGAAGAAGCCGCGCTTGCCGGGCGGCGCGTGCTCCGCGACGTAGGTCGCGGCGCCGCCGTACTCGCCGCCGAGCGCGAGCCCCTGCAGCATGCGGAGGCCGATGAGGATGACGGGGGCGGCGACGCCGATGGTCCCGTACGACGGCAGCAAGCCGACGATGAAGGTCGACATGCCCATGATGAGGATGGTGACGAGGAAGGTGTACTTCCGGCCGATCATGTCGCCTAGCCGGCCGAAGAAGATGGCGCCGAAGGGACGGACCGCGAAGCCGGCCGCGAACGCGAGCAGCGCGAAGATGAACGCGCTCGTCTCGTTCAGCGAGGAGAAGAATTGCTTGCCGATGATCGCGGCGAGCGAGCCGTACAGGTAGAAGTCGTACCACTCGAAGACGGTGCCGAGCGACGAGGCGAAGATGACGAGCTGCTCTTCCTTGGTGATGCCGCGCGTGCCGGCGGCGGGTGCACCGGGCGTCGCAGGAGCGATGTTGGGTGGTAGCGCCATGCGTAATTCTCCGTGAGTGAAGGCCGAGCCGAGAGATCAATGAACGATCGCTTTTGCATAGGTAGGCACTCGCCCGACCGAGGAGCGCCGACCCTTTTGAACCGGCGTCAGTCGGGTTCGTGACGCATCGTGTTGAGACCGAGCGTCACGAGCAGCGGTATCAGCTCGATGACCGCCGCCCAGGCGAACAGCGGCCCGACCCCGCCGAGGCGGTCGTAGCCGACCCCCGCCAGCTGGTAGCCCACGGCGTTCCCGACCCCGAACACCACCGCCGAATACAGCGCCTGCCCGGTCGCGCGCAGGCGAGGCGGGACGAGCGCGGTCAGCGCCTGCATGCTGGCACCCCAGAAGAGGCCGAAGGTGAGGGCGTGCAGCAGCTGGAGCGCGACCAGGCCCGGCGCTCCCCGCGCCAACGCGACGAGCGCCCACCGGAGCGCGGTGCCTCCGAACGCCATGGCGAAGAGGGCCCGGGTGCCGAAGCGCCGCGCGAGGCGGGGATAGGCGAGGAGTGCCAGCACCTCCGCCCCGACCCCCGCCGTCATGGCGAGGCCCGTGACGCTCGCGGGCAGCGCCAGGTCGCGCACCAGCACGCCGAACAGGAGGTGGAACGGCGCGCAGGCGGCCCAGTGCAAGCCACAGGCGCAGAGGAGGGTGATGAGTCGCCGGTCGTGGAGGAGGGCGAGCGCCTCCCGGAGGTGCGGGCGGGCGGCGGCTGCCACCGCCAGGGGGAGTCGCTGCGCCGCGAGGGCATAACCGACCACGCAGCTCGCGATGGTGAGCGGCACGGCGATGTCGGCCCGCCGATCGCCGCGCGCCGCCAGGAGGAGCCCGAGTCCCTGGGCGAGCACGACGAACCCGATCGAGCCGAAGAGGCGGATGCGCGTGTAGGCCGGCCCGGCGCCCTGACGCGCCCACTCCAGCGTGGCGGCGTCGGCGAGCGGCACGACCGCCCGCTCCCCGAGCGACTGTCCCATTATCACCGCCGCCAGCGCGAGCGGCGTGCGCGCGGCCGGCAGGAAGAGGGCGAACAGCGCCGAGCCGGCGCAGGCGATCCCCAGCGCGCGGCCTGGCGCGCCGAGGCGATCGGCGAGCGTGCCCCAGCCGAGCGCGACCGGCACGGCGAGGATGGGGCCGATCATCTGCACGGTCCCGATCTGCTCGCCGCTGAAGCCGAGCCCCCGCAGGTAGGCGGCGAAGTAGGGCAGGTTGGCGCCCACCGCGCCGTAGTACAGAAAGTAAAAGAGACGCAGGCGCGCGGTGAGCGGCATCGGTGTAGAGTCGGCCTCTACCATGGGACGCGGAGACGTGGTCGGGATGGTCCTCTGCGCCGGGCTCGGGACGCGCCTGCGGCCGCTCACGGCCCGGCTCCCCAAGCCGGCGGTGCCGGTCTGCGGGCTGCCCCTCGTCCACTACACGCTCGGGCTCCTCGCTGGCGCCGGCGTGCGGCGGGCCGTGGTGAACGTCCACCACCTGCCCGGGGCGATGGCGGCGGCCGCGGAGGAGTCGGCGCGGTCGCTCGGGCTCGAGCTCGCGGTCTCCCGCGAGCCCGTCATCGCCGGCACCGGCGGCGCCCTGCGCGAGGCGCGCGTCGAGCTCTCCGGCGCAGCCGCGATCGTGGTGGTGAACGGCGACATCCTCTTCGATCTCGACCTCCACCTCGCGCTCGCCGCCCACCGCGCCTCGGGCGCCCTCGCCACCATGGTCGTCATGCCCATGCCGGCCGGCGCCGCCTACGCGGCGGTGGAGCTCGACCCGGCGGGGGTGGTGCGGCGCATCGCCGGCCGCTTCGGGCCTGGCGGCGAGGGCCTCTCGCCGTGGCACTTCACGGGCGTTCACGTCCTCGCGCCAGAGCTCCTGACCGGCATCCCGGCCGCGCCGTTCGAGCTCGACGTGAACCGCCACGTCTATCCGCCCCTCATGGCGGCCGGGCTGGTGCGCGGGCATGTGGTCGCCGGGACGTGGAACGACCTCGGCACGCCCGAGCGCTACCTCGAGGCGAACGAAGACGTGCTCGGCGGCCGCTTTCCGCTCGGGCGTCTCCACGGGGCGAGCCCCTTCGCCGGGCACGAGCCCTTCGGCCATCCCGGCGTGTGGCTCGGACCTGGAGCGCGGATCGAGGCCGGCGTGGCGCTGCACGCGCCGGCGCTCATCGGGGCGGGCGCACACGTCGAGGCTGGAGCCACGGTCGGACCCTCGGCGGTGGTGGGCGCGCGGGCGCGGATCGCCGCCGGGGCGCGCGTCGCGCATGCGGTGGTGTGGGAGGACAGCGCGCTCGGGGCCGGGGAGGAGCTCGTGCGCGCGGTCGCGGCCGGACGAGACCGGGTCCGCGCTGGCGGTGCAGAACCGACGGGTGGTTAGAGGAGCGCGGTCGCGCGCCTTGCCCGGAGCGCGTCGCCGATCGCCCGGTGATCCTGGAAGAGCTTCACCGCTTGCACGGCGAGCAGGGCGAAGCCGACCAGGAACCAGGTCGTGAGGAGGCCGGCGATGAAGAGCGCCTTGTGGGTACCGTCCGGGGTGAGCGCCGGAGCGATGCCTTGGCGGGTCACCAGCTCCGCCCGCAGCGCCAGGAACTCGAACAAGGTGAGCATCGTGAAGGCGATCGCGGCGATGTGGCTGAGGATGCCTGGCACGCCGAGCAGGTGCAGCGGCGCGCCGAGCACGCCGAGCACGATGGAGAGCCAGAACCAGCTGGTGAACCGAGACGCGCGCCCGGCCAGCGCCTGATAGGCGACGCCCGCCTGGTAGAACTTCACGGCCGGATAGATGCCGAGCGTGAGGAACCCCAGGACCAGCACCGCCGCCGTCGAGGTCGGCTCCATGCCCTCCGGCAGCGCCGCGGTCACGCCCGTCACCCTCTCCCCCGGCGGGGGAGAGGCTTGGGGTGAGGGGGAAGTCGGATTCGCGGTCGGGGTCGGGGTTCCTCCGTAGATCGGGGTCGCCTCCCCCGCCGCGGTGGCGAACCTCACCTCCCGGAGCGGCTCCCAGCCCGCCATCCCCGAGCGCCACACGCGAGCCTCGGGGTGGAGCCGCCCGGAGCGGGCGAGCTCGAGCAGCGCGGCCTCGTCGATCGGCCCCGCCTGGCGCCCCTCCCACTCGTACCACCAGCCTGCGTCGGCCATGCCGCCCTCGCCGGGATCACTGCTGGACCTGCGCCACGACGCAGGTCACGTTGTCGGTGCCGCCGGCCTGGTTCGCCGCGGCGATGAGCGCGTGCACGGCGCGTGGGAGGTCGCCGCGCGCATCGCGCAAGAGGGCCGCCACGCGCTCCGGAGGGACGAGGCTGGAGAGGCCATCGCAGCACAGCAGGAGGAGGTCTCCCTCCTCGAGCGGCACCCGGCGCACGTCCACCTCGACCAGCTCCTTCATCCCGAGCGCGCGCAGGATGACGTTCTTGTGCGGGAACGCCTGGATCTCCGCCGCGCTGGGGTGCTGCAGGCGGATGTAGTCGGCGAGGAGCGAGTGGTCCTCGGTGAGTTGCGTGAGCGCGCCGCGGCGCATGAGATAGGCGCGGCTGTCGCCCACGTGCGCGACGATCGCCTCAGGCTCACGGTCGGAGAGCCAGGCCGCGACGAGCGTGGTCCCCATTCCGCGCAGCCGCTCGTCGCGCTGGGCCCGCTCCCGGATGCGCTGGTTCGCGAGCTTGACGCCGTTCACCAGGCGATTCTCGGGGTAAGTCCGGCCGCGCTCCTCGCGGAAGGGCCAGGTGGTCTCCTCGTCGCGCCCGGTGAGTCGGAAGAACTCGGCCATCTCCTCGACCGCGATGCGGGCCGCCACCTCGCCCGAGGCGTGGCCACCCATGCCGTCCGCGACGCACAGGAGCCGCTCTTCGAGCAGGAGGAGGAACGCGTCCTCGTTGGCGGCGTTGAGGCGCATGGCGGGGCTCCAGGGAGGCGGGAATCTACTCGGGCGCCCGCGACCCGGTCAATTTTCGACGGGTGTCGACCCCGACCCCGACCCAGACCCCGACCGCGACCCCAACCCCGACCGCGACCCACGCCGGCGCGGAGCACGACGCCAGCACACCCCGGTGCGGAGCGGGACGATGGGGTCCGGGCCCCTCACCCCGGCCCTCTCCCCGCGTCCACGGCCAGGCTGCGCTTCCACGGCCGGCCGAGCCAGATCTGGGGGAGGTGCGACGCCACCTGCAACGTGGAGCCGGTCAGGCCCACGGCGTGGAAGAACCCGGGCTGCTCGTCACAGCGCGCGAAGGGCGTGAACCCGAAGCCGAGCTCCGGCACCGCACCCGCCAGCACGGCCAGGAACGGTCCGTCCGGCCACTCCTCCCCGTCGCTCGTGACCCGCAGCGCCTCGCGGGCGGTGATCGAGGCGGCGAAGCGTCCGCCGACGAGCGCGGAGGCGACGGAGCGCACGAGCAGCGCGGCGGCCGTGACGGGCACGGCGTGGCCGGTGGCGTAGTAGGCCTCGAGGAAGGCGACGACGGCGCTGGTGCCGAAGAGGAAGCCGAGCTGCGGGGGAGCGCCGTCCGCCTCCACCGAGAGGAGGTCGCGCTCGACCGTCCGCAGCGGCGCGCCGGTTCGGCGCCGCTCGAGCAGCGCGCGCAGGATCGCCTCCGGGCGGCCGCGGACCTGGTGCGCGTCGGCGACCGTGTTCATCGCCCCGCCGCGCAGGAGCGCCACGGGCGGGAGAGGGTCGGTGCCGTAGGCGCGCGCGAAGGCGGTCAGCACCACGTGCGCCGTGCCGTCCCCGCCGTTCACCCCCAGCACGTCGACGCGACGGGCCTGGAAGCGCTCGACGGCGCCTCGCAGCTCCTCCTCGGTGGACGCGTCCACCACCTCGCCCTCGCCGTCCAGGAGCGCCCGCAGGCGGCGTCCCGTGTCAGGGGCCCGGAGGTTCCGGAAGGAGCGAGGGTTGTGGATGACGCCGATGCCGGCCATCGGGCTTCGATGTTGGTCCCCCCCCAAGCACCGGTCAATGAAAAGCGGGCGGCGCGGGCGGGGCGCGGCGGGTGGACTCTGTGTAGAATACCGCCGCGATGTCCTTCCTCCACGAGCCCGGCGATCTGGCCCAGGTCCCACTCGCGGCCGTCCTCCTCGAGGTGCTCAACCAGCGCGCCACGGGGGTCCTCGTCGTCCATCACGTCCAGGGAGCGTCGCGCGTCTTCCTCAGGGACGGCGTACCCGTCGGCGCGCAGTCCTTCGGGGGGTTCAAGCCGCTCGGTCAGGCCCTGCTCGCGTCCGGGCTCATCGACGTGGACGCGCTGGGGAAGAGCCTCGCCGAGATGGCGCGCACCGGCCGTCCGCAGGGAGAGATCCTCGTCGAGCTGGGAGCCGTCACCGAGGCGCAGGTGCAGCGCGCGCTTTCGGAGCAGCAGGCCGGGTACCTCCGGCAGATCGCCGGGCTCGCCGCGGGCCGCTTCGAGTTCGACGCCTCGGCGCCCGTCCCCGCCTGGACGGCCGGCGTCCGCATCTCTCCGCTGGCTGCCATCGTCGACGCGCTGGAGAAGCCACAGGCGGTGCCGCTCGTCATCTCGGCCCTGCAACCGGTCGCCGCGGGCCCGATCGCCCTCGCGTCGGGGTACCGGCAGCTGCAGGCCGCCTTCGGCTGGAGCGCTGCGGAGACAGCGCTCGTGGAGCGGCTCCAGTCGCTCACCACCCTCGATGCGTTCTTCGCCGACCCGGGGGTCGCCCCCGAGAGGGCCCGCGCCATCCTGGCCGCCATGCTCCTCCTCGGGCTCGCCGCCGGGCGAAGCGTCCGCGCCGACGCGCTGGAGAGCATCCCCGGGCTCGTGGTCGATCTGGCCGACGTGGCCGGCGTTCCGGTCGAGCCCGAAGCCGCGGCAGGGGGGGGCAGCCCCGCAGACCCCCCGCCAGCGCCGGCCCCGCCTGCTGCAGCCTCGTCGCCTGCGGCCGCGCCGGCCGCTCCCCCGCGCGCGCCGATCGGCCGGCGCAGTGATCCATCCGAGGCGAGGGCGCGCCGGCAGCGCCTGCTCCAGCGCGCCATGCAGAACATGGGCGTCGGGCCTCTCTCCGGTCAGCCTCCGCATGGCGCAGCGTCCCGCGGGGCGCCCGCCGCGACGCGACCTCGTGCGGCCGCCATGCCCACGCCGGCCGAGGAGGACCTTCGGCGCGCCCTGGACGCGGCGATCCCGCGCGCACGGTCGGCAGATCTCTTCGAGCGCCTCGGGGTGCAGCGGAGCGCCACGCGCGAGCAGGTGAAGGCCGCCTACTTCCAGCTCGCGAAGCAGCTGCACCCCGATCGCTTCGCGGCGCCCGCGCTGGCCGACGTCGCCACCCGCGTGAAGGATCTGTTCGCTGCCGTCAACGAGGCGTACGAGGTGCTCTCGGACGATCGAGCGCGCGCCGACTACCTCGCGCGGACCAGCGCGACTGCGATCGTCGAACCGGGCGGCGAGCCGGGCCGGGCGTCGGTCGATTTCGAGAAGGCGGAGGCGTGTGCCCGCACGCGCGACTTCGCGAAGGCGCGCGGCTTCTACGAAGCTGCGCTGCGCGCCGATGCTCGCGCCGAGTACCAGGTCGCCTACGCATGGATGCTGCTCCAGGACCCGCGCGGCGACCGCGCCCGCGCCCGGACGCTCGCGGAGGCCGCCCTGCGCGATCCGACGTGTCTCGACCGGGCGGCGCTGGTGGGGGCCGTCCTGGCCCGGGACGAGGGAGACGACGAGAGGGCCGAGCGCCTGCTCCACCGCGCCCTGTCAGCCAATCCGAAGAACGGCGAGGCCGACCGCGAGCTTCGCGCGCTCGAGGCGAGGAAGGGGCGCCCGAGGACCGGCGGAGGCCTCTCCGGCCTCTTCCGGAAGAAATGAGCCTGACCTCGCAGGCCGCGCGCCTTGACGCCTGCCGCGTCCGGGGTGACGATCCCCGGGCACCTTGGGAAGGAAACCCTTGATCGACCGGCGGGAAAAGGGGCCGCTCGCGGCGCGCGATCCGCGGGGGAGCTTCTCGGGCGACCTCGCCGAGGTGGCGTTGCCGGATCTCGTCCAGACGCTGGAGCTGGGCCGGCGCACGGGCACCCTGCGCGTCCGGACCCGCGGCGGGCGCGAGGCGCTGGTCTGGCTCCGCGACGGACAGATCGTCGATTGCGAGCTCGGCGCGGTGTCCGGGGAGGCGGCGTTCTACCGGCTGCTGCGCTGGACGGAAGGCGAATTCTCGGTGGACTTCGACCCCGTCCGGCGCGAAGCGCGCATCGGCGGGACGAACCAGCGCCTCATCGCGGAGGGGGCGCGGCGCGCCGACGAGCTCGCCCGCGTCCTCGGCCAGCTCCCCTCGCGCGAAGCGGTCCTCCAGATCGACTACCGGCAGCTGTCCGATCGGCTGGCGGAGATCCCGGACGACGTGAACGGGATGTTGAAGCTCGTCGACGGCCGCCGCACGGTGGCCGAGATCATCGACGAGGCGCCGGGGGACGAGCTCGCCGCCGCGGCGATCCTGGCGCGGTTGTGCGTGGAGGAGCTGGTGCGCCCGGGAGCCCGCGCGCCCGCCCGCGAGCTCGCCGCGCCCGCGGCGACCATGAGCCCCGGCCCCGCCACGCCCGAGCCCGAGCGCGTCACGTGGTTCGCCGGCCCCGCCGACGAGCCACGCGCGACGCCGGAGGAGGCGCCGGCGAAGCGGGAAGAGGCTGGACCGGAGGCGACCGACGGCCCAGCCGAGCACGCTCCGCGGATCGTCCGCTTCCCGCCGCGCGTGCGGCCGAGCTCGCCGACCCCGACGCCGTCGGACTTCGGGCTTCGGTGGGAACCGGAAGGGCTCGCGGAGCCGGTCGGCCGCGCCGTGCCGGCGCCGCGCCGCCGCTCGCCGCGGGCCGCGGTGGGACTGGCCGTGGCGGTGGGGATCCTCGTCCTCGGGCTCGGCGGCGCCTGGCTCGTCCACGGCCGGAGCGCGCCGCTCCCCGAGGACACCTACCAGGCGGCGCTCCGCGAGGCGCGCCGCGACCGGGAGGCTGGCCGCCTCGACGCCGCGATCGACGGCTACCGCCGGGCGCTCGGAGCCGTGGAGACGAGCGCCGCGCAGGCGGAGCTGGGGCTCTCTCTGCGCGACGCGGGCCAGCTCGGCGCCGCGGCCGATGCCGTCCGGCGCGCCCTCGCGCTGGACGCCCGCAACGCGTCGGCCTATATCGCGCTGGGCGAGATCAGCGTGCGCGAGCACCGGCTCGACGACGCGCGCTCGGCCTACGAGCGGTACCTCGCGCTCGAGCCCCAGGGCGAGCACGCCGCGCGAGCCCGCGCGGCGCTGGCGGAGATGAGATAACTCAAAGTGAAGGTCCTCGGCATCGAGACGAGCTGCGACGAGACCGCTGCCGCCGTGGTGGAGGACGGCCGCCGCGCGCTGTCCGACGTGGTGGCGACGCAGATCGAGCTGCACCGGAAGTGGGGAGGGGTGGTGCCGGAGCTGGCGAGCCGGAACCACGTCATGCAGGTGCTGCCGGTGGTGGACGAGGCGCTCGCGAAGGCGGGCGTCGAGCCCGACGCGCTCGACGGCATCGCCGTCACGAGCGGTCCGGGCCTCGTCGGGGCGCTCCTCGTCGGGGTGCAGGTGGCGAAGGCGCTCTCGCTCTCATGGCAGAAGCCGCTCGTGCGGGTGAACCACCTCGAGGGCCACCTCCTGGCGAGCTTCCTCTCCGAGCGCCCGCCGACGTTTCCGTTCCTCGGCCTGGTGGTGTCGGGCGGCCACACCTCGCTCTATGCGGCGGAGGACTTCGGCCGGTACCGCCTCCTCGGGGCCACCCGGGACGACGCTGCCGGCGAGGCCTTCGACAAGGGCGCGAAGCTCCTCGGGCTGCCCTATCCGGGCGGCGTCGCCATCGATCAGCTGTCGCAGCGAGGAGACCCGCGGGCGGTGCGCTTCCCGCGCGCCATCGTCCGCGGCAGCGAGCTCGACTTCAGCTTCTCCGGCCTCAAGACGGCGCTCCTCCATCACGTGAAGCGGCACGGCGTGCCGGAGGGACAGGGGCTCGCCGATCTGTGTGCGAGCTACCAGGAAGCGATCGTCGGGGCGCTCGTCCACAAGCTCTTCCGGGCGGCGCGCACGCTCCAGCGCGAGCGGATCGTGCTCTCGGGCGGGGTCGCCGCCAACGGCCGGCTGCGCGCGGCCGTGGCGGAGCGGGCGGCCGAGTACGAAGGGATCGAGGTGTTCCTGCCGGCGCCGAGGCTCTGCACGGACAACGCAGCCATGATCGCGGTGGCCGGGACGCAGGCGCTCCTTCGCGGCGAGCGGCAAGGCCCGAGCCTCGACGCCGACGCCGGCTGGCGGCTATGAGCTACCCGTCGCCGCGCGCGCTCCTCGACCGCTACGGGCTCCGCGCCAAGAAGAGCTGGGGGCAGAATTTCCTCGGCGACGAGGAGATCCTGGACCACATCGCGCGCCTCGCGGTCACCGCGCCCGGCGAGCGGGTGGTGGAGCTCGGCGCCGGCCTCGGCCACCTCACCGCGCGGCTCCTGGCGCGCGGCGCCGAGGTGACGGCGGTCGAGCGCGACCGCGACATGGCGGCGGTCCTGCGCGGCGAGCTCGGGGACCGCATCACGCTGCTCGAGGCCGACGCGGTCAAGATCGCCTACTCGGCGCTGGCGGCGGGAGGGAAGGTCGCGGTCGTCGGCAACCTGCCATACCACCTGACGAGCCCCATCCTCTTCGCGCTCCTCGATCAGGCCGAGGCCGTCTCCCGGGCCGTCTTCCTGCTGCAGCGCGAGGTGGCGGTCAGGCTGGCCGCGAAGCCCGGCACGAAGGACTGGGGGCTCCTGTCGGTGCTGCTCCAGCAGCGCGCCGACGTGACCGTGGAGCGGCGCGTGCCCCGGGGTGCCTTCCTGCCCCCTCCCGAGGTGGAGAGCGCGGTGCTTCGGATCGGCTTCCGGCCGCCGCGGGCGCCCGTCGCGGACGAGGCGCGCTTCCGCCGCCTGGTGAAGGCTGGCTTCGGCCAGCGCCGCAAGGTGCTCGCGAACGCGCTGGCGGCCGCCGGCCTCTGGCCGTCCGATCAGCTCGTCGCGGCGCTGGAGCGGGCGGGCGTGGACGGACGCCGGCGCGGCGAGACCTTGACGGTGGAGGAGTGGGCCGCGCTGGAGCGCGCTCTCGGCTGAGCCAGCTCGAGGGCGTGCCGGCCGCACACGCCACCCAGGAACGACAGCCGGCGGCAACCCTTCACCTTGCACATGGGCTCGTCCTCCCGGCGAGTGGCGATCTGCTCGCGGATCGCTACAGCCCCGGTCCGCGCGCGGTCGCGAGCAGCAAGCTCATGTTGCGAGCCCCGTTCTCGCCCAGGTAGCGACGGAAGCCTTCCGCATCCAGCTTCATGGTCCGGATGGTCCGCTCCACGATCGCGGCGTAGCCGTCGGCGCTCGGCTTCTTCAGCTCGAGCGCGATCTTGAGGATGGCACGGTGAAAGGCGGGATCGACCGGATTCGATCCCGCCTTCTCCGCCGCGACCGCAACCCGCGTGCGCGGCACCCGCTCGGTCATCGTCGTCGCCCGCCGCCCTGCTTTCATCCGGCCCGCTCCCTCATCGACGCGGTGACCACGCCATCTATACACGACGGTACGTGGCACTACGTGGCATGTCAAGTCACCATGATCCGTAGATCAGGTAGGCATGATCATGGCGCCATAGCTGGACCGCTTCCGGTCACCATGGCAAGCTCCCCGCGTCCCTCGGAAAATCGTTGGAACGTCCCCGCTACATCGCCATCGAAGGCCCCATTGGGGCGGGCAAGACCACGCTCGCCAGCCTGCTCGTCGAGCGACTTGGCGGACGGCTGGTCGCCGAGCCCGTGGAGGAGAACCCGTTCCTCGCCGGCTTCTACGAGGACCGGCGCAAGCACGCGTTCCAGACCCAGCTCTTCTTCCTGCTCTCGCGCTTCCAGCAGCAGCAGACGCTCTTCCAGCAGGACCTCTTCAACCAGGTCGCGGTGGCCGACTACCTCTTCGCGAAGGACCGCATCTTCGCGGCGCTCAACCTCGACGCGAACGAGCTCGTGCTGTACGAGCAGATCTACGCGCTCCTGGGGGGACGGACGGTGAAGCCCGACCTCGTCGTCTACCTGCAGGCGCGGCAGGAGGTGCTGCTGTCGAGGATCCGCCGGCGCGGCCGGGACTTCGAGCGGCGGCTCGACCCCGACTACCTGGGGGCGCTCTCCCAGGCCTACAACGACTTCTTCTTCCATTACGACGAGGCGCCGTTGCTGGTGGTGAACACGAGCGACATCGACCTGGTCGGCTCGAGCGCCGACGCCGACGCCCTGGTGGCGGTGATCCGGCGCCATCGCAAGGGCATCCAGCACTACAACCCCACCCGTTGACGCGCCGCGCCGTCACGTGAGGTGCCTTGGCAGGGGGTGCGTCGTCCGGCTACATTCGCTCCTCCCCATGGGCGGGACCCACCGCGGGCCTGCACCGGAGGCGCCATGTCCAGCCAGCCGTCCGCGCCGAAGCGGCGCCTCACCATCCCCGATCTCCGAAAGCTGAAGGCGGCCGGCGAGAAGGTCGCGATGGTCACCGCCTACGACGCCACCATGGCGCGGCTGGTGGACGAGGGGGGAGCCGACGCCATCCTGGTGGGCGACTCCCTCGGGATGGTGTTCCAGGGCCACGACTCGACGCTGCCGGTCACCCTGGAGCACATGATCTACCACTCGGCCGCGGTGCGGCGCGGGCTGTCCCGCTCGCGCGGCCGGGCGCACCTCACGGTCGACATGCCGTTCGGCAGCTACCAGGCGAGCGCCGACGAGGCGGTGAAGAGCGCGATGCGCCTGGTGGCGGAGGGCGGCGCCGAGGCGGTGAAGCTCGAGGGCGGGGCCGACTACGCCGACGTGATCCGCCGCATCGTCCGGGCGGGCGTGCCGGTGATGGGACACATCGGGCTCACGCCGCAGTCGGTGCACAAGATGGGCGGCTACCTGGTCCAGGGCAAGGACTCGGAGAAGGCGCGCCGGCTCTTGCGCGACGCGCGGTCGCTCGAGGAGGCGGGCTGCTTCGCGGTCGTCCTCGAGTGCATTCCGGCCGAGCTGGCGCGCGTCATCACGGGGCAGCTCGGGATCCTCACGATCGGCATCGGCGCCGGGCCGCACTGCGATGGGCAGGTGCTGGTGGTGAATGACCTCCTCGGGGTCGACGGTTCCTTCCAGCCGAAGTTCGTGAAGCGCTATGCCGAGCTCGCCGGCACGGTGGCGGCGGCCGTCGGCGGGTACGCGGCCGAGGTGAAGCAGGGCACCTTCCCCGGGGAGGAGCACAGCTTCCACTCGAGCACCCTCCGCCTCGTGCCCACCCACGACGCGGAGCGCCCCGACGACGCGCAGGTCGTCGGCGCGCCGGTCTGATGGGCGTGGCGGAGCTCCACCGCGATCCCCGCGACTGGCAGCGCCGCATGTCGGCCGCTCGCGCGGCCGGGACGCGCATCGTCCTCGTGCCGACGATGGGCTACCTGCACGACGGGCACCTCTCGCTCCTGCGCGAGGCCCGGCGGCGCGCGGGGGCGGACGGCCTCGCGGTGGCGAGCCTCTTCGTGAACCCCACCCAGTTCGGGCCGCTGGAGGACCTGGCGCGCTACCCGCGCGACCTGGAGGGAGACCTCGCCAAGTGCGCCGCGGCGGGCATCGACGCGGTCCTGGCGCCGCAGCGGCCGGAGCAGGTCTTCTCGCCGGAGCACGAGACCTGGATCGCGACGGAGCGGACCTCCGTAGGGCTGTGCGGCGCGAGGCGCCCGGGTCACTTCCGCGGGGTGGCGACGGTGGTGGCGAAGCTCTTCCACCTCACGTCTCCGCACGCCGCCCTCTTCGGCGAGAAGGACTGGCAGCAGCTCCAGGTGATCCGCGCCATGGTGCGCGACCTCGACTTCGACGTGGAGGTGGTGGGGATGCCGATCGTGCGCGAGCCGGACGGGCTCGCCCTCTCGTCGCGCAACGCGTACCTCGGTGCGGACGAGCGGCGGCGCGCGCTCGCCCTGTCGCGGGTCCTCGCCACGACGCGGGAGCGCGTCGGGGGCGGCGAGCGCGACGCCAGACGGCTCGCGGCGGACGCCGTGGCCGAGCTCGAGCGGGCGGGCGCGCGGGTCGACTACGTCGAGATCGTGCACCCCACCCAGCTCTCGCCGCTCGCCCTGATCGAGCCGGGCAGCCGCATGCTCCTCGCGGCCTGGCTGGGCGCGACGCGCCTCATCGACAACGCGGCGCTCGCATGAGCAAGGCCTCGAAGGGCAGGGAAGACGCCGAGGGCGTGAAGGTCGTCGCGACGAACCGTCGCGCCCGCTTCGACTTCCAGGTGGAGGACACCTACGAGGCCGGGCTCGCGCTCACCGGGAGCGAGGTGAAGTCGCTCCGCGGGGGCAACCTGTCCCTGTCGGATGCGTACGCGCAGCCGCGCGGCCTGGAGCTCTTCCTCGTCAACTGCCGCATCGGCGAGTACTCGCCGGCGGCGGCGTTCGGCCACCTGCCGCTGCGCGACCGCAAGCTCCTCATGAAGCGTGAGGAGATCGAGAAGATCCGCGGCAAGGTGGAGCAGCGCGGCTACACGCTCATCCCGCTCTCGCTCTACTTCAAGCAGGGCTGGGCGAAGGTGGAGCTCGGGCTCGCCAAGGGGCGCAAGCACGAGGATCGGCGGGAGGCCATCGCCGAGCGCGAGACGAAGCGCGAGATCGACCGCGCCATGTCGCACAAGCGGCGCTGAAGCCGCTTCACCCGCCGGCGCCCTGCCACCACTCGAAGGTGCGGCCGAGGGGATCGCCCGCGTCGAAGAAGACCAGGTAGGCGGCGGCGTCGTAGGCGAGGAAGGCGGGTCGGCCTCGCGCGACGGTCCCGAGCTGCCGGAGCTGGCGCCAGGTGCCGGTGTTGAAGTAGCAGCCCGGCTTCCCGTTCACGAGGCCGAGCGGCGTCATCCCCGCGAAGTGCGTATGCCCGTTCACCACGAAGCGCAGGCCGCGGTGCTCCTTCTGCTCCAGCGTCCGGAGCGCCATCCGCGCGAAGCGCGCGTCGAGGAGCCGCATGAGCAGGTAATAGAGGTGCGTCAGGCGCGGCTCGTCGCGCGGGTGGGCGCGGGCGGAGAGGGCGAGCAGGAGCTTCACGCGCTGCGCGAAGTCGAGCTTGAGGGAGCGGTGGTGATCCCGCATCCAGCCACGTACCCAGGGGTTGGCGAGGAACTCGTCGACGAGGTCGCGCCAGACCTTCCCCACCACCTCGGAGAGGAACTGCGGCTCCTCGCGCGCCACCGAGCGCACCCAGCCCGGCACGGCCAGGATGGGCCGGACGTCGTCGATGTCATCGAGGCGCGGGTCGGGCAGCTCCACGCGCCGGCGGATCTCGCCCGGGAAGCGGATGATCAGCTCGGAGGCGATGACGTCCCCCAGCGGCGCCTGGCCGTCCGGCTCGTGGCAGAGCAGGTCCACCGTGTGCCCGTGGTACGCGAGCACGGCGTGCTCGGGGAAGACCAGCTCGGTGGGGAGGGGGGCCTCGCCGCCCTTCATGCCGAGCGCCGCCCGCACGGCCGCCCGCGCCGCCGGGGCGTGCTCGAGCAGCCGGTCGTGGTTGCCGAGGACGTAGTGCACCTCCAGCACGCCCTCCGCGACCTTCTTCCGCACCGCCTCGAAGAACGGCCGGTCCGCCTCGACAGTGTCGGCCACGATGGCCGTCACCTGCTCCGCCAGCGCCGGCGAGGGTTCGCCGTACGGCCGCACGGCGGTCCCGAGCCACTGCGGGGCCCGGACGAGGTCGAAGATGTCGCCCAGGAGGCACAGGCGGACCGGCGCCTCCGGCCGGCCGCCCTCGAGGCACTGCCAGAGCCGGCGCAGCTGCGCCTCGCGCGAGACGGGGCTCGGCGCGCCAGGACGGAGGTGCAGGTCCGAGACGAAGACGAGCATCGAGGGGCGACGGCCCGCTACTCCGGCGCGAGCCCCGAAGCCCGCCGCAGGAGCGGCCAGGTGTAGATCCCCGAGCCGTGGCCGTCCGACCACTGGATCTGGATGGCGTAGTTCCCCACCCCCTTCACCTCGACCGGGCGGATGTCGGGGGCGATCGTGGCGGGGTCGAGGAGCTTCCTCCCGGTCCCCTCCTCGATGCAGCTCGCGCAGGGACACTGGTCGCGCAGCTGCAGGGCCGGGATGGCGACGTGGGTCCCACCGGGCCACTCGATGACGAGCGCGCCGAGCGCGCCGAGCTCGATGCGCTCCGGTGGTGTCGTCGTGTCCTGCTTGAAGGAGATGCGATCGAGGAGGCCCATGGGATCCTTCTGTCTGCGCGCGCGGCGGGTGTCAAGCCGACCGGGCGAGCGCGGCGAGCAGGTGGGAGCGATCTTCGAACGGCGAGGTGCAGGGGCGGCCGTCCGCCACCCAGAGGTCCGAGGCGGAGAGCGCGGGCGCGAGGCGCAGCACCGTCGCGGAGCGGGTGCCGTAGTCGCGGTGCTCGAGGTGGATGCAGGTGGCATCGCCGAGCGAGCGCCCGTGCTGCACGAGCACCTCGCGCAGCCGCGCCGGCTCCGGATCGAGCGGCCAGCGCGCCCGCACCAGCTCGGCGCGGGGACCACGCCCGTCAGCGTCGGACTCGGTCACGACGTGCAGCCCCGGGCCGAGGTCGGAGAGCTGGGAGCGCTCGCCGTCGTACCGCCACAGGATGGCGCGTGCCGCGTCCGCCACCACCAGGTGGAACGGGTTGTAGCGGCCGGCGTCCCCCCCGGCGAGCTCCTCCCGCGCCGCGGCGGCGTCGCGGTGCGCGAGCATCCGCACCACCAGCTCGCCGCGCGAGCGTCGCGACCGGTCCGGGAACGCCGACCCGGCCGCGTGGTAGTTCGTGAGGGCGGCGAAGAGGCCATGGGCGGAGACGCCGATCCAGGTGCCACCGCCGACCAGGTCGAGCGGCGCCGCGAAGCGCGGCCCGCGGGCGGGCTCCCGCACCGCCCACCCCTCCGCCGCCCGGCCCAGCCGCTCGTCGCGGTTGGCCGCCACGAGGAGCGGCCAGCGACGATCGGTCTGGAACGCGACGGCGAGGGTGCACATGGGGACGCCGCCTTCCTCTCGCCGACCCTCCCCTCCGGAGGAGGAGAGGGGGGTCGACTTCGCGGGAGAGGGGATCGGCTACGTCGCAGCCTTCACCTTCTTCAGCAGCTCCTGCCGCTGCTGCTCGAGGACGGGGGGGAGGGTCTTGCCGAGCTTCTGGAACCACTCGGCCTGGTTCTCGAGCTCGCCCACCCACTCCTTCAGGTCGATGCGAGTCGCGGTGGAGACGTCGGCGTCCTTGAGGCCGCGCACGTCGAGATCGCCGGGCTGGGGCGTGAACCCGAGCGGCGTCTCGGTCGCCCCCGCCTTGCCTTCGCAGCGCTCGAGCATCCACTTCAGGACGCGCATGTTGTCGCCGTAGCCGGGCCACAGCCACTTGCCGTCCGCGCTCTTCCGGAACCAGTTGACGAGGAAGACCTGAGGCGGCTTCGGGATGCGCTTCTCCATCGCGAGCCAGTGCCCGAGGTAAGTGCCCATGTCGTAGCCGCAGAACGGGAGCATGGCCATCGGGTCGCGGCGCACCACCCCGACCGCGCCGGTGGCGGCGGCGGTGGTCTCGGACCCCATCGTCGCGCCGAGGTAGACGCCGTGCTTCCAGCCGAACGCCTGGAGCACCAGCGGCACGGTGGTGGAGCGGCGGCCGCCGAAGATGATGGCGCTGATGGGCACGCCCTTCGGATCGTCGTACGACGGGGACAGGGCGGGGTTGTTCTGCACCGGCGCGGTGAAGCGGCTGTTCGGGTGGGCCGCCTTCTCGGAGGAGCCCTTCTTCCAGGCGTGGCCCTTCCAGTCGATGAGCTCCGCCGGCGTCTCGCCGTCCATGCCCTCCCACCAGACGTCCCCGTCCTTGGTGCGCGCCACGTTGGTGTAGAGCGTGTCCTTCTTGATGGTGTCCATCGCGTTCGGGTTCGTCTTGCGGTTCGTCCCCGGCGCGACGCCGAAATACCCGTACTCCGGGTTCACCGCCCACAGCCGCCCGTCGTCGCCGACGCGCATCCAGGCGATGTCGTCGCCGACGGTGCGGATCTTCCAGCCCTGGAGCTCGGCGGGCGGGATCATCATGGCGAAGTTGGTCTTGCCGCACGCCGACGGGAAGGCGCCGGCGACGTAGCGCTTCTCGCCCGACGGGCTCTCCGCCTCCAGGATGAGCATGTGCTCGGCCAGCCAGCCCTCGCTCTTCGCGAGGTAGGAGGCGATGCGGAGCGCGAGGCACTTCTTGCCGAGGAGGGCATTTCCGCCGTACCCGGAGCCGACCGACCAGATGGCGTTGTCCTGCGGGAAGTGGCAGATGAACCGCCGGTCCGGGTTGGAGTCGGCGACCGAGTGCAGGCCCTTGTTGAACTCCTTCGACTCGGCGCCGAGGCGGTCGAGCGCGACCTTCCCCATGCGCGTCATGATCCCCATGTTGAGCGCGACGTACACGGAGTCGGTGAGCTCGATGCCGACCTTCGCGAACGGCGAGCGCGCCGGCCCCATGACGTAGGGCACGACGTACATGGTCCGGCCCTTCATCGAGCCGTCGTAGATCCCGGCGAGCTTCTGGTACGCCTCCTGCGGCGCCATCCAGTTGTTGGTCGGCCCGGCCTCTTCCTTGGTCGGGGTGCAGATGAAGGTGAGGTGCTCGACCCGCGCCACGTCGTTCGGGTTCGAGTGGTGGAAGTAGCAGCCGGGCAGCTTCTTCTGGTCGAGCGGGATGAGCACCCCAGCCTCGAGCGCAGCCTGGGTGAGCTGCTTCTTCTCCTCCGCCGAGCCGTCGCACCAGTGCACGCGGTCGGGCTTGCACATCTTCGCCATCTCATCGACCCAGGCGAGGAGGTGCGGATTCGACGTCGGGCGCTTCTCACCACTGTCGACGCGTGCGCGCATGGGGATGGTTCCTTCGGGGCAAGGGGTGGGCAAGAGAGGGACTGAAAACGTAGCCGAGAAGGAAACGATGCGCTACCGCGGACGCGCAGATCGTCACAACCCATTTGCAGCGCGCCAGCGCTCGCCGCAACGCTTTGTCGCGAGCCCTATCTTGTGGCCATGACGGAGCAGGTCCACGGACCCCAGGTGCTGGATCGGGGCGTCCGCTTCTCCATCTGGGCCCCCAGTCGCGACGCGCTCGCCGTGCGGCTGGGTGGTCGGGACCACCCGCTCGAGCGGGGGGAGGGGGGCTGGTGGACCGCGCTCGTCCCCGAGGCGCGCATCGGCGAGCGTTACCAGCTCGCGCTGCCGGACGGGCGGGCCTTCCCCGATCCTGCGTCCCGCCGCCAGCCTGCGGGCGTTCACGGGCCCTCGGAGGTGTGGGACGCGCGCCGCTACCCGTGGCGGAACGCCTTCCCCGGCTTGCCGCTCGAGGAGCTCGTCTTCTATGAGCTGCACGTCGGCACCTTCACGCCCGAGGGCACGCTCGACGCCGCCGCCGCCCGGCTGAAGGGCCTCGCCGAGCTGGGCGTGAGCTGCATCGAGCTCATGCCGATCCAGCCGTTCCCCGGGAGACGCAACTGGGGCTATGACGGGACGGCGCTGCACGCCGTGCACGAAGGATACGGGGGGCCGGAGGCGCTGCAGCGTTTCGTCGACCAGGCGCACGGGTTCGGTCTCGCCGTGTGCCTGGACGTCGTCTACAACCACCTGGGCCCGGAGGGAAACTACCTCTCCGTGTGGGGGCCTTACTTCACCGATCGGCACAAGTCACCCTGGGGCGACGGCGTCAACTACGACGGCGCCGGCTCCGGCCCGGTGCGCGCCTTCGTGCTGCAGGCGGCGCTGCAATGGGTGCGCGACTTCCGGGTGGACGTGCTCCGGCTCGACGCGGTGCACGCCATCCCGGACGACAGCCCGCGCCACCTCGTCGGCGCGCTGTGCGACGCGGTGGCGGCGTTCGCGAAGGAGAGCGGCCGCCGCATCCACGTGGTGGCGGAGAGCGATCTCCAGGACCGCAAGGTGGTCGACCCGCCGCCGCGAGGCTGGGGATGCTCGTCGATGTGGTCGGACGACTTCCACCACGCGCTCCATGCGCTGCTCACCGGCGAACGGCGCGCGTTCTACGAGGACTTCGGCGGGATCGAGCCGCTCGCGCGGGCGCTGCGGGAGGGCTTCGCCTTCCAGGGGGAGCCCTCGAAGTTCCGCAAGAAGCCCTGGGGCACCGACACGAAGGGGCTCTCCCCGGCGCGCTTCGTCTTCTGCGCCCAGAACCACGATCAGGTCGGGAACCGCCCGCTGGGCGAGCGGCTCTCGCAGCTCGTCCCGCCGGAGGCGCTCTTCCCCGTGGCGACGCTGCTCTTGCTCGGCCCGGGCCTGCCGCTCCTCTTCATGGGCGACGAGTGCGGCGAGGAGCGGCCGTTCCTCTACTTCACGAGTCACGGCGATCCGGCGCTCGCAAAGGCGGTGACGGAGGGGCGCAAGGCCGAGCACCGCGCCGAGGCCGGAGCGGACGTGCCGGACCCGCAGGCGGAGGAGACCTTCCGCCGCTCGCTCCTCACCCACCGCCGCGACGGACGGCACGGGGAGCTGTGGCTCCACCAGCAGGCCATGCTTCGTATCCGGCGGCGCCATACCCGGGACCTCGGCGCCCGCTGGCCCGAGGTCGCGACCGACGGGACGAGCGTGACCCTGCGCCGCCCCGGGCTGGAGGTGATGGTGAACCTCGGCCCGGCCGAGGCAGGGGGCCTGCCGGGCTGGGGCTGGCGCGTCGGCGAGCGCTGATCCCTACGAGCCCTTCAGCTTCTCCCGCAGGAGATCGCCGAGCGTGCCGAACCCCTTTCCGCCGCGGCCCTGGGGCGCCGCCTTCCTCATGTACTCCTGCGCTTCCTTGCGCTCCGCGGCAGCCTCCGCCTCGACCTTGGAGAGGCGCAGCCGTCCCTGCTCGTCCCTGGCCGAGATGGCGCATTCGATCTCGTCGCCGACCTTGAAGGCGCGGCGGAGATCGGTGCCGCGCTGCGTGCCGCTCTCGCTGGCAGGCACGAGGCCGCGACCGCCCGGGAACCGGACGAAGAGCCCGAACGGCTCGATCTTGTCGACGATCGCCTTCACCACGTCGCCCACCCTGGCCGGCGGCGGCGGCGCGGTGACGGTCCGCTGCTCGCCCTCCGGCGCCGCCTTCGGCTCCGGACGCGGCGCCAGCGCGCGGACGGAGAGGCTGATGCGCTCGCCCTTCTTCGCGTCCTGGTCGATGCGCAGCACCTGCACCTTCACGCCGTCGCCCGACTTGAGGAGATCCTGCGGCTTCGAGACCCGATCCCAGGCCAGCTCGGAGACGTGGACCAGGCCCTCCAGCCCGCCGATGTCGATGAAGGCGCCGTAGTCCTGCACGGCGGTGACGGTGCCGTCGAAGACGGCCCCCTCCGCGAGCTGCTCGCGCGTCTTGCGGGCGCGGTCGGCACGCTCCTCCTCCAGCAGCGCGCGCCGGGAGAGCACCGCGTCGCGGCCGTCGGCTCGCTGCACCTTGAACTGGAGCTTCTGGCCGACGAAGACCGACGGATCGCCCACGAAGCGCACGTCGATCTGCGAGACCGGGCAGAAGGCGCGCTGCCCGAGCACCTCGACCTCGAGCCCACCCTTGTTGACGGCCTTCACCACGCCGTCGACGGGGAGGCCGGTCTGGGCCGCGTCCACCAGGGCCTGGTGATCGCGGTGCAGCTTCGACTGGGCGCGGCCCTTCGACACGACCACTCCGCGCTCGCCGCCCTTCACCACCACGCCGTCGACGATGTCGCCGATGCGGGCCTGCACCTCGCCGGCGTCGTCCTTCAGCTCGGCGATGTCGATCATGCCCTCGGCGACGCCCGAGCCGAGCTCGAGGAAGGCGACGTCGTGCCCGACCTGGATGATCTTGGCGGCGACCTTCTCGCCCATCTGCCAGCGCTTGCGGGGCGTCGCGTCGCTGCCCGCGAGGAGCTCCGCGAACGTGCCCTCGTCGGGCATGGGCGCCTCGGGCGGCGGCGGAGGCGGCTCTCCGCGGAGCTGCGGTCCCTCCGGCGCGGCCTCGCGCGGCCGGTCCTCGCGCGCGCGGTCGCGCCGCGGCGGGCCATCACCGCGCGGGCGCCCACCCGGGCCGCGCCCAGGCGAGCGCGAGGGCCCGGGACGGCCGCCAGGAGCGCGGGTGCCGGCAGCGGCAGCGGCTCCCGGGGTCCCGGCAGGCGTGGCCCGTTCGGCGACGCGCTGCCAGAGCGGCCGGTCGTCGGGGGCCGGTGGCTCGGCCGGAGCGCCGGCGGAACCCGGCTCTGGAGCAGCGTGGGAGGGCGGGGACAGCTGACCCTTTCGGATCACCACCGGGCCTGCGCGATCGGGCTTCTTCTCTTCTGCCATGACGGGCGCGGGTTATAGCAGAGGCGCGCTGGGACAGCACCAGCGCTCCCGCGCTCGGGGTGGGATGGTGCGGCTGAAAGTGCTATCACGGGCTCCGGATGGCCGGCCGGGTGGTGATCTTCGTCGCGCACGCGGACGCGACTTCGCTCCGGCTGGCAGGCTCCTGCGCGCTCGCCGCGGCCGCGATGGACGATCGCGTGGACGTGTTCCTCTTCGGTTCAGCGCTCGGCGCCGTGGTGGCGGCCGTGGGCGACGCCGAGCACCCTGCCGCCTTGCTGCTCCAGGCTCGCGAGGCAGGCACTTGCCGCCTGCTCGGCTGCAGCGCCAGCCTGGTGTCAGAGAAGGTGGACCCCGCCGGGGCCGATGCGGCTTTGGACGCGGTGGTGGGGTGGCCGACCGTGCTGGAGTGGAGCAGGGGCGTGGTCGACCGTTTCTTCTTCTAGTAGCTATTTCCTCGGGCGGCCGGAAGAGGAGGGAGCCCTCCGGCGTTGTTCCCAGGCTCCCCAACACGGTGGTCCAATGGTCCAACTGTCGATCGATCCTCCCCCCTTCAGCTTTGGCAACCGTCCCTCCGGCGGCGGGCTGGCCCGCTACCTCGTCTATCCGATCATCCTGCTGATCGGACTCGGCGGCGGCTTCGTCATCGGACGCAAGACGGCGCCTCGCGAGCCCGCCCGCACGGCTCCGGCACAGGTCGCGGCAGCGCCTGCACCAACGGCAGGGCAGCCCGCGCCTGCCCCGGCGGTGCAGCCCCCGCCCGCTGTCCCGGTTGCCCCTCCGCAGCCCATGGGTGCCGTGGCCGCCATCCCGGATCAGGCGCCGGCGGCCGGGACGGCGGCGCCGCCCCCGGCATCCGCCACGCCTCCCGGAGCTCCGCAAGGGCCGCTCGTCCGCCGCATCGCAGTCGTGCTGAAGGGACCGCTGGAGGACAGCATCCAGGCGGCCCTGCCGGCGAACGAGAAGAGCTGGGCCGGCCAGCTCGGCCAGGTGGTGAACCGGCTCCTCGTGTGGTCGATGCAGGTCTCCCGCGACGGCCGCAAGGGCGACCGGCTCGAGGTCCTGTACGAGCTCCCCACCGCAGTGCCGAGCGAGGTGCAGTTCATCGGCGAGGGCGGTCCGTCGACGAAGGAGCCGATCGTGCTCGCGCTTCGCTACGGGTCCCAGAAGCTGGGCAAGCTCCTGACCGCTTATCGCTTCAAGCCCGAGGGAGCCCCGTTCTCTCGCTATTACACGTCCGAGGGGATCGAGGTGGAGGAACACCTCGTCGACAGTCCCGTGGACGTCTACGAGCAGATCACCTCGTTGCTCCGTGACGGGCGTCGCCACAAGGGCGTCGACTACAAGGCTCCGGTCGGCACGCCGGTGAAGGCGCCCTTCGACGGGCAGATCGCGCGCCGCAACTGGCACTTCAGCGCCAACGGCAACTGCCTCGAGATCGTCGACGCGAAGAGCGGCCGCAAGGCCATCTTCCTCCACCTGGAGGCGGCCCCGAAGGAGATGCAGCCCGGCGTACATGTCGCGAAGGGCCAGGTGATCGCGAAGTCCGGCAACAGCGGCCACTCGACCGCCCCGCACCTGCACTATCAGCTCGAGGCGCCGGGCGGAAAGGTGCTCGATCCCTTCGCGGTCCTGCCCACGAAGCAGGTGAGGCTCGATGGTGCGGCCAAGGGCGCCTTCGATCACGAGCGCGGGCGGCTCGACCCGATGCTCGTCGCGAACAGGTAGGTCAGCGCCCCCTCGCTGAGACGCAAAGAGCCGCCCGGTCTCCCGGGCGGCTCTCGTGTTTCCGGTGGCGGGGAACGACGGCTAGTCTTCCTTGCCCTTGCGCCCGCCGGCGGCGGCCCACTCCTCGAGCATGGCGGTCGTGACCGACTTCGGGCGCTCGATGGCATACCCGAGGGCGCGGTCCCACACGATGTTGGCGAGCACGCCCAGACCGCGGCCGACCCCGAACAGGACCGTGTAGAAGTCCCACTCGCGCACGCCGTAGTACCACTGGATCACGCCGGACTGAGCGTCGACGTTCGGCCACGGATTCTTCGTCTTGCCGTGCTCGGTGAGGACGCCCGGCGCGACCTTGTAGATCATGTTCACGAGCCGGAAGAGCGGGTCGTCCGGCAGGTGCTTCTGGCAGTACTCCATCTGCGCCGTGTAGCGCGGGTCGGTCTTGCGGAGCACGGCGTGCCCGTAGCCCGGAATGACCTGGCCGGCCTTGAGCGTGTCCCACAGGAACGACTTCAGCTCCTCCTCGCTCGGGATCTTGCCGCCGAGCTTCTTCATCACGTTCTGGATCCAGCCCAGCACCTCCTGGTTCGCGAGGCCGTGCAGCGGCCCGGCGAGGCCGTTCAGGCCGGCCGAGAAGGAGTAGTACGCGTCGGAGAGCGCCGACGCGACGAGGTGGGTGGCGTGGGCCGAGACGTTCCCCGACTCATGATCCGAGTGGAGGATGAAGTACATGCGCGCCACGTCGTCGTACGGCTTGCCGATGCCCATCATGTGGGCGAAGTTGCCGCCGAAGTCGAGCTTGGGATCCGGCTCGATGTGCGTGTCGCCCTTGTACTTCATGCGGTAGATGTAGGCCGCGATCTGGGGAAGGCGCGCGAGCAGGTCCATCGCGTCCTCGTACATCGCGTCCCAGTAGTCGGTCTTCTTCATGCCCTCCGCGTAACGGTGCGCGAAGACCGACTCGCGCTGCATCGACAGCACCGACGTCGAGAGCATGGTCATCGGGTGCGTGTCGCGGGGGAGCGCCCGAAGGACGTCGAAGACGTAGGCGGGCACCTGCGCGCGGGAGCGCCAGTCCTCCTCGACCTCGAGGGCCTGCTCCTTGGTCGGGATGTCGCCGGTGAGGAGGAAGTAGAAGAAGGATTCCACGGTCGGCTGGTCGGCGCCGGCCTTGCGCGGCAGCGCCGCGAACGTCTCGGGGATGGTCTTCCCGCGGAAGCGGATGCCCTCTTGCGGATCGAGGTAGGAGATGTCCGTCACGAGAGTGCGCACGTCGCGTGCGCCGCCGATGCACTGGCCGATGTTGACGGAGTCGATGACTACGTTGGCGAACTCCTTGTTCAGCTTCTGAGTTCTCGGCCGGAAGGCCTCGATCTTCTCGAACAGCTTCGCCTTGAGGGCGGTGGTCCTCGGCTTCGCGTTGGCCATGCGGACTCCCTTGGGAGCGGTGAGGGAATGCAGCTCGGTGGTGCGGACGCAAAATCCTACATGTGCGACTGCAAGGGAGCAATCGTCACATGAGGCGTTACGCCGCGCGCGCTCATGCCGCGCTTGCGACTGATCAAGGACCGAGCCTCCGCTGGGCCGGTCAGGATGCTCACTGAGGCCCGAATCACTCGCGATCGGCAGTGATCCCCACGGCCGGCCGCTCGCTACCTCGCTGCCCCCTGCGGCAAGTTGCCGCAGCGGCGAGCCTCAGCGGCGGCCCGCGTGCAGCGCGGTCGCGATCTGCGCCGCCATCAGCCCTGCATCGAGGGGCTGCTCCGGGCGAGCGGACGACGCCTCCGCCGGAGCGAGCTCCGCCGAGCTGGGTGCGCCTACCGACTTCGTGCGCGGGCTGTCCGAGGCCGTTCCCGAGCGGCACGTCTTGCACCAGGGCTGGTTGCGGATGGCGCCATCGGCCATCTTGCGCAGGCCGAACTGCGCGAGCGGGCGCGTCTTGTGGCACTTCAAGCACACGATCGTGATGAAGACCTCGTTCCCGTCCGCGTCGAAGACGCTGGAGCGACGTCGCTTCGGCTTCTTGTCGCCGGCGCCAGCGCGCGGGG
>WNGR01002208.1_pt1 | contig 27521 bp, 19 predicted proteins | sample 5407581 | NCBI WGS metagenome assembly WNGR01 (sample SAMN13153383, study PRJNA577476) | soil metagenome | isolation source: 80 cm soil or saprolite under Garry oak tree replicate 2 | place: USA:California | collected 2016-06-15
GTGCCGACAATAAGCCGGATATCACCGCTGGCAATATGCCGATGCGCGGCTGTTTTTTGGGCTGATTTGAGGCTGCCAACCAGCAGACCGACTTGCCCACTTAGGTCTAAGGGCTGGAACAGCTGGTGCAGGGTTTCGGCGTGCTGGCGCGCCAGCAACTCCGTCGGCGCCATAAACGCTACTTGATAGCCTTGTTCCATGGCCATCAGCGCAGCCATGGCTGCAACCACCGTTTTGCCTGAGCCAACATCGCCTTCGACCAGCCGGTTCATAGGTTGCGTTTTTTCGACATCCTTATAAATGCGCCACACGACCTTTTTCTGGGCATCTGTCAGCTGGAATGGCAAATGTGCCACGAACGAGCGCGCTAAACGCTCGTTAAATGGAATCGCCAGCGCCTGATCAGCCAGTAGTTCGTACTTGTTGAGCAAACTGGCAAGCGTAAGGCCAAACACTTCCTCGAAGCCTAGGCGGCGTTGGGCTGCTTGCAGAGCCGCGGCATCGACCGGAAAATGCATAGCTTTCAGTGCGGCACCGCGCGGTATCAATTTGCGGTCCGCAGTCACCCACGCCGGCAAACTTTCCGGAACACGCTCCATCAGCACAGCCAGTTGCCGCAAACAGATGCGAATTTGCCTCGACGTAAGCCCCTTGGTTTCGCGGTACAGCGGCACAATGCGCGCCGTATTCACCGGAAAATCGCTTACCAGCTCTACCGAAGGGTTCATGATGGCCAGGTGTTGGTGGCTGAGCTCAAACTGGCCGGAAATAAAATACTGCTGCTCTTTTTTGAGCGAGGCTTCGCGGTACGGCTGGTTGAACCACACGATGCGCACACTCCCGGACGCATCACTGGCCACGGCTTCTGTAATGTGCATGCCGCGCCGAACGTAGCGGCCTTTCGCTTGTTTTATGACGGCCTGAATAGTAACGAGGCCGGGCTTTATGCGGCTGATAGGCAAGACGGCCGAGTAGTCCTCGTAGCGGCGTGGAAAAAACTCGATCAAATCGCTGAGTGTCTTCACGCCGAGCACGCCAAATTTTTTTGCCATTTCCGGCCCGACACCCTTGAGCGAGTCGACCGAATTCTCAAAACCCATCGTCATATAGCTAGTATACCTTTGAAAGCGCTTCGTGCTGACGCCAGGGCCGCGCTAACCCCGGGCTATTTTCCTTTGCGTACCAGGAAAAAGATGCTGGGGCCAAAAAAACTGCCGGCGAGCAACGGCTGCATGACGCTCTCGGCCGCTAACATAAGGCCGCGCGGCATGAATTTTTTGAGGCCCGGGCTGCGCAAGTTCGAAACTGACAGCACGCGTTCGACCTTCAGCCCGGCTTGGCCGAGCTGCTTGATGACCGTGTGCGGGTTGTGGTTTACGAATGGAATCTCGCCTTTGCGAATGTTTTTGGCAGAGCGAATGTCGACGGGCTCGATCGGCAACTTCCGGCCTTTTAAAAAGTGCTTTAAGCGGTTGCGGCCATGGGCGTAGTTTGCGACCTCGATGATCGCGCAGCCGTCATCCGTCAACACACGCGCAATTTCAGCGAACTCGGGACCAGGATTTGGCAAGTGGTGCATGACGCGAACCATGGTCAACAAGTCAATCGAGCCGTCTTCGAACTGCATGTCGTCGGCCTGCATCAGCTTGCGGTCGATTTCGGGATGATCTTTCAAAAAATCTACGGCCAAGTCGAGTTGCTGCTGGCTCGGCTCGGCGAGCGTCACCTTGTCGGCAAACTGCTCTAGAAAAATGCACAGTCGCCCATAACCGCCGCCAATGTCGGTGGCGTGCCGGAAGTGTTTGTCTTTGAGCAGGCGCTTGAGGGCCATGCGCTCGGCCTCATCCTCGTAGCCGCGACCGTTCCAGTAATGCAGATAGTTGTAGCTGGGGTCGTCGTATTGGTCGGATTTTCGTCGGCTGCCGACTGTCTTTTTGCTCGCTGATTGTTCCGTTGAGGCGGCTTTGGAAGCCACCGAGGCAGTTGCTTTTTTGGGCTTTGAGGTTGTTGCGTATTTTGCCGTTTTTGTTTTGACCGCCGCAGGCTTTCTTGTTTTTTTAGTCTTCATATGGCTCACAGTATAGCATCACGCGCTTTCGATGAGTGCGGTATTTTTCAGCACTTTTCCTTTGCGGATGAGCAGCCGGCCGTTTTGAAAGTCGTTCGGTTCGAGAGCATCTTTAGCGGTCACCTCACCGTTGATGTAGATAGCTTTGTCGGCCAATAGTTGGCGGGCATCAGACTTTGAGCCAGCCAAGCCCGTCGTCACTAAGACTTCGGCGATAGTGGCGGTCTCGGAGAGCTTGGCGGCCGGTATTTCTTGCCGCAAGGTTGCCAACACTTCTTCGGGTGCATCGCCGATCGAAGCTTTGCCGGTGATGTAATCGCTGGCTTGCTCAGCAATATGCATGTAACTTTGGCCGTGGACAAGTGTGGTGACTTCTTGTGCTAGCCTCTGTTGCGCTATGCGTGCGCCTGGGTTTTTGCTGTGTTCGGCAACGATTTGTTCAATCTCTTCGCGGCCCAACAGCGTGTATAGCTTCAAGAAATCTTCGACCCTATCATCTTCGACGTTGATCCAGAATTGGTAAAATTGCGTTGGGGTCGTTTTGCCGGGGTCGAGCCAGACTGCGCCGGCCTCGCTTTTGCCAAATTTTTTGCCGGTTTTTTTGTTGATAACCAATGGCATGCACAGTGCGTGCACTTCGATGCCAGTCTTTTTACGAATGAGCGGCACGCCGGACAACATATTGCCGCATTGATCGGACGCGCCAATTTGCAGCACAACGCCTTTGTTTTTGAACAGCCAATAGTAGTCGTAGCCCTGAATCAGGTTGTAACTGAACTCGGCATAGCTGATGCCGCCTCCGCCTTCACCCATGCGTGTAGCGATGAAATCGCGCTGCGTAAGCTCCGTCATGCTGAAATGCTTGCCCACCTCACGTAAAAATTCCAAGTAGCCAATATCTTTAAACCAGTCGTAATTATTGACAAGCTCAAACTGATTGTGGGCGAAAAGTTTGCGCACTTGTGCCTCGACGCCGGCTACATTGTGGGCGATTTCTTCTGTAGTTTTGAGCGGGCGCTCTGCGTCTTTGCCGCCTGGGTCGCCGATCAAACTAGTCGCCCCGCCCACCAGCAGCACGGTTTTCCAGCCGGCGTCAGCTAGGTGCCGCGCCAGCATGTACACTGCCAAATTACCGATTGTCAAACTGTCCGACGAGCAGTCGCTGCCCAGATAAAAGGTCCGTGGCTCGTCGAGCCATTTTGCGTCGTCGAATGTTTTGTCCTTAATAAAACCGCGCCAGGCCAAATTTTCAGCGAGTGTCATGCCGATCCTTATTCATTCTCGTATCAGTATACCCTATCTGGGAAAAACGCTGAAACTTGTCCCAGGTTTTTCAATATTTGCATTTGCGCTAGCCTCAAATTTGCTATAATAACTGACGTAGACAAAGATAAAGGGGACGGTAAGTAAGCGGAATGAGTACTTCCAGCAAGGGACCGAGGCGCCGCACGACCAAAAACACGTTTACGACCAAGAGCGGCGCGACTTTTAAAGTCAACCGCAGTTTTTCTGACAAGGTCAAAGCGCGCCGTGACGCCAAGGCTCGCCGGCGCGCTATGTATTTGAGCACGCTTCCCAAAAATCGCTTCAAGCGAATTCTGTACAGATTGCACCCTAAGCGTGTGGCAAAATATTGGTTCAGCCGCGCCGGCGCAATCATGGCGCTCAAGATTGTGGGCGTCGGCATTGTCGCGTGCTTTATTCTGATTATCGGGGTGTTTGCGTACTTTCGCAAGGATTTGCCAAATATCAAAGACATCTCCGGTACGAACGTTGGCGGCAGCATCACCTACTATGACCGCACTGGACAGACGGTGCTGTGGCAAGATTACGGCGCTGTCAAGCGAATTCCGGTTCAAGGCAATCAAATTTCTCCGTACATGAAAGAGGCCACCGTTGCCATCGAAGACAAAGACTTTTACAAACACGGTGCGTTTGACGTTCGCGGCATCTTGCGTGCCGGTGTGCATGACGTTTTTGGTGGCGGTGGCGGCGTGCAAGGCGGTTCTACTATTACGCAGCAGCTCGTGAAACTGAACGAACAATGGACGGCCGATCGCTCGATTACTCGCAAAATTAAAGAGGTCATCCTAGCGGTCGAAGTTGAGCGCGAATACTCCAAAGACGACATTCTGACCGGCTATTTGAACATTGCGCCATATAGTGGCGTGGACTATGGCGTTGAAACCGCGGCGCGCGACTACTTCAATACCGACGCAAAAGATCTAACGCTGGCCCAAGCTGCGATGTTGGCTGCCATTCCAAAAGCGCCTACCAGTTACTCGCCGTATAGCAGCCCAGAATTTAATCCAAATGCCGGCGGCAACTATTTTAACGCCAATGGATTGGTTGCGCGGCAACACTATATTCTTGATCAAATGGTTGCGCAAAAAATGATTACGCACGCACAGGCCGATGCCGCCAAAGGCGTCGACATTCTGGCGCAAGTTAAAGCAGAACAGCCGAAGTACGATGGCATCAAAGCGCCGTACTTCGTGCTGGCGGCAAAGGATCAACTTGAACAGCAATACGGTTCCGCAACGGTGAAGCGCGGCGGTTGGAAAGTCATTACAACCATCGACATGAATTTGCAAAACCTAGCCGAGCAGCAAGTTCAAGCTGACCGCAGAGAAATCGTAAAGCAAGGCGGCGACGAAGCGGCGTTTGTCGCCGAGGACAACAAAACCGGCCAGATTGTAGCGCTTGTTGGCGGCGTTGACTTTAGCGATCAAGGCGTAGGCGGACATGGCAGCATTAACTATGCGCACGACGTCAACGTTTCGCCAGGGTCGAGCTTCAAGCCGTACGATTACGCCGCCTTCATAGACAACAATAACGTTGGCGCGGGCTCGGTTTTGTACGATGAGCCGGGTACGGCGGGAACGGGCATCCCAGGATACCCCTGTACGGTGCCGTATCAGAACTCGAATAATCCCGGCAATTGTGCTCGAGACTACGATGGGAAGACGCCGGGCGCTGAGCCTATACGGTACGCTTTGGGCGGCTCGCGCAACATTACCGCTATGAAAGCCATGCTGAGCGCGCTGCCGAATGATACCAGTAGTGCGCGGGTCGACTCCATCAATAAAACAATTAGCACGGCCAACGCACTGATGGACAGCCCAACTGGTGACAGCTATCACTGCTACGCCCCAGGGACAGATATTTTTACTGCAAGCAAGCCTGACGAAGACCAATGTTACACTTCTTCGGCCATCGGTGACGGCGCCTACTTGCATCTCGACGACCAAGTCAATGGTATTGCCAGCATTGCTCGCGGCGGTGTGGCTATTCCGCGCACTTACATTTTAAAAATCACTGACGCAAGCGGCAAAGTTATTGATCAATTCAAACAACCCGCTGGCAAGCAAGTCATCAAGCCCGACACCGCCTACATCATCAACAACATAGCCTCCGATCCGCGCGCTAGCTATTTGCCTGGCAATTGCACCGACACGAGCTGTACGCCACTCTCTAGTTTCGGCTATAAATTTCATCGCTACAAAGGCTGGAACTTCGCAGTTAAAACCGGTACGACCAACTACGCCTTCGACGGCCTCATGGAAAGCTGGTCGACGCAGTACACGGCAGTGACCTGGGCGGGCTACCATACCCGTAATGTGGCCATGACTGGCAACATGGAGACCATGACCGAGCCGATTGTCCGCGGCTGGATGCAGGGCGCACATGATATGCTCAACATAAAGCCGGTAAACTGGGTGCAACCGAGCGACATGCAAGTCCTGCCCGCCTTCGTGTTAGGTCACAAAATCTCCAGCAATGGCGAACAAATTCCCAGTCCAAGCACCGATATCTTCCCGTCCTGGTACCAGAAGCCCAAGCAAGGCACGACAACCTCGCAAACCATTGACGTCGTTTCTAATAAGCTCGCCACGAGCTGCACGCCGGCGCTCGCCCAAAAAACCCTCACGGGATCAAACGATAATGCGTTCTCGGTTGACGTATTCGTAAAGGGCGCCAGCCCAACCACTGTAACGGGCAGCGATGATGTACACAATTGTAACGATACGAAGCCATCGGTTACGCTCACGCCAAGTTCCACAACCTGTACTGTCGGTGCAAGTTGTATGTTCACTGTGACGGTTAGCCAAGGCACTGCACCGCTTTCGAGCGCGCAATATCCAGGTACGGTCAACTTGCTGGTTAACGGCCAGCGTGTCCAGACGCTGACGGTGTCTGACTCGCCTAGCACGGTCACATTTATCTACACGCCGACAGCTGCTGGGTCCGCCACGGTGAGCGCTCAAGTAATTGATAGCGTTCTATACGACGCCAGCGACACTGCTCCCCCTATGACATTCAATGGCGGTCAATGAAGCAGTCCAGGGCGCCGTCACCCTGTTCGTTGAATAACAAACTACGGCATAACGTCGTGGTTTAGTCTATATGCGTTGCCGGAGCGGTCGTCTTCGCAAGAGTCGCTGACTCAGTTTACCGGCTGCGGGCGGAGTTGGCTTGGCAGCTGCATTTGGCTTAGCTTTCTCTTCTGAATTCTGGCGCTCTTGCTTCTGTGCTTGTGGCTGCTGCGAGCGCTGTTTTATCTGTCCAAAGACCATTTTGCCGGCAACCGTTTGATGCATGCGACTTACTGTCACTGCTACGGTTTTGCCTACATGCCGGGCGGCGCCGTCAACCACGATCATGGTGCCGTCTTCAAGATAGCCGACGCCTTGATCGTGATTACTGCCCTTCTGGACGATTTTAATTTGCAGCGTTTCGCCGGGCAAGCTAACCGGCCGCATGGTTTGCGCCAGCTCGTTCACGTTCAACACGCGGATGCCCTCGACTGCCGCCACTTTTGTTAAATTATAGTCGATGGTATACAGGCTAGCCTTAATTTTTTTAGACAATGCGACTAGTTTATCGTCGGTGGCCGGGATGTCCGGAAAGGTTGTCCGGTCGATAAAAACACTAGCCGTCGACAGCCCGGCCTCGTCCTGCAATTGATGCGCAATATCAAGTCCAAAACGGGCGCGCTCACGCTTGTGCGTATCGTTGCCATCGGCCAACAACTGCAATTCGTTCAAGACGAACTGCGGAATGACGAACTCGTCGGCCAAAAAGCCGGTGCGCGCCACATCGACAATGCGCCCGTCGATGAGGCCGCAGCTGTCAATGACGAGCTTGCGCCGCTTAGCAGCGGAAAATGAGACTGTCGGCAACTTGCTGCCCTCGCGCTCTGCCACCAGCATATACGCAATGAACACGAGCAAAATAATTTCAACTATCTGCATGCTATTCTTTCTCCAAAAACTGATTGAGCGCGCTGCGCACATCACGGACGCCAAGCAGTAGCGGCAGCTTTTTGCCTGTCTTTTGGTTCGGCCCAATCGCGCTTTCAAAGCCAAGTTTCTGCGCTTCCTGGACACGCTTTTCGATGTACGGCACATGCCGGACTTCGCCGCTCAAACCCACCTCGCCAAACACCACCGCGTTTGTTTTGAGTTGCAGGCCGCGTGCCGCCGAGCCAATGGCCAGACACACAGCGAGGTCGGCTGCCGGCTCGCTAATGCGCATGCCACCGACAATATTAATATAAATGTCTTGGTCGGCCAACTGCAGCTTGGTACGGCGCTCAAGCATGGCCACTAATAAGTTGACACGATTCAGGTCAATTCCGCTCGCGGCACGCTTTGGGTAGCCATAGCTGGTTTTGTTGACGAGCGCCTGCACCTCGACCAGTAACGGCCGTGTGCCTTCAAGCGTCGCCAAGACGATAGAGCCGTCACTGACCTGCCGCTCTGCAAGCAGTGCTGCCGAAGGGTTTTGCACCGCTTTGAGTCCTTGCTCGTCCATTTCAAAAATACCGGCCTCGGTAGTCGGGCCAAAACGGTTTTTAGTGGCCCGCAACACTTTAAAGCCGCCATAGCGGTCGCCCTCGAGCTGCAGAACCACGTCAACCACATGCTCAAGCACTTTTGGTCCGGCGATCGAGCCCTCTTTGGTTACATGTCCCACCAAAATCACAGCTGTGCCGGATTGCTTGGCAGCCGCCAAAATCAGTTGCGTGCTGTTGGTGATCTGTGAAACCGTGCCAGCTGCCGAAGCCACAGCTTGGCAAGCGATCGTTTGAATGGAGTCAACTACGACCAACTCGTACTGCTTAGTGGCGATGGTGGCGGCAATATCGTCGGCGCTCGTGCTGGTTACAAGTTCGAGTTGCTTGGCTGCCGCGTGCAAGCGCTCAGCCCGCAAACCAATCTGGTGCCCGGACTCCTCGCCGCTCACGTACAAAACTTTGTGATGGGCCGCAAGCGCGTCAGCCAATTGCAACAACAGTGTGCTTTTGCCGATGCCCGGCTGCCCGGCGATCAAGTTTACGCTGCCCACGACTACGCCGCCGCCTAAAATTGTGTCGATGTCTGGCATGCCGGTTTTGAGTCGCTTTTGGTCGTGCTGAATCAAGCGTTCGACAGTGTCCGGCGTCAATACCCGGCCGGACACGCTGGCACCCGCGCCCATAATAATCGCTTCTTCTTGCAAGCTATTCCACGCGCCGCACTGCAGGCATTTGCCCATCCAGGTCGCAGAGGCTGCGCCACACTCCGTACATACATACTGCATCGACTTCTTTGCCATTATATAAGTGTACACTATTGCGGTTGCACGGCGGGCGCTTGGCTGTTGATTGCCTGCGCCAGCTGGTTTTCCTGGATGGCGATAGTGTTGCGCTGGTCGACAAGCGCGTTGTACCGGGAGATGAGCGATCGTAGCGCCGTAATGCTGGCGTTATATGCGCCTACGGCGTTGTTGTACGGTGCAACCCCGGCGTTATAGGCCTCGATTTGGCCAGCCGACTTTTCGGTGGCAAGCTGTGCTGCTTGGGTTGCAAGCGCTTGTTGTTTTTGTTGCAGTTCGGTTTGGCTAGTATCAATTTGCTTTTTCATGGCTGCCAACTGCGCGTCATCGGCCGAAACTTGTTGCTCACGGCTCGTAAATGCTGCCTGGTAACTGGCAGCGTACTGGGCAATTTTTTGACGATTCGTAAAATATTGCTTGTAATAATTTTCGAGCGGCGCGGGTAAGTCGGCAATTTCAGTGCCAAATACCGAGTGCATCTCGTTGACCACGTCGTTTGGCTCGGTCTGCCTGTATAAGTTAATTTCGTCGATAATCTGCTGGTCATGCAGACTGTGCTGATAATAACTCTCCAGCATGCTATCGACGCTGTTGCGCTCAGTAGCGTTCAAGCGATCGTAAGCGGCGTGCAGCATTTCATGCGTTGCCGTGACTTGCTCAACGCCAGTCAGCTGCGGATCGTTGACTGCGTACAGGTAAATTCCCAGTTGCTTGCTGTGGTAGCAGCCAAGAACGATGGTCTGCTCTTTGCCGCCGCACTGTTGGTTAAAGTATGATTTGTCGGCCGTTAGATCGGGACGGTTGATGTAAAACAGATGCCGACCATACGGCGTCATGGTGTCGTCGCTCGCCAGCTGGGTAATCGCGGCCGGCGGCTGATAGCCGCGCAGCCGCGCCCAATCGTATATTTGGTCGCGGTGCGTAATCGCCCAAGCGCCGCCAGCAATAACCGCGAACAGCAATGTGCTCGCCAGCACTCGTCGAAGCAGTTTCATGCTCTTAGTCTACACCAAGTACCTGTCCGGTCGGCCAAAAAGTTTAAGCCTGTTGCGGTGCGGGTTCTTCGGAGCGCTCATTCGTGACCGCGTACGTCAACTCGCTGCCCTTGGCGCCTACCTGAATGATGCTGCCGTGCGTGTAGCTTTCGCTGAGCAATTCCAGGGCAATGCGATCTTCGAGCGTATCCTGGATGATGCGCCGGAGCGGCCGCACGCCGTTCTTTTCATCGTAGCCATTTTCCAGCAAATATTGCTTGGCAGCGGCCGAAACCTGCAAGCCCAGGCCTTGCTTTTGCATGCGGCCGCGCAACTCGTCAAGCTGCAGGTCAATGATGTGGTAGATGTCTTTTTTGGTCAGTGCACGAAACACAACTGTTTTATCAATGCGGTTGAGCAGCTCTGGCCGCATCGTTTTTTTGAGTTCGTCAAGCACTTTGTCTTTGTTGCGCAGGTGCAGGTCGTCGAGATCTTTCAGGTCGTTGCCGGTGCTGGCGTGAAATCCAAAATCCGCTTCTTTTTGCAGTTTAGTAGCGCCGATGTTGCTCGTCATGATGACAATGGTGTTCGTGAAGTCGATCTGGCGGCCTTTAGCATCGGTGAGGTGGCCGTCTTCTAAAATCTGCAGCAGCATGTTGAAGACGTCGGGGTGGGCTTTCTCGATTTCGTCGAACAGCACCAAACTATAGGGTTGCCGACGAATTTTATCGGTTAGCTGCCCGCCTTCATCATAGCCGACGTAGCCAGCTGGCGCACCAACTAGGCGCGACGTATTGTGCGCCTCGCCGAACTCACTCATGTCGATTTTTACGAGCGAATCTTCGGAGCCAAAAAATTCCCGCGCTAGCACGCGCGCTAGTTCTGTTTTTCCAACACCGGTCGGGCCAAGAAAAATGAACGAGCCAATCGGCCGTTTACTGCTGCCAATGCCCGACCGATTGCGGCGCACGGCACGCGCAACGGTTTCCACGGCTTCTTGCTGACCAATAACGTACTTGCTTAACATTTTTTCAAGGTTAAGCAAGTATTTCGCCTCGGACCGAATGACTTTACGCACGGGTACACCAGTCATGCGCGATACAACTTCGGCAACGTCGTCGCTGGTGAGCTCCAGGCGTTTGGTTTGCTTGGTGGTGGCTTCGAGCTGCCCCAGTTGCTCGTTGATTTGGCTGGCACGCGTCTTTTCTTTGGCGGCCTTTTCGTAATCCTCGGCGTCAACTGCCTCGTCGATACGTGTGTTAACAAGTTTGAGTTCTTTTTGCAACTTGCGAACTTCAGGCGACGTTTTGCCCTTGTCTACGCGTAAATGCGCCGCGGTTTCGTCCAGTAAGTCAATGGCTTTGTCGGGCATGAATCGATCGCTCACATAGCGCTTGGCGAAATTCACGATGTCGTCCAGCACTTCGTTGCTGACGGTAACGCCATGAAACGCTTCGTAGTGCTTGCGCAGTCCTTTCAGGATTGCCAAGGTTTCGCTGACGGTTGCTTCTGGCACTTGTACGGGCTGGAAGCGTCGCTCCAGCGCAGCGTCCTTTTCGATGTGTTTAGTGTATTCGGCGGTCGTGGTGGCGCCAATCATTTGAACTTTACCGCGAGCCAGCGCTGGCTTCAGGATGTTTCCGGCGTCCATGGCGCCTTCGGCGGCCCCGGCCCCCACAATCAAGTGCATTTCGTCGATAAACACGATAGTTTTTTTGTCGTTTTCCAGTTCGGCCATCACTTTTTTGAGCCGCTCTTCAAATTCGCCGCGATATTTCGTGCCAGCGATCATCCCGGCCAAGTCAAGCATGACGATGCGTTTTTCGAGCAAACTGTCGGGTACGTCTTCGGTAATAATGCGCTGCGCTAAGCCCTCGACGATGGCCGTTTTGCCGACGCCAGGCTCGCCGATCAACACCGGATTATTTTTGGTACGGCGATTTAAAATGGTTATGACGCGCCGGATTTGCGGCTCGCGCCCAACAACTGGGTCGAGCTTGCCAGCCCGCGCCTGTGCCGTAATGTCCGTGCCAAAAAAATCAAGCGCGGTTTTGCGACTCTTGTTGCGGCCGCCACGCCGCGGTACTTCAGTGGTATTGCTGCCTTCGTCTTCGTACTGTTGCTTGTTGAGAAACTGCTCGAGCTCGTTCATTAACTGGTCGACATCGATATTCATGTCACGCAATAAAATCGTGGCCCGCGCGTTTTTTTGCGTCAGAATACTGTAGAGAATGTGCTCGGTCCCGCAAAACTCCTGGTTATAATCTTGTGCAACATCGTAAGCCATCTTGAGAGTAAGTTTCGCTGTTTCGCTCAGGCCTTTGGCGCCGGCGCTCATCACTAATGTTTTGGGCGTAAGGTTCAAGGCGATGCGCGCGCGGTCGAGCGTCACTCCGGCGCCTTCCAGCAATTTAGCGCCCATGCTGCTGTCCTGCGCGAGTACGCCCAGCAGCAAATGCTCGGTGCCAACGTATGCGCTGCCGAAGCTGCGCGCGATGCCGTCGGCGTGCTTCAAACTTTGCAGTGCATTATTAGTGAGATGATTCAAAAAATCTTGAAAGTCTCCGGAGTCTGGTGCCATTGTGTGTTAACCTTTCGGCGATGCTTACCCCGCATCACTGCAAATATAGTAGCGAATTGGCACTCGCGCGTCAAGAGTGCTAAATTGTACTAAATTCGCGACCGGTTGACGAAGTAATCCTCTTCTCCTACCACGAGTGGTATGGGTCGAGTCTCAGGGTTCAGAAGTACATGCGGGAAAAAATCCCTGTAACGTGATGCTACTACTAAGGCGCCAGCCGGCAAAAAAGGGCTCTCGCCGGCCGGAATCTGGGCAGTGTCAGCCCCCATGGTATGACTGTCGGGAGTAATTTGTGTGTGCATACGCTCGTCAAGCTCGTACTCAAGTGCTGTCGTGATTGCGAATAAGGTGCGCGCCGTGGCGTACCCGCTACTGCCAGCGTCGCTAGAATCTCCAGGTAACCCGAACTCAGATCTGTACAAATGTATTCCTGTTACGGCAAGCCGCAACACACGATCGTTGACTCTCGCAATGCCAGTGACCCTTAAGAGCCCGCGCTGCTCCTCGCCATCGTCCTGAAGCGTTGCCGGCAACGCTTCAACCCGTTCAATAAATTCTTGCCGCTTGATGGTGCTACTCGCCGTGCTCTTCGATGGCTTCGAGCAGATTGCTTTCGAGTTCGGTCTTTTTCTTGAGTTTTTGGGTGAGAGGCTTGGTTTCGACTTTTTGCTCGACAACAACGGGTACGGAAGCTTTTTCGGCCTCGATGTCGAGTTCGTAGCCAGTGAGCTTGCTGGCAAGGCGAACATTCTGGCCGCCTTTGCCGATAGCAATGCTCAGCTGGTCTTCGGGCACAGTCACCAGCGCCTTTTTGTTGGCTTCGTCAATGGTGACTTTGGTGACTTTGGTGGGACTCAGAGCGTTAGTAATGTAGGCGACGGCGTCTTCGCTCCAAACGATGATGTCGATTTTTTCTTGCTCGCCAATCTCGCTCATCACGGCGTTTACGCGCGTGCCATGGCCACCGACAAAAGTGCCGACTGGGTCGACACCTTGGACCGTGCTGTGCACGGCGAGTTTGGTGCGAACGCCGGCTTCGCGGGCGATGTCCCTGATTTCGACAGCGCCGCTTTCCATTTCCGGCACTTCGCCGCGGAAGAGCCACTCAACGAATTCGCGGCTGCCGCGCGACACGACCAGCTGCGGGCCGCGAAAACCGCGCTCAACATCTTTTAATAGAACTTTTAGACGCTGGCCAGGGTAGTAGCGCTCGCCCTGGATTTGCTCGCTGCGCGGCATGATGCCCTGCGCTTTGCCCAGTTCTACGCGTACAATGTTGCCTTCGACGCGCGAAACAAGCGCGTTGATGACGGTACCGATTTTGTCTTCGTACTCAGCCATGACAATTTCGCGCTCAGCCTCACGCAAGCGCTGCAAAATGACTTGCTTGGCGGTTTGGGCGGCTACACGACCGAAGTTTTGAACCTTTTCGTGTACCTCGACCAAGTCGCCGACTTTGGCGTTCTTTTGCATGACGCCTGCGTCTTTCAAGCTGATTTCGTAGGCCGGATTTCCCACTGTTTCAACGACTTCTTTGCTCACATAGGCATCGACGTCGCCAGTGTTCAAGTTCATCGTTACGCGAATTTCCTGTTCGCGCTCGCCGTAATCGCGGCGATAGGCGGCAGCCAAGGCTTGCTCAACAACTTCGCGCACTGTGTCCTCGGGCAAGTTTTTTTCTTCGGCGATGGTGCGTACTGCCAAAGCCAGTTGTTTGATGTCAAGATCCATAGTATTGTCCTTTCTTTATTTGCTCGTTCAATAGTCTGATACGAAAAAAGCCGACCGTATTGGCCGACCGAACACTTTCAATATAGCAAAGCCGTGGTTGCTTGTCAATGCAGCCGCGCTTATACTGCCTGGATAAGTAAGGATTTTGCATGAGCATCACCTTTCAGTCGAAGCTGGGCAGCCGCTTAAATCGTGCTAGAATGGAACGATGAGCAAAAAAGTAAAACGCCTTTTTAAGTTTTTTCAACCAACGCAGTACGACCTGACGCTTGACCCTGACCGCGATTCGATGCGGCTCAGCGGAACCGTGACAATCAGCGGCCAAAACAAAAACCGGCCGGCGCAGCGTTTGACGTTTCACCAACACGACCTAACGATTACAGGCGCCAAAATCGTACGTAAAGACAAAAAAGGCGAGCGCGAAATTGCCGTTACACGCATCAACCACCAACGATCGCTGGACGAAGTACGCTTGCACACCGAAGAGCTGCTCTATCCGGGCGAATATGTCGTTACTATGCAGTTCGAGGCCAAAATAACAGACGCCATGCACGGTATCTACCCCTGTTACTACGAAATCAACGGCAAAAAGCAAGCACTCATGGCGACGCAGTTCGAAAGCCATCATGCCCGCGAAGCTTTTCCCTGCATTGACGAGCCGGAAGCCAAAGCCGTGTTTAACCTATCCCTTCTGGCACCAAAGGGCGAGACCGTGCTTAGCAACATGCCAACGCTCAAGCAGACCGAGCAAGCCGGTAAGCTACTGACTGTTTTTGAAACCACTCCCCGGATGTCAACCTACCTGCTCGCTTTCGCGTACGGTGACTTGCAAAGCAAAGAAACCGCGACCAAAGACGGCGTGGTGGTCCGTACCTGGGCGACCAAGGTGCACGACAGCGCCGCGCTTGACTTTGCCCTGGACGTCGCCAAGCGTTCCATCGAATTCTTCGACGAATACTTTGGCGTGCCGTATCCACTCGCCAAATGTGATCATATTGCGCTGCCGGACTTTTCAAACGGCGCCATGGAAAACTGGGGACTCATCACATACCGCGAAGTGGCTTTGTTGGCCGACCCCACAACCGCTTCGCAGAGCACGCGTGAATATATATGCACGGTTATCGCCCACGAAACATCGCACCAGTGGTTTGGTAATCTGGTCACCATGCGCTGGTGGAATAACTTGTGGCTGAACGAAAGTTTTGCCAACGTCATGGAATATGTCGCGACTGACGGGCTTTTCCCGGACTGGAATATCTGGAACAGTTTTATCACTCACGAAGGCTTATCGGCTTTGCGCCGTGACTCGATTGCCGGCGTCCAGGCCGTGCAAACTGAAGTCAATCACCCCGACGAAATTTCAACCATTTTTGATCCTTCGATCGTCTATGCCAAAGGCGGTCGCTTGCTGCGCATGCTCATGCAATACGTTGGCGAAGAGGATTTCCGGGCGGGGCTAAAAAAATACTTCACCAAGCACGCCTACGGCAATACGACTGGCGACGATTTGTGGGAGGCCTTGAGCGCCAGCAGCGGCAAGGACATCGCCGCTTTTATGAATCCGTGGTTACTCCAATCTGGCTACCCGGTGTTGAGCGTTACACAAAAAACGACTGACCTGCAGCTTGCGCAAGCACATTTTCTGCTCGACCCAAAGAAGGCCGACCTAGAGCGACGATGGCCGGTTCCGACGCTCAGCGATCGCAGCGACGTGCCAGCTATCTTAGCGCAAGCATCCTGCCAGCAAAAACTGACTTCCGACGAGTACGTACGCGTCAATCAAGGCGCGCTTGGCCATTACGTTGTAGAGTATACTGAGCCGCAACATATAGCGGCAATCGCGCAGCTAGTAAGCGATCAAAAACTCGGGGTGGCGGAGCGCCTCATGCTGCTCAGCGACAGCGCACTTTTGTCGCGCAGCGGGCGGCAGTCATTCGCAAAAACTTTGCAGCTGCTGGAGAAATACGGTAGCGAAACTCGCGAGCCAGTCTGGGACATTATGGCACTGGTGCTGGCCGACTGCCGACGCTTTATTGACGTCGATTCCGCGCTCGAGACACCCCTCAAGCGACAACTTCGTTCGTTTATTCAAGCTCAGTTCGACAGGCTTGGCTGGCAAGAACGCAAAAATGAGCCGATTGAAGACACAAAACTACGTGCCTTAATTACCGGCCTCGGCGTTTATGCTGAGCACCAGGCTATTACTGAGGACGCTATCACGTTGTTCAAAAAATATAAGCAAGATCCCGGCGCCGTGCCCACCGAATTGCGCAGCATCGTCTTTGATGCGCCAGTGCGGCATGATATCGAGGACGCCTTCGACTACTTGCTGCAACTCGAGCAAACGACCAGTAACGTCGACCTAAAATACGACGTCGTTCTGGCTCTTACCAGCACGCAGCAAGTTGCCAGCGCCAAGCAATTGCTGGCACGACTCAAGGACGCCGATCAAGTTCGGCCGCAAGACATTGCAAGGTGGCTTGCCTATCTTCTGCGCAATCGCTACGTCCGCACCGAGGCCTGGAGCTGGCTTCGCACCAATTGGGAGTGGCTCGAAAAAACCTTCGCGGGCGACAAATCATACGACGGTTTCCCGCGCTATGCGGCCAGTGCCTTTAATACTCGCGCGCTGCTCCAAGAGTACAAGGCGTTTTTTGAACCAAAACAAACCGATATCGCCCTGGCACGCAACATTGCGATGGGTATTGAAGAGCTTGAAACCCGGGTGACCTGGCTGGAGCGCGACCTGACCGCCGTGCAAGCGTACTTTGCCGCTCGCAAAAACTAATTACCCAAGCTTTTGATGGCATTGGTAACGCGGAAATTCGTGCCGGACACTTCGATGGCGGCGAGCTGGTAGTCGCCGCGCCAGTCATGAGCATGCACCCAGCTCTCGGCTGCAAAGCGCATCTGTTTGAGTTTTTTCGGCGTAATATAATCCAAGCCCGTGCCTTGATAGGCAGTGCGCCGGTACTTTACCTCGCAAAAACAGAGGTCGGAACCGCGGCGGGCAACTATGTCGATTTCGCACAGTCGCGTACGCCAGTTCTGCGCCAGAACTACGTAACCCTTCCGCTCCAGGAATCTCGCCGCACTTGCTTCGGCCTGGCGGCCTGTTTCAAACGTCGTCATGCTTGCTGAGTGGCGAGTATTTGTATCGGTTTAAAAGATCGGCGATGCAAATCACAGACACCATGTTGTTCCAGCAATCGCCGATGTAGTGCCGTGCCATAGCCAACATGCTTTTCAAACTGGTATTTTTTATAGTCGCCGGCAAGTCCGGCCATATATTGGTCGCGAGCGACTTTGGCGATGATGCTCGCCGCACTGACTGACGGAACCAGGTCGTCTGCCCGAACCAAAGTTTCGGCTTTCGGATTGGCGGACAAAAAGTTATAGCTGCCGTCAATAATGACGCGTTCGTACGGCACTTTTATAGCGTCGAGTGCTCGCTGCATGGCCAGTCCCACGGCAGCCGTTAGTCCGATGCCGTCCAGTTCAGCAGCCGACACCTGGCCTATGCCCGCTGCCAAAGCTTGCGCCCAGACGAGTGCAGCCAAGCGCTCACGCTGCGACTTGCTGAGCTTTTTCGAGTCTTTTAACCCTGTAATGGGCTTGCCCAGTACTACCGCTCCTGCGACCACTGGCCCCGCCCAACAGCCACGCCCAACTTCGTCTATGCCGACAATCATACGTGAGCAGCATATCACAGAGTGGCGGCAAAAATAAAAGCCGGGAATTTATTGTCCGGCTTTTATGTACAACGGCTGCGTAGTGGCTATTCGGGTTTTTCGTGCGCGGCCTCAACCGCTGCGGCTTTGGCGGCAAGCTTGGCTTCTTCGACTGCTTTTGCCTCGACTTCAGCCTCCGCGGCAGCAGCGGTTTGATCGTGAAGCTTGGCTTCTTCTTGTTCAGCTTTCTTGTCATGAATAGCATTGACTGATTCGCGGTCAAAGTCCACCCCAGTCAGGCGCGCGGCTTTGCCGGTCAATTTGCGCATGTAGCTGAGGTAGTTGCGGCGCACTTTGCTGCGCTTGGTCACTTCAACCTTCAGCACGAGCGGGCTGTGAAGTAAAAAGCTTTTTTCGACGCCGATACCGCTGGAAATCCGCCGCACGGTGATGCGGCTGGTATGGCTAGCTTTGCGGTCGGTACGAATGACTAAGCCTTGAAAAATCTGGACACGTTCTTTGCTGCCTTCGCGAATTTTCTGATGCACGCGGACGGTGTCGCCGCTTTTTACGTCAACGACGGCGCCTTTTTTGTATTTTTCTTCAATTTTTTGAATTACAGATTGCATAACTCATTAACCTTACACTACTATTTACTTTCAATCAAGTATATCATATCTGTTAGGCGAAGAAAAGCTAGCTTTGTTCAAGCTGATTTGCAAGAAATATGCAATCAGTAGTGAGTTGGCCTATAGCATATACGTTATGGCTCGAAGGTATAGGTTCAATAGGCTTGTGGCCGGGATACAGTGATGCCGATGCTTCGATTGTAAGCTGCGGACTTCCCGGCTGCGAGGCAAGGTAGTGATCGGTCGCCACGGCAGAAGCAGTTGATCTGCCTTCGAAATGTATGTCGAGACCTTTCAGCGCAACCGTGCCAGTAGCGGTGCAGATACCCCCGTGGTCAGTTTCTAGCAGCCGGCTAATCGTGGTTTGGGGATAGGCATCTGGGGTATGCGAAATAGGTTGGCCGTGGAAGAGGCCGGGATCTATGACATATAAGCCAGCGCCGGCTATCCCAAGTATTGTTAAACCTGCAAGTTTATTCTTAAAACCCATAGCTCGGCATTATACGCATGAAGTGCGTATATAAGCAAGCGCGCGCCCGTTTTGTCTGCGGAGGGTCTGTCTTGTACACTTACGAAACGACGCGGTATACTTCCTCGATAGTTGTGATGCCGGCGATAACCTTGAGGATGCCATCTTGCAGCATAGTGAGCATGCCTTCTTCGATCGCTTTTTGCTCAAGCATTTCAGTTGTAATCTGGTTGGGCGGCAACTTGAGCAGTTGCTGAATGCCAGGTGTCATCTGCAATTGTTCGCGAATTGGGATCTGGCCGGTGTAACCGAATGGATTTTTTTGAGATGATCCGGCTCGATATAGCGTAACTTGACTAATGTCCGGCCGCTCAACTCCTGGCGGTAAAGTGTTGATAACTGCTTGCAGCTGCGCCTTGAGCGCATCGTCGGGTTGGTAGGCCTGGCGCGTTTCTTGGTCGAGGCGCCGTATCAACCGCTGCGCCATAATAAGGTGAATGGCCGAAGAGAACAGGGGGTTGATGCCGATAAAGTCAAGCATGCGTGTCAACGCCGCGGCTGCGTTTGAGGCGTGAAAAGTGCTCAACACCAAGTGTCCGGTGAGGGCCGCCTGCAGAGCCGTGCGCGCCGTATCTTGGTCGCGAATCTCGCCGACCATCACAATGTCCGGGTCAAGCCGCAGCACGGCGCGTAAACGCTCGGCAAACCCCGCCGAGTTTTGATCGCCTTGCACGGGTATTTGCACAATGCCCGGCATGAAATACTCAACCGGGTCTTCGAGCGTCAAAATTTTGCGCTCGTCGGAATTCAGCGTGTTCAAAATGGAATACAGCGTTGTCGTTTTGCCGGATCCCGTCGGCCCCACCACAAGCACCATGCCGGTCGGGTGGCTAATGACGTCGTCTACTACTAGGCGCTCGCGCTCTGATAGGCTAAGGTTGTCCAGCTTGAGCAATTCCATCCGCAGTGTGAACAAGCGCATGACGACATCTTGCCCGTAGACAGTTGGCACTGTTTCAACGCGCAAGTTCACTGTCACATCTTCGCCGGTCGCCATGCGGTAGCTGCGATTGATGTGGCCGGTTTGGGCATCGTCGGTACTCGTCGAGACGTTGGCGGCAATCGCAATCGAAGACAACAACTGGTGATATTTGTCGTTCGCCAAGTGTGCAATGGAGTGCAGCACGCCGTCAACCCGGAATCTGATGCGCACGCCATCAGCCTGGTTTTCGAGGTGAATGTCGGATGCTTTTAGGTTGTACGCCTGCTTGACCAAGTACGCCAAAATGTCATCGGCGCGCACCTCACCCAAGGTTTTGGAGACCGTTTGGAACAAGTCATCGCTCGTTCCTTTACTGATGGCAATATCCTGATAGACAATTTGTTTGGGCGGATTGTACAAGCGCAGATAATCTTGGTAACCGACGTCCGAGATAATCGAAAACGACAGCAAGCGGTCCGTGAATTCCTGCTTGAGATCATTGATGACTTGCTGCGAGGTTGTCGTGGTGATGCCAAACGAGATTTTGCCTTTCGTAGCCTCGAGCGGAATGATGCGCTTGCTGTATAATTCGGCGACCGTTAAGACATCTTTAAAAAGCGGATGCGCCGACATGCGGCTGGTGTCGATGTACGGCAATCCTAAAATCATTGCGCGGTGTTCAGTGGTACGCTCCGCTTCGCGGCGAGCTGCTGCTGGATCCATACCCTGCAGTATAGCATGAGCAGCTTGCATTTTTTGTCCGCAGCTACCGCTACACTATACTGGTAGGATGCGACAAATTATATTGATTGCCCACAATTTGCGGAGTTGTCATAACGTGGGTTCGCTGCTGCGGACAGCCGAAGGACTTGGTGTTGCAAAAGTATACCTCACTGGCTACACGCCGTATCCTATTGCAGTAGATGATGAACGGCTACCGCACTTGGCGGCAAAAGTTGATCGGCAAATACACAAGACAGCGCTCGGTGCCGAAAGGTCGATTGCTTGGCAGCATAGCGCCAATCTCGAACCAGTGCTTGCAGCGTTGCGGAGCGCAGGGTTTCAGCTCGCTGCCGTTGAACAAGCGCCGGAAGCACTTAACTTGCCGGACTACCGGCCGCCATCGAAGATCGCACTGCTTGTCGGCCGCGAAGTCGAAGGTATCGAACTGGAAATTCTCAAGCAGATGGATCGCGTGCTGGAAATCCCGATGCTCGGCAATAAAGAATCGTTCAATGTGGCGCAAGCCGCGGCCATGGCGCTATATCACTGCCGTTTTGCTGCTGACTAGCAAGAAGAGTTCATATTTTGGCCAAGATCAAGCTCGCATATTCCTAACAACCATATGATAAACTATAAGCAAGATGGTTCTTGCACAAACCCCCAAACAACCGCCATCGCTTCCCGAAAAGAAACGCCACGGCCATCACCACAAACACACAAAACACTATGAAAAACCGTATTGGCCCTATTTGCCGCTGCTTGTAATCGTGGTTGTCGGGCTCGTGGGCAATGCGTGGCTCAGCCGCCGGCAGCAAGTCTTGGGCGCTACGTCAGCCATCGCCAGTAGCTCACTATTGCAGGCTACAAACGCCCAGCGTACGAGCAATCACGAGCAAACTCTAACCCTCAACAGCGAGCTGGACAACGCCGCACAAGCCAAAGCCACCGACATGGCCACTCGCAACTACTGGTCGCACAACACACCCGACGGCAAAACGCCGTGGGTATTCGTGCAGCAAAGCGGCTACCAATACCAACTGGCGGCCGAAAACCTGGCGTACGGCTTTAGGAGCAGCGACGCACGCATTCAATTGCTTACTGCCGGCAGCGCACCGTGGAGCTTGGTTGCGGTCTCGTTCCTGGCCGGGGCCTGCGTGGTGCTGTTCGCGGTCCGGCACGGATTATTTTTGCGACGGGCGCTTGTGCGCAGCGAAGCGTTCGTCATTAACCATCCGATGCTCGATGTCCTGCTTGTAGCCATCGGCACACTCAGTTTCGTATTAACCCGTACAAGCGGCTTCATTCAGTAGGCCCACATGTCGTCTAGCACGATTGAAATAGAGATAACGTACTTGGCGGCGCGAATTCCGGAGGGTCTTGCAGGCTGCACGTGCAAAGAACTGGAAGACATCTATTTTCCAGCCACCGCCGAGCACGCCAAAGTGCGTATTCGACGCTCAGACAAAACCTACGAATTCACCAAGAAGACACCCCTTGATCAGAACGACGCTGGCCAGCAAAAGAAAGAAAACATCGCACTGACAAGCGACGAATTCGCAGCACTCGCGAAAGGCGACGGCCGGCGGCTGGTCAAAACGCGTTACTATTTGCCATACAACGGCCTAGTCGGCGAAGTTGCTCCGGAACTCGCCCGCTTTCACTATCGGCCGCTGCATTTCTAGATCTTCGTTTCCGAGTACCGTTACTGCAGCTTGACGTTTTCGGCTCCAACCAGCTCCGCAAGCCGCCCCATCAACAAGTCCATTTTCTGCACACCATCCGGCAATTTAATGATTTGCCTGCTTTCAGTTGGACCGAGTACCAAGACAACTTCGGTGTCGCCAGGATGAGCATCGATGGCTTGTTTGAGAGCGAGCAGCAGGTCTTGATCTTGACTATTTGCCAGCCGCACGTAAAGCCGCTGCTCGGCCTGCGGTTGTTCGGCTACAATGCTGGACGTGCTGGACGACTTTGCGGCACGCGCCGAAAGTGTTTTTTGGCTGCCGCTCTTGGGCAGTTTCGTTTTTTTACCGGTCGCTTGATAGGCGCTTGCTTGCTCGGCGGTAATTTCGCGGGCGTCGTCCACGATAATTTTCACTTCTTCGCCTAAATTGCCTTCGCGGTCTTTGGACGAAATTTTGCCTTGCACCAAAATGACGCGATCCCGCTCCCACAGGCCGAGGGTCTGCTGAAACGTGCCTGGAAACACAATGAGTTCAAGCTCGCCGCCGTGGTCTTCGATTTTTACGAACGCCATTTTCTGGCCATTTTTTGTAGTAATTTCGCGCGAGTCAGTGATGGCACCGCCAATTTTAACCGACTTGCCGTCATGCGCGGGCAGCAAATCTTTAATAGGCGCCGTTTGTTCGCTCAGAAAAGCTTCGTACATGGCCAACGGATGCTGCGAAAGGTACAGTCCGAGCAGTTCGCGCTCCCATAGTAATTGTTCGCGCGACGTAAAAATGGTGGCGGCAGCTTCGAGCATGAGTTGCGGCTTGGCAACAGTCGATGATTCTTCCAAACTGCCGAACAAGTCCACTTGGCCGCTGCTGGCTTGCTTTTGCAAACGTGCGGCGTACGCGGCAATAAGGTCAAGATTGTGGAGCAATTTGGAACGATCGCCGAAACGGTCGAAGGCGCCGGCTTTTACCAAGCTTTCCAGGGCTTTGCGGTTGCAAATACGCACGTTGACTTTCGACAAGAAGTCTTCCAGGCTGCTAAACTGGCCATCAATCTGCCGGGCGCGTAAAATTTCTTCTACCGCGCCTGTGCCAACATTTTTGATAGCGTTCATGCCGAAACGAATCGGCGCTCTGCGGTTGTCAGGATTTTCGGCGTCCGGCACCACCGCGAACTCCACGAACGACTCGTTCACGTCGGGCGGCAGCACGTCTACGCCCATCTTTTTACACTCAGCAATTTCAATCGCCAGGCGGTCGGTGTCGTCAAAATCGCTGGTCATGAGCGCCGCCATAAATGCCGCCGGATAGTGCGCCTTTAGGTATCCGGTCCAATAAGAAATTTGCGCATAGCAGGTGGCGTGCGCCTTGTTGAACGAATAGTCAGCGAACGGTTGAATTTGCGCCCAAAGCTGCTTTGCCCCGCTTTCGGTCAGCCCTTGACGCATGCAGCCTTCGATAAATTTTGGTTCTTCGGCAGCCATAATATCACGCTTTTTTTTGCCAATGGCCTTGCGCACTAGATCAGCTTCGCCTGGCGTATACCCAGCCACAAGTTGCAGCAGTTTGATAATCTGCTCTTGATACACCATGACGCCGTAGGTGTCTTGTAAAATCGGCTCAAGCGACTGGTGCAGATAGGTAATCGACGACGGATCGTTTTTGCCTTTAATAAAGCGCGGGATCTCGGACATCGGGCCCGGCCGATATAGCGCGCCCATGGCAATGATATCCTCAAAGAGTGTCGGGCCCAGCTCTTTAAGGTACCGCTTCATGCCGGCAGATTCCAGCTGAAAGACACCAGTCGTGTCGGCGCGCTGCAGCAGCTCGAACGTAAGCGGATCGTCATTTGGAATTTTACTCAGATCAATGGTGTTTTTGTAAACTTTACGAATGATACGCAGCGCGTTGTTGATGACAGTAAGGTTGGAAAGCCCGAGGAAGTCCATTTTCAGAAGACCGAGCTCCTCAACCGGTCCCATTGGATACTGCGTAGCCACGACGCCCTTTTGTGCCATTTCGAGCGGCGCGAACTTCACAATTTCGTCCGGTGCAATCACCACTCCGGCAGCATGAACACCATGACTCCGAATAGTCCCTTCCAATTGCACGGCAAGGTCGAATACTTTCTTGGCAGTTTCGTTTTGTTCGTATTCGCGTTTTAAGTCAGCATCTTCTTTGAGCGATTTTTCCAGCGGAACATGGCGGCCCTGGACGGGCAGCGGAATCATTTTGGACAAGCGATCAGCTTCGGCGTAGGGCACTTGCAGAACGCGCGCTACGTCACGAATCGCGTTTCGAGCGGCCATCCGGCCAAACGTCACGATGTTCGCCACGCGTTCCTTGCCATACTTTTGCACGCAATATTGAATGACCTCGTCGCGCCGCGTGTCCTGAATATCAATATCAATGTCGGGCATGCTGATGCGGCCGGGATTTAAGAATCGTTCGAACATGAGGCTGTATTTTAGCGGTTCGATCTCGGTAATTCTAAGCGCATAGGCGACAATCGACCCAGCGGCCGAACCACGGCCCGGACCAAATATAATACCTTGAGCCTTGCCCCAATTGATAAAGTCTTGGACAATCAAAAAGTAGCCGTTGTAGCCCATGGAATCCATGATGCCGAGCTCATATTTGGCGCGCTCCAGCACGGCCTTTGGCAACGTCTTTTTGGCCGCGGAGACCACAAGTTTCGTAGCCTCGCCTTCGGTTACGCCGCCATAGCGCCAAGCCAAGCCGCAGTACACCAGCTTGTCCAAATATGATTTTTCATTTTCGCCCTTTGGCACGGGGAACTTCGGAATGAGGATTTTGCCAAGCTCGATGGTGACGTCGCAACGATCGGCGATAGCTTTGGTGTTGCGAATAAAGTCGGGGTGCTCTTTGCCCCAACGCTTGATGATGTCGTTCGGATCGGTGACGTGGAGTTCGAAGTTCTTCAGGCTCATGCGTTTTTCGTCACTCAAAAACGAGCCAGTTTGCACGCATAACAGAATTTCGTGCGCGGTCTGATCTTCGTGGCGCAAATAGTGCGCGTCACAAGTTACGACGCACGGGATGTCGAGCTCTTTGGCCAGCTTGATAAGATCTTGATTGGCGTTCACCTGCTCGCCCCATTTACTGGGATGATCTGCGTGGCCGTGGTCTTGGATCTCAATATAATAGCGGTCGCCAAAGACTTTTTTGTACCAGCTGGCGGTTTCTTTGGCTTTGTCGTACTGGCCTTGGCGAATGGCATCGGCCACTTCGCCGCTAATGCAGCCGCTCAGAATAATCAAACCTGCGTTGTACTTTTCAAGCAAGGCATGATCGACACGCGGCTTGTAGTAAACGCCCTCCAGATTCGCAATGGTGCTCAGCTGCATCAGATTGCGATAGCCTTCGTTGTTCATGGCCAGCAAGATTATGTGATAGTAAACTTTGTCCTTGCCCGGCTCTTTGTCGGCGATAGTGCGGGTCGCAACGTAGCCTTCCATACCAATAATGGGTTTGATGTCGGCAGCCTTGGCAGTTTTGTAAAAGTCAATAACCCCGGACAGCGTGCCGTGGTCGGTCATAGCCACAGCCTGCATGCCGGTTTTCTTTACATGATCAATCAGCGCTGGCACTTTGGTTAGGCCGTCGAGCAGACTATATTGCGTATGATTGTGCAAGTGAACGTAGTCGCTCGGACTGAGTTCGCTGCCGTGCGTGCGTGTCATATCGTTGTTACCCTCTCGCTGCTTTCATTATAGCGAAATTGTACGCCGAGCACGAGGTACGACCTGCAGTTTTACAACAATTTGGCGCGGTCAGCCTACATTTTTTTCTTCAGAAACGACTTCAGGTGTTCGATGGCCTTGTCGGCATCTTTGATGGCTTGCTGCAAATCTTTGTCTTCGGCAACATCTTCGTGCAAGTTGCTGAGCAGTTCGCGGGCTTTTTCTTTGGCAGCTTGGGTTTTTTCAACAAGCGAATCGTATTCGTGGCGTGTTCGACCTTTAAAGTCGTCGGCCTGGGTTTTGGCCTCGCTCAGCAAATCGCCTAATTGGGTGTGTAAGTTCTTGAGCTGCTTTTCGGCCTCATTTGCAGCACGAGTTGCGCCGTCTTTGATGTCCTTGCGCGTCTCTTTGCCACTTTTAGGCGCGGTCAGCACGCCTGCAACGTACCCGCCTAACGCCGCAACCGCAGCGCCAACTGCAAACTTTTTACTGTCTTTTGCCATGGTTACTCCCCTTTCTTTGCGTTATGATGCTGACTAACCATTTCAGCTACATTGCGAATCAGCCGGAAGAACGTCATCTGCTCGGCCGTATGTTTGAAAATTTGTCCAACGTTTTCCGCCGAGCCCAAAACCTTTTCGGCCTTAGCGGTTACCCGATTAACGCTTTTTAACACGCGAATAACCAAAACGACGGATATGATCGCCAGAACGAGAAAAAGTGCAAGCGCCGCCGCCAATATAACGAGCAAGATTTTTTCGGTCGTGTTCATGGGCGGGCGCTCCTGTTAGGCAATGACTGTATTGTACTCCTACTGCACACAGGCGCGCAAAAATTCGCGGAAGTCGGCGCCGATATCATCACGCTTAAGGGCGAAAGTCACCACTGTTTTGAGATACTCCACCTTGTCGCCCGTATCAAAATATTGCGCCCCTTCGATTTCGCATGCGTATAGAGGTTTGCCCTCGGCCATGAGGCTGCGGATGACTGGCTGAATTTGGAATTCGGGCATGTTTGCCTGCTCGTGGCGATAGCGTTCTAGGGCGTCAAAAATGTCGGGCGTGAATAAATAACCGCCGACACTAGCCAAATCGGACAGCGCCGCAGCGCGGCCGGGTTTTTCTTCGATGCTGTTCATGCGTACCACGCCGTCTCGGATTTGCTCGCCGCCCATGATGCCGTAGCGTTCGAAGTCCTGGTCGGTCGTAGCCCGTATACACGGAAAAATCGAGCCGCCCAGTTCGTGGTAGCGGGCGATCACTTGCTCGAAGTGATTCGGCGTGGCTTCGATAATGTCGTCAGCGTAAGTGTAAATAAACGGCTCGTCGCCGATTAAGTGGGCCACATTCAACAGTGGAGTGGCGTTGCCATATACCCCCTTTTGGCGGACGTAAATGAAGTTAGCAAGCCCCGCGATTCCCTGAACTTCTTCGATAAAGTGCTCTTTCTTGGGACCACCCGCCCGCAAATTCCCTAACAAATCACTGGCCGGTTCATCAAAATGGTCTTCGATACTGCGCTTATTAGATCCTGTTACTAGGATAATGTCACGTATTCCAGCCTGCACTAGCTTCTCAACGACGTACTGGATGATCGGCTTGTCGACAAGTGGGAGCATTTCCTTGGGCATTGCCTTGGTTTGCGGCAAAAAACGCGTGCCGAAACCGGCGGCGGCTATGACTGCTTTCCTGACTTTCTGTTGTTTCATGC